>Ga0315274_10003118_pt1 | contig 24689 bp, 17 predicted proteins | sample YL17G02_20_MG_FD_203700 | JGI IMG/M metagenome (GOLD analysis project Ga0315274, IMG submission 203700) | Sediment microbial communities from Yellowstone Lake, YNP, Wyoming, USA - YL17G02_20 | ecosystem: Environmental > Aquatic > Freshwater > Lake > Sediment | place: USA: Wyoming | collected...
AGAATTTTTCATTCTTTTACTAAAATCTCTTTGGTCTGTGTTTTTGATAGCAGTCCCTACAGTACACAGGTTTTGAACCATCCGGTTTAAAAGGAACTTCACATTCTTTCCCACAATCTGCACAGGTCGCCTTATGCATTTCTCGTGGTGCGCCCCCAAAACGACTACCACCACTACTTTCTCTATACATTTTTTATACATCCTTTTTTAGGCTTGTATTATACAATCAGTATTTAAAATTATACATTGATTAATCTGAAGAGAACTTATGATTGGAAACAGACTGCAGTAAAATATTGAAATAAACCAAAATGATTTTTCGATGATAAACAGCCCTGAGCGGGGTCGAACCGCTGACGCTGGCTCCAAAGGCCGGCATGTTACCGCTACACCACAGGGCCATATGTTCATACTGGGAATCTTTTATTTTATTTAAGAGTATGCTTTGTACACGTTGGGTCTATATCTTTATTTCTTCTGCGCTGTTTTCTGGATTTTCGCCCAGGCGTCACGCAGTTCAACAGTTCTGTTCAGAACAAGTTTGTTCTGAGTTGTCTCTGGATCAACGCAGAAGTACCCCAGGCGTTCAAATTGAAATCGATCAAATGGCTTGAGAGTACTCACCGCAGGTTCTACTCTGCATTCATGAAGGACGTCGAGAGAATGAGGGTTGAGAAATTCTTTGAAATCCGCTTCTTTCTGCCCAGCTGGGTCAACAACAGTAAAAAGCCTGTCATACAATCGTACCTCGGCAGAGATGGCATGCGGAGCTGACACCCAGTGAATCGTTGATTTCACTTTTCTCCCATCAGGGGCATATCCGCCTTTAGTGGCGGGATCATAGGTACAATGCAGCTCAACTATTTTCCCATCTTTTTTCACAACCTTGCTGCATTTAATGAAATAGGCGTATCGGAGTCGCACTTCACGATCTGGTGCAAGCCGGTAGAAATCCTTTGGTGGGTTTTCCATGAAATCATCCTGTTCAATAAAAAGAGTCTTGGAAAACGGTATCCGACGTTTCCCGAGCGCAGGGTCTTCAGGGTTGTTGACTGCTTCAAGTTCCTCCATCTGATGGTCCGGGTAGTTCTCAAGCACTACTTTGAGTGGACGCAGAACCCCCATAAATCGTGCGGAGGTTTTATTCAGGTCTTCCCGGACATTATGTTCAAGGAATTCAAAATCAACCATGCTGTTGACTTTCGCGACACCAATACGTTTACAGAAATTCCGGATCGAAGATGGCGAATACCCGCGACGACGCATCCCGCTAATGGTCGGTAACCTGGGATCATCCCACCCAGCAACATACTTCCCTTCAACCAACTGAAGGAGCAAGCGTTTACTCATGACCGTATAGGTGAGGTTCAGGCGGGCGAACTCTATTTGCTGCGGATGATACACCGCAAGAGCATCAAGGAACCAATCATACAGCGGCCGATGGTTCTCAAACTCAAGGGTACAAATAGAATGGGTGATGCCTTCAACGGAGTCTTCCAGGCCATGCGCCCAGTCGTACATCGGGTAGATACACCAGGTATCACCGGTACGATGATGGCTTGCATGTAAGATCCTGTACATCACCGGGTCGCGCATGTTCAGATTTGGATGTGCCATGTCAATCTTGGCTCGCAGGACTTTTTGGCCATCAGGAAATTCACCTGCTTTCATCCGCGTAAAAAGATCCAGATTCTCCTCAACAGATCGATCACGATATGGGCTGTTTCTGCCTGGTTTGGTAAGAGTGCCTCGGTATTCCGTGATCTTATCAGCGGGAAGATCGTCAACATATGCTTTGCCTGCGTTGACTAATTGTACCGCATATTCGTACATCTTTTCAAAATAATCTGAGGCAAAGAACAATCGGTTCTCCCAGTCAAAACCAAGCCATTTAACATTCTCTATGATGGACTGAACGTATTCCTCTTCTTCTTTGGTTGGATTCGTGTCATCGAACCGAAGGTTGCAGAGGCCTTTGTAGTCTTCTGCGATCCCGAAGTTCAGACAGATTGATTTCGCATGACCGATGTGCAGGTACCCGTTTGGTTCTGGGGGAAACCTGGTATGAACACGGCCTTTGTACTTGTTAGTTGTCAAGTCTTCATCGATGATTTCTCGAATGAAATCCTTGTTGATAGGTTCTGTTGACTCCATGTTCCTCACTCTCATCTGACAGCCCCGACCAGATTCGAACTGGTGTCTAGAGATCCAGAGTCTCTTGTGCTAACCGCTGCACTACGGGGCCAATAGCCAGTTTTGTTGAGACCAGAAGTGAAAACGTTTCATATATAACTTTTCATGCGGTCAACATTTCTGAATGATAAAACGATGAAATGTTTTTTCCTTTGTCTTTCTTCTTGTTTTTCTATATACTCGTAAAAAAAATGGTTTGAAAAAAGAAAAAAAGGGGGAGAAAATAGTTACGTAATCTCAAGATGAACCACAAATAGCTGACAGGTATCCTTCTCACCAAACGGTCGTGTACATTCTAAACTAAGCGTGGTACTTCCTGTTTGTGCCGCAGTAAACACCCAGGTGTCTTTCCCAAAATCACCGAGCATTCCTGAGCTGCCCCAATTGAACTGGTTAGTTTGGAACAGTAGTTTTTCATCGATACGTGTAATCGTCCAGACGTAGCCGCCATCGCCATAATCTCGTAAGGTGAGATTCACAGTGTCTCCTTTCTTCACAGATACGGTCGTATCGTTCGCATCAGCGTTGATGTACACAATCGATGCTGTTTGTTTGTTCATGGGTTTTTCTGAGGTGAGGTTCACCCCGATTACGGTCCCTGCTGCTACCGCAACGATAGCTACGAGCCCAATGAGTATCAAACTTTTTTTTGTTTTCATAGATCATCAGAGAAGGTTATGGGTGCTGACAATATATATAAGGTGAGAAAATGTTTGGTAAATTCCGAATAAAAGGATAAGCGCATAAGAGGAGGACGGAGGGGAATGATGATTTTCTAAAAACCTGGGCATGTGAGAATGTCCAATGAATGGTATCTTCGTTTTCAACAAACGTAAAAAAAAACGTTCATTTTTGGTTGTATGTAGGAATCATCGAAACTCGGACTTTATATTATTGTTTTCCATCGCTATAGTTATAGGGGAACATGAGGGAAATAGGGAATTCATTTGAGAGAATAGAACAACTACCAATTCTTTTTTATAAATGTTTATATACGTAAAGCCCGTATTGTTTATTATATCTGATTTGGAAGATTAGGGGAATACGTATGTTTGATAATAAAAAATGGTTGAAGTTGTTAATTGTGTCGATGACCGCTCTTCTTGTCATCGCGCCCGCTAGTGCAGTAACCTCTGGACCAAAAACAGCTCAGCAAATAGTCTCATCTCAGGTGCAAATCATATCAGTTACTCCTTTGCAGGATCCTCCGAGTTCGTATGATTTACGTGATGTAAATGGTGAAAATTATGTAACAGGTATAAGAAATCAAGGGTCGTATGGAACATGTTGGTGTCATGGTGTAATGGCAGCAATGGAAGGAAATCTTCTGATGACAGGAAATTGGATTGCAGCTGGTGAAACAGGAGAACCAGATTTATCTGAGGCTCATCTTGATTGGTGGAACGGTTTTAACACACATAATAATGATGATGACCCTGGTGGAGGTGGTCTTACGCCACACAATGGTGGTGATTATAGAGTTGCATCAGCTTACATTACCAGAGGGGAAGGTGCTATAAGAGAAATTGATGCACCATATTCTCAACTTCCTACTCCGCCCTCAAGAAATGATCCAAGTTATCACTATTATTATCCCCATGATATTGAATGGTATGTGGCAGGAACTGATCTTGCAAATATTAACACAATAAAATATACTCTAATGTCTGAAGGTGTAATTGGTACTGCTTTTTTCTCTTATGGTCCATATATGCATAGCTATGGATCATATTATGCTCATTATCAACCACCGGCAACATCAGATCCTCCAAATCACGCAGTTGCAATTTGTGGATGGGATGATACAAAAGTAACCCAAGCACCTAATCCTGGTGCATGGCTGTGTAAAAACAGCTGGGGTAACTGGGGACCTGAGAATGGGTACTTCTGGATTTCTTATTATGATAAATGGAGTTGCCAACACCCTGAGATGGGTGCAGTATCGTACCAGGATGTACAATTCAAGCCTTACAATAGCACGTACTTTTATGATTATCATGGGTGGCGGGATACGCTCACAGACGTCTCCGAAGCGTTCAACGCGTTTGTGTCGAACGGGGATGAGACACTCGAAGCAGTGAGCTTCTACACTGCTACCGATGATGTCCAATATGCAGCCAAGGTGTACGATCGTTTCGAGGGCGGTGTACTTTTAGATGAACGCGCGACCATGTCTGGGACGATCAACTACAAGGGGTATCATACCATTGATCTTCCCAGTCCGGTTGGGTTCAATGCAGACGATGATTTCTATATCTATGTGAAGCTCTTTTCTGGGGGACAACCCTTCGATCGGACCTCTGATGTCCCCGTGTTGTTGGGCGGACAAGGCCGGACAATAGTTAATTCCGTTGCTTCCGCAGGGGAGAGTTACTACCTCAGCGGGTCCTCCTGGGTTGATCTCTACGACTATGTGTTCAGCGATCCGACATGGGATCAGACTGCGAACTTCTGCATTAAGGGATTCACCACAGGCGGGTGGATGCCCCTCTACCCTGATTTGAACGGCGAGGGAAGCCTGAGCTGGACCAAGATAAAACCAGGTGCGACGGTCTATGGTAATTTTACCGTCGAAAACATCGGAGACCCAACCTCGGAGCTTGACTGGGAGATCGTCGAATGGCCGGCCTGGGGGAACTGGACGTTCACCCCCATCAGTGGCATGGGTCTGACCCCAGAGGAAGGATCGGTCACGGTGCTGGTACAAGTTGTCGCTCCATCGGAAACAAACGAGTTCAACGGAACTGTCAAGATCGTCAATATGCATGATCCAAGTGATGTTGTAGAGATCACCGTGTATCTGAAAACACCTGTGGACCTGCAGTCTGTGAAATCACAGTCGCTCAACCTTTTGAACGGGTTTGCTCAGAGGTTTCCCGTACTAAAGAACTTGATGAGGATGATCTTCTAAGTAATCATCACTTTATTCTATTATTTTTCTTTTTTCTTTTTAATAAATACATAGCAAGAACTGAAAATATGACTATCATAAGGAACGCTCCCATCAACCAGAGATTCTGCTGCCAGAACGTAACTGGTTTCTTTTCCTTTGGATAGCTAGTTACACCGAAAGGCATATGGCCGTTGATTGATACTTCAGTGTCATATCCAAGTGGCGTCGTATCTTCTTTTTCCCAATGGTTGTTGCTGCTGTAGTCTGTCCCTGGTACAAACACGCGAAGGTTTGGATCACCGAATAACTCTACGTTCTCCCATTTATCCCACCACCATTGTCCGACAAGGAATTCCGGGCCGCATGATCTCATACCTAGTTCATATGCTTGTCCAATGGTATCACCCATTGCAAACCTTTTTATCAACATCTGATTCCATACGCCTGCCCAATCGGTTGTCGTCCATGGGTCAATAATCTGATAGCTCATCCCATGTCGCATCCAGGTCATATGAAGATAGGTGTACGCTGGGAGACATGAGATGGTATTCAATCCGCAGGAGTGAAGATTTTCTAAGGCATTATCAAAATCAATGCCATTCTGTGCCTTCATGGTATAAGATCCACTCAGCGGAGAAATAGTAACTTTTCCATCACCGTTGTATATATTTACTAGGGGTAGACCTTCTTTAAGGGCCTGTAGCGGATGTTTCAGCCGGTCTCTGTACACCATGATTCCACGAGAGCCCCAGAAATCAATCGGCAGTAGTTTTTTAGCTATTTTATTAATCAGCACCTTTTGAGTATTTGCGGAAGCTACATCTGGATTTTCTGTAGAACCTATTTGAGGCAATAGATCGAATTTGATCAATCCTTTCGATATCAATGGCGATGATTTCTGTCCAGATAGCCCATATATCATATAACGGACAAATTCTCTTAAATTCCCTGGATACAGCAGTATGGGTTCGTATGCTCTCCATGGGTTATCTTCTTTTACGTAGGGATTATCTGGATCCCACATGCTTATTAATCCACCATTTTTTTGCCAACCATGGCAGCATTCTACCCATATCAATACACCGCGGTTCAGATTCTCAACAGATGCCTCGAAATTTGTGGAAAACACGTTATCATATCCTGCTCTCTTTGCATAGAACGGGATAACCTCTGATTCGCTCATATCTGGATAATATGCACCAGCCTTGTCAGTGGCACCATCATCAATTGGATCGGGAGATGGGGTTATATAGGGAATGACTCCGTCTGCTGTTGAATATCTGAAATTCCAGTGTTTCCATGCTTCCTCATTAAACTTATATGAAAATGTGGTATATGTCTGCAGCACAGGATATGTGAATTTTTCCTCTCCAGATTGTTTAGTAATAACCAGAGTGGAGCCAACTGGATCCCTTAGACGTCCTCCAATAAGTTTTGATTTGCTAGAGCTTCCGTTGATGAGTGTTGTTTCACCCTGCATTGCTGGGTTGACAAATATCATTGCCGGATAGAACACGTTTCTAGATATCCAATACGCTGTATCAACGGGTGAAAAGGTGAATCTTCCGTTTAATGCTGCACCTGTGAACATCCTGTCCCATGGAGCACCAATATCATACTGATCGGCAACGGTTATTATTGTTTCCTGTATCTGGCTAGCTGCTTTTCCTGGCTCCAGTTTCCCAAGGTCATACTCTTCGAGGAAATTATATACCTGTCTCCCAGACAATAACATACTTCCAGAAGTAGGTTCATCTCTAGACGCAACCGCCTTTACCCAGAAATCAGTTGGGTAGACAGTAGCCTGTGACAGTTGAGGATGCAAATCTACAATGAGAACCGGGCTTCCATGCTGAGCAGCAATAAATGCAGCCGGGCCAACAAACAATGCACCGGGATATTCCCCAGCAGGTTTATCCTCGGCAACGTACCAATACGTCCAAGGATCAATCGTTGTAAAAACTATGGTCTTGCTATTTCCTGTTTTTTCATTGATAGCCTTGTAGAGATCACCAGCTTCATTATACTCCGTGATGCTTGCAACCTCACTTAGTTCAGTTTTTGCATCTTTGGAAACATGTCCACCTATGTTAACTAGGTAAATGTTTTTAACGCCAAGTTTGTACAAGACGTCCTTCGTTGCACCTGATATCTCAGAGGGAGATACATACAATAATGGAGCGTTCAATGCACTTGCCAGAACCGCACCGTTTGACGCGGAAGCAAAGCATTCTCCTTCCATTTTAGAAAAGTTCTGATGCCAGCTATATTTCAAGGTAAAATCAACAGGTTGTATGGTTTCATCAAGGGAGAAAACACAGATAGAATAGTTATCCCCTTCTCTGCATTCACCGAGCCTATCTACATGCATGCTTACTTCGCTGTCCTCTTTTTCAACTTGTCCAGATGTGACTTCCTCTTTTGAAAGGCTTGAACAAATCTCAGTACCTACTGGATCAAGAAGGGTGAAACCAAGATGTTTATTGGCGTCATTCCATGCAAGCGTAAACTCCACATCTCTACAACCAAATGGAGCCTTTGCGATATCAACCATAGTTCCAGGGTAGAGTGTGATATCGACACTGCCAGTATTTTTTATGGTTTTTACCAAATTTGTTAATGCCATGCTTAAAAAACCATCTTGTGTATCTCCTGTTGTCTGATTTGTGTCTTTTACAGGTACCGCAGTTACACTGACCCCCCATTTTCCATAGTTGTGAATGTACGATCCTACTACTTCAACTCGACCACGATTCATGTGTTCAGGGTAACCTCCTGCCATATTGTCAACCATCCCTAATTTATCATCGTAGAGTTGTAAATCATAGTCGACAGGATTGGGCCAGGTTAGTTCTGCTACAACATATTTATAGTTTTGATCATTGATTTCGAAATATTTGTACGTACCACCTGTTCCAACAACTGGCTGTTCAACATCAAACTGTTCATGACCTATCGTATAAGCAGGTACGCTTCCACTTACAGATGATTCGGTGACGATATTTGGTTTTTCAAACTGTTCTTCTATAACAGCAACAACCGCATTATCGGAATATGACCATTCGTTTAATGCGATTTTTCTTGCGACATCATAGGGATCATCGCTTTCTATGGTTGTGTAATTTCTTGCGTCCCAATTACTGTTTAGATTCGATTGTGGCACATTGATTAACGTTATCTGGTCAAGCTGACCGTCACAATATGCCATCCAGTCTTCCATGAAATAGTCTATCCCCTGATGGGCGTTTAAAGAGCGATCCTTGTCTTCTTTCACGGGATATTCGTCTTGATAGAATAATAAGGGGTTGGAGAAGAGACGGTTTCCTTCAGGGTCATGGAAAACAGCAGTCGGTACTGCTGCGAGATACGCGTAATCGTCAAGAATTCCGTTCTCATCGAAATTGACAAACGTTGTTTTCTTCAGTGGAACAACTGGTTTCCAGGAGACACCTTTAGTAAATCCATTATTATGGATAGTTCCTCCCGTGTCTTCCGCCAAAGCGAGAGCAGACAGCATCATAGTATCTAATAGAAAAAAGGCACATATCACTATACTCAGAAATCTTGGTTTTTTTATCTTCATCGTTTTCCTCCTGTGTCGTTATGGTTCAAGGAAATTTTTTTCAGTACTATGTATTATTTTTATATTATTATTAGGTTATTAAATTTTTCTAATAATCACTGCCTTATTCACGGTGGAGGAACTGATTTCACCTATTACGATTATGAGTATATGGCTACTAGATTATTTGTGCAAGCGTGGGTGATAATTCTTCTCCTTTTTCTCTTTTTGTGCCGTTACTTTTTGATTCTTCACCTGTGAACAGGATTCTAAGTGAGTATACGAAAATTTATCTATCATTATGATTTATTATGTGTCGGGGTTTATAGGAAGTTTTTGTTAGAGCATTCTTTCCTCATTTTGCTTTAACCTCCCAGACTTTACACCTATGGACCCCTCAGTTCATGGGAGGCGTGGGTGTAATTTCCTCATCCATTTGGGGATAATTAATCACCACCTATGTTTATCTGTCAGATAGAATGTGTCCTTCTAAAGGAGCATGGTTTATATACTAATTAGTCAATAATAGTATCATTGGATAAGGGGCGTAAGTTATGAGAAAATGGCTCGGTATACTCTTTGTAGGAATTTTTATTGCAAGCGGGTTTGGAACTGTAGCAAGCAACGTTCACGACACCGGTACGGTATCGACAGGAACCATTACAGAAGTCGTTCAAATCGATGTCTCGTCAGTACAGATTATTGAAAGTGAGTCCGACTACCTGACCGTTCGTCTGAGTGAACAGGAGTTGTATCTGATGAACCCTGGTCAACCGATGGTTCCACGGGTGTTAAAACACTACGAATTACCATTTGGTGCCACCAATGTGGAGGTGACCGTTAAACCAGTGGGGATTCAAGAACAGACGTTGTCAAAAGAAATCCGACCAGCACCGGCACCAGCCCCCTACACACCACAACCGAATACTGTTTCCCGATCTGAGAAAGATGCACGGGTGTATACGAGCGATGACTTATACCCTGAGGCGTGGTATGGGTTTCATGTTGGTTGTGGGATAAACGCGAAGAGCGAGCATATCACCCACTTAACTGTCAATCTTTTCCCTGTGCGCTATCGACCCACCACCGGTGAGCTGCAGGTTGCACAGAAATTTACTATGGTCATCCAGTACCAGCAACCAGCTGGTGATGTATTCCCTGCAAAAAGTACCTATGATCTTGTCATCATCAGCCCATCGAAATTTTCATCAGGGGTTCAGAGGCTGGTAGATCATAAGATCAGTATGGGTGTTTCGACGGTTCTCAAAACAACCGAGGATATTTACGCAGAATACTCTGGCGTCGATAAACCTGAGCAAATAAAATATTTCATTAAGGATGCACTGGAAACATGGGGAGTGAAATACGTTCTTCTGTTTGGTGGGTTGAAATCAAATATATACGCAAAAGCAAAAGATGATGTGAATCAAGGTTCCAAAGCATGGTATCTGCCGATCCGGTATTCGAATTTCCAATGGGATGGTGATGAGCATTTTAACTTCACCAGCGATGAGCCTGGCTATATCTCCGATCTTTACTACGCAGATATCTACAAGGAAGGCGGTGTGTTTGACAACTGGGACTCCAACGGAAACGGTGTGTTTGCGGAATGGTCCGGCTTGCTGCGTGATGAGCTGGATCTGTATCCTGATGTTGCGTTTGGGAGGCTTGCGTGCAGAAACATGATGGAAGCAAAAAACGTAATCGACAAAATCATTAATTATGAAAAACAACCTGCTGACCCAAGCTGGTTTAAGAGAATCATGGTGGTATCGGGAGATGGGTTTCTTGACCAAGAAGACTGGAACATCCAATGGGACACCACCGGGCTGCCGAATGGGGAATACACGATCTCTGCATCAAGCTTTAACCCAGAGTTAGAAGAAGGCCCTATCGATGTTATTCACATCACCTTGGATAAAACCGTTGCGACGAACATTACCTTCAACCATGATGACAACCTCAACCCTGCACTCCAAAATGGCTATCCCGCGCCGCCTATTGCAGAAATCGTCTCGATTTCAAATGGGAACACCCTCGGCAACAGCGATTATACCTATACACCCAATGATGGGGAAGCATATTGTAACGATCTGTATTGGTGGGCGAACATCTCCTATGTGGACGGTGTTTTGACCATCCGGGGAAAATCCTATGACCCCCAACCATACGGGAATCTCACGGACCTTGCGGTCTGGATACAAAATGGGACCGGAGCAACCGTCTTTGACGCCACCCGCCAGCACCTCGAGAACTACTATGAGGGGGAATGGGTCGTTGGTGAAAAAACGCTCCATGGACGTGGGGGCGCCCTGACCTACATTTCCGATGATTTTGAAAAGAACAGTGTGTTCACCTCCAACGGGAAATGGTTTGATCAGTCCGACGTCATCAACGAGTTCAGCAAAGGATATGGTCTTGCGTATTTCTCTGGTCATGGGAGTCCAGGATGGTGGGGAGATCATTATCCTGGCATACCGGGAAACAGACGATACGGTCAGGTCGCAGGACTTCTCGTCATGCAGGCGTCACGATACTTTCCCTTCATCAAATTTCCAGTCCTCCCCATGCGGAAATTAACAAACACGGAGAAACTGCCGGTGGTGTGCGTTGGTGGCTGTCATAACAGCATGTTCAGCGTTTCGTTGATTCCTTCGCTTCTGGATGGTTTACTTCCAATGAACATGTTCACGTATGGTTCACCGCTTCCCGAATGTTGGGGCTGGTACATGGTGAAAATGCCTCATACCGGTGCGATTGCAACGACTGGGAACACCGGCTATGGCTGGGGCTCGGAAGGCGATGTGTGTACCATTGGTACCGGTGACGGGTGGTTGAACACCGAGTTTTTCAGACAGTACGGAGTAGAAAATCAGACGGTCCTGGGCATGGCGTATAGCCAAGCACTGTCCAGCTATATCACCAATTTTAAGACCTTTGAATATAACTATTGGCGGTATGACCATGGCTGGGATGGTATTGATCAGAAGACCGTGCAACAATGGCAGCTGTTAGGGGACCCGAGTCTGCAAATCGGTGGCTATTCGTAAGCCCCTCTCTCTTTCCTTTTTTTTATCATCGTTTCTTTTAGGGGTGCGGTAGGTTTTTCATCCATTCCAGAAGCTCTTGGAACATCGTGGTGAACCGTGGATCATTTGCCTGCAGGAGGGCGATGTACCCGAGAAGGGGGCGTTCATCGAGGTCTTGGGTCAGTGCGGGGAGACCAAACTCGTAGCGTTCGACGATTGTTATTCCGTCGTCGAATCGTGGATCAGTGAGTAGGGTACCGAGTGTTTCTTTTTTTTCTTGGAGCTGTGTGGTGATGTCTGTTTTCATCGCGAGCAGTTGCTCTCGTATTTGTTGAGGGAGTTCTTTTTGTAGGCTGTCCGTTTTTTTGTGGATGTCTTTTGTGGCGTCTTCTGAGTTATCGAGGCTTGTGGTGATGGTAGTGATCATTTCTTTTGACAGTTTGGTAAACATCTCTGAAAATGCCTCCGTGACCGCAGACATGAGCAAGAGGGAGGTGTTGCAGATCACGTTCAGTATTTTTGTTTCCCGTGCCTGGGTGTTCTGTTCAGCTGGTTTGATTTTTTGCTTGGTCGTCTTTTTTGGCATGTGATTCACCGTAGCCATGCACGCGCATAATTACGTCATCTCTTTAAAAAGTAATTTACAGGAGTGTCTGCCTGTTTGATGAGGAGAATGCTCATCCGCAAAAATATTTTTTAAGTCAGAGTCGTTCTTTCTTTATAATGGTTAATTTTCACAAATGCAAAAAACGCGTAATGAAATTTGTCGCCCCGATGAAGATCCAAGACGAGAAGGGGCGTGTAACATACGTGTGTCCAAATTGTAAAAGCCGTAACTGGGGACCTCTTGATTGGTAAGCTCTCTTTTATTGCATACGATCAGGTTGGTTGAAAAAAGGATTCGATAGTTCTGGAAAGGAAGTCATAGGGCGCTTTGCATTCATTACTATCAAGTGGTTCACTGGTAACTGGTTCAGAGAGTATAATAATGATGTTAAACCGTTAGTACAAATATCCGTTAAATTTATCTACTTGAAGCATATATTAATAATTGGGTTTGGGCTCTTAGGAATGTTTTTTGCATTTCTTTCCTCCCAGACTTTTAAGCCCAGACCCATCATTTCGATAGAGAAAAAAACAGGAAAAAAAGAGAATGGATTTATTTTACTCCTACTACAAAGAGTAGGATGACGAATCCTTTTGCGGTCTTTTCCACGTCACCAACGGTGACCGTGATGGTTATCCTTCCGAATCCGAGCACTGAAGAGGTTAAGGTTTTCTCTTGGCCAGGAACGAGTTGAGGAATCAGCCCAGTTTTTACCTTGCCTTTAAGGATGATGCCACCGCTGAGGTTGATACGCCAGGGTACTTTGTTCAACGGCAGCAGACCTTTGTTTTCGATTACTACTGAGACGCCTTTGCCGCCTTTTACCGTAAGATTGATCAAGGGATGTTGTTGGATGGTAAAGACACAAATTTTTTGTTGTTCCGTGTTTCCGTTTCTATCTACGGAGTAGAACAGCACGGTGTGGTTCCCATCTTCTGAGACCATGAATGGTGCAGTATACGTCATCCATGCGCCAACATCGAGTTTGTATTTCGTGTAATCCACACCAGACCCGTTATCGGTCGCAGTCAAGGTCACAGTCACGTTACTGACATAGATGCCACTTTCCATCTCTCCTGCTAAGGCGCAGGTCGTCACCGGTGGAATGGTATCGGTGATATGATATTTCCAGATGAATTCGCTTCCGGTCCCGCCAATGATTTCACATGCTTTCAGTTCGTTAAGTCCGTCGGTGTCGAAGTCGCAGATGTTCATCCCTGCCAGCATGGACTGCGGATCAGTCAGGGTCGCTTTTTCATAATAGGTTTCCCCATTCCATCCAATGATATGGACCTGCTGCGTTCCAAAGACGAACTCCTGGTTTCCATCGTTATCCGCATCCCCGAGTGCCACCGATTCGATGACCGGTTCTCCTCCCGGGTATTCTCCATGCCAGACGTTCTCGTATCCGGTTCCGTTCCATTCAAAGAGCCATCCAGATGGGGTGCCACCGTAGCTTCCGACCCCGATTTCTGGGGTCCCGTCGCCATCCACGTCCGCAATCCCATCACCATAGACTGTCGCATCACCGTAATTCGTGCAGACCGGTACAGCATCCCAGTCCTGCGTATCAGCATTCCAGTTCAATGCCCAGGTTCCTGCAGTGAAATAATCATTGTTTGATACGTCTGCGATGATCTCAGTTTTCTGATCGTTATCGACATCGCCACCCCAGACCATAGGACATTCGCAGCTCGCTCCACCGGGACACGCCCAAAACGCCTCTGCAACAAAATGATCAATCTCCCATCGGAGTGCATACACATGCTTCCCGCTCGTCCCCATATTCGGAGCATTCGAGACAATGACTTCCACATGACCGTCATCGTTATAATCACATGCGTAGACATCATAGAGAAAATCAACACCGAAACCGTCATACCGATCAAGGGTCGTGAGCGTCGTCCCATCCCAGGTGTACGCATACACCCCATCAGCACCGATAAAACCCCATGAAACACAGAATTCAAGCGAGCCATCCTCATTCAGGTCGATCATACATGCACCAGTTGGGATATGATACGAACCACCGGGAACATACCACGCATACTCCTCGATATATGTTTGTTGTGCGGCATCATACGAGAGGATGTGGCACATCCCTGAATTTTCGTATCCACCAACAATGATTTCATTGACTCCATCCCCATCGATATCCCCTACCGGCTGCGCCAGCTGGGAATGCCCCATGCCACCATAGGCATGGCTCCATTGCAGTCCCCACCCATCGCGCAAGTCTGACTGAGGAGACGTTAAGGAAACAGAAATCTGTTGACCAGGAAGCTTGGGAAGAGTTTCCCTTTCATTTCCTGTAGTTATCGCAAGGACAACTGGTGTGAACATCAACAGCATACACAGAATGAAACCTATCAGTTTCTTCATCATTGATTCTACTCCCTACGTACTAATCCATGATACATTATTTAATATTTTGTAAGGGATAAAATCAGCAAGAAAGAGGCAATGGACTGTTTTTCATCCGCTGGTAAAAACCAGATGAAAAGGGATATATACTGCAGCTCCATACTTGCTGAACTTCAACCAAGAACCAACGTGGATGGTGAGGGAGATGCAACACAAATCAAAGAACAATCAGAAACAAAATACAAGTAATTGTGCCAGTTGTGGAAAGACCTTCGGTCAGAACGAGATGAAGGTAAGCTACGATTTCGAACGGTTCTATTGTTTTAACTGTGACGATAAACGATAAGAGAGAACGGAGCACGCTCCGGCGCATAGTTTTATTACTAGAGTATAGTTTTAAAAGAGGTGAGATTAAGATGAATACGAAGGACATTCCCTTTCAATTAATAGACTGGACGTTGATTCCAAAAATAGAACATAAAGGGGAGAAAGGGCTTGCTTTTTGGCAAACACTTCAATTGCATGGACTACGAATGAGAATAGTTGAATATTCTCCTGGTTATCTTGCTGATCATTGGTGTAAGAAAGGTCATATTGTTCATTGTTTGGAGGGGAAGTTTGAAAGTGAACTTCAAGACGGGGAAAAGTTTCTTTTAAAGAAAGGGATGACATACGTTGTTTCTGATGAAGTAAGTTCACATCGTTCAACAACAGAAAATGGTGTGAAGTTACTGATTATTGATGGTGACTTTTTACAAATGAAATCTAAATAAAAAGATTTAGAAATATTAAAATAAGGTATATATGGTATGAAATTACATGGAGTTGCGGGCAAAGAGGTTTTTTATCGCGATACTTGTGAGTGTCACTTTCGTATCGCTTCCCCCGGGACATCACTTTGTCACCGTGCAAATTCGTGGTACAGGGGTTGATTTCACCTATTACAATTATGAGTATATGGCTGCGAAGCTCTTTGTGCAGGCATGGTAGATTCTCACTTATTTCTGCACCGGTTATTCCATCGAATCGATGATTTTCAAGGGATTAGTAAATAAAAGTGTTGTTGATTACGTTATTGTGCTATGAAGGTAACCTGCCCGCACTGTAAACGGAGAATTCATATTGGTCAGAGACGAAAGAATGTCTGTGCGTGTGGGAAGCTGTTGAATTATCGACATTTCCTCCATGAGAAAATCGCGTATGATGTGTATCTTGTTGATGCGAATATTTTGATATATGCGTTTGAAAGCAGCAGTGTGCGTCGGAAATATTGTCAGGCGATCCTTGCGATGCATGCTCCGTCTATGAGTATTGCAACGACCCGGCAGATCATCGAAGAGGTTGGCTCGGTCATTGAGCAGCAGCTTCCTGAGTCGCTTCTGATCTATCATGTCAGTACGATTCCGAGTGATTTGACAGAAATTAAAACGAATTTCTATAAACAACCGTCGATTGCTGATCTGTCGTTGGTGCAGGCAGCTTATGAGCATCCGGAGGTACGGGGGATCATTACCTATGATAAGGATTTTGCCAGGATTGCGACCGCAGGGTTAGTCGAGAGGAAATCGTCTGTCAAGTTCTGGTTGGGTAACGCAAGGGAGTTTGTGGAGAAACATCGGATACGGATAAAGGAGAAAGAGGAGGAAGGGTAGAGACGGTGGTATCGAGGCAAGAGATAATCATTAAAGTGTTTTCTTATTGAAATAAATATTTTTGAAACTTAAAAAAACACTAACCCGCAAGTCTACCTCTCTTCCTCTTTTTCCTCCTATTTTTAACGCATTGAACGTAACTAAATCAACGTGTAAAGATAACCTACTGGAGAAGGGGTAACAACTAAGGATCTTGTTTGAAAGCCAGTCTTATGGATAGAGCACTGTTGATATGAAATCAGTCCCATGATCTTTTGTTACTATTGTTAAGTTCAATAGAGGAAAAATTTTAATATGTGGTATGCATTAGCATTACATGGGAAGGAATAAATATGAATAGGAAAATAGTTGGCATAGGTAGTATCATTCTGCTGCTTTGTTTTTCGGTGTTGCCTGTAACAGGGCATGATCCCTCGTCAACAAGTACTTTTTATCCACATGATACGGGGACGCTCGTGGATAAGTCTGCATTCGTCTCCGCAGAGTTCTTGGTGAAATTTACACAAGATGCTCCTGTCTCGTTTTCATCTTCTGGGAACATCATTCGTTCTGGCATATCCTCTCTCGACAGCCTAATTACGGAATTTTGCGTACTGAATGTAGAAAGAACGTTCCCTTATGAAAGTATAAAACAAAAAAACAACTGTCTCTTTACCGCGATTGGTTTGGATAGAATCTATACCTTCGAAGTATGCGAAGAGGTCGACATTCATTCCGCTATTGCAGCATTTGAGAGGAATCCTTTTGTTGAATATGCAGAACCAAACTTCATTGGTCATGCGCATGCGATCCCGAACGATCCAATGTTTACTACGCAGTGGGGGCTACGCAACGATGGGACCAATCCCCCCAATCACCCGGGAACCGCTGATGCGGACATCGATGCACCAGAGGCATGGGATATCGAAACCGGTGACAGTAGTGTTATCGTAGCAATGTTAGACACAGGCATCGATTGGGACCATCCTGACCTTAGTGCACGTATTTGGAACAATGCCGATGAGACAGTCAATGGGGTTGATGATGATGGGAATGGATACATTGACGATATCCGCGGATGGGATTTTGCGAATAACGACAATAATCCTATGGACGATCACGGTCATGGAACTGTGAATGCGGGGATTGTCGGTGCCAGTACCAATAATGGGGTGGGGGTCGTCGGGGTTGATTGGCATTGCAAACTTATGGCAGTAAAGGTTCTGAATCAAATTAACTGGGGTCAGTATAGCTGGTGGGCGAGTGGTCTGCAGTACGCGGCCGACAACGGAGCAAAGGTCATCAGCATGAGCATGGGTGGAGCGAATCCTTCACAGACTCTGAAAGACGCTGTTGACTACGCGTATGGATTGAACTGTGTCATTGTTGTTTCAATGGGGAACGATAATAGCAATACCGTCTACTACCCTGCGGCGTACTCAAACGTGATCGCAGTGGGGGCAACCGATACAGATGATACTCGATGCGTCCCTCCTGATTGGCAACCTTTTGGCATGCAAAATGGAGGGAGTAACTATGGGAATCACATCGATGTCGTCGCCCCTGGGAATTGGATTAACAGTACAGCATGGAACAATGTGTATCAATATTGGGCTGGGACCTCTATGGCTGCCCCGTTCGTTTCTGGTCTAGCAGCGCTCCTCTTGGCAAAGGAACCTTCATTGACGAACGCTGCGGTTCAGAACATTATTTGCACGACTGCAGAAGATCAGGTGGGCAATCCCGCAGAGGACACAGCAGGGTGGGATAAATACTACGGATTTGGAAGAATCAATGCGTATGATGCTTTGTTATACCTCACACAACCACAACTTGACATAGGGTCAATTGTTGGAGGAACTGGAATAACTGCAACGCTCAACAACACAGGATTTGGAGATGCCACCGATATCCAGTGGAACATCACCATCACCGGTGGCTTCTTTGTCCTGCCGCGAGAAACCTCGGGGAGCATACCATCGCTTGCCGGCGGTGGATCTACAGAACTCAGCATGTCGGTATTTGGAATAGGATTAGGACTCTTGTTTCCACAACCTCTCATAACCGTTTCTGCAACATGTGCTGAGGAGTCATCTGTTGAGAAGTCAGTAGAAGCAACCATCCTGTTTAGTCAGGTCACGATACAATAAGAAAACAAAACGATGCTGACGTCACCGATACGAACACTGTACTCCTTATTTTTTTCTCCTGTTTTTATGCTTTGAACGTGACTCAATCAACGTGTAAAGATAACCAACAGGAGAATGGGTAACAGCGAGGGAATCTACTAAGGAGAGGGTATATTGAAGAACCTCCTTCGCCAACACAGTTAATTGTCAGCGAAAGCAAAATTAAAGACGGTCTTGATAAAAAAATTACGATAAACATTTAATAGTGAGCATAACAGAAGCAATATCGAGCAATCAATCAGTTACCAGTAGGGCGGTAGCGGAGGGTTGTTTGATGGTGACTTTTTACAAATGAAATCTAAATAAAAAGATTTAGAAATATTAAAATAAGGTATATATGGTATGAAATTACATGGAGTTGCGGGCAAAGAGGTTTTTTATCGCGATACTTGTGAGTGTCACTTTCGTATCGTTTTCACTGGCACTCTCTTTAGATGATGAAATCTCCTTTTTGCAGTTCACCCCGATTTGGATCGTTATCCTTTATGGTAGTTTTTGTTTCTTGACATTTTTTTTCTTTTTTGTCTTAGGTTTGAGAAAAAACGAGGAATATCTCCGTAAGGTCAAAAAATGGGATTCTCCAAAAGCAGTTGGCTTGTATGTCATACTCGTTTGGATTGTCTTTGGTGTATTTTATTACTTTGATCCTAAAATCTTGTTTATCTTTTATGCACTAGGTTTTTCGATTATCTATGTATCCGCAGCATACCTGAGGAATGAGTATAGAAAACAGCTTAAGGAAAAGATCTCGTAAATTTTTTTTTAAATTTTGGTTTCTTTCTTCTTTTCACATTGCGTTTTCTTTTATCCACCGTGCTATCTCGTCGATATTGTCTGATTCTGTAGCGATCGGTTCTGAAATGATAGGTGATAATAATCTTGAATAAAGAGTAATGAGATGTACCCTTTATGATTATATATCTTTCAGAAAATGAGATTCGGGAAATTATTCCATGCTAATCTTTGTTTTTTCAACTATTTAAATCGTACAAAAGTTTAAATAATTAAGAATATATCGATATATAAATAATAGTAAATTATGGGGGCTAGAAAATGAAAAGCATGATATATTTTGTTGTGGGACTACTTTTACTTGGTAGTTTTACTACAATAGGTATGGGAGACGCTGGTAAAAAACAAGGAAATCTAAGTTTATCCTTTTTAGAGCCGACCGTTGTTGAAAAAGAATTATTTGTTGAATTAAAATCTGAAGGGACAAATTCGTGGATTTTCGATGCAGGGAATCCAATGCTTCCAATACGCATTGAGACTTTGACCCTACCTTTTGGTGCAACGATAGACAATATCATATGTGAAGCTCAAGGTATTCAAACCAAGGTGTTATCAAAGAAAATTATGCCTGCTCCACAACTGGTACCATTGAGTGGTGAGATAGCTGTATCAAGTAAACCGCAGATGAAACAAGAGATATATGGCTCAGAGAATCTATTTCCACGTGACTGGATTAGCTATCATGTAGGTGTCGGGCTCGACGAGAACAATGCTCACAGAACTTTCTTAACAATAAACACATATCCTGTTAGATACGAACCAGGATCTGATACTATATATTACGCTGAGAAAATTGATGTAACTGTAACCTACAACGTACCTAACTCGAATCCTTTCCCAACAAATACCGAGTATAAATTAGTAATTATTGCTCCATCGAAGTTTTCAAGCATCCTTCAGCCGTTAATTGACCATAAAATCTCAAAAGGCGTAACCACAATTCTAAAAACAACGGAGGATATATATGATGAGTTTACCGGTTATGACAAACCAGAGCAGATCAAATACTTTATAAAATCTGCCCTTGAAAACTGGAATGCTTCATATATTTTACTCGTTGGAGGTTTAAAATCACTTCTTTACGCAAAAGGAAGAGACAATGTAAACGAAGGTACAAAAGATTGGTACGTACCTGTTCGGTATTCTAATCTTAACGAAGGCGAGCCTGGATGCATATCTGATCTTTATTATGCTGATATCTATAATGGTACTGGCGATTTTTGCAGTTGGGATTCAAATGGTAACCATATTTATGCTGAATTTAGATCTGGTGGAGATAAACTAGATCTGTATCCTGATGTTGCATTAGGTAGACTATCATGCAGAAATAATAATGAAGTAAAATCTGTGGTTGATAAAATTATTCATTATGAAAGTGGACCCGCTGATCCATCCTGGTTTAATAAAATGGTTTTAGTTTCAGGAGACGGATTTTTAGATCAAGTAGATCTTGGTATCTCATGGAATACGAACGCTCTACCAAACGGGCAATATACAATTTATGCTCAAAGTACAAACACAGCTGCTATCTCAGGACCCATAGATGAATTACATATAACACTTGATAAAACGAAACCAACCACATTAACCTTTAACCATGATGACCATCTTATAACTGGCTTAAAATATCCGTTTCCCCCCGTTGCTGAGATTGTTTCCGTATCAGAAGGAGATATACTAGGTAACACTGATTACACGTATTCTCCAACAGAAAGAGAAGCGTACTTAAATACTCAATTACATTGGGCAGACTTAGCATATACAAGCGGAGTTCTTAAAATCCGTGGAAAATCATATGATCCAAAACCATATGGAGTTGGGACAAGTATACATGTCTGGGTCAATAACAGTGGTGGGACAACTGTATTTACCACTACTAAAAATGGATTGCAGATGTATTACGAAGGGGAATGGACAACAGGAGAAATACCTTTACTTGGAAGAGCCGGAGCAGCGTACTATATGCCTTCAGAATTTCAGAAAATATTCTTATGGAGCTCTAATGGCACATGGACTGGACAGACTCAGGTAATAGATACCATTAGCGAGGGATGCGGTTTTGTGTTCTTCTCAGGTCATGGAAGCCCGGCTGTGTGGAGTAACCACTACCCAGGTATACCTGGTAACAGAAAGAATGCTGAGGTGAAAGGATTATTCGTTACGAATCTCGGGCTACCGTTCTTCCCAATGGATAAAATATCGAATAATTACAAGAACCCTATTGTTGTCGTTGGTGGATGTCATAACAGTATGTTTAACGTTTCATTGATTCCTACACTTCTCGATCGAAAAAACGTACATATGACACATTCATATGGTAATCCGACTGCTGAGTGTTGGAGTGAAAGGTTCGTGAGACTCTCCGAACGTGGCGCGATAGCAACGATGGGTAACACAGGTTACGGGTATGGGATATTAGGTGAATATTGTACAACCGGTGGGGTTGATAACTATATAACAACGGAGTTCTTCGTCCAATATGGTACAGATGGACACGAGATCCTTGGAGAAGCGTATGCAGGTACGCTTACAGAATACATCAGTCATTTCAAGGGATCAGGCGAATGGGATGCGGCACATCAAAAAACAGTGGAACAATGGGTACTCCTTGGCGACCCCAGCCTTCTGATTGGCGGGTATCCTACATAAAGAGTACTCTCTCCATTCCTTTCAACGAACCGCTCTAACAAAATAGAATGCATACTCCCATACTCAGGAGTAATACGAAGGCGGTGCTGGGGATAACTTAAATTTAATACTGGATTGGGGCTAACGTAAAAAAGGATACGAGTGGCAGTAAAATCCCCTGTAGAGAGCAGCGGGCTTAGCCGGAAGGAGGACTGTTTTCTTGGAGGAAAATCAGTCTAAAAACATCGAAAAAATGGGCTTTCGACTTTTCAGCTGCGTGAAGGTCGGTTCAATTCTTACTAAAAGCCTTCTATTATTTTTTTCTTTTTCAATCATTGTGATTACAAAATATTTCATTCCTTTAAAAAACCAACTACTGTTTGAATTGGCGAAACCATCAGTAAAAAATTTCACCAAACACCGCTTACCTCAAGTTGTTCCTGGTGTTATTCAGTGTAATCCTCTTCATCTTCAAAAAGCATAAGATTGGAGGGATGATTATCTAGTTTATTCCCATTCATATGATGAACAACTTCTTCAGGTGCTAATTTTCGTTTTAATATTATTTCCATTATCCATCTATGAATATATATGCCAGAATCATTAAATCTATAATATCTTGTCTTTGGATCAATATGACATTTTTCTCTATACAATTTTTCTAACGATTCCCTGTTAAATCCTTTGAATATCTCTATATCGATTTCTTCCATCTCCTCACGACCTTGTTGAATCATATCGTGCTAAAGTTTATTATTATAAGTATTTAACAATTTCGTGCCAAAATATCAAAATGAAAAAAACTCCCATCCTCCTAGAAAACCTTTCATAATGATGGGGCCTGGATTTTCAAGTCTGGGAGGAAAGATATGCATAAAAACAAATCTTTAGAAAAGGCCAGACCCCATAGATATTCAATAGGCGGACGGGTAGATAAATCTTACCATCTCCTACAAACTTACCTTTTTGTGAGTTGCAGGTGTATTGCACAGAATCTTTCTGAGAAACATAGGGTTGTAAGGATATGTTTTTAAAGAAAAAATTATTCTGATATGTGAGAGAGGAGAAGGAATGAGAAAACAGGTGGGGATCATGGGAATAGGTGTTCTTCTCATCACGCTGTGTTTCAGTGGCTGTGAAGAGATAGGGACGAAACCTGACTCTGTCACGGTCAATGCAATGGCTGCTGTCTATGTGAAGATGGTTGATGCAGACAATAAAGAGATGGACATCAGTGTTGATGGGATTTCTGTGTTCATTGAAATGACGAAACAGGGCCGCGATCGGTTAATATTTGACAGAATCGTCCAAGGTGGACTGTGTCAGGCTACCGGTTCTTATGAGTTAACCAAAGGTCAGTGGATTAATTGTACCGCCACGGTTCAGGGCGGATATCAGGGTTATTATCCTGTTGCCCCTGCCTCTGCGATGCTTTCGTGGGATACGGTGAATGCGTCAGTGAATTTTGGGGCGATGTACCAGTGGTACCCTAAACTGACCATCACGATGAAGAAGGGGCCAGCGATATAACGGAACATTCATACAGATCATCAGGTATGGTCATTGATTTACAAAAAAAACATGAGTTACCAATGTAAAGGTAAACACACTTCATAAAAAAAATTCTAAGATTTTTTTTAGTATTTCCCAGTAGTTTTTTAAGGAAGATATTCGCTGCTTTCTCCTGTTTTATTCTGGAAGAAGGTCGTCTGCAATGATATGCATCTCTTTGAACATCCATGTAGTATAGAGGGGGAGTTGATCATAGGCGTAAACAGAAGGTATGCCCTGGGAGTTCACAAAACCGCTTTGACCTGGAGGGAGTACACTTTCGCCTCTGGGAGAAATCGTAGGTTCTTTTGTCCAGCTGGGGAGTTCGATAACCTGGTTGTATGTGCCCCGATTCATATAGGGCATTACGGGTGATACGAGGCTTCCGAGTTCAGAGAAATCAACCATTTCGACAGGTGTTAACCACATTGAAACATTCGTGGTATTATACTGGGTTTCAAGGCTGGAAAGTGCTTGGTGTAACGCATCAATGATCACCGTATCAAGGGTATCATTGAGGTAATGTTTATAGCGGAGGTGAAGTTTCGATGCGTCACCTTGAAGTATATGAAGGAGGAGGCTATGGGAGTAATCCTTGACAAGGATGCTGAGTTCATCAAGAAGGATTTTATCATATAATGCGTTGTACCATGCGTGGAAAATTGTCAGTCCTGGGTCATCGTAGAACCCGTCTGAATCCTCGTTGTTAAGGTAGCAATCCCATGTGTCGAGTGCATTTTGCACGTCAGGGGGTATCCCGCTGCTCGTGTTTATTGCGGCTTGAAGGAATGGTTTGAAATAGGTGCCATACGCGTCATGGTATGCGACGTTTTGACAGATATCTTTCATATCTTGGTAGGAAATTTCTGGATCTGCTGCGAGGAGTTCTTGGATGCGAACCACGATATGACCTTCTCCCCAGAGGGGGCCCACCTCAGCTTCAGCGTGATCCCAGGTGCGTTCTGGTTTATTGTTCCAGTTGGCAAAGAAACCAGAGGGCGGGTTGCGTTCTTGTGGAAGATTCTCGAAGGGGACGATGCCGAGCCATTCTTCTTTCCCGGTGCCTAGTAGGGGGAATCGGTCATCGATACGTCGATGCAGAAATCCATAGGTTGGTCGTATTGGGTAATACCCGGAATGATAATAGCCGATATCGCCGTTTCTGTCTGCCCAGAACCAGTTATGGGATGAGACTATTTTACTCACACCATGTTCAAATTCGGTGATGTTTGTACATTCCTGAAAACTCA
>Ga0315274_10003121_pt1 | contig 24680 bp, 27 predicted proteins | sample YL17G02_20_MG_FD_203700 | JGI IMG/M metagenome (GOLD analysis project Ga0315274, IMG submission 203700) | Sediment microbial communities from Yellowstone Lake, YNP, Wyoming, USA - YL17G02_20 | ecosystem: Environmental > Aquatic > Freshwater > Lake > Sediment | place: USA: Wyoming | collected...
CTGGCCCTCACTGGGCCATCCGGTCCCGCGGAACTGCCTTGTCCGAGGCGCTTTGACAGGTGCCATCCCAAGGCTTTGGTCCGGAAGGGACTTTCCGGCCGGACCTCTAGTCCATCTGCGGCGTCCTCGCTTGTCAGGGGAATTTCGTTCCGCGTAGTCCACGGAGACCATTTATGCTGCATGAAGAGGGCCTCTTGAAAGGGTATGGCGCCATCGACCTCAGTTTCCAGTGCTGGAAGCCCGAAGGAGCAGTGCGCGCCGTGCTGGTCATCGTGCATGGGTTCGGCGAACACATCGGCCGCTACGCCAACGTCGTCGAGGGTCTCGTCCCGCGCGGTTATTCCGTGTGGGGCTTCGATCAGCGCGGTCATGGACGATCGGCAGGGCAGCGCGGACACATCGGCGCGTGGCGCGAGTACCGCGAGGACTTGGCCAACTTCGTGCGCTACGTCTCGGCCCACGAAAAGAATCCCAACCTGTTCCTTTTGGGGCACAGCCTCGGCTCGCTCATCGCACAGGATTACGTCCTGCACTATCCTGAAGGCCTTCGCGGCTGCATCTTGAGCGGCATCCTTTTTGAGCCCGTGGGCGCGGCCAAGCCCGCCCTCGTTGCCGTGGCCAAGCTGCTGTCGGGCGTCCTGCCAACATTCCCGATCGACCTGCGCCTCGAGACCTCTGCCCTCTCACGCAACAAAGAGGTGGTCCAGGCCTACGAGCGCGACCCGCTCGTTCATCACAAAGCCACGCCGCGCTTCGGCAGCGAGTCGCTCAAGACGATCGAATGGGTCATGGCCCATTCGCCTGAATGGGAAGTGCCGGTGCTCATTCTGCACGGCGACTCCGACCGCATTAATGCGCCACACGGCAGCCAGGTCTTCTACGACTTGGTGCGCATCCCCGAAAAGGAAATGCGCCTCTACCCAGGCGGCTATCATGAGTCGCACAACGAACTCGACTACCCGCGCGTGATCGGCGACATGGACGCGTGGATGTCGAAATACATGTAGCCCTGCCTGCTCACGCGCTCCATTCGCGAGCGGAAGAAGCGTACTCAAATCTGTCTGTCGCGTATGACTCTGACCCGCCACATGCGTGCACGCGTCGCACTGCGCGGGAGGGCAGTCACCGCGCCGGCACAGCGACTCTTCTGATGGACTGCCCGTCAGTTCGCGGGCCGGTCCCTGCCGACCCGAGCGCCGCTGCATTCGGCGTCAGTTGCACGCCTCTGGGACGACGTCCCATGGTTTGATGTAACTCTATCTGAAGGCGTCGGCCTGTGTTACGCTTTCCGGCTGAGGCCGGAGACGATCGCGCACGCCGACACCGCTTCCTCGTGGATAGGACACCTCGATCCTCATTCCGGCCCAAGAGGCCTCACACTGACTGAGGTGCGGGACTTGCCCAAAGTCCCGTCCAACAGCGCTGCCTCCGGGGCGGTGTCGACCAACAACTGCCACCCGAAGGTGGGAGAGAAGCAGGGCAGACGAGAATGCCTCCGGTGCGTGTGCTTATCCTGTGCGATGATCCACTGACGCGTGGTGGACTCGGCGCGCTCCTTGCCGATCGGCCAGAAGTCCAGGTCATCGGGCAGGCGGAGATTGTTGAGGAGGCGCAGGAGTTGATTGAGCTCTTCCGCCCCGAGCTTGTCCTGCTCGCCGTGGCTCGATGGACCGACACATTTGGATCACTGGCGCGATCTCTGAAGGATCTGCACATTCCGGTCGTGGCCATCGCCAGTGGAGAAAAGGAGGCCGCAGCCTATTGGTCGAATGGTGTCAACGGGATACTTACGCGTGATGCAACCGCCTCCGACATAGCCCGCGCGATCGGTTCCGTGGCCGCCGGGCTCGTCGTGTTGAGCCCCGGGCTGGCACGTGTCCTCCTCCGGCCTGGCACGCCCCGTTCCGGCGAATCACCCTCCCCGCTCACTGACCGCGAGCGGGAGGTGCTCGAGCTGCTGGCGCAAGGCTTGCCGAACAAGACCATAGCGCAGCGATTGCGCATTAGCGAACACACCGTCAAGTTCCACGTCAATTCGATTCTCGCCAAACTCGGCGCCGAGAGCCGGACGGAGGCAGTCGTCCTGGCCACTCGGGCGGGCTTGGTTCACCTCTAACCTAACCTTTCTTCCAGCTCCCAATCGGTTTGCCAGTAGCCGCCCGGCCCTCGAATCCGCACAATGATGGCAGCGGCAAAGGCTTCGCTTTGCCGCATGTGGAGGTGGGTATGGCAGAACGACTCGAGCAATTCTCGGACGCGATCGCGGATACGGTCGCCGCAGCGGCCACGTCCGTCCTTCGCGTGGAAGCTCGGTCCAGGCTCGCTGCAAGCGGGATCGCCTTCTCGCGTGACGGGGTTGTGTTGACCGCACACCACGTCGTGGAGCACGATGAGGGCATTCTCGTCGGAATCGACAAGGGCGAGAAGCTGGCCGCGAAATTTGTCGGACGCGATCCAGCAACCGATCTCGCTTTGCTCAAAGTCGAGGGCGGCAGTTTTCCGGCCGTCTCGTGGACAAGCTCACCCTCCCCGCGGGTCGGGCATCTGGTCCTCGCCCTCGGGCGTCCAGGGGCTTCCATCCGCGCGACATTGGGCATCGTGAGCGCCGTCGGCGAGAGCTGGCGCACACCTATGGGTGGATTCGTCGACCACTATCTGCAAAGCGACGTGGTGATGTATCCGGGGTTCTCGGGCGGTCCGCTGGTGTCGGCCGATGGCCGGTTCATCGGGCTGAATACGTCGGCGCTCCTGCAAGGTGCGAGCCTGACAATTCCTGCCGGTACCATTCAGCGGGTGGCCAAGGAGCTTCTCGCGCACGGCAAGGTTCGCCGCGGGTACCTAGGCCTCACCACGCAGACAGTTCGCTTGCCCGGGCAAATGGCGGAGCGCCTTGGCCAACCCACGGGATTGCTGATCGTCTCGGTCCAATCCAAGAGCCCCGCGGACCGGGCTGAGTTGTTGCTCGGGGACACGCTGCTCGGTATGGGCGACCACCCCTTGCGGCATGTGGACGACCTGGTGGCCGAGCTCGGCAGTGACCGCATCAACCAGGAGGTTGCGCTCTCCGTGCTTCGCGGCGGAGAAACCCGCACGGTACGCGTGACTGTGGGTGAACGATGATCGCATCGAGAATGCACGTGGATGAGGAGTCCCTCTTGGAGGGTCTCAACAAGGATCTGGCCAACTTGTCGGAGAGGGTTCGTTCGAGTCTGGTCCTGGTGCAGAGCCGCAATGGGAACGGTGCAGGCCTGGTCTGGGACGATAGTGGCTTGGTCCTCACCAGCGCTCACGTTGCCCGGCGGGGACCTCTGAAGCTGACTTCGCTTTCTGGTAATTCCGCCTCCGCCACAATCGTCGGCTCCGATGAGGAGGCCGACCTCGCGCTGGTGAGGGGTAACATCGCAGAGGTCACGCCCATCGAGCGCGGCCTCTCCAGCCGGCTCCGCGCGGGAGATTGGGTCGTTGCGCTCGGGCATCCATGGGGAGTGCCAGGTTCTGCAACGGCCGGTATTGTGATCGCCGTCGAACCCCGTCGAGATGAGGCGGGCAGGCGCTTGCCCGCGGTCATCGTGGCTGATTTGCACTTGAGGCCGGGTCACTCGGGTGGGCCGCTGGTGGACTCGCGCGGGTTGCTGGTGGGCGTCAGCACGCTGGCCAACGGCCCGGATGTCGGCGTCGCGGTTGCCGTCCAAGAGGCCGAAGCGTTGTATCGGCAGCGCTTCGAGACTTGATCGTTCTTCGAGCGAATCGCTCGAGACGTTGGGGCTCAACCGAAAGCCCGTCGCCGCAGGTCTTCCGCACTGCGGCGACTTGCTGTGCATGACAGGCACGGATGCAAGCTGCGTGACCGACCCGAGTCCTTCGGCCAAACTGGCCGCATTTCGCGATTCGGGTTGACGGTCCGAGGCGAATCAGGTTACAATTCCGATCGCCCGGCGAGGTAGCTCAATGGCAGAGCAGGGGATTCATAAGCCCTTGGTTGGCGGTTCAAATCCGCCTCTCGCCACTCGTGGGAGCCCGCTGCGCGCGGGCTTTCTTCATCCTCGGGCCCGGCATGGAGCATCGCTCAATCGCGTGTTTGCCACGAGCCTCGGAGCGCGACTCCACGCATGACCTACCCCGCCCCTCATTACTCCACTGCAACGCGCGAGCAATTGCTGCACGGCAGGCTGTTCGTCGCCGGGCAGGCACCGGTTGAGATGTTGGAGGCTGCCGCCGGTAGCGCCAAGCGCGAGCATGCGCAGCCGCGGGCCTAGCAGGCCGGCCGTATCTCTTCAGACGACCACACGCGCACGACACGGCACCCTCCAAGTGGCTGAGCCCTTGGGGAGTACTGTTGTCCGGGGCGCAACGTTCTGCTGACATGATCGCCGCATCCCCCGGGCGTGGTACTCGCCCACCGCTGAGGCTCTCCCCCACCGGCGTCTGGCAACCGTAACATCAGAGTGGTACAAAGACTCGACTTCCATGTGATTTTGTCATATAATAGTAGATGCGATGCCGCACCTTTGCAGAGGGATTGGACAGCCATGGGCCTAGCCCGAAGCCAGACCGCGCCCCGCCAACGAGGGCAAACCGCTCCCAAGACCGCTTCGCGCAGCGGCCCTCCCCCCGCTGGCGAGCCAGATGTCGGAACCAGGCTGCGCCAGCTTCGCAATGGCCAGGGACTCTCGTTGCGTACGCTGGCCGCGATGAGCGGACTGAGCTTCAACACTCTAAGCCTGATCGAGAACCGGAAGAACTCTCCCAGCGTGAGCACGCTCCAGCGGCTGGCTGGCGCGCTGCGCGTCCCTGTGGCTGCGTTCTTCGAGGCTGTGGCGGCCCGCAATGCGATCGTGCTGCAGAGGAAGAACCGGCGTCCACAGGGTGCATTTCGGCATGGGACGCTGGAGGACCTGTGCGTGGGTTCCACCATGCGCCGGGGCCAGGTCCTGCTGGTCACGCTGGAACCCGGGGCTGATAGCGGCCAGGCGGCCATCGCCCACGCAGGCCACGACATCATCTTCTGCCTCGAAGGCCGATTGACCTACGTCGTGGACAACCGGACGTACAAACTTGAGCCTGGCGACAGCCTGGTCTTTGAGGGACACATGCCCCACCGCTGGAAGAACGAGACGGACCGTGAGGCACGGTCGCTGCTCATCATGTGCCCCTCCGAGGAGGAGCCGCGGCCGATGGAATTCCCTTCGGGATAGCCCGGGAGGCAGTAACTCCGTCCGGAGGCGTGGATCACGGTGCAGGTTCGTCATGAGCAACCGAGGAATAGCGAGCTTGTTTGTGGCTCTGGCTCTCGCGGGCGCGGCCGCCTTGGCTCTAGGCCTCAGCCCGGCCATGGCAGCCGATACTCCGCCGCCGCCCGAAGCCTGCGTTGCATGTCACGAAAACCTGTATCTGCTTCACGACACCGGAAAATGGTTCTGCCTTTGTGCACAGGAGATGAGTTGTTCGTGTTGCCATGGCGGCGATCGGCAAGCGACGACGGCCGACGTGGCCCACGCGGGCATGGTAACCATACCGCTGGACGAACAACCGACCGCGTGTGTCGGCTGCCTTCCGAAGGATTCCGATCAGCGAGTTGCGGCGTTCATCGCGCGCGCGGGTGTCAGGCAATTCCACCCTATGGTCGCAGCAGCCGAGATCACCACCCTGGCCCATCTCCCGCCCACGTCAGGCCTCCCCGCCACTTCTGCTCGCGTTCTCGACCCCTGGCGCATCGCCGCCCTGAGCGTACTCACCCTGGCCATGGCCGGGCTGGCGGTAGTGGGTTTTCACTGTTGGAAAGCCGATTGCCTCTCTCGCCAAGGACCACCGTCCGCTGGCGAAACCCTGAGGTGAAGGAGATAACAATGAAGGTCGCCGTAATCACAGAAGATGGCCACGAGATCAGCCAGCACTTTGGCCGCGCCCCGTACTACCTGGTACTCACAATCGAAGACGGCAAGATCACCCAACGCGAGATGCGGGACAAACTGGGTCACGCGCACTTTGGCGGACAAGAGCACCACGACGAACCCGGTCAAGCGCACGGTTTTGGGCCGCAGGCCCACGATCGCCACCTGCGGATGGCCGAGGCGATTGCCGACTGTGAAGCGCTCCTGTGCGGCGGGATGGGCCGAGGCGCATACCAGAGCATTCAGGCGCGTGGCATTCGCCCGATTGTGACCGACCTGACCTCCATAGATGAGGCCGTGGCCGCCTACGCGAATGGTACGCTTGCCGATCTGACAGACCGGCTGCACTAGCGGAACACACGGCGCATCAACGCCCGGACCCGGTCGAGCGGCCTTCTTGCCAACGACGAGTCGGAAGTGGAGCACGGCCAGGCGCACCTGGCCTGTCGAGGTCCCATGAAGTACGCCTTCGAACCCATTGGGGTTATTCGCACGCTGTTTACCCAAGCCGACTAAACGCCCATCCAGAGTATCCGGTCACTGGCAAGAGGCACGCTTGAGATTCTGCCGGCCTTCACCCCAGGCTTGGATGACTTGGAGGGATTCTCAACAATCATCCTGGTGTATGTATTTCACCAATCCACTGGGTACAGCTTGCACGTGCGCCCTTTCCTCGACGACACCGAGCGTGGGCTCTTTTCGACCCGCCATCCATCCCGTCCCAACCCAATCGGCCTGTCGGTCGTGCGGTTGCTCAGCCGGGTGGGCGCCACCCTGAATGTCGAGGGGGTGGACATGCTCGACGGTACTCCCCTTCTCGACCTCAAGCCCTACGTCCCAGAATTCGATGTGCAGGATGCCCCGCGGACGGGCTGGTACGCGGCTCGCGCGAAACCCTGACCCTCCGGCACGGCGCCGCTCCGTCAAACGCACAACGGCCGAAGACACGGCACCCCCCAGGGCCTGCGCCCTGGGGGGTGCTTTTTTGAGCCGATCCATCATCCTCCAGCAGCGGGACTCGATGCTGGACAGTGTGGCTAAGATCCGCCGACGATGGCGTTCCACCCGTCGACGATGTTCTTGACCGCCGCCGAGAACGAGTCCAGGTTCGTCGGGAAGTGCAGGTTGGTGTAGGCGCTCTCGGGGATCTGTTTGGCCGCGATGTCGGCCGGCAGGGTTACGTCACGGGCGGGGTGAGCATAGCCCTTGGCGAAGAGCACCTGCCCCTCATCCGAGTAGAAGAAGTCGAGCGCCAGTTTGCCGGCGTTCGGGTGCGGCGACTTGGCGTTGAGGTACTGCGCGAAGAGCATGCCCACCGTGGCATCTTTGGGGATGACCACCTCGAGCGGCAGACCCGTGGCATCGCGCTTGGCAAACCCGTCGAAGTCGTAGACCATGGAGATCGGGCACTCGCCCTTCTGCACCGAGGCGACATTCAGCACTACGCCCTGGCGCAGGTTGCCGCCGTCGCGCAGTTGCTTGAAGAAGTCGAGCCCGGGTTGCACGTTGCTCTCGCCGCCGCCGTGGGCATAGGCCGCTGCCAGCACCGAGGCCGTGGCATAGGTGGAGACGCGCGGATCGCGCGAGCACACCATGTCTTTGTACTCGGGCTTCAGCAGGTCATCCCAGGTCTGCGGGATGTTGGTCACCAGGTCCTTGTTGACCAGGAAGGAAATCGCTCCCCAGTAGGCTGCCGCCCAGCGCCCGTCTGCGTCCTTGAACTGGGCCGGGATCTTGTCCCAGTTGTCGTTCTTGTAGGTCGCGGCCAGGTTCTCAGCGAGCAGCTTGCCCAGGAAGTCGTAGCCGATATCCGCGACGTCCATCACCGGCGCGTCTTTTTCCGCCAGGAGGCGCGTGATTTGCTCGGCGCTGGTCATGTCGGTGTCGGTGTGGACGATGCCGTACTTGCCCTCGATCGTCTTCCACGTTTCGCCCAGGTTGACCCAGTCATCGGACATGCCGTAGCTGAAGACCTGGCCTTCGGCCTTGGCGCCGGCAACCTTGTCGGTGCCGGTGCCAGCGCCTGCGCCGCCACCGCAGGCTGCGAGCATCATGGCCGCGATGACGACAATGCTGAAGATCGAAAAGCTGCGTTTCATGGTCCTTCCTCCTTGTACATAGTTGGGCTCAGAGTACCTTGCGGCCCCCTCCAGAATACGGACGGCGCAAGTGCAGATTTGTCCGCCGATCTTCTCCTCCTTTCACTAACCGCACCGGTTTTCGTTCTGATGCCTCGCAAACGTCCGCGCCCGCGATGCGATGGTCCCTGCCCGCCGTCGAGACTCCGCGCGGCCGCTAGCGGGGGCCGAGTGATTCGCGCCCGCGCGAGGCGCTGCCAGCTACCCATATGATGGCCAGTGAGGTGAGCCAGGCCACAACAAAGCTAATAGCCGCCAGCGCGCTTGCCTGACGTGCATCGAAACGGGTGAACTCGACGATGTAAATCGGGAAGGTCTTGAAGCGCGCCCCGACCAGCAGGTTGGCCAATGTGAATTCGACGAACACGGTCGAGAAGACGAGCAGCGCCCCGCCGAGTACACCGGAGAGGATGTTGGGCGCGATGACCCGCGTGAGCGTGGTCACCCAACTTGCGCCGAGCATCTGCGCCGCCTCGGTCAGCGCGCGCACGTTGAGCGCGGCCAACGCATTGGCCACCGGGCGGTACATGAACGGCAGCGCCAACACCATGCACGCGGCGATGAGCATCCACGGGCTGTAGACAATGGCCGCGCCCAGACGGGCGTAGCTGCGCAGAAGCGCCAACGCCAGAACGACACCCGGGATGCCAAAGGGCAGCACCGTGAGGAGTTCGATCAGCGGCTTGGCCTGCGGCACGCGCAGGTGAGCCCAGTAGGCGGTGGGCGTCACCAGAAGCACCGAAAAGAACATGGCGCCGACCGAAATGAACAGCGAATTGCGCAAGGTCAACAAGAAGGCCCGTCGCTCGACCACCGCCTGCCACCAATCCAGAGTCAGACCCTCCGGCAGGATGGTGCGGTCCCAGCGCACCGAAAACGAGAAAGCCACCGTGGCCAGCAGCGGAAGCAACATGTAGGTTAGGAAGAACCCCAACACCATGAAGCGGCCCAGGCTCGCGCGTTTCATAGGCGCCACCGTGCCGCGCGCGACGAGGCCCACTGATAACCGGCCACGCACAGGGCCATGATCCCCAGCGAAGCTGTCGCCATGGCATCCGCAATGCCCGGCTCGAGCTGCACCTCGCCGCGGATGAGCGCCGCGATCTGGATCGTCACCAGGTTGATGTCCGGGCCGGTGAGCGTCCAGGCCGTGGCGTAGGCCCCGAATGAGTTGGCGAAGAGCAACAGAAACCCTCCCAGCAGGGCCGGGGTCAGGATGGGCAGCGCGACGTGCCGCCAGTAGCCAAAGGTGGAGGCGCCCAGGTTGAGCGCCGCCTCCCGCCATTCGGCCTTGAGACCCAGCAGCGAGGGCTGGATCAGCAGCGCCATGAGCGGCATCTGGAAATACAGGTAGGCCAGCACCAATCCCGAAACCGAGTACACGCGGAAGGCCGGGTAGAGCGAGATGCCGAAGAACTCCTTGAGCGTCAGCGTGAGCACGCCGGTTGAGCCGAGAGTGATGATGAACGCAAAAGCCAGCGGCGCCCCGCCGAAATTGGTGGCCACGTCGGCCAGCGCCGTGGCCGCTTCGCGCAGCAGTTTGTTGCGCGAGCTGACGATAGCCAGGCTCACCAGCGTGCCCAGCACGACGCCGAGCAGCGCCGTCACGGCCGAGAGGCGCAGACTGTTTGCGAAGGATTGCAGGATGAGCGGCGCCATCGAGCGCTGGTAGTTCACCAGGCTCAAGCCGTGGCCTGGGTCGGTCAGGCTGGCGCTGACGATGGTGATGATCGGGATCACCTCCATGATGATCCCGAAGGCAAAGAAGGGCAGGAGAGCTCCCCACACCGAGAGCTTGTTCAACCACGCGGGCGCATGCCGGCGCTCAGACATCGGTCGTATATCCATCGCGCGCCAGGTCAACTTTCCCAGGGAACATCGCCCGCGCTTGCCGGGCAGGGTCCTGCTCAAGTGCGGGAGGATAGAGGTGAGTGAGCAGCAATCGCTTGACCCCGGCGGCTTGGGCCGCCTCCCCCGCTTGGCTAGCGGTGAGATGGTCGCGGGTGGCCCAGCCCTGCGGGAAGGAGCATTCGCACACGAGCAGGTCCGCTCCCTGCGCCAATCGGGCCAAGGGCTCCACCGCGGCTGCATCTCCGCTGAACACGACCGTCTGCCCCTCCGCTTCCACCCGGTAGGCCAGGCTGTTGGGCGTGTGCCCGGTTAGTCCGGTTGCCAGATGCCATCCCCCGATATCGTGCTGGCTCTCGCCCAGTTCGTCGACTTGAATCTCGTAGGCTTCGGGGGCAATGCCCTCGAAGGCCTCATACAGCCTCTCCAGAAACCGGCGCATGCCACGCGGCCCAGCCACCTGCAGAGGCTCGCTCCGCTTCCACCCGGGTGTAGCGTTGTTGGCCTGCAGGAGCGTCACCAAGTCCAGCGTGTGATCGGGATGCAAATGAGAGAAGAGGACGAGCTTCAGATCGCGGTAGTGGATGCCCACCCTTTCTAGGCGTGCCAGCGTGCCCGGGCCAGCGTCTAAGAGCACCACGGCCTCTGCGCGGCGGAGCACATATCCCGCGGGGGAGTAGCCCTCCACGGGCACGCATGTCCCTGCGCCCAACACTGTCATCTGCATCGAAGGCGTGCTCCCGCGCGTGCGCCGTATGCCTCCCGGCGCGCGACGCTAGTCGAAGATATCGAACGCCCAGGCCTGCCCGCCGGCCGCCTCGAGCGCACGCTGCACCGGGGCCACCCGACCAGGGCACAACGCAATCATGCAGCCCCCGCCTCCGGCGCCCATCTGCTTGGCCCCCAGCGCGCCGGCCTGGAGCGCCACGCGGCAAAACGCGCGCAGGCGCTCAGTGGCGGTGCCCATCAGGTTCTCTTCGACCTGCTGCTCGCTCATCAGGCGGCCCAGCGTCGGCAGATCGTTCGCCGCGAGCGCCACCCTGCCCTTCTCCACGATGTCCACCACGCGCGCCAGCGACCCGATCAACAGCGGCTCCCGCTCGGCGATGCGCCGGCGCAGCCATTTCTGCAACTGGCGCGTATCGTGCGCCTCGCGCGTGTCGGCCACCACAATCGGCAGCGAGCGCACCTTCAGCTTTTCCACGCCGGCCTGGTCCCCGGTTTGAATGTAGGTCACGCCGCCGAAAGCGATGGCGTATTGGTCCATGCGCCCGCACTCGATGTCCAGGTCGTCCTTCTCGATGCTGTATGAGAGCTCGGCCACCTCGCCCGCGCTCAGGGTGAAGTCGAACGCCAGCGCCAGCGCGCGGATGAACCCGATGCACAGCGCCGTCGAGGACGACAACCCCGCACTGATCGGGATTTGAGAGCTGACCACCGCTTCGTAGCCGCAGTTGACGTGGGATGCCAGCCGGCGGTGTACGGCCTTCAGGTACTTAAGACGGCCCTCCAGGGCACACGGGCCATCCAGCGGGAAGCTCTCGCGCAGCCCGAGATCGCTGCCGACCAGGATGACCTGGCGGTCGGCTCGTTTCGTCAACCGCACGGTCAGGAAGGCCGAGATGGCCGCCGCCAGGGCCGGCTTTTCGATCAGGTCTGCATTGTCGCCGAGCAGGCAAATGCGGCCCGGCGCGCGAGCTTCGATCGTTTGCACTCGTCCATCTCCACTCATGTCCCCCGGGCCGGGGTCATGGGCCGACCCTGGCCTTTAGGGAGCACTTTCAACGCGAGATCTCGCGGACGATCTCCTCGAACACCGTCAGCACCCGTTCCACCTGCGCTTCGCTGATCACGAGCGGCGGCTTGATCTTGACGACGTTGCCCAGTTTGGAGTACTTCGCTTCGCCGAAGATGACCCCGCGCTTGAGCCCCTCTGCAATGAAGCGGTGGGTCTCCTCGTAGGCCGGCTCTCTTGTCTTCTTGCTGCGCACAAGCTCCACTCCGATCATCAACCCCGGGCCGCGCACGTCGCCGATCAATTCGTATTTGGCTTTCATCGCGTTCAGGCGGCGCGTGATTTCCGCGCCCAGCCGGCGCGAGCGCTCGAGCAGTCCTTCGCTTTCGATGACCTCAATCGTCGCCAGCGCAGCCGTCATCGAAACCGGGAAGTGGGCGAAGGTGAACGAATGGTCGCCGGGATGGAAGGGTGCCAGGTCGTCGCGCAGCAGCATGCCGAATATCGGGAACCCCCCGCCCAGCCCTTTGCCGATGATGAGGATGTCGGGCACGGTCTTGTACACGTTGGCCGCAAACCAATCCCCCACCCGCCCGAACCCGGTCTGGATTTCGTCCCAGATGAGCAGCATGCCCAATTCGTCGCACATGGCGCGCACGGCGGGGTAGTAGTCGGCGGGGAAGTCGATCATGCCGCCGTTGCCCTGGATCGGTTCCATCATCAGCGCCACGGGCGGTTCGCTGGCAGCCTTCTGGATCGTGCGCTTGGCGAAGCGCACACAGAACAGCCCGCACTCGGGATAGCGCATCTCGAATGGACAGCGGTAGCAGTAGGCCTGAGGCACACGCAGGACCGGCCCGGACCAGGCCTTGAAACGGTTGTCGGGGTGCGGCCAGCTGGCGTTGAGCGTCGAGAGCGTGCGTCCGTGATAGCCATCCCACAGCGTGACAAATAGATCCCCCGGACGGTTGCGCAGGGCCAGTTTCATCGCGCCCTCGTTGGCATCCGACCCGGTCAGGCTGTAGCTCACCTTTTTCAGGCGGCCGGGCCCGAGCTCGCTCAGACGCTTGGCCAGGAGCAACTTGGGCACGGTATCGAAGCTCGTGCGAATGTGGGTGAAGTGCTTGATCTGTTCGCCGACGGCCGCCACCACTTTCGGGTGGCAGTAGCCGACGTTCAGGCTCCATGCTTGCGAGGTGCAATCGATGTACTCGTTGCCGGCCTTATCCCACATCGAGGCCCCCGCGCCGTGGTCGACCACTATGCGCAGGTCGCCCCCCACCCCGCCGCCCATGAGCGCGCGGCGACCGGCCTCCAGGTCGCTTTCACTCGCATCCAGGAAATCCACTCTTCACCTCTTAGGCGCCCGAACCGGAGCCCGGCCGGGCTCACACCGAAACGACTTCCACCCCCATCAGCCGTCCGAGTCTGGCAATGTGCTCGCCCCACCGCCCATAAGCCAGGGCCATGTGATGCGGCGCGCCGGCCGTCAGCCATCGGTCGCAGAATTCAGTAATCGATCCGTTCGCATAGCGGAAGAGCATCTGCGGGGCGGCCACCGGGCGCGGCGTCATGGGCAGCGACTCGCCCTCTCCGACGATCCAGCGCCAACTCCCGTCGCCCAGTGGAATGAGGGAGAGGATCGTGACCGGCCCCGCCGCATAGGCGAACTCCAGCCCGGCCCCTCGCCCGTTCACGCCTTCATAGTAGATGCTGGGGGTGATGCGCACTCGCTTGGCCTCGGCCGCCAGCGCCGGATTGCCGTGACCGTCGTGCGAGAGGATGACCGCATCGTTGTCGAAGTCGATCACGTAATTCTCGAGGAAGGTCACCTGGCCGGCCATCTCCTGCAGCGCCATCATCGCCACCAGCGTGGTTACATCCGCCTCGGTCGCGACCGGGATGTTTTCCGCGCACAGCAGGCCCGTGCCGTAGCTGGGGATGATGCCCACCCGCGGATCGGTCAGCCACACCTGGTCGAAGACGGCCAGCCCGTCGAAGTGGTTTTCGCGCGCAACATCCAGCAGAGCCAGCGCCAGCCGCGCCGAGCGTTCGAACCCCTCGGCAGGCATGGCGCGTGCGTCGTACTTCTCGCGTTGCTCTTTGAGGAAGGACTGCAGCCGCTTGGACTCCAGGGCGGCGGCCTTGAGCGCCACCTTCTCCGGCTCGATGGGCCAGCATACCGGACCGATGGAGTCGCGCAGGCTCAGGTAGTCCACCATCAGATCGGTCATGCCCTCAAACGGATGGCCAATGACCCCGATGCGCATGGCCTCCAGCCGGCGGGCGGTTCCGGCGTCCAACGCATACTCGCCGATGTGGGCCAGCCCCTTAGCATCGTGCATGTGGCTGGTGAGGAGTTCGAAGGCGCGCCCGGCGCGCAAGAGCCCGCTGGTCAGCTCGGGCAATCCGGCCATGCCCGAGTTCTCCATGATCAGGTCGAAATCCGCCTGTTCGGGCAGGCGCCGGATCTGCTGTGTGTTCCACACCAGGATGGGGGCGGTGACGCGCAGTAGCGTGCGCAAGGGAATGAGGCCCTTTTGGTAGGCAAGCTCCACCACAATGATCAAGTCGACGCCCGCTGCGTTGAAGGCCTGGGTCGCCCGGTCGGCATCGGGCTCGTATTCCACAAATCCCGGGGAGACGATCTCGCCATACGGCGAAAGCAGGCGGGCGATCTCGGCCGTGGCCTCATGCATGCGCGGCCGCATGTGGCCTGTCTTGTTGTAGTCATCCTCAAGTAGGGCGGTCACCAGCAAGCCGATCTTGGGTGTGGTCGCCATCATGTTATTCCTTCCAGTTTGTGCAGCCCCCCGGCTAAGACGCCCGGGCGCCGCCATCGGCGAAGTGCATGCGAAACAACGGATCGAGTGCCGCATACAACTCCCCGTAGCGGCGGTAGGCTTTCTCGTAAAGTGCGTGCGCAGCGGGGTCCGGCAGCAGACGCTCTCCGACCTCCACCATCGCTGCGCACGCGGCAGCCAGCGAGCTATGCCGGCCCACAGCCACCGCGGCCAAGATGGCATCCCCCAGCAAAGCGGTATCGCTCTCGCGCAGGCTCACCACCGGCAGGTTGCATACATCCGCCTTAATCTGCCGCCACAGCCGGCTGCGCGCCCCCCCGCCCGTGGCGCGCACCTCGCGCACGTCGAGGCCAATCGCGGAGAGGGTTTCCAGATTGCGGCGCAGCATGTAAGCCACCGCCTCCAGAACTGCCCGCACGAAATGCGCGCGGCGGTGCGCCAGGGTGAACCCGTAAAACACGCCCCGCGCCAGAGAGTTGTATTCCGGGCTGAAGGCGCCGGAGAGATGCGGAAGCATCAGCAGGCCGTCGCTCGCGGGTGGCACGCCCTCCGCGGCTTCCGTCAGCGCATCATAAGCCGACCCGCCGCCCTGCTCGGCGCGCGCCACCTCGTCCGCGGCGAAAGTGTCGCGGAACCACTTAAGGGCCATGCCGCCTGTATCGCACACCGGATCGAAGAGATACTTACCGGGCAGGGCATGCTCGTACACCGGCACCCGCTTGTGTGGGTCGAGATCGGGGCGGTCAAGCGTCACCTGAATGGTCAACGCGCCGCCGGTCGACTCGGATACGATCTGGTCGGTGACATTGCCCGAGCCCAACGCCCCGGCGACTTGGTCCATTCCACCCAACACAACCGGCAGCCCCGCGGGCATACCCAGCGCGAGCGCTGCAGCTTCATTCAACCTTCCGGCGAGGGAGCCCATCGGACGGATCTCAGGCAGTTGGGCGAGGTTGATCCCGGCCAGGCCCACCGCCTGGTCCCACCAGGTGTGCCGAACGATGTCATAAAGTAGGGTGGTGCAAACCAAGGCGCCGTCAGCCACGAAGGCACCGGTCAGGCGATGGACGATGAAGCTCCCGGGCAGGAGAAACATGTGCGCGGCAGCCGGGATGTCGGGATGGTGTTCGACCAGCCACGCTATCTTGCAAGCCGACCAAGTCGGATTGACTTCAGGAATGCCGGTGCGCGCGTAAACCTCTGGGCCCAGTGCAGCCCGCAGACGATCGGCCTGGCTTCTGGCGCGGTTGTCGAGCCAGACGAGCGCCGGGTGCAGCGGCCGGCCGGCCGCATCCACTGCAATGGTCGTCTCGCCCTGGCTGGAGATGGTCAGCGCCTGAACATCGTGCGCGCCCGTGCGGCTTTCGGCCAGCGCGCGTCGCACCACGCTCACCGTGGCGGACCAGTAGGTTTCGGCATCCAGCTCCACCCGGTCAACGGCCGGCGTGTGCAAGGGGTAGTCGTGCTCCGCCTTACCCAGGCAACGCCCGCGCTCATCAAAGAGCCCGGCCTTGACCGAAGTCGTGCCGATGTCGACGCCCAAGAAGTTTGCCATGGTTATTCGAGCTTGTGGCGGGCGGCCGCCGTATCCGGGGCCACGCCTTCCTTGACCACTTCGCGCAATGCAGCCAGCAGGCGCTGCGGCTCGCGCGCCTGGACCACGTTGCGCCCGAAGACGATCCCCCGCGCGCCCGACCCAATTGCCTGGGCGGCGACCGTCAGCGCGTCGCGTTCGCGAGGCTTCTTGAGCGCGCCCAGAACGAAAATCGGAATCGGCGTGGCGGCCGCGATCTTGGCGAAGTCCTTGCCAGTGAAGAAGGTCTTGATCATGTCGGCACCCAACTCGGCCGCCATGCGGCATCCGATCTCGACCTGGCTCTGCAATTCCTCCGGCGCGGCGAAGTCGCCGCCGATCGGATACACCTCACACACCAGCGGCATTTGGGCGAGCGTCTTCTCCTGAACAAAGGAAGCGAACAATTCCACGTTGCGCGCGTCCTCCGCCTGATCGGGCGTCTTGAGGGTCAGGCTGGCCAGCACGATGTCGGCGCCCAAGCGCTGCGCGTCTGGGACGTGAAGAATTGGCACCGAGTGCGAATGCTCGTATTTCCACGGAGCCACATAATTGGTGGCCCAGTTGAGTCGCACGATCATCGACGGTGCGCCGCGCCGCGCAAAAAAAGAGGCGCAGTGAGGCACCATCCCGCCGCCCAGGAGGATCCCATCCGCGCCGTCCAGCGCCTGGATGGCGCGCGGCAAGTCGATCAGACCGGGCAGCGGACCAAAATAGAGTCCGTGGTCGATCGCGACGATGACAGCGTTGGTACTGCCCGCGAACAGCCGCGCCATGCGCAGGCTCTCGCCATGGTTGGTCATGATGTTCTCCTTGGATGCGTTCCGCCCGGGCGCGAAAGGGCTCCAGGGCTCGTCCTCGCCTTTTGTGAAATGGTATATCAGGAACTTCGGATTGTCAACGCTTTATCTTCTCTATATGTATCCAAATCCTTTGGAATTACTTATGTTTGACTTGCATTCTGTCACGATTCTCGTATACTCTTCATCGAAAGCCATTCTCGCGAGGATGCCGATGAACGCACGCGAAAGACGGGATGAGATAGCGCGACTGGTGCTCGACCGGGGGCGGATTCAGGTGACCGAACTCACCCAGCAGTACGGCGTCACCGACACCTCCATCCGCCACGACTTGGCCCTCCTGGAGGACATGGGCCTGCTGCGGCGCATTCACGGCGGCGCCATCACCACCAGCCATGCGCTGCAGATGGCCGAGCGCAGTGAGCGCATGAGCCGCATGGCCTCCGAGAAAAAGCGCATTGCCCAGGCGGCGTTGAACTTCCTGCGGCCATCCCAGGTCGTGATCATGGACTCGGGCACCACGGTTCTGCAGCTTGGGCGCGTTGTGCCCCCCGCCCTGCGGCGCCCCGGCGCGCTGCGCATGGTCACCAATTCCATTCCACTGGTGGAAGAAGTGGGCATATGGGCCTCGCCCAACTTGCTGCTGTTGGGCGGCATATTCCTGCCCGAGCACCTGGCCACGGTCGGGCCAGACACGCTCGAGGGATTGCGGCACATCACCGCCCATTGCGCCTTCCTGGGCTGCGATGGCATGACAGGAGAGGCCGGTATCACAACCGCCCACCCGTTGATCGCCGAGGTCGGCCGCGCGATGGCTGCCCACGCAGAAAAGGTCGTCGTTCTGGCCGACTCCTCCAAGCTCGAACGGGCGGGCTTCGTGCCCATCATCCCGCTCGACCAGCTGCATGTTTTTATCACCGGCCGCGAGGCGCCGCATGAGGTCTTGGCCCAGTTGCGCGAGCACGGGGTCGAGGTCATTCTCGCCTGACGGCGCACCAATCTGTCAGAAGGATGAGGTTGATGTCCATTCGTAGCGTGGCCCTGTATGGGCAGCACGACCTGCGCCCCTTCGAGCTCCCCGCACCGGCTCTCGAAGCGGGAGGCATCCGCATGCGCGTTGCGCTGTGCGGCGTATGCGGCTCCGACCAGCGCCAATACTTCAGCGGCCCGTCGCCGCGCTATACCTTGCCTGCCGTTCTGGGTCACGAGTTTGCGGGTGAGATCACCGAGGTCGGGAGCCAGGTGGAGGGCTTCGCCGTGGGTGACCGCGTCACGGTGGCGCCGGTCATCCCGTGCCTAAATTGTGAGGCCTGCCGCCGCGGGGCGGACAATCTGTGCCAGCGCGGGCTGGTGATCGGCGTCAACTACCCGGGCGCTATGGCCGAACAGTTCTACATCCCGCCACGCATGGTTGCCGCCGGCGGGCTGGCACTCATTCCGCCAGGGGCCTCGCTCGAAGCCGCCGCGCTCATCGAGCTCCTGGCCTGCTGCTGGCACGGACTGCGCCAGGTGAACCCGCGCCCGGGCGATGATGTTCTGGTGATCGGCGAAGGCCCGATCGCGGCCACGTTTATCCAACTCCTGCGGCTGATGGGGGTCGGACGCATCACCGTGACCGGCCTCAATCCGTTCCGCCTCAACCAGACCGCTGCCCTCGGGGCCGATGTCATGCTGCAAACAAATCAGACCCCCCTGCGCGACTACGCTGAGGCCAACCGCTACTCGCCGGATCTCGCGATCGTCGCCGCGCCGGCAGTGGAAGACTCATCCGTAGCGCTCGACATCCTCCGCCCCGGCGGCAGCCTGCTACTCTTCAGCGGCTACCCGCACGGCACGAAACTCGACCTGGACCTGTACAAGTTCCACTATTCCGAGAAGCACATCCACGGCAGTATCGACGCGACGATCGCCGACTTTCACCATGCTGTGCGCCTGCTGCCGCAGGTGCGCTTGCCGCAGCTCATCTCGCACCGCTTCCCGCTTGAGAAGGCCGTCGAGGCCTTTCAGGCCGCGCGCACGGTGGAAAGCATGAAGGTCGTTCTGACCATGCCCACCCAAGCCTGACACGCCCGGCATCGACGACCCCGTGCAAGGACCACCAGGGCTGCCCCATCCGGGCAGCCCTTGGTGTTCTGGAGCTTCATCGTGGACCTGCGTGGCCTCAGCGCGCAGCGCCGCTCTCTGCCCGGTGTCGGATCTCGGCGATCGCCTTGGCAATCCCCTCTTTCGCCCCGAAAACCGACGACCCTGCCACCAGAACGTTCGCCCCCGCCGCCGCCACCCGCGGCGCCGTTTCGTAGTTCACGCCGCCATCCACCTCGAGTTCGGCTGCTGAGCCAAGCGCGGTCAGCCGCTCGTGAATGGCACGGATCTTCGCCGGCATGGTGCTGATAAAGGACTGCCCGCCGAAGCCGGGGTTGACCGTCATGACCAGCACCAGGTCCACGTAGGGCAGGATTTCGTCGAGCACGCCAGCGGGTGTGGCGGGGTTGATCGACACCCCCGCCCGTTTACCCAGCGAATGTATCTGTTCGACCGTGCGGTGCAAATGCACGCAGGCCTCCTGGTGCACCGTGATCAGGTCTGCCCCCGCCTTGGCGAAGTCTTCGAGGTATCGTTCCGGTGATTCGATCATCAAGTGCACATCGAGCGGCAGGCGAGTGACGGGTCGAATGGCTCGCACGATCAGCGGCCCGATAGTGATGTTTGGGACGAAATGGCCGTCCATCACATCTACGTGCAGGTAATCGGCACCACCCGCCTCGGCCTCGCGTATCTGGTCCCCCAGGCGGGCGAAATCGGCCGAGAGGATCGAGGGTGCAATCTTCAGCATGAGCGGTTGACCTCGCAGGATGCCCGCCGCGCCTGAGCCGCGGGCGGGACGATGAGGATTTCTGGCGAGTATTCTAGCCCACCCTACCGCCCATCACAACCTGCACCGCCTGGCTGCGCATGCACCGGCGACTGCCGGCTGGCTCACGCCACAAGACCGAGTTCGGCAAGTGCGGCGCGGGTCGATTCGAGCGCGATATGGTGGATCCCGCAGAAACCGATCTCACGCGCAACCTCCACCAACAGCGCGCGATCGTCCACGTAGATCGCCTGGGTGGCCTGCACGTGCGCCATATCAAGCGCGGCATGGTAGAAGGCCGGGTCGGGCTTGCGCAGGTGTAAATGGCACGAGACGACAAACACGTCGGCCAACTCGTCCAGGCGGAACTGAACCATCCGATGATCCAAGAGCTCGCGGCCCTCGTTGCTCACCACGACAATCTTGAGCCCGTGCGTGCGCTTGAGCCCGGCGAAAAGCTCGATCATCCCCGGCAAGATCTTGGATTGCGCTCGCATGAATGCCGCGAAGGTCTCGAGGCTGAAGCCGCGCGGCGTGTGGAAGACGACGTGCCGCAGGTAGTCCGCCAGCGTGATCTTTCCCAGTTCGTAGGTCTCATGCACAAGTATGTGGCGAGCGCGAAGTTCATCCAGATCAAGGTCGAACTCGCGCGCAGCGCGTTGCAGCGCCTCATCGTCCCACGCGTTCGTCAGCAAGACGCCGCCGACATCCAGAAAAGATGCGCGTATCGCACGTGGCTCCGTCATGTTCGCTCCCCGGGGTCCGGCTGACGTTGCGGCGGGTACGCTCCCTGGCCGATCTTCGCGACGAGGCGGGTTGGCGGTTCGTCACGGATTGGGATCGATGAGACGCACGCCCCGTTCGAAGAACAGGTAATCCCACGCCCAGTTGGTGAGCACCAGCAGGCGATTGCGCAATCCAATAAGGCTGGAGATGTGAATTGCCAGCCAGAGCACCCAGGCCACGAAGCCGCTGAACCCGCGCCCGCCCAGGATGGCAACTGCCGCATTGCGGCCGATGGTCGCCATCGTTCCCTTGTCTCTGTAACGGAATGAACGCGCCGGCCGGCCGGCAGCCGTTCGCAGGATGTTTTCGGCGGCTGCCTCTCCGGCTTGGATGGCGACCGGCGCGAGCATCGGCAGCGGAGCGCTGGGTCGCCGCGCACGCCGGCGGTCCACACGACGGTGGCGGCCTCCAGCGCGTGGCCTTCCTCGAAGGCGAGTGTTTGCGGCCCGCTCGAAGCAGCCGAGTATGTGGCTGCGCAGGCGAACGGCATCGCCGGGGGTCTTCAGCGGCAGGGTGTGCTCGGGCGCACCCTGAACTCCGAAGAAGCTGGTCGTGGACCCGGTCGCGAGGATGAGGTCCTCGAAATCGAGGACGAGCTGGCCAACCTGGAGGGTCCGGGCGAGCACGTCAACCCGCTGCACCTCGCCCAGAACCATGCGTACATTCTTCTGTCCGCGGAAGATCGTCCGCACCGGATAGGCGATTTCGTCCGGCTCGAGCTCCGCCGCCGCGACCTGATATAGGAGCGGCGTGAAGGTGTGGAAGTTGCGCCGGTCGATAAGCACCCCTTGCGCACCGCTATGAGCCAGGCGCCGCGCGGCAAACAGCACCCAAGCCTGCCCCGACGATGATGACCGGCTTTCCTTCCAGCGTGCCCGGGGTGCTCAGGGTGAGGTCTCCCTTCAACCGCGAGCGGCAGGCCGCTCTCTACCCGACCTGCGCTTTGCGCGCAATGGCCGCCTCGACAAATGCGCGAAAGAGCGGATGCGGCCGGTTGGGCCGCGAAAGGAATTCGGGATGGAATTGGCTGCCGACCATGAACGGATGGTCAGCCAATTCGGCAATCTCAACCAGCCGCCCATCCGGCGAAAGCCCTGAGTAGACCAACCCGCGTTGGGCAAAGGCCTCGCGATAGCTGTTGTTAAACTCAAAGCGGTGGCGGTGGCGTTCCTCGACAATCGCCTGCGGGTATGCTCGGGCCGCCTTGCTGCCCGGCTGCAGATGGCAAGGGTAGAGTCCCAGGCGCATGGTGCCGCCCATGTCGGCGATGGCTCGTTGTTCCGGCAGAAGGTCGATCACCGGGTGAGGCGTGGCTCGCTCGAATTCGGTGGAGTTGACTTCATCGCTGCCCAGTGCGAACCGGCCGAAGTCGATCACCATGACTTGCATCCCCAGGCACAGGCCCAGGTAGGGCACCCTGTTCTCCCGCGCGAAGCGCGCGGCGGCGATCTTGCCCTCAATGCCGCGCGATCCGAATCCCCCGGGCACAACGATGCCGTGCGCGCCGCGCACCGCCTCCCAGCCTTTGCCCTTCTCGAGTTCGGCGGAATGGACCCATTCGATCTCGACCTCGTGTCCGAGCGCCAGCCCGGCATGCTTGAGCGCTTCGCGGACGCTCAAATAGGCGTCTTTAAGTTCAACGTACTTGCCCACCAGGGCGATCTTCACCGCCGGCTTGGTTTGCGCGGCGCGTTCGATCAACTGTTCCCAGGCCTGCAACTGCGGCACGCGGCGCGCCTCCAGCCCCAGGCGCTCCAGGATGTAGTCGGCCACCCCCGCCCGCTCGAGTTCCAGCGGCACCTGGTAAATCTCGGGCACGGTCACCAGCGGCACCACCGCTCGCAGCTCAACGTCGCAGAAGAGCGCGATCTTGGCCCGCAGGTCGCCATCCACGGGGTAGTCGGAGCGGGCCACGATCATGTCGGGCGAGATGCCGATCGATCGCAGCTCGCGCACCGAATGCTGCGTGGGCTTGGTCTTCAATTCGTGCGTCGCGCCAATGTAGGGCAGCAGTGTGACGTGGATATAGAGCGTTTTGCCCCGCCCCACGTCCGACCGCATCTGACGCAGGGCCTCGAGGAAGGGCAGCGATTCGATGTCGCCCACCGTCCCGCCCACTTCCACGAGCACGATTTCGGCGTTCAGGGCCTTGCCCACCAGACCGATCCGCTGCTTGATCTCGTTGGTAACGTGAGGGATGACTTGGATCGTCCCGCCCAGGAAGTCGCCACGCCGTTCTTTGGCAATGACTTCGGCGTAGACCTGGCCGGAGGTCACGTTGCACACGCGGGTCAGGCTGGTATCGGTGAAGCGCTCGTAGTGACCCAGGTCCAGATCGGTCTCCGCCCCGTCATCGAGCACGAACACTTCGCCGTGCTGGTAGGGGCTCATGGTGCCCGGGTCCACGTTGATGTATGGATCGAGCTTCTGCACCGCGACGCGGAAACCGCGTTCCTTGAGCAGGAGGCCCACCGAGGCGGCGGTCACGCCCTTGCCCACCGAACTCACCACCCCGCCGGTGAAGAACACGTAGCACGTCATGGCTTCCTCCTTAAAAAGGCCGTGGGGAGGTTTGCACTTGCCACCTCCCCACGGATCGTTGGCGTTGGGTTATCTTCGAGCGTGTGAGATCGTTCGTGCACGTCTACCCTACCAGCTTCGAAACATCCTCAGCCGCGCGGCGCATTTCAAGGAGGACCAGCCCGAGTTTCGCGCCCTCGCGGGCGAGCACCGTCAGCACGGCATCGTTCCCCGCCGACATGAGCAACACATAGCCCTGCTTGCCGTGAATATAGACCTGGTCGAGCTGCCCGCGGCCCAGCTCGGCCGAGATGCGTTCCCCCAGGCTGAGCATGGCGGCCGACATGGCCGAGACGCGGTCTTCCTCGACACCCGCGGGCAATGAGGAGGCGATGATCAGGCCATCCACGCTGACGATGGCCGAGGCTTCGACGTCCGGCGTGCCAGCCTGCAAATCGCGCAGGCGGCCCACCATGAGATCTACCCGCGACTTGGGTGCCATGAAGGTCCCCGTGTGCCATGATTGTGGGTGCGTCAGGACGGGGCGATAATACCACATGTGAGGAGGCTGGGCAAGCACGTGTGCTAGAATCCGATCGCGCCATCACGGTTTGCCCCTCGCCGCCATTACACTATGGACCTTCACGCCGTCGTCGCCAAAGTCCGCAAGTACGCCACCCTCGAGAGCGGAGACACGCTCGAGATGATCGAGCGCTCCGGGCAGGTGACCGCCACGCTCAATATCGTCTCGGTCGATATGGCCTCCAGCACCTTGGTGGTCACCCGCAACAACCCCGAACCGGCCTACCTGATCTCGGGCGGCACGATCGAAACCCTCGATCAGCCGTCGCATGCGGTGGGCACGCGCCGCACAACCCGGCCGGTGATCAGCCAGGTGCCGCTGGAGGAGGGCCTGGCGGCCGTGGTATTCACCGACGGTTTGCCGCATGCCGGGCAGCGCCACGGCGACGGATACGACATTCCGGACGCGCTGGGCCGCTTTCTGCGCGAGGGCGCGCCGTGTGCCGAATGGGCCGATCGCCTGCTGGCCGAGGCGATGACGCTCGAAGAGGGGCGACCCGCAGACGACATCAGCGTGCTGGTGGTGTCGGTCGGCGCGCGGCAAGGCGACGAGGTGCGACGGCTGTGGGTGCACCTGCCGCTCTGACCCCGCCTCGATCCCCGGCCAGGATTCTCGTCGTCGGGCCGTGCGGAGCAGGCAAGACAACCCTGGCCCACTCCCTTCACGCGCTGGGCATCGAGGTGCGCCAAATCGCGCAGGAACATTCCTTCATCCCGGACCTCTGGCGTCGCGGCACGCCGCCCGACGTGCTCATCTTCCTCGACGCAAGTTTCGAGACCTGCACCGTTCGCAAGCACTTCAAATGGCTCGAGCGGGATTACCTCGAACAGCAACGGCGCCTGACCGATGCCCGCTCGCGCTGCCACTTCTACTTGGCGACGGATTCGCTCACTCCCATGGAGGTGCGCGACCGTGTCGCCGCGTACTTGAGGGGCGCGGGTTGAGGCGGCGGGCAATGCGCGACGTTCGCCAGCCCGGCGAGCATGGGCCCCGTCGCAGCGTGCGAAACCCGCTATAATCCGCCCCGGCCCGATTGCGCACTGCTTCGGTATCGCACGCGCCTCTCAGTTCATCGCGCGGACCTGGCCGAACATCATTCCGCCTCGCGAGGTGATGCATGAAGGAAGAACGGGGCGTGGACGACCCCCCTG
>Ga0315274_10003123_pt1 | contig 24679 bp, 27 predicted proteins | sample YL17G02_20_MG_FD_203700 | JGI IMG/M metagenome (GOLD analysis project Ga0315274, IMG submission 203700) | Sediment microbial communities from Yellowstone Lake, YNP, Wyoming, USA - YL17G02_20 | ecosystem: Environmental > Aquatic > Freshwater > Lake > Sediment | place: USA: Wyoming | collected...
ACCCCGCCTCACGACGACGCCCTTGCCCTTGGCTACGGTTGGTGCCATCAACCTCCGGGAAGGACTTCCACCTTCCTAGTCAGCGCCCATGCTGGGCGTACACAAGACCGCCGGCCTGTCTGGGGCCGGCGACCGATCCCTGCCGGGCCTTCCCGCACTACGCCGGGGAGGCCCGCTCCGTTTGCAGCCGTCCGACACGCTGTGCACATGGGTGCGACAGGACCTCGGCCCCATGCGGCGCTTCGGCGAACTCGTGTGTCAGTTCCTGGCCGGGGAAGTGCTGTCCTTCGTGCAGCCCTTGCCGCCAGCGGGCGCAGTCGGTGACGTCGTAGACGACGCCGGCCACCGCCACCCACATGCGCGTGCCACGCTCGCCGGTGCTGCGGCGCAGCTCGCTCTGGCTGACGGTGCGCTCCGGATCCATCGGCGGATGGGTCAGGACTTGAACAGAGGCAGGTGTCCCAGGGCGGTGACGCGCGTCCACTCGGCCGGATCGCCTTCGGTGAAGATGGCGGCCTCCACCACCACGCGGGCGCCCGCCAGGTCCATCACCTTGCGCATGCCCTCCAGCGTCGAACCGGTGCTGATGACATCGTCGACCAGGGCGACGCGTTTGCCGCGCACCGACTGACGGTCCTTCTCGTCGAGGTACAGCGTTTGCGGCTTACCCGTGGTAATCGACAGCGTCTCCGCCTGCACCGTCTCGCCCATGTACGGCTTGTAGGCCTTGCGCAGGACGAGGTAGGGCATGCCGAGCTCGACCGACAGGGCATGCGCCAACGGGATGCTCTTGGCTTCCGCCGTCACGATCAGGTCGAACGCCTGGCCGCTCAGGCGGTGTGCCAGTTCGCGCGCACAGGCCTGGACCAGCTCGGTGTCGCCCAGGATGTTGAGCACGGCGATGCGCAGCCCCGGGGCCACCTCGAACAGGGGCAGTTGGCGCTTCAGACCAGCGATCTCGACGGCGTAGGTGTTGCGCTGTGGGAGCATGGGGGCCTCGTGGTGACCTCGCGCCGGCAGGGTCTTCTGGCCGCCGGCAGCTCGAATCCTGTACGGACCAGGACGCGGGGATTATAGCCGAGGGCCGGCGTCAGCCGGGTGCTTCACGGAAATCGTAGATCCCGTCCCGCAGCGGCCACGTGCGCCGGCACCCCAGGCAGTCGACCCCCTCGAGGTGTTGGCGCATTTGGAGCGCGCCGCACGCTGGGCAGCGCCAGAGGGCGCCAGGCGGTGACGGCTCATCAGAGCCGGTGGCGCGGGCGCGCACGAAGACCGATGGAGTCACTTGCCAGAGATCCCCGGTCCACTGGGCGAGGGAGTCCATGCCCACCAACACAGAAAGCGGCAGCAGCCGTTTGAGGAGCGGCAACCGGAAGTGCGAGACGGTCAGCCGCCGCTCGGCGGCAAAGGCGGATGTCTGCAGCCATTCGTCGATCGCACGCGGGTGAAAGTCGAAGTTGAGCGCAGCGAACTCCACCGGGGCGCGATCGAATGGGTTCCATGCCTGGCGACGCAGCAGCCAACGGGCGATCGATTTCAGATTGCGTTTGTTGGCGAACTCGAGCACGAAGACGCCGCCCGAGGCCAGGCTCCGGCGTACCTGGCGCAGCGCTGCCGGCGGGTCGGCCATGTGGTGCAGCGTGCGGATCATCGTCGCTGCCGGGAAGGCGGCCGGGGCGAAGGGTAGCCGGTAGATGTCGGCGGCGACGAACGTGTAGCCCGGTCCGGCGCCCAGGCGCTGCTGGGCTTGCTCGAGCTGCGAGCGCGAGTAGTCCACCAGGACAACATGCTCGAATCCGGCATAACGCCGCGTGTTGCGCCCTGCCCCCGCACCGAGCTCGAGCAGCCGTGTGCCACTCGGCGGTAGCAGCCGACGAAGGGCGATCGCTTCAACCCGGTCCTCGTAGGCGCGATCGGCCTGCTCCCAGAATCGCGTCTGGTAGTCTGAACCTTCGTAGGAGCAGACGGGGGGAGTGGTCATGCAGGCTGGATTGTACTTGGAAGAACCGGGCAGCAGTCAGCACTCGGCAACTAGCGACTAGCGATTGTCGGCTAGCTATCAGGAGCCGGCAGCTGATAGCTGTCCGTTTCGCCTCAGTCCTCAAACCGCGACTCGTCGACCAGCTCCTTGAGGTGATCGGCCTCACTCTCCGGCTCCAGCTCGCCCTGCTGGCTGTCGGCTTGCCAGCGCGCTTCGGCCTGATGCAGTGCGGCCGCCGACGCCGCAGCCACGATCGCCCACTTGCCGCAGTGCGGACAGCGCTCCAGCTTCCCGAAGAGCATGTTCGGCGACATCCAATGACGTGAGAACGGCATGCCGCAGCGCGAGCACACGGCTCCACTGGCTGGCCCGTACTCTCCCAGGTGGAAGGTGGTCTTCCGCCCCAATAGCATCGGCACCCCTGCTCCCAGTAGCGAGATGACCAGAACAACGCCCAGGATCGGCAGCACGATCTTGCCCGCCGTTTGCCAGCCGGCATCCGCGGAGACGAATGTCGCCGTCCGGCTGGCCGAGCGTAGTTCGCTGCCCGCCATCGTCATGCCCACCGCCACGAACGTGTGCTGCCCTAGCGGGAAGTTGCTGGTGTTGAAGCTGATCTTGAACGGCGGGGCAGCGGCGCGGCCCAGCAGTTGGTCATCCAGGTAGTAGTCGACGCGTGTCAGATCATCCGGCCCGGCCACGGTCAACGAGAAGGCGCCCTGGATCTCGCCGCCGGCGGCGTAGCCGAAGTCGCGGTGGAACTCGAGTGTCAGACTGCCATCGGATTGCGCCGCGGCGGCCGGGGCGACGGCCAGGATGATGAGGAGGAAACAGATGGTGATGGCCGGCAGGCGGTACGTCAGCGGAGCCTCACTTCCAGCGCGTCAGGATGCTCTCGCGCTGGAACAGCTGGACGGCGAAGGCCAGCAGGCCCGCGTCCAGCACTAGCAGTCCAAGCGCCATCCACAGCACCAGGGCGGAGTTCAGCAGGATCAGGCCGGAGACCTGGCCGAAGAACAATGCCAGAAGCGGCAGGACCACCAGCCCGGCCAACTGCTCGGCGACGCGCGGCTCATTGACCCGCGACGAGATCATCACGGCGAAGCTGACCGAGGCAACGGCCAGCAGCGGCCCGACGATGAAGATGGCGATCAGCCACATCGGGTCGACCAGCTTGGCCAGCAGTCCAGGCCCCACGCCGAGCAATCGCGCGCCGAGGGCGAATACGCCGAAGGACAACCAGGTGGCCGCCACAGCCGGCAGCGCCGCCGCCAGGCCCTTGCCCGCCAGAAGCTCGACGGTCGTGATCGGGGTGGCCAAGAGCGGCTCGAGCGTGCGCGTGCTCTTCTCGCCGACGATGCTGTAGGCGGCGATCGTGACCGGGATCATCAGCGGCATCAGCATGTACAGGAGCAGGAACTCGGTCACAATAAAGTACTGCGCACACTCCGCCCCGCTCAGCCCTTCACACAAGCGCGCAAACGATGCCGGCATGTCCGAGGTGCCAACATCTCCCAGGCCTCCGGCGCCACCCATCACGCGCAGCAGGACCAGCGGCATCGCCGTCAGCATCAACGGCATGAAGCCGACCGTGCCCAGCACCAGCCGATTCTTGAAGACCTCCGACCACTCTTTGCGAATGAGGATGCCGATTTTGTGCATGCCGATGTCCTGGATCCCTCCACCGCAGCTGAGTGTTCTTGCAGTGCGGGGTACACTTATGTCAACTTGAAATGGGTCCGTCTGGTCTTCCTACGAGCCGCAGGTACACATCCTCGAGCGTCCGGCGCAGCTCGCCCACGAATTGGATGTCTGCGCCGGCATCGACCAGCGCCCGGATCAACTGCGGGTTGCTGCCCTCTGGATCGTCGAGCCCCACCACCAGCTTGCGGTCCACCACCTCCACCGAGTGCACCCCTGGCAGCGCGCGAAGCCGGTCGGCATACGCCGGTGCCACCTCACGCAAATGGAAGACGACCGAACGTCCGAACAACTGGCGGCGCAGAGCGGCCGGTGTGTCGAGCGCCAGCACCCGGGTGCGGAACACGGCCACGCGATCGCACAACCGATCGGCCTCGTCCAGGTTGTGCGTGCACAGGAAGATCGCCCGGCCCTCGTGCTTGAGCTCGCCGATGAACTCACGCACCAGGCGTGCCGCCTCCGGGTCGAGCGCGCTCGTCGGCTCATCCAGGAACACAACCTGCGGCTCGTGCAGCATCGCCCGGGCGATGGCCAGCTTCTGACGCATGCCCTTCGAGAACCCGCCCACCGGTTCGTGCCGCCGGTCCCACAATCCCAGCAGTCGCAGGTAGTGCTCCACCTGCCCCGCCACATCCACCACCTCGTACAGCCGCGCGAAGAACTCCAGGTTGCGCTCGGCACTCAGGCGGTCATACAGGCCCGGCGACTCGGTCAGGATCCCAACCTTGCGCCGCAGCTCTCCATCCTGTCGCCCGACCTCGCAGCCTGCGACCCAGGCCTTGCCGGACGTCGGGCCGATCAACGCGCTGAGCAGGCGGACGGTCGTCGTCTTGCCGGCGCCATTCGGACCCAGGAACCCAAAGACTTCGCCCGCATTGACCCGCAGGCTGAGATCCTCCACCGCCTGCAGGTCGCCAAATCGTTTGCCCAATCGTTCGGTGACAATCATGGGGCCTCTGTCCGGGCGCGCTGCGTGTCTCAGTCTACTGCGCGCCGCCTGCGAAGCGACTATCGTCCAACTGCTCCACCGTCGGCCGTTCGTCCTTGGCTCGGCCGGGCGGGCGCGTTCCTGGCGGTACGTTGATCGACGCTGCCAGTTTGATGGCCGGCCGGCGCAGCGCGAACACGATTCCCAGACTAAGGACAGCCATCACACCGATGAGCGCTTCGGCCCAGTAGGGGCCGAAGCGCTGGACGGCGACCAGCGCCGCCCCATCGACCAACGCGTGCCAGCCGATGGCCAGCGGCAACCAGAACCAGCGTCGCCGCGTGAAGCACTGGAGCACCATCACGCTCAGCGACAGGTGCAGGCACAGGGCGAAGGCGCGCTCGACCGCGCCGAGCAGCGCCGCATACCACGGCGCCGCCCAGTACGCCTCGATCTGCAGGCGGGCGGTTTCCACTTGCTCCGCCGGCAGTACGCTGGCAAGGTCGTTCCCCTGAAGTGCCAGCACCTGGACCAGCGCATACACAACCAGCAGCCCGAGAAGCACCGCCTCGATACCGCCATGGCCAGCGCCGATCATCAGCGCCTCCTCCCAGCGGCGGGCTTTTCGGGCCCAGAAGTGGTACATCAGGTAGCGGGCGCCCTCTTCGAAGACCCCGGCTGACAGGCCCAGCGCTGCGGCCACACCAAGAAGCGTGCCGGCGGAGGCCGGGTCCGTCCACCCCAGCCGGGCGAACAGCGCGTTGAGCACGTAGGCGTTGAAGGGGATGTGCCCGACCTGCGACAGGACGAAGGTGGCCGCGCCGATTCCAAATAACCCCCAGGGAAGCTTCCATCGGCGTGCGATGAAGGCCCCCAACCCCAGGCCAAAGGCAACCATTAAGAAGGCGTTGATCCCGCGTACAGCAATCTCCACGGATTCCCCTCCTTGGGCGAGACTAGAGTTCCTGGCGGCGCAGAGCCGCCTGGCCGATGAGCAACATCGCCGGGATCAGGATCAGGGTTGTGGCCAACGCCTTCCAGGGCATCTCAAGTGCCATCCCGGTGGCGGCGGCGCGCCCCCATCCAAGCAGCGCCGACGGAAGGTATGCGCCCAGCGCCGGGATGGTCCCCACGATCCCGAGGGACAGCGCCAAGCCGAACGCCAGGCCTGCGGCGGCCAGCTGCGAGCGCATCAGCGTGCTGGCCAGCAGCGTCAGCGAGGCGTAGAACAGCAGGTAGAGCAACAGCATTCCCGCTAGCACGGCGAAGCCCCTGATCGGGAGCCAACGGAAGAGCATGCCCGTGTACGCGTAGCCAGTTGCCACGCTAAGGGAAAGGCCGACAGCGAACGTGGTCAGCAGAGCCAGGAGCTTAGCCAGCAGGAAGGCACCCCGCGAGACCGGCTTGCTGAGTGTCAGCGCTGCCGTGCCGGTCGATTTCTCGCCGACGACGGCTGCCATCGGGACGAGCAGCGCCAGGATCAAGCCGAACTGCGCCAGGTTGTCGACCAGCTCGGCGACGGCAAGCTCAACCGTCGGTGCGGGCAGCACAGCCTCAAGCCCTTCCGGTGTGCCGGGGATGCTGGCCATGAGCTCGTTCATGTAGCGGGCGGTCAGCGGGCCGAGGATGCCCATGGCCACCAGAACAGCGGCGACGACCAGCATCCGGTAGCTGCGCCACTGCTCGCGCAGTTCCTTCCATAGGAGGGTGCGCATCAAGCCGCCTGCCTCTGCGCTCCAACCAGGCGCAGGAACACATCCTCCAGCGTCGGCCGGGCGTGTTCGAAGCGTTCGACCGGCATCTCGGATGCGACTGCCAACCCAAGCACCTTCTGGTCGCCGGCATCCGCCGTCTGCAAGCGGACACGGACCATGTCCCCCTCGGCCGTGGCTGAGGCGATCCCCGGCAGGCCGCGAAGTGTGGCCGCCCAGGCGGCCACCGGAGCCGCGTCCGCCCTGAATTGGATCTCCAGGGACGGCGTGGCGTAGCGGGCGAGCAGCGTCTGGCGCCCATCCAGGGCCACCATCCGGCCGTGATCGATGATCCCGACCGTGTCGCAGATTCGTTCGACATCATCCAGGATGTGCGTGCTCATCAGGACCGTGGTGGTTTGCTTCAGTTCCTCGATCAGCAGCAGCATGTCTCTCCGGCCGGCCGGATCGAGGGCGCTCACCGGCTCATCAAGCAACACGACCCGCGGCCGGTTGATCAGCGCCTGGGCCAGTCCCAGCCGCTGGCGCATGCCCCGGCTGAAGCCGGCGATCCGGCGCCGGGCGGCGTCCTTCAGCCCGGCCAACTCGAGGAGTTCGGCGGTCCGCTGGCGAGCCTCGCCTGGAGCCAACCCAAACAGCCCGGCGACGTAGTCGCGCAGGAACTCGGTGGCGGTCATCCAGGTGTAGAAGTGCGGTTCCTCGGGCAGGTAGCCGATCAGGCGGCGGGCCGGGCTCTCGGGCCCGGTCGGGTGACCCTCCACCGACGCGGCGCCACTGTCCGGCCGGGCCAGGCCGGCCAGGATGCGCAGCGTCGTCGTCTTTCCGGCCCCGTTGGGCCCCAGGAAGCCGAATACCGTACCGGAGGCCACTTCGAAGGACAGGCCGTCCAGCGCCCGGACCTGCTTGAAGGTCTTGCGCAGCCCTTCGACCCGGATGGTGGTCACTCCTCGGCTCTCCCGAAGAGGAAGTAGGCCAGCGGGCCCAGGGTCGAGACGCACACGATGGCGATGCCCCAGGCCCATTTCGGGCCCCGGGTGCGGGGCCGGCGAATCAGGTCAACCAGCGCTGCGACCAGCAGCCCTAGCTGGATCAGGACCAGCGGGGCGATCAGCGGCAGCAGGCGCATCAACTCTTCGGTGTCCATGGGTCCCTCCCCATACGGCCGGGCTTCACGGCCGGGAATGCTACACGCTTCCGGGTGGCGCCGCACAATGTTTCACGTGAAACCCGGCCCCTCGGCGCGGCGGGCGATGTTTCACGTGAAACAACCCCTGTCACCCGCTGGGGCCCGAGGACAGTCCCCGGGCCGCGCCACTAGGGCGGATGTGCCTGGCGCCCTGGGCTCTGGACCGGCTGTTTGCTGGACAACGGGCCGGGGGTCGGCTCGGAGGCCGGCCCCCGGTTCTTCAACCCTGCCCGGACGGCCCTCGGCCCTACGTCGCTGGCTTCAGCCGCCTCCCGGCCAGGATGATTCCCGCCGCGAGCGGGGCGTGGACGGCCGGCGCAAGACCAAGAGGACGGTGCTGGAGCTCTCCTGCGGCACGATCTGTACCAACTCCCAGCCTTCGGAAGCTGCTCGGTTGAGCATCTCGGTCAGTTCCTCCGGCTTGGCACGCCTGAGTGCTCTCCCAGCCGGCTGAACAGCGTACTCCCAGGCGGAGCTGGCCATGTCAGCCCTCGCTCTCGGCCTTGCCGGTCATCTTCGGCGCAGCCTGGGAGAGCGCCACCATTCCGCTCAGGCCGCCCAGATTCATCGTGTCCACAGCGCTGGAGGGCACGATCACCAGGGCGCCCTTCTCCTTCAGGCCCTCGAACAGCATGTTCATCGCCCGCAGGTGCAGCGCCACCGGGTTGTCCCGGTAGGCCAGCGAGGCATCGGCGAACGACTGGGCGATCTGGCGTTCGGACTCTCCCAAGATCACGCGTGCCTGGCGTTCGCGCTCGGCCTGAGCCTGGCGGCTCATGGCGTCTTCCAAATCCGGCGGGATGATCACATCGCGGATCTCGACCGACTGGACGGTGACACCCCACGGCGTGGTACGCGCATCGATGATCTTTTGCAGATCTTCGTCCATTCGCGCCCGGCCGACGAGGATGTCGGCCAGTGACATTTGGCCGATGACCTCCCGCAGGGCGGTCTGCGCCGCCCAGCCGATTGCCGAACGGTAGTCCTCGACCTCCAGGGCGGCCTTTTCGGCGTCCCAGACCAGCCAGAACAGCACCGCATCGACATCGACCGGGACGGTATCCTTAGTCAGTGTCTTCTCGGCGTTAAACGGTGTGACCATCACCCGATGGTCAATCCACATCGGGATGTGATCGACGATCGGGACAATCCAGAAGGGGCCTGGGCCGCGCAGGCCGCGGAAGCGGCCGATGCGCAAAACGACCGCCTTCTCCCACTGGTCGGCAACCTTGAGCGCCATCAAAAGGTAGGCGCCAATGAGCGTCCAGGCAGTAACCCCCAACCCGGAGGCCCAGTCGGGCGCCCCGAGCGCTTCCAGCCCCAGTGCGGTGCCAAAAGCCAGGAGCAGGAGAATGGCGAAGAGCGCGCCGGCGACCGGCGGGATCCGCTCCGTTCCGGCGGCCTTGACGGCCTGCTTGCGAGCGCTCTTCAGAGCCATGAGGTCATACGTCATGGTGTGCCTCCTTGATGATCGCGGCCATCACTCGGCGTCGGCCGGCGGATTGCCGGCGCCGCGCCAGCGTTCGATCTGAATTTGGGCTTCGTGTTCTACCTCTTCAGGGCTGAAAGCCATGCGGGCCGCGCCGGTCAGGAACGAGCGCACCAACCCCTCGAGCGCCGCCTGGCGCAGTTCTTCAGCCTGGCCGATCGACAGCCCTTCGAGCACGTAGGTTCCACGTCCTTGCTGCGTTGAGATCACGCTCGCCTCGTCCAACAGCCGGTAAGCCCGCGCCACGGTGTTGAAATTGACCCGCAGGTCGGTGGCCAACTGCCGAACGGTCGGCAACTGGTCACCCGGCTGCAGCACGCCCGTCGCCACCAGGTGGCCGACGCGCTCCACGATCTGGATGTAGATCGGCACGTGGCTGCGCAGGTCAACGTCTATTGCCAGGGTCACGGGCGCACCGAATGTACCATTGTCTTATTGTCTCTTTGTATATTTGTACTAATTGTATATCAATGCGCCCCAGGAGTCAAGAGGCCGGGGGTGGGGGGCTCGGCCGGGGGTGGGCATTGCGCCTGCATGGTAGAATGAGCGTGGAAGCCTCTTCAGCACGGCCGCGGGCGGGCCGCTGCTTCCCGGCCGAAGGCCCCCGACCGACGGATCTCAGGAGGATCGAGTGGAGAAGGAAGTTGGCACCTTTGCCCTGAAGTCGGGCCTGGCGCAGATGCTCAAGGGCGGGGTCATCATGGACGTCGTCACGCCCGAGCATGCCCGCATTGCCGAGCAGGCCGGGGCCGTGGCCGTCATGGCGCTTGAGCGTGTCCCGGCGGACATCCGCGCCACCGGCGGCGTGGCGCGCATGAGTGATCCGGCGCTGATTCTCGAGATCATGGACGCCGTCTCCATCCCGGTGATGGCCAAGTGCCGCATCGGGCATTTCGTCGAAGCCCAGGTGCTCGAGGCGCTCGGCGTCGACTACATCGACGAGTCGGAGGTCCTCACGCCGGCCGACGAGGCGCACCACATCCACAAGCACCCCTTCAAGGTTCCCTTCGTATGCGGCTGCCGCAACCTGGGCGAGGCGCTGCGGCGCATCGGCGAAGGCGCGGCCATGATCCGCACCAAGGGTGAGGCCGGCACCGGCGACGTCGTCGAAGCCGTCCGTCATGCCCGTGCCGTCCTGGGTGACATCCGCCGCCTGCAGACGCTGCCCGACGAAGAACTAATGGCCTTCGCCAAGGAGATCGGCGCGCCGTATGAGTGGGTGCGCAAGACGCGCGAGCTTGGCCGTCTGCCGGTGGTCAACTTCGCCGCCGGCGGGATCGCCACCCCGGCCGACGCGGCGCTGATGATGCAGTTGGGCGTTGACGGTGTGTTCGTCGGCTCGGGCATCTTCAAGTCCGGCGACCCCGCCCGCCGCGCCAAGGCCATCGTCGAAGCCACGACGCACTACACCGATCCGAAGATCATCGCTGAGGTGAGCAAGGGGCTCGGCGAGGCGATGGTCGGGATCGCCGTCACCCAGCTGGCAGAAGGCGAGCGGCTCGCCGTTCGCGGCTGGTAAGCTCGGGCACCGAACATCCATGACCGCCGAGGAACTGACTCCCTTGCGGCGCTCTGATCGCGCCATGCCTGAGGAGGGCATGCGCGCCCTGCTCGAGCGGAGCGCCTTCGGCTTCACCGCCACCGCGATCGATGGGCAGCCCTTCCAACACATCAGCCTATTCTGGTTCGACGACTCGACGCGCCGCATCTACTTCCACGGCGCGCGCCAGGGGCGCATGCACGCCACCGTCCTGACCAATCCTCGCGTGTGCTTCAGCGTGGCCGAGATCGGGCGCCTCTTCCCAGCCGACACCGCCATGGAATTCAGCAATGAGTACGCCAGCGTGGTCGTCTTCGGCCGGGCGCGCCTGGTCGATAGAGAAGACGAGAAGCGGACCGCCCTCCAGGCGCTGCTGGACAAGCACTTTCCCGATCACAAGCCGGGCCGCGACTACCGCCCGATCACAGCGGAAGAGATCACCGCCACGGCCGTGTACGCGATCGAAATCGAAGCCTGGAGCGGCAAACAGAAGAAAGGCCCGGAATGAGGATCGGCGTCCTGGCGCTGCAGGGCGATTTCGCCGAGCATCTCTCGATGCTGCGCCAGACGGGCACTGGCGTCCGCGAAGTGCGGCTTCCGGAGCAGCTCGAAGGCCTGGATGGGCTCATCATCCCCGGAGGCGAGTCGACCACCATCGGCAAGCTGGCAGCAACCTTCGGGTTGATCGACCCGCTGCGAGACTTCGCCGCCCGGCATCCCGTATGGGGCACGTGCGCCGGCGCGATCTTTCTCTCGAGGGACGCCCAGCGCGACCAGCCACTGCTCGGCGTGATGGATATCACCGTCGAGCGCAACGCCTTCGGGCGGCAGGTCGACTCGTTTGAGACCAACGTGCTGTTTCCGGTGCTGGACGATCCGCAGCGGCCGTTCCACGCTGTCTTCATCCGTGCTCCCCTGATTGCCAGCGCCGGGAAGGGCGTCGAGATCCTGGCGCAGCTGTCGGCGAGCCGCGACCAGGGCAGGGCGCGCATTGTTGCCGCCCGGCAGGGTCACCTGCTGGCGACATCATTCCACCCCGAACTGACCGGCGACGACCGCTTCCACCGCTACTTCCTCTCGCTGGCGGAAGGTTGAGCGGCATATGATCCGTTCCTTCGACTGGCGTGACCTGCCCTTGCTGCACCGCGTCCGCGACCGCGGGCTGTGCCTCGATTCGCAGCTGGCCTACACCCGCGGCCCAAACGTACTCCAGTATGCAATGCTCGACATGCTCAGCCCCGGGCGCACGGCGCATACCTTCGTGCTCCGCCCCGGCAGCCAGGCGTCGATCGGGCAGGTGCTCCTTCCCTCAGGCAGCAACGGTGCTCACATCGCTTTCGTCGGCCCGGCCGAGGTCCTGGAGCACACCGATGGCGCCGAGATGCTCGAGGCGATGGCGCATGCCGCTGCCGAGCGCGGCGCACACAACCTGATTGCCGAGGTGGACGAGCACTCCCCGGGTTTCGAGAGCCTGCGGCGTTTCGGGTTCGCCATCTACTCGCGCCAGCGCATCTGGCGCCTGATGTCCGGGGACAATGCTCCGCCAGCCAACGCTGCTTCTCCGGACGACAACCTGCCGTTGTGGCGCGCCGAAACGCCGGCCGACGAGTTAGCCGTTGCCAGCCTGTACACCAACCTGGTTCCGGCGCTGGTGCAGCAGGTCGAACCCCCGCCGGAGCGCCGCGGACGAGGCCTGGTGCACTGGCGCCGCGGCGAGTTGCTTGCATACCTGGGCGTTGACGGTGGACCGCGCGGCGTGTGGGTGCAGCCGTACTTTCACCCGGGGGCCGAGGACGCTGACCGCCTGCTGGCCAGTTTTCTGGCCGACCTGCAGGACCGACGTCAGCGCCCGCTCTATATGTGCGTGCGCTCCTACCAGAGCTGGATGACCGCACCGCTGCATGACCTTGGGTTTGAGGCGCTGACCGACCAGGCCGTGATGGTTAAGCGGTTGGCGGTCAGCCTGCGTCAGCTCCAACCGGCCATCCTACCGGCGCTCGAGGGCACGCTGCCCAAGCCGACGGCGCCCTTCACCCAGTTGGAGACCAACGGCAGGCACGAGGCAAAGCCGCGCCCATGACCATCCAACGGCGCATTACCGACAACCTCGACGTGATGCTCAGCGCCCTCCCGCCGGCGGTCGCCGGACGGCTGACCGAGATCGACCGCTCCGACGAGTTGGTCGAGTTGATCCTCGACGTCGGCCGTGTGCCGACGGCGCGCTACGTCGACACTGAGGTCACACTGCTTGAGCGCGAGGTCGGCCGGGAGGACATCGAGTACGTCGTGGCCCGCATTGGCGAGTTCGACGCCGACAATCGCGCCGGCATCGAGCGCACGCTGCACCGCATCTCCGCCATCCGCAACCGCCACGCCAAGATTGTCGGATTGACCTGCCGCGTCGGCCGGGCGGTCTACGGCACGATCGACATCATCCAGGACATCGTCACCAGCGGCAAGAGCGTGCTCTTGCTTGGGCGTCCGGGCGTCGGCAAGACGACCATGCTGCGCGAGGCGGCCCGGACCCTGGCCGAGACCAAGCGCGTGGTGATCGTCGACACCTCGAACGAGATCGCCGGCGACGGGGACGTTCCGCACCCGGCCATCGGCCGCGCCCGGCGCATGCAGGTGCGCGAGCCCGTGCTGCAGCACGAGGTGATGATCGAGGCGGTTGAGAACCACAACCCCGAGGTGATCGTCATCGACGAGATCGGGCGCGAACTCGAAGCCGTCGCCGCCCGCACGATCGCCGAACGCGGCGTGCAGCTGATCGGCACGGCCCACGGCAAATCGCTCGAGAACCTACTGCTCAACCCGACGCTCTCGGACTTGGTGGGCGGGATCGAATCGGTGACGCTATCGGACGAAGAAGCCCGCCGCCGCGGCACGCAGAAGACCGTGCTCGAACGCCGCGCCGCGCCGACATTCGACGTGCTGGTTGAGATCCAGGACCGCTGGGTGCTGGTCGTGCACCACGACGTCGCTTCGGCCGTCGACGCCATGCTGCGCGGCCGGCCCTTGCCTCCCGAGGTGCGCAGCTTGGACGCTGCCGGTGAGGTACGCGTTGAAGTGGCTGCGCTGCCGCGGGCTGCGGCGTCCGCCCGGCCGGGCGAGGCGGGCTACCGCCGGCAGGCGGCTGTCCCCAGCGTGAGTGCCCCGCCCGAAAGCGAGCTGCCGTATTCACCGACGCCTCCGCACCTGCCCGGTACACCCCTCGAACCGGTGCGTGTGTACGCGTACGGTGTGGCGCGCAACCGGCTGCGGCAGGCCGCGCGACACCTGCACGTGCCGGCCACCCTTGTCGATGAGCTCGGAGATGCGGGCGTGATCGTCACCCTTCGGGCCTACTACCGCCGGCACCAGAAGCTGATCGCCGACGCGGAAGCGCGCCGCATCCCCGTCTACGTCCTGCGGGCCAACACCGTGGCCCAGATGGAAGGCTTCCTGATCGAACTGTACAACCTGCAGGCCGTCCCGGTGCAGGATCCGGGGCTGGAGGGCGGCCTGCAGGAGACGCAGCAAGCTATCCAGGACATCCTCAGCGGGGCCCGCTCGGTGGACCTGGCGCCGGCCTCGGCCTACATCCGCCGCCTGCAGCACCAGCTCGCGCGTCAGGCGAATCTGATCTCGCACTCGTACGGCAAGGAGCCGCACCGGCGGGTGCGGATCTTCCGGGAATGAGCCTGTTCATCACCCTTGAGGGTCCGGACGGCGGCGGCAAATCGACCCAGGCAAGCCGGCTGGTCGACTACCTGCAGGGGCGCGGCTTGAACGTCCTGCTCACGCGTGAGCCGGGCGGCACGCTGATCGGTGACCAGATCCGGCGCACGCTCATGGATCTGGGCAACACGGGCATGCACCCGCGCACCGAGATCCTGCTGTTCTCGGCCTCGCGTGCGCAGATCGTCCACCAGGTCATCCGCCCGCACCTCGAGTCCGGCGGGATCGTCGTGTGCGATCGCTTCTACGACTCGACTTTGGCTTACCAGGGCTACGGCCACGGGCTGGACCTGCAGGCGCTGCAGGCCATCACTGCCTTCGCCACCGGAGGGCTGCGCCCCGACCTGACGCTGCTTCTGGACCTGCCGGCGGAAGATGGGCTTCGCCGCCGGAAGCGCGGCGGGCAGTGGAACCGGCTCGATGCCTACGACCTTGCCTTTCACCAGCGCGTGCGCCAGGGCTACTTTGCCCTGGCGGACGGCGAGCCCGAACGCTGGGTGCGAGTGGATGCGACGCAGCCCCTTGACGCCGTCCACGCGGCGATACGGGAGGCGGTCGACGCACGGCTCGGCTAAGCCGAAGCCCATCGCCTGTCAAAGCCGCGTCCCCCCACAGACGGCAGGCTACAAGACCGCGCCGCGATGCGGCGTGCGGAAGAGCACGACCGTACGCGTTCCCGTGTTCGGAATCCAGCGGTAGCCTCGTTCAGCAGCCTGCCGCCAACGCAGCGCCGATCGCCCCCACATCAGCCGCGTGAATGTGCCGCTGTCATTTGAGATTTCGCCCCGGGCGCGCTGCTCGCAACCCTTGGCTTGGCGCAGGTAGAAGCCCGGCGGGTCGGTTACCCGTATCGCCGAGGATACATCGTGGTAGGCCCGGCAGCGGTCGCAGATGCGTTTGGACATGTCTGCGTCGCCGCTGCCCACCTCCACCAGCCAGCTGCACAGCACGCACTCCGGGTCGCTCCAGTGTGCACCTTCGTCGGGCATGTCGTCCTCCTCCCACGTGTCGCGTGACGGAATCCACAGTCCGACAGGGTCTGCGTGAGCGTAGGCCGCTCGGCCGGCGGGCGGTTCCGTTCGTCGGTTGCGCGTCGGGGGAGGAAATAACAACCGCGACCTTGCATCCGGTCGCGGCGACCCCGACATTTGGTTGCCCGCCCAGGTCACGCCTGGTTGGGCCACATCCCCATGCGTTCGGGAGGCACCTTGGGTGTCGGTCCCAGGTTGCCGGGCCCGGTTGTCCCGGGCCGCTCTGGATGCGGTATCCTCGTGCCATGCCAGGCGCCGGCTCGGGAATGGGTGTGACGGCCGGGGCGCGTCAGGCCGACCTGACAGGTGGCGGAGCCACCTGTCAGGTCGAGCAAAGCTCGGGACAATTACTCGTTGAGGGTGACGATCGGTAGCTGGCGTGGGTTGTAATAGATAGCGCCAGGGAGTCCCGTCGGGCGGGGTGGGGGGCGGGCTGCGCGAGCGCAGTCCGGCCGTCCGAATTGGGGTGCCAAGTCTGCAGGCCTTCAGTTGCCGGCAAGATCCAGGAATACCAGGTTTCAGCTGTCGAAGTCGTCAAAATCCCCGCCGTCCCCGCTGTCCCCGCCGCCCAGGTCAGGGATGTCCTTCTCGATGTCGTCGGGGTTTTCGCCGGCCTCGAGGCGATTGACGACCTCGTCGAACTCGGCTGGCATGTCTTCGCCCATCTCGCTGCCCATGCGGCGCATCATGCGGGCGACCGAACGTGGGTCGTTCTCGTCGACGTCGCCCCAACCGGAGGGATCGGCGAGTGAGTCGAGGCGTGAGTCCTCTGAGCGCGCGACGCGCACGCGCCCGATTCGGCGCTCCAGCCGGGCGCTGCCGCAGTGCGGGCAGGCGACCGGCACGCGGCCGTAGTCTTCATAGCGCTGGTAGAGCGAGACGCGCTTGCGGCAGTCGAGGCAGCGGTACTCGTACGATGGCATCTCCGCCTCCCGGCCTGGATTATACTGAGGACTTGCGAGGTTCCCGCCGTGTCCCACGCGCTCATCCACCCGCCCCGCTCGCCGCTCTTGATTGTGATCTCCGGCCCCTCCGGCGTGGGTAAAGACACCGTCCTGGAGCGCATGAAGGAGCGCGGGCTGCCGTTCCACTTTGTCGTGACGGCCACCACGCGGCCGCAGCGCCCGGGCGAGGTGGACGGCAAGGACTACTTCTTCCTCACCCATGACCAATTCGCCGACATGATCGAGCACAACGAGCTGCTCGAGCACGCCATCGTGTACAACGACTACAAGGGCATCCCCAAACAGCAGGTCCGCCAGGCGCTGGCTTCCGGCCAGGACGTGGTCATGCGGATTGACGTGCAGGGCGCCGAGACCATCCGCAGCCTGTGCCCGGATGCCTTGCTCGTATTCCTGTCAACAAGCACCGAAGAGGAGTTGATCGAGCGGTTGTCACGGCGAAAGACCGAGACACCGGAGGGCTTGAAGCTGCGCATCGCCACGGCGCGCCAGGAGTCCAGGCGCCTGGAGCTGTTCGACTACTTCGTGGTCAATGCCGACCTTCAGCTCGACGCGGCGGTGGACGCTATCCTGTCGATCATCGAGGCCGAGCATCACCGCACACGGCCGCGCCGGGTGACGCTGTGACCTACCCAACGCCGCCGGCGCTCAAGGACCCGGCCTTCAGCGGCGGGCCATCTTCGGCGCCGGTCGCCCCGGCGCCTGCACCGCCGTCCCTCATGCAGCGCATCCGCCGCTTCCCGGCCACGTTCGCACTCATCGGCATCACCGTACTGGTCTTTGCGGCGCAGTGGCTAGGTCAGTCGCTGCTGGGAGCGGACGTGGTGCTGTACTACGGCGCCAAGATCAACGAAAGGCTGGCAGCCGGCGAGGCCTGGCGGCTGGTGACGCCTGTCTTCCTGCACGCCGGCTTGCTGCACATCGGCGTCAATATGTACTCGCTGTACGCACTCGGCCCGGCGGTGGAACGCTTCTTCGGGCGCGGCCGCTTCCTGGTGGTCTACCTGCTGGCCGGGACCAGCGGCGTGCTGCTCAGCCTGGTGATGAGCCCCAGTCCATCGGTGGGCGCATCCGGGGCGATCTTCGGTCTGCTGGGGGCGCTAGCGGCGTTCCTGTATTTGCACCGGGCAACCTTCGGGCAGCTCGGGGCGATGCAGCTGCGGCAGTTGGTGTTCGTGGCGCTGATCAACCTCGGGTTGGGCCTCTCTCCGGGGATTGACAACTGGGGACATGTCGGCGGGCTGCTCGCTGGCGCCGGTTTGGCCTGGTTCATCGGCCCGCGCTTCGTGACGCACATGCTTCCCGACGGCCGGCCGCGTTTGGTGGATCAGCGCCCGAAGCAGCAGGTCTCGGTCCGGCTGGCCATGGCCGTGTTAGCCGTGGCGGGGCTGTCGATCCTGGCCATGATGAACGCCCGCGGCGCCTGAGCCGCCTCGGCGCCCGGCGATGGATTCCGGCCAGGGCCAGGAGAACGAGTCGTGACGCTGCAGGTGGAACCGGTCACCCCATCCAACACCGCACAGCTGGTGCAGTACTGCGCCAAGCACGGCGCCGAGCATGACAGCTCGTACCTCCCCGGCGCGCACTTCACGGTCACCCCGGGACAGCCGTCTCATCTGCTGCTGAGCGACGCCTCGGTCGTCGGCGTCGCCTCGCTTATGCTCACCCCGCGCTACACCAGCGTCGGCACGGGCCGTTTCGCCATTCTCCATTCGACCGTGAAGACGGCCGAGGCCTACGCTCGCCTGTATGCTGCCGTGCAGCCGCACACCCGCGGGCTGCGCAAGGTGTACCTGTTCCTGCCGGAGAAGGTGCGGGACACGGCAGCTATCATGCACGGGCTTGGGTTCCGAATCGAGCGCTATTCGTATGTCCTCCGAAAGGCGCCAGCGGTGTCCGCGAACATCGTCTGGCCTGAAGGCGTGGCTGTCCAAGGGCTGGATCCAGACGACGCGGTGGGCGCCCAACAGTTCGCGGATTGTCTCAACGACAGCTTCGCCGCGCTCGCCGGGCATGCCGACCTGTCGGCCGGCGACGTCCGTTCCTGGTTCGACGAGCAGGAGCACCTCGACGGCGGCATTTGTCTGCTGAAGAAGGATGGACGCCCGATCGGCACGGTGAGTGTGGGGATGGATAGCGAGGACCCGGCGCAGGCTGAGGTGGGCGCGTTGGGGATCGTCGGGGTTCTCCAGGGCAGGGGGCTGGGGCGGTTGCTCCTGCGCCATGCCGTGGGCTTTGCTGTGCAGAACCGGTTCGGCTCGGTCGTCCTGTCGGTGAATGCCGAGAACGAGTCGGCGCTGAGGCTGTATCAGTCCGAAGGGTTCTCGGTCATCGAGACGATGGTGTGCTATGCCAAGGATTGCAGCCTGGAGGTTGAGCCGGCTGCCCTGGAAGCCGCCTCATAGCCCGTCGGCTTGTCAATCCGGCCTTGCTGCGCTGGCGCGCAGCCATGTGTGAGACCCCCGGAAGATCAAGGCTTTTCGTGCGGCCCAGGGGCAGGAAGAGGATGCCCGCCTCCCCCCGCCAACCTGACGACACGAACATCGCCGAGATCAGCGTCGCAACTGCCAAGAGAACCAGCGAGATGAGCATTATGGCCCGCACGCCTTCGCGGCGTCCGTAGGCCGCCAGCAAGCATGCCGACGGCCGGCCCAGGAAGATGGCCGAGCTGAGGCGGACACCGCCGAGCGTGGCCGCGGCGGGCAGCAGCACGTGCCAGGCCTGCGCGCTTGGGCCGAGCCACAGAACAAAGGCCAAAGCCTCGATGAAGACGCAAGGAAAGGGCGGGTAGTGCTGGCCGGTGGGCAGGAGGTAACACCAGCGCGCAATGATGGGTGCCAGGAGCAGGGGGGGGCAGCGATCGACAGGAGCGAGGAGGCGGCGAGGCCGAGGATGAAGCCTTCTGCTCCCAACCGCAACCGGGCAAGCCCTTCCCCTTGCCGGAACTGTTCCGGCGGCGGGGAAGTTGTCCGCGTCTCAAGCGGCTTCCCCGAAGCGTTCACGCACTCGTTCTCCAGGCGCACGCCGGCAGCGGCACAGCGCTTGAGGTCAGGTCGTATGGTTAGCGCAGCTCAATGCGGACGATGAGGGCACCGCCATTGTCGTCCAGCCGTGTGTCATTGATTCCCAGCCACAGGCGGCCGCCCTGTCCGACGGGTTGATCGAAGCGGGCGCCGACCAGGAACGGATCGGCGTCGCCCACGCGTCCGATGAGCGCAGCATGCGAAACACCAGCCAGCACGTTGCAGTCACAGCGCGGGTCGCCGCCAGAGCCCAGAGCATCGAAGTGGCCTCCGGGCCAGGGCGACCATTCACCGGAGATGTAGGCAGTAATCACCTCGTCGCCGGGCTGGAGGTCCATCCCGGTGTCCGTCCAGCCGCGCCGTGCCTCGATCTCAATTTGAGTTGCTCGTTCGCGCGCCGATGGAGATTCGGTGTAGTAGTCGATCATGCAAGCCACGGTCAGAGGGAGCACCAACGCAGCCAGAGCAACCTTGCAGGCATGTAGGGGCATGTCGAACTCCTGCGGATCCCGTTGAGTGCCGGCCAGGTTCATTCTCGCGCTTCCTGCCGGAATGGCGCTGGCCGGCCCCGCCGACCCGGCGATAGCATCGTGTCTCTTCGACGGGAGACGGCATCCAGCTTGCCGTCTCCCGTTGAGTTTCAGGGGCTGCTCGGCATCCCAAGTGACCTGATGCGTTCCCGCAGGCGACGCTGAGACCCTCCGGCAAGCCAGTTCCCTCGAGATCCATGCCTTGAGCCGCCGGGCGCGCGCAGGCGATATCCCCCGCGCGGGTGAGGTCTGTGCCGACGGCTTTGGCGAACGATGGGCGCGGTCATACGGAACGCGGGCGTTCGAAGCTCGCTGTTGACTCTGCACTCGATTTCGCTAATAGTAGAAGCGCCGACGGGGTCACCAGGGGGATCGACATGACCCGTAAGGTTGCTTGCCTGCGCCCGGCCGGGGTCGTGCTCGCGGCCGGGTTCTTCCTTCCGTTGCTACTGCTCCAAGCGCCCAGACGGCCTGCTCTTCAAGACCCGCTCGACACGCCCACGCCCACGGCCAGTGCTACCGAGGTTGAGCCGGGAGCTACGCCATCGCCATCCATCTCGCCGACGATTCTCCCAAGCGATACCGAAAGCCCGACCGCCGAATTCACAGAGACGTCCACCGAAACACCTTCGGAGTCGCCGACGGCCACGGCCACCTACACGCCTACGCACACAAGCACACCCACGCCGCCCCCGCCGCCGGGTCCAGAGCCTCTCCCTGACTTGACGATTCTCATCAACGAGGTCGGCTGGGCCGGCACGGCGGCCTCATCGAACGACGAGTGGATCGAGCTACTCAACCCGGGGCCCGAACCGGTTGACCTTGCCGGGTGGATGCTGACCGACAGCGGTGACGTGAACATCCATCTTCAGGGCAGCCTGCCGGCCTACAGCTACCTCCTGCTCGAGCGCACCGACGACACTACGATCAGCAACCAGGCGGCCGATCAGATCTACACGGGCAGCCTCAACAACAACGGGGAGACGCTCGAGTTGCTCGGTCCGGGCGGCGAGGTGATCGACCGTGCCAACGGCGACGGTGGGGCATGGCCAGCCGGCAATGCCTCGACACACGCCAGTATGGAGCGTCTTGACGGGCCGGACGGACCCGGCGCCTGGCGAACATTCACTGGTTGCTGGAGCACGGGGGTGGATGCTGCGGGCGCGGCCGTCCCGGGAACGCCGCGCAGTCCCAACTCCGTCGCGTGCGCGACGGCCACGGCGGCCCCTTCGCCCACGCTGACCCCTACGCTGACGCCAACCTCCGGACCATCTCCCAGCCCGACTCCCTCGGCGCCCACGCCCGCCGCACCGCAGTCCGTGCTGATCAACGAGGTTGCCTGGGGTGGGACGCTGGCCGCCTCCAGCGATGAGTGGATCGAACTGTTCAACCCCGGCGCCTCCACGATCGACCTGCGCGGCTGGCAGTTGACCGACGACGGCGACATCCACATCGCATTGTCCGGATCGCTTCCGCCGTATGGCTTCCTCCTACTTGAGCGCACGTCGGATGCGACCATCGCCGATTTGGCCGCCGACCTTGTCTTCACCGGTGGGCTGAATAACGACGGCGAGTCACTGCGGCTGCTCGACCCGAGCGGTTTGGTCATTGACTCGGCCAACGCCGATGGCGGTGGGTGGCCAGCCGGCAATGGCGCTGCCCGGACCAGCATGGAGCGGCGCGGCGGCGATGATCGCAGCGGCAACTGGGGCACCTTCCCCGGGTTTGGCGGTGCCGGTCACGACGCCGCCGGTAACCTGATCGGCGGCACGCCGCGACAACCCAATGCGATCAACTGGCCGGCGCCCACCCCGACTGGCATTCCCAGCCGGGTGGTGATCAACGAGGCGCTCATCCGCCCGCACTACGACTTGGAAGGCACCGGCGGCGTCACATCGAACGACGAGTTCATCGAGCTGTACAACGCTGGCGGACTGCCGGTCCGGCTGCTGGGCTGGACGCTGGACGACATCGAGGGCGCCGGATCCAAGCCGTACAAGCTCTCGGACACGGTCCTGCCAGCGCACGGTTTCTTGTCCTTCTTCCGTTCGCGCACGCACCTGGCGCTCAACGACACAGGCGACACTGTCCGTCTGCTCGACCCGGACGGGCGCTTGATCGACCAGATCTCCTATCTCAAGGTGCGCGCCGCCAATCTGTCCTACGGCCGGCTGCCCGACGGCGGGCACCATCTTGTCTACGGGCTGTGGCCAACCGCCGGGAAGCCGAATGAGTTGTTTATTGCGCCGCGGCTGCCACTGCCGGTGGTGGACACGTTCGCCTGCCCGGCCGGCCATCTTCATCCGCTCCTCTTCCGCTACCCGGAACATCCGTCGGCCAGACTACACCTGGACACGCCTCTCCTGACCTGCCCATAGCCCGCATCCACGTGGCGGTTTTCACATGCCTTTCACACCGGCCACGGCGTTTAGTATTCGCCTTTCACCCCCCGAGGCGCAGGCCGAGGCTGGAAGGATGTCCCTCAAAGGCATCCCAAGGACGTACCCGTGACAACCCCGATCCTGTCCCCCGACCGAGAAGATCGAATGTCCAAGCCAGGGCGGGCCCTGGATATCGCAACATCCGAGCCCAACCGCGTCGTCGCGGCGCTGGAGGCCGCGACCCGCGAGGTAGCCAACCGCATGGTGGCAACCGCATGGTGGCAACCGCCGACTGGGCTCGCGATCAGGCCATCGAGCATGTGCGCCACATGGGGCCCGAGACTTAGCGCCAGGAAGCTCTGGCGAAGCTGACGCACGAGCCCGGGTTCCTCAGCCCGTTCAAGATGGGGCTGGCGGCCCAGTGCGCCCGGGTGCTTGGCGCCAGCGAGCCCCGCGTCCTGACCGCGTTCACGTACGATCTCTCGGACCACGTGATCCACTTGCTGCTGCTGGCGGATGAGCCTTCCGACGGGCTGGAAGCTTTCGTCGGGGAGTTCGACCGGGCGATGACGGCGTCGATCGATGCCCTGCGTGTGCCGGAGTGCTTCGAGTGCACATCGGTGCTGGATGTCCACCGGGTCACGCCGCGTGACGTCAGGCTGGGCGTTGGGCTGGCGGGGCTGCTGTCATCCGTGGCGAACGCGCCGCTGCGAGTGTGGGATCGTCACGAGCGCATGGAGCACCCGACGCCGATTGTCTGGCATCTACCCAAAGTGGCTGAGACGGTATGCCTGGAGGCGGTCAACCTGGTGCGCCATGACGTCCCCGAGCTGCGCTCCGTTGGCCATATGGAGACGCTCATCCGACGGCCGGACTTCATCGGGCCCTCTAAGTGCGGGCTGGCCGTCTGCGTGGGCAAGGTCCTGGGCGCCAACGACGACCGGGTGCGGGCGGTCTTCCACTATGACCAGACCGACCCCCAGCTCCACCTGCTGGTGCTGGTCACCGAGCCAACCGCGGCGCTGGACGGTCCGGGCGCCTTGGCGGAGAGCAATGTAGAATCGGTCTCGGCATTCCCCGGCTTGGCCCGCGACGGGGAAGCCATGGGCGCCCTGCGCTGTCCGCCCGACGGGCGGACAGCCACTCCACGCGGACGCAAGAGGTGACCGTGCATACTGCGCTAGTGATCAGCCCACACGCCGATGACGCCGCCGCCTTATGCGGCGCCACGATTGCCAAGTTCGCTGACCAGGGATGGAGAGTGGTGCTGGCTCGGGTCACGGACGACCGCAAAGACTCCGTTGGGCTCAGCGTCGAGGAGACCCTCCGCAGGAACACCGATGGGCTGCACGCCGCCGCGCGCATCCTGGGTATCCAGGAGACCGTCGAGCTCGGGTTCGAAACCGATACACTGGCCGATGTTCCCCTCGGCAAGCTGCGCGAACGATTTGTCTACCTGTTCCGCAAGCTCAAGCCCTATGCGGTCTTCACCTTCGATCCAGACGGGCGGTACGAGAACAACCAGGATCATATGCGTGTGGCTCAGGCGGTCGACGAGGCCTTCTGGGTGTCGTGCTTCGACAAGCACTATCCGGAGCACTTCGCGGAAGGCCTGGAGCCGTTCAGCGTGTGTGAGCGCTGGTACTTCGCGCGCTCCCTGCCGGAGGTGACGCACGTGGAGGAGATTGGTGCCACCTTCGAGCGCAAGGTGCTGGCGCTGTGCGCCCACCGCGAGATGATGCGCAATACCATCCAGCAGTCGCGCCTGCAATTGCGCACCTGGGGCAAGCGCGTCGACTGGCTGGACGCCTCCATGGACGGAGACCTGCGCCCGCTGCTGGCGACGTTCCTGCAAGAGCAGGCCAAGGCGGTCGCTGTAGAGGCTGGGCTGGATGGCGAAACCAGCCTGGGCGAGGCCTTCCGCCTCGTCCGCTTCGGCGATCTGGAGCCTCTGTTCCAGATGATGGCCGTGCCGCTCGACGAGGCCATCGAGCCCGCCCCTCTTCGCGACGGCCTGGACCAGGCGGCTCAGGACTCCGAGGAGGCGCCGCAGCCCGCCCGGCCGGTCGCCTCAATCCTGCCCTCCAATCTGGACAGGCGCGCCCGGCTGATGGGCCACCATCATCTGTGCGCCGGCGCCATTGAGGCGCTGATGGTCCAGCCGGCGTTTCGACTGATGTACGCCGATCTGGTGAACGCACTGGTGCCGCGGCCCGACCTGGAGGTCGAGAGCATCTTCGGTTACGACCTCTTCTGCTACCTGTGCGGCTACTGGTCGGACGCCGACGGCCGCTGCTCGACCGGCTGGCAGAACAAGATCAGCAAGGACGCTGCCGTGCTCCAGCATCTCGGCCTGCACACCGGAGCGGTCACCCGGCTGGATGACCTGCAGCGCCTGCTGGCCGAGAAGGTTTCGGAGCAAGACCTCGAGGCGTTCTGCGGGCCGGGCCAGTGGAAATGCGAATCCTATGCCCTGGGCATCTGCCAGCAGACCT
>Ga0315274_10003124_pt1 | contig 24674 bp, 23 predicted proteins | sample YL17G02_20_MG_FD_203700 | JGI IMG/M metagenome (GOLD analysis project Ga0315274, IMG submission 203700) | Sediment microbial communities from Yellowstone Lake, YNP, Wyoming, USA - YL17G02_20 | ecosystem: Environmental > Aquatic > Freshwater > Lake > Sediment | place: USA: Wyoming | collected...
TTCGCGGCGAGTATCGGGGGAATGTTTCTGAACATAAGTTTGAAAAGGTTTATGTGATACCTCTAAATTAAGCTGTTGGTACGTCTATGGATGAAGGGTTCATACTTGCAAATAAGTTCCGACGAGTCATCTTCGATGAGCTTGTCTCCGGGGAAACCGATATCAAACGTATTACGAAAAAAAATCGTATGATACCAAGGGTTGCACAACGCGTCATCGATGAATTCATCACCGGAGGCATCGTCGAAAAAAAAGGAAATACGTACGTGTTTACCGCTGAAGGGAAAAAACTTGTTGAAACGATCGGAAAATAAATGATTGGGGGAGCTTTGAGAAGCACATGAAGCCATATCTGTTGCAAACGTTAAAGGAACTTGCGTTGCTCGGGGCGATTCGCAATAAGATTGAGTTGTCATCCCATGAGCTTGCAAAACAGTTGGAAACCAGTCAACAGACTGCGTCACGGTACCTGCTTGAGCTTGATACGCAACAAATGATTACACGGGAGCTTGGGGTGAAGAAGCAGTTGATTCAGATCACGAGCAACGGAGCAGACTTACTGGAAAATGAGTATTTGTCCTATAAACAGATTTTTGATCTTTCCACTAAAGTCGTGTTCAAAGGAAAATTAATCTCAGGGATGGGGGAGGGAAAGTACTACACCGGACAAAAAGGATACGCTGATCAATTTGAAAAACAACTCGGATTTGTTGCTTATCCAGGCACGTTCAACATCGAGATCGAATATATTGAACGAAACAAGCTACGGTTGCTCCGTAACTGCGGCGGCATCTTGATCAATGAGTTTCAGGCAGAGAATCGAACGTTTGGGAGTGTTGTGTGTTTCAAGGCAACTATCAACGGTTATGAGGGAGCAATCGTCCTTCCTAAGAGGAGTCATTACGCGATTGTTCTTGAATGTATTTCTCCCTATTATTTGCGTGAGAAACTCGGATTGAATGATGGTGACGAGGTCGAAGTTGTCGTCTACCTCTAATAAGACATGTTGAGGATGTATGAAGAATCAGTTCGTTGCAGATATCTTGTACATGATTGCGAATCTGTTGGATTTGAAAGGAGAGATTTTTTTTAAGACACGAGCGTACCGGATTGCGGCGCAGACTATCGAAGCCTTAGATGAGGATATTGAAAAGCTGGTGAATCAAGGCAGACTCGAATCGATTCCGGGGGTTGGTGAAGCACTCGCCAAGAAGATTACAGAACTCGTACAAACAGGGAAGCTCGAATATCTTGAGCGGTTGAAAAAAGAAGTCCCAACAGGTCTTATTGATTTACTCGGTATTCCTGGACTTGGGCCAAAGAAGGTTGCTGCATTATACAAAAACCTTGGTATTACCAATACTCAAGAGCTGCAAGAAGCAGCGAACAAAGGAGAGCTACGAACGCTTGAGGGATTTGGTGAGATTACTGAACGAAACATTCTGCGGGGGATTCAACTCCGTGAAAAAACAAGCGGCAGAGTACTTCTCAATGTCGCATACGAGGATGGAACCAGATATATTGCCTATCTAAAAAGATGTAAACAGATTGAGAAAATCAACATCGCTGGAAGCCTCCGTCGGATGAAAGAAACAATCGGTGATCTGGATATTCTTATATCGTCAGAAAACCCTGAAATAGTTATGGAGTATTTCGTGTCCTATCCTGAGGTTGCGCAGGTCCTGGCGAAAGGAACAACCAAATCAAGTGTGCTGTTGAACGATAATCTCCAGGTAGACCTTCGTGTCGTCGAGGAGAAAAGCTATGGTGCCGCGCTCCAATATTTTACCGGTTCAAAGGATCACAATGTAACCCTGCGCGGCCTTGCGATCAGAAAAGGATACAAACTCAATGAGTATGGTTTATTTGACAAAAACACAGAAAAATACATTGCAGGAAAAACCGAGGAAGAAATCTATAAAAAAGTTGGTTTCCCGTACATCGAACCGGAACTACGGGAAAACCGTGGTGAATTCGAGGCAGCAAAAAAGAAAAAATTGCCGAATCTTGTTGGGTACGCTGAGATCAACGGTGATTTCCATGTTCATTCTTCCTGGAGCGATGGGAGTGACTCTATTGAAACCATCGCGAGTGTCGCACAACAACGTCGGTACTCGTTCATTGGGATTACCGATCATTCACAGTCCCTGAAAATCGCGAACGGACTGACTGAAGACAGAATACAGAAAAAACTTCAAGAGATTAAAACCCTCAACAAGAAATTCCCTGACTTACGAATTCTCTGTGGAACGGAATGCGATATTAAAACAGATGGAACGCTTGATTATAGCAACAAGATTCTAAAACAATTTGATTTTGTGTACATCGGGATTCACACTGCGTTTAAAATGGATAAAGAAACAATGACCAAGCGGATCATCAAAGGAATGGACAACGAACAAGCAGATTTCGTGGCACACCCGACCGGTCGACTCATCGGCAAACGTGAACCATACGAAGTCGACCTCGAACAAATCATTGATACAGCAAAAGAAACCGATACCCGGCTTGAGATTAATTCATTCCCAGATCGACTGGACCTTGATGATACACACGTAAAACTTGCGAAAGAACACGGTGTACAATTCGTCCTGGGAACCGATTCACATAGCATCAATCATTTAGATTTCATGAGATTCGGGATTGCGACCGCACGACGAGGATGGCTTGAGAAAAAAGATATCCTCAATACCTATTCCTTAAAGGACATTGAAAAAATACTGGGTGCGTGAGGACATGAATAAAAACGAAGCAAAAAAACAAATCAATAAACTTCGCGATGAAATCAATCATCATAATTATATGTACTATGTCGAAAACAACCCGGTGATCTCTGACTACGAATACGACATGCTTCTTAAGAAACTCGAGGTATTGGAAGCTGAGTTTCCTGGTCTCATCACGCCAGATTCCCCGACACAACGGATTGGAGGAGAACCACTTAAAGGATTCAAAACCGTGGAACATAAAATCGCGATGCTTTCGTTGGATAATGCATATTCATACGATGAACTCAGAGAGTTTGATGAACGTGTTAAAAAAAATGTTGCTGATGTTGAGTATGTATGCGAACCAAAAATAGATGGAGTCAGTATCGCTCTCATCTATGAAAATGGAGTGTTTGTGAGAGGCGCGACACGAGGAGACGGAGTACAAGGCGATGACGTCACCGCGAACCTGAGAACAATCCATAGTATCCCTCTTCGATTACTAGGGTCTGAACTTCAAAACGCAGAGGTACGCGGCGAGGTGTACTTTCCGATTACTGCATTTAAAAAATTCAACAAACAACAAGAAAAAAAAGGAGAACAAGTATTTGCAAACCCGCGGAACGCAGCCGCTGGGTCACTCCGACAACTTGATCCCCGCGTTGTCGCAGCACGACCACTTGATACGTTCATTTATTATATTTCCCATTCAGACAAAGATTTCAAAACCCATGAAAAAGCCTTAGAAATATTACGCATGACAGGTTTTCGTGTCAACCCCTTAATCAAAAAAGTAAAAAATATTGAAGAAGCCATCAAATTCTGTGCAGGGCTTGAAGCGAAACGAGAAAGCTTGGATTATGAGATCGATGGGATTGTTCTGAAGGTGAATTCGTTTTCTCAACAGAGAGAATTAGGCTCGACAATTAAACACCCGCGATGGGCAATTGCTTTTAAGTTTACGGCGAAACAAGCGACCACGCGACTGAATGATATCGTGATACAGGTTGGACGAACCGGTACACTTACCCCAGTTGCGATCCTCGAACCGGTCCAGGTTGGCGGAGTAACGGTATCTCGAGCAACATTGCATAATTTTGATGAATTAAAACGCAAAGACATCCGCATCGGGGACATGGTTCTAGTGGAGCGCAGTGGTGATGTGATCCCCCAGGTTGTTAAAAGCATTATAGAAAAAAGAAAGGGTGACGAGAAAGCACGAGTAATTCCGAAGAAATGTCCTGTGTGCGGATCAGATGTTATAAGAACGTTAGATGAGGTTGCTGTCCGCTGTCCAAATAAACAATGTCCAGCACGGTTGAAATGGCGCATCGAATATTTCGCATCAAGAGATGCAATGGATATCGATCACCTGGGTGGACAAACCATCGATAAACTCATTGAAAAAGGCCTTGTGGATACCATCGCGGATTTATACAGGCTTACGAAAGAAGATTTGCTTACTCTGGAAGGATTTAAGGATAAATCAGTGGAGAATCTGTTTGAGTCCATTGAAAAAAGTAAACACCAGGGTTTGGCGCGTTTAATTTACGGCCTAGGGATCCGCCATGTCGGAAAGTTTGCTGCACAACTGCTTGCATCACAGTATCATTCCATCGATGAACTCGCAAAAAAAACAGCAGAGGAATTAACACAGATCCACGGCCTTGGTGAAAAAACCGCAGAGGCGATCGCAACATTCTTTGCAACCGAGGAAAATATCGAGCTGATAAACAAGCTAAAAGATATTGGGATTCGAACAAAAGAAACAAAAAAAGAAGGGAAATTACAAGGAAAGAAGTTTGTGTTCACCGGTGGACTTCAATCCATATCCCGACCTGATGCTTCAGACTTGGTGATCAAGAACGGAGGCGTGGTTGCATCCGCTGTCGGAAAAGATATTGATTATGTGGTAGTAGGAACAGATCCTGGTTCAAAATACGAGAAAGCAAAAAAACTCGGTTTAATGATCATCGATGAAAACGAGTTTAAAAAATTAGTTGGAGCACAGTAATTATGGTAGAGTGTAAGATACAAAAAAACAAAATTGCATGTAATTGTAGTTATCCGTGTAGTAGGAAAGGACTCTGTTGTGAATGTCTCAGTTATCATAAGAGCAGAGATGAGCTTCCCGCGTGTTTCTTTCCCGATACCGTTGAACGTACCTATGACCGCAGTAAAGAAAATTTTATTCAGACATACCAGGGGAAAAAGAGGTAAATCAACGAGTATTTCAAGAAAAGAGTTCCCCTTACGACTTGTTATTCTTTTTATATTTCATAACTTGGGAAAGTAAAAATGAAAAATCTTTATTTATCAGATATAAGCGAATTATTAAATAACGTAAGACTTATATCTCATGACAATATAACGGTGAGCGAGGAAGGTAAAATATATGGCAATTGGGTTCGTCCTAATAAGTGCCGCGCCCGCATATGAGCATGAGGTGTACAATAAACTCTCAAAGGTACCACAGATCATTGAACTCCATCCTTTATTTGGAGAATATGATCTCATCGCAAAAATCGAGGCAGATGACTTCGAAAGCCTTGGCGATATTGTGGTAAACAAGATTAGAACGATTGAAGGAGTAATTGATACAAAAACGCTAACGGGAACGAAATTTTAAGGAGTGAAGAAAAATGGAAGGATTAGTACAATATTTTCTAAGCATGATGACGCTGGTGTTTGCAATAGCAAGTATAATCGCAGGAATATTTACCGCTTATTTTGGCTCAGGGAAAAGCAGAGCAGTTGGAGCAATCTTAATCATTATCGGATTATTTGTCGGAGTAATATTCCTCTGGGGCGCAAACCTTTTAAGTTTCATGGGAGCACCAGTTGAACTCCTGAACTTTTCAGGGACGATTGTAAACGGGATTATCGCGGTGATTGGTGCTGTTGTTGGAGCACTTATTGCTCTTGGTATCTTCCTGCTTGCAATCATGAAGGCGTAATTACAACATCTCTAAAAAATATCGATGAATCCTGAGATCATCGGTAAGCTCAGGATGAAACGATGACGCCAGGTAGTTATTCTGCCTGGCCATAACTATTTCTTTTTCTACTGTAGCTAGAACTTCACAGGAGCCCCAAACTTTTGTGATACATGGCGCACGGATAAAAACCGCGTTAAAAGGCGTTGTAAACCCTTTAATCTCCACCGATTTTTCGAAGGATTCTTTTTGCCTGCCGAACGCGTTCCGTTCGACCTGCATATCCATCGCCTGCAAGAGTCGCACATCAGCCTTTGTATCAGTGAGTTCTTTGGCAAGGATGACACATCCAGCACAAGTCCCCATGAGAGCAATATTATTCTGTTTCATGCGTTGACGGATCGCATCATGCATCCCTGAATTGACCAAAATCCGAGAAATCGTAGTACTCTCTCCACCAGGAATAATCAACGCATCGCAGATATCAATATCACGCGGCTGTCGAACCAAGATGGCCTGCCCAGGCTGTTTTTTTTCTTTTAAAACACGATTCATAGATACAAGGTGTTCAGACACGGCACCCTGAAGAGACAATACACCAATTGTGACTATTGCTACCAACCTCGCTCCTGGAGAAGTTGATCTTTTGGGATCGTACTAATTTCAATACCAAGCATCGCCTCACCAAGATTCTTGCTGACTTCCGCAATCTTCTCTGGTTCATCATAATGAGCAACTGCTTCTACGATTGCTTTTGCTCGTTTCTCAGGATTTTTAGATTTGAAAATACCTGACCCGACAAATACTCCATCACTTCCTAACTGCATCATGATTGCTGCATCCGCTGGTGTCGCAATCCCCCCAGCAGCGAAATTAACAACTGGGAGACGTTGCAGTCCTTTGATTTCTTTTATAACTTCATAAACCTCTTTCTTGAGGGTGCTATATGTCGAATTACCAAATACAATCGTGTTTTCGTCAACTTCCTGGTTTGTTAAGGTTTTAAACGAGGTCACGTAGTTTTGACAATATTCCTCTGCTATCTTTTTTAGCCTTGTTGTCTCCATGGTTTTTAATGTTCGGGTCATGCTTGTCACCATGCGTTGATGTCGAATTGCTTCAATGATGTTGCCGGTGCCTGCTTCTCCTTTTGTACGGATCATTGCCGCACCTTCCCAGATACGCCGGGATGCCTCACCCAGGTTTCGACAACCGCAGACGAACGGAATAGTAAAGATTCGTTTATCGATATGGTAGAAGGGGTCTGCAGGGGTGAGTACTTCGGATTCATCGATCATGTCTACACCGAGTGCTTCTAAGGTTTGTGCTTCGACGAAATGCCCGATTCTTGCTTTTGCCATCACGGGAATACTGACCGTGTTGATGATCTCTTTTATAATGGTAGGATCGGCCATACGTGCGACTCCCCCGTGAGCCCTGATATCAGCAGGGACTCTCTCGAGAGCCATCACTGCCACTGCGCCACTTTTCTCCGCTATTTTTGCCTGTTCTGCAGTAGTGACATCCATGATAACACCACCTTTCTGCATCTTGGCAAATCCTTTTTTTACGAGATCGGTTCCGTGTCGTAGTTTGGTAATGTCTAATTCCTTCATAGTTCCTAACCCAAGAAATCCTACAGTTAAAAGAGGATATCAAATCCCCTTTATTAAGAACTACGGTGGTACATAAACCTAGTGGTGTAACACATTTTAAGGTAGAAAAAAGAAAAAAAAAAGAGAAATAGGGGGAGATAGGATTCCCTATTTAACTATCGAGAGGATGATGATCTGCCATCCTGTCGCTGTTTTTTCTTCGTCAGCTACTTTTGCAGTGATAGATATAGCACCGAATCCAAAGAGCATTCCTGTCCCCACAGAAACTGTTACTCCCAATCCTGCTGGGATGTCGATTGTACCATTCACTGTTTTATTGATTCGTCCGAGAATGCCGCCTTCCACGTGAATCCACCATGGAACATCAGTGGCATTTGCTGTTCCGTTGTTTTTGATATTAATCCAAATTCCAAGACCTCCGGTTATGGTGAATGTTAAACCAACTTTTGTGAACACATACACAGAACCAGAATTGACTCCGTTGTCATCATCTTGAGATGCGCTGATGAGGGCGGTGTCACCATCAAGGGCAACATAGCAAAGCTCGTCTCCTGCTGCACCGTCTGAAGAGAGAAGTTTTTGCTGCTGTGTCCAGGTGGTGCCGGTACGGGTGAACACATATGCCGACCCAGAATTGGCACCGTTATCATCATCATAATTTGCTCCGAGGAGAGCAGTGTCACCATCAAGAGCAATGCGAATGCCAAACCAGTCCCCTGCTGCGCCGTCTGATGCGAGCAGCTTTGCCTGCTGTGTCCAGGTGGTGCCAGTACGGGTGAACACATACGTAGAACCAGAATCGACTCCGTTGTCATCATCTTGATATGCTGTGATGAGGGCGGTGTCATCATTCAGAGCTACAGGGAAGCCAAACCCGTCATTTGCTGCACCATCTGATGCAATGAGCTTTGCCTGCTGTGTCCAAGTGGTACCGGTACGGGTGAACACGTACGCCGACCCCTTAAGACTGTTACCACCTGCTGCTCCGATAAGAGCGGTGTCACCAGAAAGAGAAACATAACAGCCAAACACGTCTCCTGCTGCGCCGTCTGATGCGAGGAGCTTTGCTTGTTGTGTCCAGGTGGTACCCGTGCGGGTGAACACATACGCAGAACCAGAATCGTTTCCGTTGTCATCATGACCATATGCACCGATGAGGGCAGTGTCTCCGTAAAGGGAAACAGACCAGCCAAATACGTCTCCTGCTGCGCCGTCTGAGGCCAGGAGCTTTGCCTGCTGGGTCCAGTTGGTGCCAGTACGGGTGAACACATACGCTGACCCGGAATCCACTCCGTTGTCATCATCCCACCGGGCTGCAATAAGAGCAGTATCATCAAAAAGAGAAACAGACCAACCGAATAAATCCCCTGCTGTACCATCTGATGCGAGGAGCTTTGCTTGTTGTGTCCAGGTGGTGCCAGTGCGGGTGAATACATATGCAGAACCAGAATCGCCTCCGTTGTCATTATCACCAAGTGCTCCGATAAGAGCGGTGTTTCCAGAAAGAGACGTAGAAAAACCAAAATTGTCTCCTCCTGCGCCGTCTGTGGCAAGGAGCTTTTGCGCTTCAGTCCAGATCCCTGCCATACTTATCTGAGGATGGCTTGGAACCGTTGCGGTTATCGCACTATTTTTTACAGATATGACTGCGGGAACCGCAGTAGCTATCAACAACATACATACCAATATTCCTACGATTTTGTTTTTCATGTTTTTTTTCCTCTTCTTAATGTTACAATTTTTTTCTTCTGTTTGTTTTGAGAGGGGTAATGGCAGATCTGTAATAACATAGGGATAATATGAAAAAAATGAAATTCTGCCAACCTCCCATTTTTTTTCAGTTTTTATTCCTCCTCTCAAAGACACATTGTTCAAAACATACTTACAAAAATTCCTGCTATTTTCCTTTTTATTGTTTTTTTGCCTCCCTAAATATATAATATATGTAACATAAAGAAAAAAGAAGTATATAAAGGCGTTACATATAAAATATTAGCAACAATAGTAACATAAGATTACCTTGAAATCTGTGATGACACATGATCATTTGTTAAAAAATCCCAATAAACAAGTAAAAACAACAAGGTTTTTTTATATTTATATCTTCTCAGCATTGCCATAACCTTGTGATTATTTCTTTAAAAACGTATCCTTAGACACTCATGTTTTGTGCTAATCGGTGTAAAAAAAAGAAAAAAAAGAGATACTATTGTGCTGTCTTTACCAAGGGTTTTTTATATTCACCGTTCACAATTTTATGGTTCAGGTACGCATCGTAAGCAGCTAGATCAAAATGTCCATGGCCACTGTTGGTAAATACAATGATTTTCTTTTCGTTTTTGTTCTTGTACATCTTTGCAAAATCAATTGCTGCTCGTACTGCATGCGCTGATTCCGGTGCTACAATGAATCCTTCAGTTTGTGCAAACAACATCGCTGCTTCAAAGATCTCCTGCTGTGTGTACGCAAGTGCATCCATATACCCTTCTTTTGTGAGTTTTGAGAGGAGCGGTGAGTCTCCGTGATATCGTAATCCACCTGCGTGTATTGGAGAGGGGACAAAATCATGACCGAGTGTGTACATTTTTAAAAGGGGTGTGAGACCAACAGAATCGCCGTAGTCGTATCGGTATTCACCTGCGGTGAGGGTAGGGCAGGCGAGTGGCTCAACGGAGATGACTTTCAGATCTGGTTTTTTCCCTATGATTTTGTCACGTACAAAAGGGAAGCTCGTTCCAGAAAAATTGCTTCCACCGCCGACACATCCACAGAGGATATCCGGGTATTTGTCCATAAGTTCGAACTGTTTCTTGAGCTCTAAGCCGATCACGGTTTGATGTAATACCACGTGATTGAGTACAGATCCAAGCGCATAGTTTGTATTGTCATGGGTTGCTGCATCCTCTACCGCTTCACTGATGGAGATCCCAAGACTTCCTGGGGTTTGAGGGTCTTTTTTTAGGGTTTCTCTGCCAGCATTGGTCAGCGTGGTTGGACTAGGGAAGACTTCAGCGCCCCATGTTTCCATGAGGATTCGTCGGTATGGTTTTTGTTCGTAGCTACATTTCACCATGTAGACGCGACATTGGAGTCCAAAGAGTTGGGTGCTGAACGCAAGGGCTGATCCCCATTGTCCGGCTCCGGTTTCAGTGACGAGTCGTTCGATGCCTGCTTTTTTGTTGTAGTGTGCTTGTGCGACCGCAGAGTTAGGTTTATGGCTCCCTGCCGGGCTGACACCTTCCCATTTGTAATAGATTTCTGCTGGTGTTTTGAGCGCCTTTTCAAGTCGTCGCGCTCGGTAGAGCGGGGATGGCCTCCAGATACGGTAGATTTCTCTGACCTCAGATGGAATGGAAATGTATCGGTCTCTGCTGACTTCCTGTTTGATGAGTTCCATGGGGAAGATTGCTTTGAGATCATCTGGGCTGATGGGTTGTCTGGTTTGTGGGTGGAGTGGTGGGTCCATGGGTGTTTTGAGGTCTGCTTGGATGTTGTACCATTTTTTTGGAATGTCATTTTCGTCAAGTATGATTTTTGTTCTTTTCATGGGTACTTGTTTTGTTTTGGTAACTATATAAATATTTCTAAAATTGTACGTCAATGTATATTTTTATACATTATAGGATGAAAAAAAGAAAAAAAGGACAGTATTTATATACTCTCAATGTACTAATTTATACCATGTGGAAGCAAATCGAACACTACTTCAACGCCTACCCCCAACGAAAAAAAATCGCACAAAAAATGCTCGAATACGGGGTAAAAATACAAAACAACAATTTCTACTGCGGCCCTATTGAACTTGCTGACTCAAAGGTCGCACGAGCCTTCCAGGTCGACCGTCGCGCTGTTACTGCGACCAGAGACGTCATCACAAAAGAACCAGAACTTCTCAAGATTTTTTCCAATCTTGCACCAACCTGTCATCTCAAAGAAGTCGCACCGCACATGAAATGGGGTGTCATCGAAATCATCCCCGCAGACCCGAGCATGTCAGGAATACTTGCTGATGTCGCAACCATCATCGCAACAAACAACATCAGCATCAGGCAAGCAATCGTCGATGACTTTGAATTCACAGAAGAACCACGACTCTACATCATCACCGAAAAACAAATCCCAGGTACGTTACTTTCAACAATCCGAAATGCAAGAGGAGTAAAAGCAGTACTCATTTACTAAGGAAGCATCAAACACGTTTCTTTTCTAAAAGGAATGTGAGAAACCTGCTATTAAGGGAAAAAAAGAAAAAAATTGTCTTTCTTTAAGCGATGGTGATATCCTTACACAGGTAGACATCTTGAATCGCATGAAGAAGTTTCACACCATCCTCAAAGGGCTTCTGGAACGCTTTTCTCCCAGAAATCAGACCGGTGCCACCCGCACGTTTGTTGATGACCGCTGTTCGTACCGCTTGCCCAAAATCATCTTTCCCAGATGCACCTCCGGAGTTAATCAATCCGACACGTCCCATATAGCAGTTCGCGATCTGATACCGTGTTAAGTCAATAGGATGATCAGACGAGAGCTCTGTGTACGCTTTCTCATCGATTTTCCCGTATTTCACACCACCCTTATTAAGCGCGACGTACCCACCATTAATATCAGGGAGTTTTTGCTTCACAATATCTGCTTCAATGGTAACACCAAGATGATTCGCCTGACCGGTGAGATCCGCAGCAGTATGGTAATCTTTTCCATTCACTTTAAACGCAGAATTCCGCAGATAACACCATAGGATCGTTGCCATTCCTAGTTCGTGGGCGTACTTAAACGCCTGACTCACCTCTTGGATCTGCCTAGTTGATTCATCAGAACCAAAATAAATAGTACAACCAATCGCAGCAGCACCCATATCCCACGCCTGTTCGACACCTGCAAACATAATCTGATCAAAATTATTTGGATATGTAAGTAATTCACTATGGTTGATTTTCACGATGAACGGGATCTTATGCGCATACTTCCGTGAGACAGCGCCAAGAACACCAAGGGTCGACGCAACCGCGTTACAACCACCTTGAATCGCAAGTTTCACGATGTTTTCCGGATCAAAATACATCGGGTTCGGGGCAAACGATGCTGCAGCAGAATGCTCAATACCTTGATCCACTGGCAATATCGAAAGATACCCAGTTCCTGCTAACCTACCGTGATCGAACAATGATTTCAGGTTACGAAGCACTGGGGTTGATCGGTCAGTATCAACAAAAATTTGGTCGATAAAATCAGGTCCAGGGAGATGTAAGGATTCTTTTCTGATTTTCGTACATGTATGCTTGAGCAGAAAGTCAGAATCAGCACCCAAATATCCTCTAATTCCATCAATATTTCCTTTCATAATTACTCCAACTTCCTCTAATTGTGGCAACGTTGGTTCACCTCACAATAGACAGGAGAATACTGAGTAGCACATAAAACTTTCTATGGAGTAAACAAAGGAAAAAAAAGAAGGATTAAGAAACGAGGAGGTTTCCTTCTTCGTAACGCTTGCCAAGTTTTTGCAGCATATCTTTTGTCATGTCGGCAAGGCCGTACTTCGGTTTCCAGCCCCATTCCTTTCGAGCAGCACTATCGTCAATGGAGCGTGGCCAGGAATCAGCGATCGCCTGACGGAAATCAGGTTTGTAATCACAGGTGAACTCTGGGATATGTTTTGTGATTTCAGTAGCAAGTTCCTCAGCAGAAAAACTCATGGCTGCAAGGTTGAAGTCGCAGTGATGTTTCAATTTGGTAACATCTGCGTCCATCAGATCAAGTGTCCCTTTCAGACAATCCGGCATGTACATCATGGGAAGGGCAGTATCAGCTCGCAAGAAACAAGTGTATTTCTTGTTTTTAATCGCCTCGTAGAAGATTTCGACAGCGTAATCTGTGGTTCCACCACCCGGAAGGGTTTCACTACTAATGATGCCTGGATATCGGACCCCTCGCACATCAAGATTAAATCGTTTCACGTAGTAATCACCGAGGAGCTCACCAGCGACCTTGGTCACTCCATACATCGTTTTTGGTCTGAGGATTGTCTCCTGAGGTGTATTATCTCGAGGTGTCTCTGGACCAAAGGCTGCAATGGAGCTGGGAACAAACACACGAACCATACTATGTTCACGGGCAACCTCTAAACAATTATACAATCCATTAATGTTGACGTCCCAACACAGTAATGGTTTTTCTTCTCCAACCGCGGAAAGAATCGCGGCCATGTTGTAGATTGTGTCAATATCGTAGTCTTTTACGACTTTCTCAATCGTCTCTCGTTTACCAATATCGATAAACTCAAAGGGACCTGAGTTCAGAATAGTTTGGCTTGGTTTGGTTTTTCTGCCAGTGGCTAACACGTTGTCGTTTCCAAATTTTTTCCGGAGCATCATCGTCAGTTCTGAGCCGATTTGACCGACGGCACCGGTCATCAGAATTTTTTTCATCCGTTTTTGCGGCATAACAGTTTAACCCCCAAATTATTTTATTTCACAGGTATCCTCATTCCCTATAGATACTTTACTGTTCACCGGTATATTCAGAGTCCTCAGCTATACCGTCCAATCCCTTCGGGGCACCTGGATGGATCATGTATCCTTTTCGTTTTTTCCTCCAGTTCGCCCAGCGAGCAAGCACTAGCGGTAGAACCAAGATTGAAGTGATAAATGCGTAGAGGAGCGTGATTGCGGTGATGATACCAAACTGTTGCTGTGGTGGGATGGGAGCAAACGCAAGGACACCAAACCCAAACATAGAAGAAAGTGCTGCGATAAGAACAGCACTGCCCGTGCGGGAGATAGTTTCGGTGACTGCTTTTGTCACATCCCCTGTTTTATCGGCAACCAAGCGGAATCGTTCGGTAATATAACAAGCATAGTCGATTCCAACACCGATGGTGATGCAAGTGACCGTGATCGTTAAAATGTTCAATGAATAACCAATAAAGTACATGGTTCCTAATACCCATATAATAGAAATGGTAACAGGAATCATCGCAATCAGTCCAAGGATCGGGTTTCGATAAATAAGAGAAAGCATAATCGCGGCAAGAATGAAACATATCCCGGTGGAGAGGATTTGACTTTCCGTCATGTTTTTAAGAATGGATAAGGTGATCAGGAGGTTCCCTGTAACAATGGATTTTGCATCACCGTACGCTTCTACATCATCGTTTAATTGTTTATCCAGTTGTTCAAACTGTTTTGTCATATCATCGCTATCAGAGCCAATATCAACATACACACGAAGAATAGTTGCCGTATACTCTTCTCCATCTTTATGGAGAACACCTTGTACTTGCATCCCGTACTCGACACTATTGGATAAGTAATCATAGAACTGGTGAACATCAACATCGGTTTTTGGTAGACCAATGGAATCATCGATATTAAACAAGGTAATAAGAGATTGGTTATTTGCGACTGCCTGTTGGATCAGGGTATAAATGCTTTCTGTTTTTGTACTTCCATCTGGTTTTCGAGCAACATACTGATCGTCCTTCATCTTCTCATGGGTGGTCGCAAGACCTTGCAATGCTTGCACCGTTGCAACATTTCCCTCGATAAGAACATATTCTTGATCCTGACTTGAAAACGGGAACTCTTCACCGATCTGAGCAAACAGTTTGAGTGCTGGGTTTTCCTGTGGGATGAATTGATTCATGCTAAATCCTGATTTCAGCTGTGTGACCGCAGTTCCCATCACTAGACAAACAAGAATGGTAACAAGGAATACTTTTTTCTGATGACGAAGGAGTAATTGTGCGAGTCGTCCCATGGTGTTGGTCATTGAGAATGTATGCGTGCTCGGTTTTACAGGGATCGTCTTCTTTCTTCGATCAACAATGTAACGAAGTGCAACCAGCAGTGTCATGGTGATAATGAAGGTGTAGGTGATACCCAAAGCAAGGAAGATCCCAAAGTCTCTCACCGGTGGGAGAGTCGCGCTGAGGAACGAAAGAAACGCAACAAACGTGGTGAACCAAGCTAAAAAAATGGCAATACCGACTTCTTTTATGGAGAGTCGGATCGCCTCCGCTGGCGTTCGTCCCTTTTTTAGTTCTATTCGATAGTTATACAAGAGGTTAACGGAGTACTCTACCCCCAACCCTATATTCAAGGGAAGAAGTGCGACCGCGATGATGTTAAATGAGATACCAAGCAAGGCCATGGTTCCAAACAGCCACACACACGAAAAGGCAAACACGAGAATGGGAAGAAGAACATAAGATGGTTTTCTAAATGCAAGAAACAAGATACAGAGGATGATAATAAATATGGAAGGGCCAATTATCGTCATTGCCTGCATCGCGACATCGTTTATCTGTGTAGTTACGATACCTTCTCCAGTTGCTTGAATAGAAATACTGGTGAATTGTGTGTCCAGCTCATTGATCTTATTGACGATGTTGTTGTTAACTTGTGCAATTTCCCCTGCTTCACTACTTTTCAAATCTAGTTGAACGATAATGATACTTGCTTTTGGGCTTTTTGATTGTATATAATCATTGGAAATGAACGATAAGGCATTTACTCGTAAATCTCTAAATAACTGTGGTATCAAGGGAAATACGGTTGTAGAAACACCGGTATCTGGTGCAATATCAGCCTGAGTCCAGAGCGTTTGAATTGTGGCTAATGAGAAAGTATCTGGAAGAAAGTCGGTACCTTGCATATTCTCAGTAAGACCTGAAAAATCATCAAGATTAATGTCGTATTTTTGAAGGACACGCGAAACAAGTGCACCAAGTAATGGTCGCGACTGGAGTCGTTCGATGCGATCAAATAAAAAACTGGTGTTTACAACAATACGTCCGCCTGGTCGGTGGAGCAAGGGGGTTTGGTAGTATCGTACCCCTGCAGAAAAATTCGTGAGTTTCGCGGGAAGTTCAAACGATCCAAACTGAAGAGCAATACCAAAGCTACCGAGCTCCTGTCTTGAGACGATGATATTGATCCTATTAGTTACAGAATCAAAAGTGACATTTCCCGTGCGTAGTTGTACAGGAAAAAACATCTCTTGCCCTGGGGGTCTCATCCAGAGATAGGCTGTTTTCTTATACGAGGTAAGTTCGTGGTTTCGGTTTTTTTGTATGAGCTGCTGGAGATTTCCGAATACGCCCTTTCCGATTTCCCAGCGTGGAGCGGCTGGTTCAATGCGTGCAGCAATCTGATACCCTATATCAAACTCAGGGGGGAGCAATGAGTTTTCAAACGCTAGGTACCATTCCATGGTATTTACTCGTTTGAAGGGGGGTTTCAAAGGTGAGGGAAGGTCTGAAAGTGAAGAAACTTCAAAGGAAAAGGTAAGAGTTATATTATCTTTTAAGAGGTAACAGTTCTTAATATCAGCGCTTTCCACTGCCTGCCCTTTTGAGAGTAGAGGTAATCGATAGTAATCAATTGGTTCATTTGGATCATCCGTTCTTAGTAGCGCCATTTCTCCAGATGGCGGTTCGTTGAGAAGATCGTGTATCGCAGTCTGTAGTTGTTCATCGGTACAGCTATCCACTGTTTTATTAAATTCCATTTGGCAAATGACATCAACGAACGTGGTAATCGAAATAGTTCCGTTGACTTCAGGGATCTCTGCAAGCTCTTTTTGAAGATCGTACTGGTCTCGTAATGCCTGTGGTGTGATCGTGCTTTCTGTTTGTTCTTTTTGTATAAAAAGAATCACGGTTTGTTGGCTCATCCCAAAATATTCAGAGATACGGCTGTTTGCTTTTACTTGTTCATTGTCTGGTGCGAAATCCTCAAAGTTTGTTTTGAATTCCAAAGAGGGGATGAACACGGAGAAACCGATCGTTATGAGAACTATTATAAGGACCACGAGCCATGGTCTTTTTTCAATGATTCTTCCGAGTTGGTCCAACATGTTCTTTGATCTTCCTTTTTATCCACAAAATACTCGAAGTTCTCTTTTATTGTGAAACGGGTTTGTTCCTGTATTAACTCCCCCATTATATTATCTACGAAATATATTAATATTGTTATCAGAAAAATAAGAGAAAAAAACTCATTACAAATTAAAAAAAAAAAGTATAACACGAGTCAAGAAACAACAGGTGTTTTATGTAAAACTATCTGCAGCGAAATGGAAATAGATAGTACCCGTATGCAAACCTATCACATCATACACATCATGAACTTCGATTTGTATCTGCACCCAGACATAATCAGAGACATTCGTCGTTGCATTTGTGTTATTTATCGAGAAACGAACATGAGCGGTTTGATCCCATGTCGTATTACAACTGTTATTTGTTCTATCTGAGACATTACTGCACATGTCTCCAAAATTTCTGTTTCCTGCAGCAAGTGTCCATGCAGTGGTATTGCTTGCATTCACAACGGTTCCATTATTGAACATGTAAACGCTACTTGGATCAAGAGTACTGTTACTTGCATCAGCATCGCGGTTGCCATGCAGCCAAATTTTCATAAACGTCCAATTGGAAGAATTCACCGTGACATGAGTGATATTGACGGGAAATAATTCTTCATTGATTATCCCAAGTGCTGCAGTATAGGTCAGTGTTTGGTTTGTAGTTAAGTTCCCAAAGACAAGTTTAACAGCAACATTCGTACTATTTGAGCCAGCGACCCGAAGAACTCGAACTCCATCGGAGGAATTGTCTGATCCAATGAATCTCAGATTACTGTTGGACGGATGAACAATATTAAATTCATACCCAATGCTTGTAACCGCATATTGAGTTGCCATCACCATAACCGTAACAAGAATCATCAGACCGATGATGAAAAGTCGTTTATCTATTCTCATCGACCACCTCTTTGGTTTCATAGTTTGTCTCCAATTACCATGTTAATTCTTGTCAATATTATATTTAAAGGTTAGCCGTTAAAATCTCAAAATGATAAAATGACAACAAAACTCAACAGATAACAAAGACAAAAAATGTGTACAAGAAAATAAAAAGTCTAAGACATTATATCTGATTAAACAATCCTGCATCCTTTACAAGAGCAGGAATAATCTCTTCCCAAAACAGAGCAGTGATATGAATACCGTGAACCCCAGGGAGAATCTTCAGTTCACGAATGGTTTCTAACGCAATCGTATACCCCTCTTTCGCAGGATCAGAAGCATTTTTCATGCGCTGATATACCACATCAGGAACATCAGTGCCAGGAACATGAAATTTCATCCGCTCCGCCATCCTCACCGATTTCAAAGGAGTGATACCAGCAAGAATATGGACTTTCTTATCAAGCCCCTGCGACTGAACATCATCCATCCATCTCGCAAACTTTTCCACATTATACACGCTCTGCGTCTGAATAAACTCCGCCCCGGCATCAATTTTTTTCCGCAGACGATCAACCTGAATCTCAAACGGGTCAGCATACGGATTTGCAGCGGCACCAAGAAACACACATGGTCGTTCAGCAAGTAAAGCATCACCGCTCTGAAAGACACCTACATCCCGCATGTTCTTGATAATTTGAAGAAGCTGTATCGAATCAACATCAAACACTCCTTTCGCCGCAGGATGATTCCCAAACGATTGATGATCACCAGTAAGACAAAGAATGTTTCGAATCCCGAGCGCAGCAGCACCAAGCACATCACTCTGCAGGCCAATACGATTCCTATCACGACACGTCATCTGCATGATCGGCTCCATTTTCATCGAAAGAAGAATCACAGATCCGGCAAAACTTGACAACCTTACAACTGCAGTCTGATTATCCGTGATATTAAAAGCATCAGCAGATCCCCTGACAAGCTCAGCTTTGTCACGTATCTTTTTCGCATCAGAACCTTTCGGGGGTCCAATCTCAGCGGTGACCACAAACCGTCCTTCTGAGAGAATCTTCTCGAGGTTACTCCGATAGCTCACGTTAGACTCTCCTCTTTATCTCCACTGCTTTCGACCAATCCTTTGGTTTCTGAATAACGTCTAAGACCTGCAACTTCCCTTTGTTTTTCAATTCTTGATAGATGCGATCCCAGATACACTCCATCTCCGAACTAATCTCACATTTCCCACCAGAAGACCCACCACAAGGACCATTCAACATGGATTTTGGACATCGTGTAACAGGACAAAACCCTCCAAAGATATCCAAAAGACATTCCCCGCACAGCATACACCGTTTGTCAAATTCATTACCACGGGAGATTTCGCCTAAGAAAAGGGTATCGGTCCCCGTAAGAACCTCTTTTTCAGCAAAGAGTTCTGCTACTGTCTGTACACCATTCCCACAGGCAAAAACAAGGATTTTATCTGAGCGGTCAATTTCCTTACTATACTCTTTCAACATGCGTTTATTGTTATTTAGATGACACGCCGGATCTAAAATAACACAACCGGACACCGGTATTTTCCTTTTTTCAAGTGCCTCTTTCATCGCACCAATTTCATCTTTACCACCCGTATGACAAAGAGTTGCGCATTCACTACACCCAATAAGAAAAACAGGACCTTTCCCGAGAACTCGAAGAATCTCCTCGAGGTTTTTCTGTTTAGTTATTATCATGAAGAAAAAAGATACGGTAACGTATTCTTAAAGATTTGTACTTCTACACATCTGGTTGTAACGGTTTTCCATACAGCAACGTGTTAAATACTATATACCACGTAATCGGTATTAAAAGAAGTATCACTAAATATTCCAACCCAAAAAATGGATACAACGTAATGAGTAATACCACTCCAGCAAGCGAATTAATAGTTGCATACAGACGTTTCATTTTTGATCGATTAAACAATGAAAGCGAAAGAAATCTAAATGAAATAAAAAGGATGACGACTAGCAACACACCGACAATACCTAGTCGTAAATAATCACCATCAAAGAAATTTATCGCTGGTTGCATAAAAAGAAAAATTAGTAAAAGAAAACATAGAGCGATCAGACCATAGGCAAACGCCAGAAACCGCTTGGTCATGAGTAAACGCCCATCTGCGACTTTCACACCTAAGAGTGTCGGGATGGTTTTTGCTCCACCAAGGTAATCATGATCCACATCTTTTAAACCACCTTCAACAGCATTGGCAAACACAATCCCAACAAATATCATAAGGCTTATGATATAAATGATAATGGTGATGTTTGATGAGACAGTACTTGCTCCGAATAAAATAGTAAATGCAATGGCTCCAGCGACAAAAATATCAGAGATATGAGAAATTTTTTTCCCGAAGTAATCGTAGATACCCCCTAAAAGGAGGGCAAAGGACAAGATCAAGACCGAAAAGACCGAGTAAAAGAACGCAATGGTAAGAATATAAGTGCAAACAGCTGCCATGAATGTAATAATAAGTGCATGTTGCATTGGAATAAGACCACTCACCAAAGGTTTTTTCTTGAGATCAACGGATTTTTTATCAACTTCGATATCTGCATAGTCATTTAACACAAATCCATAAATATGAAAAAGAACCCCGATACAGAATAAAATCAGTAACGGCCAGGGGTCATGTTGCCCCATCAGTAACGCACCGATAAGAACAAGTAACGACTCTGATGCAGCTGATTGAAATCGCATCAGTCGGAAATAACCAACCAATTTTATTTTCCAGTCCATGAAATATCAGGGAAGATAAATACAGTGAATAATAAAAACGTTACCCAACGAGACTATTTTGATGATAATTGTGGTGAACATATGAAAATTTTTTCTAAAAAGGGAGAAATCTATTCGTAAGAAAAATTAATTACTAGCTTTCTTTTTCTGTTTTGATGAACGACCGCAATATAAGTAATGTAACGCCAACCAATCGATTCGAAGAAACAATAGATACCTTCGAATTTTCCCCTCAAGATATCATCCTCAAAGACGATGCCTACCATGGATCAAAAGGACTACAGTTCACCGAATGGTGGTATTTTGATGCTGCCCTCAACGATGGGTATAGTATCCAATTTAGTGCTCGAATTCTGAGTGGATTAAAACTGAGCGTTCTTTTTGTCCGATTCGATATTTATAAAGAGGGACATCTTGTTGTTCACAAACGAAAAATACATCTTCTCAAAGACGTCGAGATATCAAAGGAGAAACCATTTATAAAAATAGCTGAAAGAACCGTAATGAAAGGATACTCTGATGAAAAGACAGGAAATCTCATTTATGATATCTCAATTAAAATGGACGAGGTCGCTGCAGAATTCCGGTTTATCGGAACGACCAAAGGATGGAAAGGGAAACACGAAGCAGACGACTGGTGGGCAGTAGCTCTCCCACGAGCTCAGGTAACTGGAACGATTACCATACAACAAGAGACCATCACCATCCAAGGAAGTGGATACCACGATCACAATTGGAATGTAAAGATCTTCGCATTGAAAAACATCGGATGGTATTGGGGAAAAATCTATTCAGATCGCACTGCCATTACCTGGGCTAACATACTTAGAACAACAGTAAAAGTTCAACCGCTCCTTGTCATTAATACCATCCATAAGGGATACATCAATGTACCATCAAGGAATTTACGCTTAACTGCAACAGATATCTCTGAAGAAAACGGGAAAATGATACCGCATGTATTCATTCTCGATGCCGAAACCAACACAATCACACTTCATGTAACGATGAAAACCGTTGATATTCATCATGTTAAAATCTTTCCGTTAATCGATTACTGGAGATACCATGTGAAGTGTACTGGTTCAGTAACCATTGATTCAGAAACCGAATCAATCGACAATCTCTACATAGCAGAGTTCCTCAAATTTCCATAACGTAGTTCCTATCGATGGATTTTTATACTATTTCCTTTTCTAAGATTCCGGTATGATACGAGAATACCTGAAACTTGTACGGTCATTCAACGCGGTTTTAACAGGGATATCACCAGTGATGGGCGCTATTGCCATGAAACGATACGATCTTCCATTTCTTTTCCCTTTATTTTTAATAGGTTTTTTAGGACATGCCTATGGATTTATTCTCAACGACATACTTGATTATAAAATCGATAAATCATCTAGAGAAATAAGCATACGTCCACTGGTATCTGGTACGATTTCAATAAAAAAAGCATGGATTCTTGCATTCACATCATTAATAGCCGCGTTTATCCTTTCATTATATCTTGCATATGTAGCTCAAAGCTATACTCCTTTGATTATTCTGGCAATTTCAGCATTTTTTGTAACACTCTATGATGTAACCAGTAAAAAATTTTCTTTCGCAGATTTCATCATTGCATTAGGTATCTTCTTTATGATTTTGTATGGCGCCATTTCGGTAGTCAAAACTATCGAGGGAATTACACCAATAGCTTGGCTAGTATGCATCTTAGGAACCATTCAAGTCCTTTACATGCAAATTGTAGCAGGTGGCATTAAAGATGTTGAAAACGATTTTAACATAGGTGCAAAAACATTGGCTATAAAATTGGGTGTAAGAGTTATAAATGGAAACCTGGAGACTTCTTTGGCATTTAAAATACTTACTTATACGATTCAGATAACAAATACGGTATTAATATTTATTCCACTTTTTATTATAAAAGACTTTAATGATTCTTCCATCTTACGGTATTTTCAATTAATAATATTAAGTATCATTGCAGTTTCAATGTTTATACCGACATATAAAATTCTTTCCATGAAACATTTTAAAAGATCTAGAGCCATACAATTTATTGGTATTTATTACATTTTTAATTTCACGCTTGTACCCATTATGTTAATGAGCCTTAACCCATGGACAGGTTTGCTTATTTTCTTACCACCATTAGGTTTTGTTCTCTCAAATGTCGTATTACATGGAACAATTTTACAACCAAAAACCATGTGAGATGCCAGGGTCTGTCAATTGACATCACCAACAGTAATAACGATAGATATATAACATTTAGATAATATCAGTCCTCGCATCATTACTTGATAAAAAACTAGTCGGGTCCGGAATTAAAATGATTGATGGGAAAAAATCAGATATTTGTATAATTGGGGCAGGAATTAGTGGTTTAACAGCCGGTGCACTACTCACAAAAAAAGGCTATATTGTTAAAATATTCGAAGGAGAATCAGTGATCGGCGGTAGGGCACTTTCACTGAAGGGGGATACCCTTTCTATGGAAACGCATACAAAGCTTCTTTCTCGCTATAATATGAATATTCCATTTTCTGCCCCATCTGTTGAATCAATATTTAATAAAAAATTGCTCAAAGGATATACATTAGATTTGGGGTTTCATGCGGTTGGCGGTGGGGCGGTATCGACACTTCGAAGTGTTCTTGCTCAATTCGATGAACCAATTGACATGCTTGAATCAAACACTGGATTTATAAAAGAAAATGGTTTTGACATCCCGTTTCTTTCTCGAAGTGATAAAATCAGAATGATACCACAGATAGTACGGTTGGTGTTTTCTGGTGAATCAACAATGAAAAAATTAGACAATGTACCAATGACAGAGACCATTAAAAAATATGGAAAAGGAAAAATGAAAATAACCTTAGAGGTTTTTTCTCGTGCGATATCGACGGTCAATGATCTTGATAGTATTTCAACTGGAGAAATGTTTAGAGCTCAAAAAATTCTTGTCAAGGGATCAAAACCGGTGGGTTACCCTAAAAATGGTATTCATAGTATATCTCAAACCTTCGTCGATATCATTAAACGAAACGGCGGCGAAGTTATTCTTAATAGTCCAGTATCTAAGATCATTATTAATAATAATGAAGCAACAGGGGTTATCGTTCATAACGAAGAATATTCATGTAAAACCGTTGTCTCAACTATGCTTGTTCAGCATCTTTTTACAATTTCAGATGAAAAGCAGTTTCCTGCCAAATACGTTCAATACGTAAAGACGCTAAAGGGAACGGGGGGTTTATGTGCGTATTATTCTCTCGATAGAATTAACCCAAAATTACTTGGGAAAACATTTCTTTTTATTGAGAGAGATGTAGGTATAGAAGGAAATGACGCAGTAGGCATGATTGATTTTATGACTGCCTTGCCTCAATCAGGTTTAGCTCCGCCCTCACATCATCTCGTTCAAGCGTATATTATTTGTACTCCCGCAGAAGCTCGAAATAAAAAAATACTAGAAAAACTCAAAGAATTGTTGGATAAAAATCTTAAGCGTCTTATGCCAGATTGTTTTTCGCATCTTCGGTGGGCTCTGTATCCTGCAGTGTGGCATCTTGATGGTGTTGCAAAAACGATAAATGATATAAAACCAGATATTAGGACACCGATTAAAAATTTGTATCTTATTGGTGACTGTGTAAAAGCCCCCGGTATCGGTATGAATTGTGCAATAAATTCAGCAATCATGTTGGAAGATATTTTACAGTCTGATTCTTAATTACACCCTGAGTTTCGCACTTGAATAAATGTTAAGTGCCTTCAGCAGTTTGTGTTTTATTAGTGATAAAATGCAAACAACACTGAAGACACCACACAATATAAAGCCAAACAAGAATAAGACCTTTCCGATT
>Ga0315274_10003125_pt1 | contig 24654 bp, 23 predicted proteins | sample YL17G02_20_MG_FD_203700 | JGI IMG/M metagenome (GOLD analysis project Ga0315274, IMG submission 203700) | Sediment microbial communities from Yellowstone Lake, YNP, Wyoming, USA - YL17G02_20 | ecosystem: Environmental > Aquatic > Freshwater > Lake > Sediment | place: USA: Wyoming | collected...
AGTTGGAATTACTTTGACTTGAATTGTACAGGGTTTCAAAAGATTATTTTGATTATCGGAAACCACCAATCGCAGTAAATAATTACCGGGAGTATCCTGGCTGGTGTCCCATTTTCCACCGAGGAAATCATCCAGAATGGTTTTGCTTCCAGCCGCAATAGGTTTCCAATCTTCCTTGCCAACCTGCTGGTATTCGTATTTATAAAACCCCTGATTAGGGATATTCACTGTGCCTTTAAGTTCCACAGAACCATTAATCTCATCCCCATTTTTTGGAGAAGTCCATTCCAATTGACCTGGATCACATCCAGTCACAGCAATTGCAGTCTGGGTGGCATCATATCCTTGTGGAGTAACCACTGTTCCGGCAATTTCGGTAAGTGGAATTGTGGGCGTGGAAATCAAATCAATAGTAGGTGTGGTAAGTTGAATCAGTCCGGGAAATTTAATGGTTAAAACCGAAACAAGCATGAATTGTGTCAACCCTAAAAGCAAAACTAATGCGATGATGGTCAGGGAAGAACGGATAGTATTATGGATGACCTCTCTTTCCAGTCCAAAATAAGCATTACGTTTTTCGAACCAAGCATGAAATAATCGATAAATATTAACAGCAGCAATGATGCCCAAAAATACAAAAATACCAACCTGATAAGTTGCCAGAAAACGTAATAAATCCTTCATAATCTGGAAATTTAACTCATTAATAAATTTTAGATTAGTCTAAGAACCCCTCGGATGACTACATCTAGTTTGGGAACAAGCTGCTTGCCCGTTTCCAGCACTTCTTCATGAGTGGTAATGGTGCTTCCATCCAAGTTGGCCTTATTGCTGATACCAGATATACCGAGCACCTTTATCCTGGCATGCCGGGCAACAATTACTTCCGGAACTGTCGACATACCCACTGCATCGGCTCCGATCACTTTCAAGAAATGTAAATCAGCCGGGGTTTCGAAGGATGGTCCCGCCAGACACACATATACTCCTTTTTGAGCATCGATCTTTTTTTCAACCGCGACCTGATAGGCCAATTTAAGCAAATCCAGATCATAGGGTTGACTCATATCTGGAAACCTCTCACCAAATTCATCAATATTTGGACCGCGTAAAGGGTTCAAGCCACCCATTGCAATCAACGAGATGTGGTCACGGATCAGCATAATATCCCCTGGTTGATATTCCGAATTGATAGCCCCCGCTGCATTGGTAACAATCAGGGTTTTTATTCCAAGGCGGACCATTACTCTGACTGGAAAACCTATAATCGGCATTGAATACCCTTCATAATAATGGGCACGTCCTTGCATAATAAAAACCAGTTTTCCTTCCAGAGTCCCAATTACCAGGCGACCTTTGTGCCCCTGGATTGTGGACTTTGGCCAATACGGAATGTCAGAATATGGAATAATCTCAGCTGGTTTCACCGATTCAGCCAGATCACCCAAACCAGTCCCTAAGATTAATCCTACCTCTGGCATCTGTTTGATCCGATTTTGAATTACTGAAACCGCTTCATCAATCATACTAAGGGTAACAAAGTCATCCATTGGTCATGCCTTCTTCTGTTTTTATGAAAGTTAATAATAATAAAGATTATATCAAGATTGACTCGTTATATTCATGCAGGGGACCTTCATTTTAATATTTCTTTAAATGCCTGAATCGTGTTTTCAATATCTGCATCTGAAATCCAATAATGCGTGACCATGCGCATCCTGTTTGCACCAACCAGCCCAACGCGAATTTCTTTTTCCCATAGCTGAGCGTGTATTTCTTTTGCGGATTTTTTTGTTTTATCCGTGAACAAAATAAAAACCATGTTTGTTTCAGGCATGTCATTATCTAGCTTAATGCCAGGTATGGTGGATAGCTCTTTAGCAAGTTCGAGTGCCCGTTGATGATCCTCTTTTAATCTCTCCACCATAGTTTCCAATGCGACAATTCCTGAAGCCGCAAGAACACCTACTTGACGCATACCACCACCAAGCATTTTGCGGATCCGCCTGGCGCGATAAATAAAATCAATTGACCCACACAAAACTGAACCCACAGGTGCACAGAGGCCTTTACTCAGGCAAAAAGTTACAGAATCTGCCGGGGCAGCCAAGTTTCTGGCTTGAACACCAAGAGCTGCTGCTGCATTAAAAATTCTCGCACCATCCAAATGCAAGAAAAGGTTATGAGCATGGATTAAATCCGCGGCAGAATGGGTATATGCAGGTGAAATCACAACACCACCGCACCGATTATGAGTATTTTCAAGGATCAGCAGCCGCGAGACCGGGTGGTGAATGTCATTGACTCTGATGGAATTTTCAATTTTTTCCAAGGCAATTGTGCCATTTTTCAGATTTGGCAAAGTATGGATCACCACTCCGCCTAAAGCAGAAACACCGCCAGCTTCGAATAAAAAAGTATGACCAAGGTCACCCATTATCACTTCATCACCCCGCTGGCAAAAAGTCAGCGCTGCAAGAAGGTTAGCCATCGTCCCGGATGGCACAAATAAACCTGCCTCTTTTCCCATTTTTTGAGCAGCCATTTCCTGCAACTGGTTGACCGTAGGATCTTCCTCATATACATCATCCCCCACTATAGCTTTTGCCATCGCCTCCCTCATTTGAGGAGTTGGTTGGGTAACTGTATCTGACCTCAAATCAATCATTTCTTGTCCTTTGACTGTGGTTTTAATGGCAGACTATTTAATAATTGAGATAATTCAACCGGTAAATCAGCCTTAAAGCAACGTGGCTCATTTTCTGAGAGCAGAGTAATTTTTAATTTATGGGCGTGCAAAAAATGACGCTGAATTGGTAATGAGGGGTTTTTTCTTCCATAAATCGTATCGCCGACAATTGGACAACCAATAGATGCCAGATGGACTCTGATTTGATGGGTTCGCCCGGTAAAAGGTTTCGCCATTAATAAAGTGTGGTTTAGAAATTCCTTTTCCACCGAATAATTTGTAACCGCCATCCTGCCCTTCCCTGAAGGAGCAATTGCCATTCTCTTTCTATTATTTGGATCCCGATAGATAGGAGCCTCAATTCTTCCGGTAAAAGTTCTTGGTCGGCCATCAATCAGAGCGAGATATTTTTTTTCCACCTTACGGCCGCTGAATTGTCCCTGCAACCAAAGCTGGCTTTCTTCATTTTTAGCGATAAGAATCAACCCGGACGTTTCTTTATCCAGTCGGTGGACAATCCCTGGTCTTTGGCTGCCATTCTCTTTCCCGAGAAACGGTGCCTGAGAAAGTAAAGCATGAACCAGAGTGCCCGACCCATGACCAGCAGAAGGATGCACCACCATGCCCGCAGGTTTATTGACTACTAAAACACTTTCATTTTCAAATATGATCTCTAATGGGATATCTTCCGGGATGAGTTTGGAAGCAGGTACGGGTGGAATGGTTACGCTAATAGTCATTCCCTTCTCAAGGGAATATCCGGTCTTTAGTACAATTACGCCATTAATAGATACTAATCCATTGCGGATTAGATTCTGAATGCGCGAGCGAGTAAATTCTGGCAGGCAATGGACAATATATTTATCCAATCGTTCAGTCTCTAATTCAAGGAAAATTAATTCAATTTTCTTATCCATGATTAATCTTATTTTTTAGTAACAGGTGATTGATCAGTAGAATTCCCACTGTTACTCTTTATCAGTTGGTCCGCATGTTTGCTTTCCTGCTTCTCCTTCCACCAAATGCCTAAAATCATCACCCCCACACCAACCGTGATGCTGGAATCAGCAATATTGAAAACAGCAAAATTTCCCACTGAGATAAAATCTGTCACATGCCCAACAGTGATGCGGTCAATTAAATTACCTATCGCGCCGCCGAATTGCAGAGCAAGCGCCAGCCGTAGTGGCCAATCCTCTTTTGAAAATTTCGGATAGTAATACACAATCGCAGCTGCGATGATCACTGCCAGTATTGTAAAAATAAAATTCTGACCCTGAAGCAATCCAAAAGCAACTCCAGTGTTATTCCAATGCACAATCCGCGCATAGGGCATCAGCCATGGCCAGGGTGACCAGGCTTCACCTTGAGATAAATTGGAACGCACAATTGCTTTAGTTATTTGATCCAAAAGGATTATCGTGCCCGAAACAGGAAATAAGAATAGGTACTCTTTTAAAACTTTTTTCAAAATATGGCTCCGAAAAAGAATATTTTCATTTTAACCGATTAAATAATTACATTTTTTTAAATACGCTTCAGGGTAATTTTCAGAAATCATTTAGTAATAGAAATAATGTATGTACCAATTGACATATTCAACTCCAGCCTTAAACATCCAAACAAATACTAGTCATTATTTTAAAATGGGGGGAATCCGACTATCTCTCCCATCTCTCCTTATAAACAACTGGGCGAGATAATTTTTTTAAGTTTTGTTGAATTTCTGCCTAATGATTATTTGATTATCCATAGTGTCACTTGCTCGCCATCAAATTCATCACTAGCGTTTGGGAGAATATTGGGGACTGCTTCAGCGGTTATTTCCAATGCCAGTGTTTCCGCTTTAATGTAATCAGTGAAATCCTTAATCGCAGCATTCAATTTTTCTGAAGCAGTGTAAGCCAGCTTGATCCGGTCAGCAATATCCAGCCCTGCCTGTTTACGTGCATCCTGCACATGACGGACAAATTCTCGCGCCAATCCTTCATTAATAAGATCATCACTTAATTCAGTGACCAGAGCTGCTAAATATGGACCTTCAGCAGACACTTCAAATCCCTGCCTGGCTTGCAAGCGCACTTCAACTTCTTCGGTAATAATTTCGAATGCCATATTTTCGACGTTGACATGAACATTTTTTCCAGATAACAAGGTCAAGGCAGTTTTTTCTGAGGGCAAAGCCAAAATTGCTTTACGTATCTGTGGAAATTGGTTCTTATATTTTTGGCCAAGCTGTTTGGGTAAAGGTACTACCTCATAAGCCACCGCTTCACCAGCAGCGCTGAGGGTTCTGACTTTTTTAACATTCAATTCATCCATTAAAAGATCGGAATATTTCTCAACTACCTTGGGATCATCCAAACTGCTGATAGCAAATGCCGCTTCTGATAATGGCTGGCGCACCTTGAGATTGGCTTTATTACGGGCGGCATGCCCCAGTGAAACCAGTCTCATAACCAGTGACATCTCTTTGATCAAATCTTCGTTAATAAGACTCGGATCAAACTCAGGCCAATCAATTAGATGAACTGAATTTGGCGCCAGCGGATCCACAGAAACAACCAAATTTCGGTAGAGTTCATCAGCCATAAACGGCATGGTGGGAGCCAATAACTTACTGATTGTCACAAGGGCTTCATACAGGGTCGCATAAGCCGCTTTTTTATCCTCATCTGATTCACTTTTCCAGAATCGCCTGCGGGAACGGCGTAAATACCAGTTGGAAAGATGATCCATAAAAGTTTCAATCGGACGAGTAGCCCCTAACACATCATACGTTTCAAAAGAATGGGTAACATCACGGATCAAGGTATGCAATTCTGCCCGTAACCATAAGTCTAGAGGACTGTATTTGACTCCGACAATATCATCCGGTTTCCATTTATCCAAATTTGCATAAGTGATAAAAAAGGAATAGGTATTCCAAAGGGTGAGAGTGAAATTGCGCACCACCTCACCTACCAGATCGGATGAAAATCGTCTTTCCTGTCCAGGGGGACTGGCGGTATAGAAATACCAACGCATGGCATCGGAACCATGCTTGTTTATTGTCTCCCAAGGATCTACGACATTTCCCCTGGTCTTGGACATTTTTAATCCCTCGGCATCCAGGATTAATCCAAGGCAAATCACGTTCTTAAAACACACCTCATCAAACAATAAAGTAGAAATGGCATGCAACGAGTAAAACCATCCGCGAGTCTGGTCAACAGCTTCACAAATGTAATCAGCCGGAAATTGTGTCTTGAATTTTTCCTTATTCTCAAATGGATAATGCCACTGACTCACCGGCATCGAGCCAGAATCAAACCAGACATCAATCAATTCCGGCACCCTGGTCATAATACCTTTACATTCAGGGCAATTTAGTTTAACTTCATCCACATAAGGACGGTGTAAATCGAGGTCAGATATATCCCGACCTGCAAATTGACTTAATTCCTCCCTTGAACCGACCATTAATTGATGATGGCAAGTGCTGCATTCCCAGACAGGCAAGGGTGTCCCCCAGTAGCGTTCACGGCCGAGAGCCCAATCTTTGTTATTTTCAAGCCAATTGCCAAATCTGCCATCGCGGATATGGTCTGGGTACCAATTGATTTTTTTATTTAAATCAACCAATCGGTCCTTATACTGGCTCGTTCGAATATACCAGGTTTGGCGAGCATAATAGAGGAGTGGTGTATTGCAGCGCCAGCAGAAAGGATACGGATGCGTATAACTAGCAGATTTAAAAAGCAAGCCACGGGTTTGTAGATGATCGATGATTAATGGATCGGCATCCTTTACGAATTTCCCAGCCCAGGCACGCACTTCCGAGATAAACGTACCATTTGTTGCTACAGTCTGCAGAATCGGCAGATCTTCTTCTTGCGCCACGCGCATATCATCCTCACCATAGGCAGGTGCGATATGAACTAACCCCGTACCATCTTCAGTAGAAACGAAATCTCCCAGAACGACATAATGGGCAGGTTTTTCCAAGGGTAGAAATGTGAACAGAGGTTGATATCGTTTCCCTTTTAGATGCTTTCCTTTGAACCTGTCAATGACCCTTACTTCCTCCTCCCCGAAAACTTCTTTAACCAATGCTTCTGCAAGAATGAGTTTTTCGGTATTGTTTTCAAAACCATTCTTCAGTGTATGCTCGACAGTAACATAATCCAGGTCTTTGCCAACCGCTACCGCTACATTGCCTGGCAAGGTCCAGGGGGTAGTCGTCCAGACTAATAACGATGTATCCGGCTCATCCACCAAAGGCAAACGGACAAACACGGAAGGATCGCTTACTTCTTCATAACCTAAAGCAACTTCATGATCAGATAAAGGTGTTCCGCAACGTGGACAATAAGGAACTACCTTAAAACCCTGATAAATGAGGCCTTTATCCCAAAAATTCTTCAGAATCCACCAAACGGATTCGATATAAGGATTGGTATAGGTTATGTACGCATCTTTAAGGTCCACCCAAAAAGCGATCCGATCAGTTAATTTTTCCCATTCTTTGATGTAAGCAAAAGCTGATTCTCGGCAAAGCGCATTGAATTTTGCTATCCCGTAATTTTCAATTTGCTGCTTATTTTTAAATCCCAGCTTTTTTTCTACTTCAATTTCCACCGGTAATCCATGGGTATCCCAGCCACCGCGGCGCAAGACATAATATCCACGCATCGTACGGTATCGAGGAAAGATATCTTTGAAAGCCCTTGCCAACACATGGTGAGTCCCCGGTTTTCCATTTGCAGTTGGAGGTCCTTCAAAAAAAACATATTCAGCCTTTCCTTCGCGCTGCTTCATCGATTGATGAAAGATATCTTCCTCTTTCCAGAATTTCAGGATGGCTTCTTCCATCACAGTGATATCCAATTTAGACTTAACCGGTGTAAACATCTTGCCTCCATTTAAATAATAAATCTCGTCCTGGCAGGGACGAGAATAATTCCCGTGGTACCACCCTGTTTCTCACATTTGGTGAGCGCTCAACCAGGTGAATTCAAATGAATAAACAACCTGCGTCCTGATAACAGAGGGCGGATCCGGTTTGCTTAATAGCAAAACAACTCTGCGTTCAGCTTACAGCTCCGGAAGGATTTTCAATTCATCCTGCTGACCCGCATTTCACCTTATACCGGGTTCGCTTTCAGCCTGGATTGAACTTACTCGTTTCCATCAACGCTTTTCGTTCAGATTTTATCACAAATCAAACCTACGATTCAATTGCTAAAGATATATCAAATAAAGAATTTATTGGATCACATCATAAAAAAGTGGAAGTGGTTTGCAAGGTGAGTCCTGCACTTGTAAAGCAGAATATAAAATGTTCTTTGCCTGTTCTAATTTTTTCTTATCATTAGCGTGAATAGTAAAAAGCAATTTTCCCCTTTTAATTTCATCGCCCACTTTACAATGCACTAATACCCCTACTCCATAATCAATTGGATCACCTTTTTTCGCTCGACCCGCTCCCATGAGAATAGCTGCTTCAGCAACTGTTTTCGCATTGACCATAGATAGATACCCTGAATCTTGAGATAATACCGGCTCGATTATATTCGCATGGGGCAAAAGTTGTGGTTGATCGATCACCCTGACATCCCCACCCTGCGCTTCGACTAATTGTCTGAATTTCTTCCAAGCATTTCCGCTTTTTAAAATTTGTTCAGCCAATTCCCGACCTTTTTCAAGAGTATCAGCTTTTTTGCCCATTTGGAGCAAATGGCTGGAAATCACCATACAATGTTCATTGAAATCTGCAGGACCATGACCCTGCAGGGTATTAATGGCTTCGTGCAATTCCATGGCGTTGCCCACCGCTTCACCGAGGGGTTGATTCATATCAGAGAGCACTGCCCTCACCTGTCTGTCACTCAATTTACCGATTGCCACCATCATCCGAGCGAGCTTCTTGGCATCTTCCATATTTATCATGAAAGCACCAAACCCTGTTTTAACATCCAATACAATGACATTGGCACCTGCAGCTAATTTCTTACTCATCACCGATGAGGCAATCAATGGTATGCAAGGCACAGTACCGGTTACATCTCGTAAGGCGTATAGTTTTCCATCAGCAGGAGCTAGATCAGCAGATTGTCCAGTCAGGACAATACCGATTTCCCTCAATTGCTTCATAAATTCATCCACACTTAAATTCACCCGATAACCTGGTATTGATTCCAGTTTATCCAATGTGCCCCCACTGAATCCCAAACCCCGTCCAGACATCTTACCAATTAAAAGACCACAAGCTGCCACAACCGGTGCTACTACCAGGGATGTTTTATCGCCAACACCACCCGTTGAATGCTTATCCGCTACAATCGGTGCAATGCTGGATAAATTCAACATTTCACCCGAATTTGCCATTGCCAGGGTTAGGTCTGTTGTTTCTTGCTCGGTCATGCCATTTAAAAGAACGGCCATTGCCCAGGCAGATACCTGATAATCAGGAATCTCACTTTTGGTAAAACCTTGAACAAAAAAATCAATTTCCTGTTTTGTGAGTTGCTGTTGATCCCTTTTCTTAATGATGATATCAACTGCCCGCATACAAAACCTCCACTAAATAATAAAAAGTGCGCTTTATATTTTATCTTAAAGCGCACATTCAATAATTAGATATATTTATCAAACTATTTTGGTTTCAGAATGATCGTCGTTTTACGATTGGGTTCCTCACCAATGCTGGCTGTGGTAACAAATGGATGGTAGCGTAATTCCAAGTGGATTATGCGGCGTTCATTAGCTGGCATGGCTTCTAAAACCTGTCTACGTCCTGTCTGAATCACCTGGTCTGCCAGACGGCGCGCTAATTGGCGTAACTGACGCTCACGACGCATGCGGTAACCCTGAACATCCAGATTTAATGGTACCCATTCACCAGCTTTTTCACAGAGAATCAAACTGGCAATATATTGGAGCGCATTCAATGTTTCGGAACGACGTCCAATCAATACACTCAAGTCATTTCCCGTGACCTCAACCAGAATCATTGAATGGTCTTTCTCATCTTCTGGTTCAATAACCCTGCCTGAGACCTGTGCATCAATTTTCATACGGGTAATAAGTTCATGAACAATCTCTACAGCATTATTCTTGTTCTCTTCGATTTTGTCCATTTCTTCAGGAAAAATTATTTCGGTTTTTTTGCCTGAGGGTTTTTCATTTATTACCGGGGTTGGATTTTCATCGGTTTTTTTTGCTTTGTTTTCTTTCACAATCAATTTGATACAGACATCTCGATTACCAAGTCCCAGAAAACCTTGATGACCTTCGTCCAATACTTCAATGTCTACTGCATCTCTAGGTAGACCGAGCTGATCCAATCCTTTCTCAATGGCTTCTTCAACCGTGGAAGCATTAACCTCAACAGTTGTCTTATCTTTTGTCATAATTTCCTCAAAAAATGATCCTATTATTTCCTGTCAGTTTTGGAACCACTGCTTTTTATTTGTGTTGATCGGACTTTGTTATTTTTGGTTTTGGCATCCATTTTTCTGGCAGGGAATAGATTGCTAATATTCAGTTTACCCAGCACCCCATATTGAAAAATCGTAACCACATTGGAAACCACAAAATATAACGCCAGTCCTGACGCAAAGGAATAAGCAAACCAACCCATTAATAATGGCATGTAAATGTTCATCATGCCCGACATCTGTTTTGATTGCGGGTCATTTGAAGGTGGACTCATCAGTTTGCTCTGCAGAAAGCTGGAAGCAACAACCAGAACCGTTAGTACCGGTATTCCGAAACTGATTCCAGGGATGTACAACCGTTCCGGTTTGCCCAGGTCCATCCATAGGAATTGGCTATTTAATGGAATCAAAGTAATCGGATCTTTCAGCCAGGGAATAAACTTGAAAGCATTGGTCAACCAGGGTGAAACCCTGGACACCAGGTTGGCCAGTTGCAGAGGGGCATTACCCATAGTTTGAATAATCGCCTGATACAATCCGATGATGATCGGCAATTGGATAAAGGTGGGCAGGCATGAAGAAAATGGGCTGACACCACGTTTTTTATAGAGAGCCATTTGCACTTCAGCCAGTTTATTCTTATCATTTTTATATTTTTTTTGCATTTCAAGCCATTCCGGGTCTTGTTGAAGATCGGCAAGAGCTTTTGTGCTTTTAATCTGTTTGGCAGTTAATGGGTGGGTGAGCAGTTTGATTAAAATAGTAAAAAGGATGACTGCAACTCCAAAATTTTGTCCGATCAGGTTATAGATGAAAAGCAGGACATTAATCAGAGGGCTAATAATAATGGTATCCCACATTGTATTTTCCTTTTATTTCGGGGGATTGAAAGACCAAAACTCACGACCGTTTTGATCAAATTTGGTTAATAAGAAGTCCTTGCCTACCGCAGCTAAAATTACATAATCATTCATGATTTTTGGAGCAGTATACAAAGGTTCGGTGAAAGTTTTATTCCACAACTCAGATCCTGATGAATCGAGTATGATAAATTTTCCTGCTGTGGTAATAAATGCGGCTTTATCAGTCATCGCTGTCCCACCGCCAATCACTGGGGCTCCCGCATCTACTGGCGCTTTCCAAACCTCAGCACCAGTCACAGCAGAAAGGGCATATATTTTGCCTAGTTCATCACCTACAATTACCACATCTCCCACTAAAACAGGGGAAGACCAGATACCACCCAGCTTGCCAGTCGAGGGGTACGTCCAGATGATATTACCTGTTTGTGTATCTAAAGCAAATAATTTTCCACCCAGCGTACCGGCAAAAAGGATATTCTTACTGGAAAGTATCGGATCAGCAAAGATGCCAGTGACCAGATCAGTGCTCCAAAGCGGTTTTTGGATGGCGATTCGCTTGCCGTTCTCATCTGCGCCAATTTCATCCTGGCTGTAGGATAATTTCAGAGCATATACAAAATGATCCATCGAACCAAAATAAAAATTTGACCCATCCGTGACCGGTTTTGACCAATTCGGTCTTAGGGTTTTAAATTGCCAAAGTAGGTTACCACTGGAACCCAGTACATATAAATGACCATCTGTATTGGGTGCATAGGTGGTTCCGTTATATAGCAAAGGGGAAGCAATATATCGGTCCTTTGCTTCTCTAAAATCCCAATTTTGCTGACCAGTTGTGGCATTCAAACTGAAGAGAACATTGCTATAGTCACCAGCCACGATCGTATTATTTTCATAAGCTGGAGCAGCAAAAAAAACATTCTCTTTCACCAATTGCTGCGGAAAGCGCCAGGCCAAACTGCCATCTGAATTCTTAACCGCGTAGATATAATTGCCGAAAGCAACATATGCTAAATCTTGCGAAACACTTAGTCCTGGCCAGGAGGTAGCCACACCTGCAGTTGTACAGCCACTGATAGCCACTGCCAGTATAAGAAGCGCCATCGTCATTAATAACAATTTCTTTTTCATACGAATATTAAATTGATAATCCTTTCTTAAATTTATTGAAGAGGGTCATAACCACCTTGATTAAATGGATTGCAACGTAGAATACGATAAATTGCTTTAAACAATCCCTTGAAAAAACCGTACTTATAGACGGCCTGGTACCCATAATGAGAACAACTCGGATAAAAGCGGCATGTGTTAGCAGGTAAAGCCGATGATATGGTCTTTTGATAAAAACGGATAAGCCCGAGTAGGACCCATTGGGGAAAATTCCACAAAGTGAGTTTGAAATCATGTAAAGCCGGCTCATCCGGATAAGTGTGATCCATCATAATTAATTTAAACATCCGGTGTAAACAAATCGGCTTTTTGCATAATCTCATTCATCGCAAGACGAATTTCACTGTAATTAGCCGATAACAATCGTCGTCGACCATAGATGATCAAATCCCATCCAGGATTAATCGTTTTCGATAAAGCATCCAAGCATGAACGAAGACGCCTTTTTGCGCGATTACGTGAAACCGCATTTCCTACCGACCGTCCAGCAGCAATGGCAAATCTTGAAAATAATAAATTATTGGGCGCAGCTATTAATATCATAAATGGATTAGCGAAAGAGATTCCTGAACGTTTTACCCGTTGGATATCGGTTGAACGGGTTAGACAATTCTTTCGATTCACCCATTTACCTATTCTCTCTTTTGATTAAGACTAAATTTATAAATGTCTGCTTTCCCTTTAAAAAGCAAATCACTTACTGCCACCGATAATGTTTGACGTTATTATTCTTTTTAACAGTCAGATGTAAACGCCCCTTTGCGCGTCTGCTCTTCAGCACACGCCGCCCATTAGCTGTGGACATCCGCTGTCGAAAACCATGAACACGAAGTCTATGACGAATATGTGGTTGATAAACCCTTTTTGGCATGCAACTACCTCTGACTCCATTAATTTAATGGGCAAATTATACCATAACGAAAGATGTCTTATTTTCCTTTTTTCAATAACGATCAATTGACTTTGAGATGATGATAAATCTTACTGGCAGCTATCTTTGCTACCTTCCTCGAGCAGTTCGCCTTTTATTAGTATACCTTCATCATTTATAAGACATACTTTTGAAAATTGATTCCACAGATCAATCTGTGAGAATGTAAAAACTCGTAAATAATTATCCGTCAGACCTTCCATACGCCATTTTACACCATCGATATTTTCAGATTTTTCCCATAATGCCCGCATATTTTGCCCCAGGAATTTGTGCCGGTATTGTTTGGCTGACTCTGAAATAATAGATCGCAATAATATGCTGCGCTCTTTTTTTACTCTCGTTTGAACCAGATCAGGCAGTGATGCAGCTGATGTAGCAGGGCGTGGGGAAAATGAAAACACATGACCACCAGCAAAATTCATCGTTTGGATAAACTTAAAACTTTCAGAAAATTCTATTTCCGTTTCTCCCGGGAAACCCGCAATAAGATCAGTGGTTATCGCTATTTCCGGACATGTTTTTCTTAGACGCAATATTAGATCACTGTATTTCTCAGGGGTTATTCGCCTGGCCATGCGTTTAAGGACAGCCATGGAACCAGATTGCAAAGGCAAATGTAAATGCCGGCAAAAACGCTGGTTTTTGAAAATGGCAAAGAAATCATCATCTATTTCCCAAGGCTCAAGTGAAGACAAGCGCAATCTTTCAATACTGGTTTGTTTAAATATTATGTCTATCAAATCAATTAATTTCACCATTGGTTGAAGATCTATTCCCCAAGATCCCAGTTGAGCACCGGTTAAAACAATTTCTTTTACACCACCTTCAATGGCTGATTGAATATCTCTTAATATTTCTTGCAAGGGTTGACTTCGGCTTTTCCCGCGTGCGATTCTAGTGATGCAATAAGAACAATGATTATCGCAACCATCCTGGATTTTAATAAATGCTCTTGTGCGTTTATGCAATCCCGGAAGCGCAACTCGCGGGAGAAGCGAATTTTCATTTAATCTATCATCTTTTCCCAGGATATCATTCACTAAACTCGGTTTATGCAGATTATCAGCTACCAGGGCAACCGATGGGAGTTGTAATGCACCCTCCGGGTCAACCGTCGCCCAGCAACCAGTTGCCACAATCCGGGCGTTTCCTAATTTAGCAGCCTGCCGGATATGTTGGCGCGAATCTGAGCTTGCCGCAGTTGTGACCGCACAGGTATTAACAACCACCAAATCTGCATGACAGGCATCATCCACCAACTCATGCCCCGCCTGGCGGAATTGCAACGCCATCTTCTCAATTTCGCTTTGATTGAGGCGGCAACCAATGGAATCTAGGAAAATTTTCATATTTTCAGGATTTCAACACTAAAAAATTATCAAACAATACTGCTACTCCCGGAGCATTAAAAGAACCTGCTATAAGCCCCACTTTACCACCAGAGAAATCAGTATTGGTCACTTCTGCTAATTTTGTTTCGTTGACATAAAAAATTAATTCACTGCCGATGCAATCCGCCCTCAAGTGATTTAATTCATAACCCCTATGAATCATTGAGTTATATTCCAAATTTGCACTATTCAATATTTGATAAGTTCCTTCTTTAACCTTAATGATCCCAAAATAACCGTCTGAGGAAATAATAAAACTATAATAGTTTTTCTCATTTTGATAGCGGCAAATAATTCCGTAATCATTGTCATCCGGACCTGTCAGCTTGTTTGCAGTGGCTTCAACCCTAACGTCACCAAAGCTGCCTTTTGGGACTGAAATGTAATCATACTGGGGAGTATTGATAATAAAAACCAATCCTTCTTGATAATAGCTGACCGCTGAACCCGTCTTATTTTCCCATACATTCCAGTTATTAATATTTGTTGAAAAATTATCAATTAATAAAATATTTCCATCCCCTTGTTGTGTTGTGGTTGGAATGCAACCTACTAATCCAATAAAGAGGATAAATACGATAATTGTGTGAATTCCGAATTGTTTCAATTATTGTGCCTTTGAGCCAAAAAACTGAAATAACACGGCTTTCATTATACATAATTGCAGCGTCTTGACACCCCAAAAAAAAAGTGATAATCTTACTTTGTCGGCCGCAGGTTCAATACCAGACAATACAATTTCATTATGCAATGGTTTGCCTGCGATTATTTTATTCAAAGAAAGATGGAGTAATAAGATGGCAGAACGTTTTAAAGGAACCATTAAATGGTTCAGCCCGTCCAAGGGTTATGGGTTCATTGGGCGTGAGGATGGAGAAGATGTCTTCGTTCATTTCTCCGCGATTCAGATGGAAGGGTATAAATCCCTTAAACAGGGTCAGGTAGTTGAATTTTCGATCGAAGAAGGTCCAAAAGGCCTGCAAGCTGCAGAGGTTACTGCAGAATCATCTACTGCAGAATCATCTACCGCAGAATCATCTACCACAGAATCATCTACCACAGAATCATCTACTGCAGTAACATAAGACCTCAAGAAAATAAAATCGAGCCGCTTTGTGCGGCTCGATTAATTTAATCAACAATTATATGTAATTTATCCGCGAGAAGTTTAATATACTCCAGGATTGTAAATTTCCAGCCATCAAATTTTAAAAACCAGGTACGCGAGTTATACCAGCTATTATGCACCGGTTGAATACTCAATCGAATATCGGTGTCCTTAAAATTTTCTTTGAAAATATTAAATGCGCGGCGCGTATGGTAGGGATCAGTAACAATTATTGCGGATTTCATCTGTTGGTTAATCATCAGATTTTTCACCGCAAGGGCTTCATCACGGGTGCTGCTGACAAGGCGATCGGTGATAAAAATATTACCACTGGGAACGCCATTGGATAATAAAACTATCCGCATATCAAAACTGTGCAACTGGGAATAACCTTCAATGTTCTGACCTGTTTCTGTCAGAATAATCATCTTGGCATAATTTTCATTATAAAGCCGTAAAGCTTCACTCATACGCAGTTCATCGCCACCGCTCAAGATTACGATAGCATTAGCTGCCTGTAAATCACTGGAAATGATCAGGTAAGCGCCTGATGCTCTCAAACCAAAGTATCCTAAAATTATTGTAATTATTAAAAGGAAAAATGATCCAAAAAAACCAACCTTGGAATAAAACCGTTCAAATAAATTTAAACAAGACTTCTTTTTGGCTATTTTCATAAACCCATAGGTTACAAATAATGCTCAGGAATATACCAGATTTTCAACCGGTTTTTTTATGGCATTATTAATTCTATCGAGAGCTTCAGCAAGTGTTTTTCTTGGACATCCATAATTTAAACGAACAAATCCTTCCCCCCCAACCCCAAAAGCATGGCCATCATTTAATGCCACCTTTGCCTGAGATAAAAAGAATTCATACGGATTTGGTTTCAAGTCAAGCTGCCGGCAATCCAACCAAGCAAGATATGTTCCTTCAGGGGTTGGCATTTTTATTTGAGGAAGATTTTTCTTCAAATAATTAATTGTGTAATCCCGGTTACCCTTAAGATAAATCAACAGGTTTTTAAGCCATTTCTCACCCATCGCATAAGCCGCATAAGCGGCTTCCAGACCTAATATTGAAGGTTCACCTACAACTCCTCTCCTTCCCTTTTCCACGCGGTTTAATAAATCTGCATCCTGAATGATCATCATTGAGCATTTCAAACCGGCGATATTAAAAGTCTTACTGGGTGACATCAAAGTGATCGTTCTTTCTGATATTTGTTGATCGAGTGCAGCAAGCGGTGTATGTTTCAAACCATCATAAATCAAGTCGCAATGAATTTCGTCAGAGATCATCATCAAATCATGTTTCAGACAGATCTCAGCTGCTTTCTGCAATTCACTGCGGGTGAAAACCCTGCCAACCGGGTTATGCGGATTACACAGAATGAATAAACGCGTGTGCGGAGTTATGGCTGCTTCAAACTTGTCAAAATCAATTGAGTAATGATATTTGCTATCAAGCATCAAAGGAGCTTCAACAGTCACCAAATTTGCGTTTCTGGCTATTCCAAAGAAGGGGGGATATACCGGCGGTTGAATCAAGACTCCATCACCTGGTTGTGTAAGCGATTGAGCAGCCAAATTAAGTCCGGTGACTACTCCCGGGATTAATAGAATTTCTTCTTGTTTTACTTTCCATCGGTAATGCTTCTCTGCCCACTGCACAAATATATCTTTTAACTTTCCGCAATCACTCTCATAACCAAATATTCCATGATTGACACGCTCATGAAGTATCTTTAATACAGCTTCCGGTGCTTTAAAATCCATGTCTGCAACCCAAAGAGGCAATACATCGGCAGGATATACATCCCATTTCACACTTTGAGTATTGTATCGATCATGAACTTCATCGAAGTTTTCAGCCATAAGCCATTAATATTACCTCAGCTTCTTATGTTCGATGAAAATTTGCTTTATATTAAACATCACTGATATACTGATTTTCAAGCATCAAATTTGATATATGAAGAAAAACGTTAAACGGCAAACTCCTGAGCTAACTCTATCTTTACCTCCCGATTGGGATGAATATGAACTACTGGATTGCGGTAATGGAGCCAAACTCGAAAGATTCGGACCTTTTTTGTTGATCCGACCGGAAGCAGAAGCGATTTGGAAACCTTCCTTACCAGAAATCAATTGGCAAAAGGCAAATGCTACTTTCATTCCTGGCAAAGGCGAGGAGGTAGGCACCTGGAAGCTCAAGTCAAAGTTACCCGAACGCTGGCAAATGAATTTTCAAGGTTTGCGTTTCTGGGTACAACTCTCATCTTCAAGACACATTGGCGTTTTTCCTGAACAAGCTTCACAATGGGAATGGATCATCCAAAAAGTAAGACAATCAACACAACCATTAAAAATCCTTAACCTTTTTGGTTATTCAGGAATAGCGACTCTGGCAGCCGCCAGCGCTGGTGCGCAGGTAACTCATGTGGATGCTTCACAAAAAGCAATTTACTGGGCACGGGAGAACCAGACCCTCAGCGGGCTGCAGAGTAGTCCTACCCGCTGGATCGTGGATGACGTCTTGAAATTCGTACGCCGTGAAAGCAGGCGCGGTAATCTCTATGATGGCATCATCCTGGATCCACCAAAATTTGGCCGGGGACCCAAGGGGGAAGTATGGGAATTTTATAAATTGCTGCCCCTCCTCCTGGAATCCTGCTCACAAGTGTTATCCAAAAATCCTCAGTTTATCATTTTGACTGCCTATGCAGTGAAAGCCTCAGCATTAACTTTATATGAGGTAGTTGAGGAAATGATGAATAAATTTAATGGGAATACCCGTGCTGGCGTATTAGCGCTTAAAGAAAAAAGTGGGGGCCGATTACTCTCACGGGCAATTTATTCTGTTTGGTCGAAAAATCCATAAATCCAGGGAGAAAAATATTCCTTTGAAAGAATCCACCGACCTCAAAAAACCAACAATATTTTCAGAAAGATTAACACTGAAAACCAAGATTTTTTATGCCCTTGGGAATTGGGGCAATACCACCACAACAACCATTTTTGGTTTTTTCTTTGCCTTTTTTCTCACTGATATTGCCCATTTAAAACCGCTGTATGTCGCCCCGATTTTATTAATTGGCGGTGTCTGGGATGCCATTAATGATCCACTTGTCGGTGTATTAGTGGACCGTGTACGCAGCCGTTGGGGCAGACGCCGGCCTTTCTTTCTCTTTGGCGCCCTGCCTTATGCTTTTTTCTTCGTGATGCTTTGGTGGGTTCCACCATGGACGAACCAGCTGGCTCTTGCAGGTTATTACGTAATTGCTTATTTGCTATATGATACTGCTTTTACAGTCGTCTCTGTTCCATATACTGCGCTGACCCCAGAACTAACAGAAGATTATGATGAACGCACCAGCCTGAATGGTTACAGCCAGGCAGTCAGTATCGCTGGAGGATTAATTGCAGCAATTTCCGTTCCTGCGCTGAAAGATTCTTTTTTAGATCAAAAAACGGGATTCTTCGTAGCAGGTTTAATCTTTGGTATTTTTGCCTTCCTCCCTTATCTACTATTATTCTTCACTGTAAAGGAACGCTTTTCTCACACGGAACAAATTTCCTATAATGTAATTGAAGCTATTCGGCTTACGTTTAAAAATAAAGCCTTTCGTTATGCAGCGGGCATATTCTTGACTGCCTGGGCAGCCGTGAACCTGGTGGGAACCGAATTGCTCTATTATTTAAAATATTTAATGAACATGGAACACGATTTTGATATCATCCTGGGATTGTTAATGGGATTTGGATTACTCTTTGTTCCTATTGTTGTATGGTTGTCGAAGAAAAAAGGAAAAAAGAATGCCTATATTATCAGTATGATCTGGTGGGTAGTCATCATGCTCATCCTGACCATCCTTCCAAATCAATATGGAAAAACCATATATTTACTGGCAGCATCAGCAGGACTGGGAGTGGCAGCCGCGCATGTTATTCCTTCTTCAATGATACCTGATGTAATTGAAGAGGATGAATTGACAACCGGATTCCGCCGCGAAGGAACTTTTTATGGAATATTGGTATTTTTCCAGAAGGTAGGCACAGCGGTCATGCTGGCTTTAGCCCAATTTATTTTCTCACAAACCGGTTATATAGCAGATACGATTCAGAACAGTGCCACTGAACTGGCTATACGCATATTTGTTGGCATTATTCCTGCCCTGCTTTTAGTCATTTCAATCTGGCTGGCCTGGAAATTCCCGATCGATAAAATTAAACATGCACTGTTGAGGGCTGAACTGGCAGTTAGACGCGCCAAAGCGGAGATTTAATGAAAAACTTGGCAAATACTTTTTCCATCGTCGTCCATGACCCACACAACGGACAACTGGGTGTAGCGGTTCAATCGCACTGGTTCGCCGTGGGTGCCTTATGTCCCTGGGCAGAAGCGGGGGTGGGCGCCATTGCCACTCAATCCCTGGTGGATCCCAGTTATGGCGCCCTGGGGCTGAATTTATTACGAACAGGTCAATCAGCTGAAGAGACCCTAGCCGAACTACTGGGCAAAGATAACAACCGCGAAAATCGGCAAGTGGCAATTATTGATTCAAATGGTCATGTGGCAACTCATACCGGGAAAAAATGCATTGCTGAGGCTGGACATGTCTCTGGTGCAGGGTATTCCGTACAAGCCAATATGATGAAATATCCAACGGTCTGGCCTGCCATGGCCAAGGCGTTTGAAAACTCTACGGGCGACCTGGCAGATCGATTAATGGCTGCTCTTCTGGTAGCTCAATCCGAAGGCGGCGATATCCGCGGCAAGCAGAGTGCGGCCATGCTAATTGTGGATGATAAGAAAACGGATAAACCCTGGGAGCATATTCTCTTTAATATTCGGGTGGATGATAATCCTGATCCGCTCATTGAGCTGCAACGTTTATTGAATGTACAACGCGCTTACCATCTAATGAATGAAGGCGACGAACTGCTGGGGAAGAAGGATTTCGAAGCGGCTATGTTGAAATATCAGGCCGCCGAGAAATTTGCCCCGCAAATCGATGAAATCCCTTTCTGGGTGGCAGTAACCCTGGCTGATTCCGGCGAATTGGAAAAAGCCCTGCCCATCTTTGCACGAGTATTCAAAATCAACCCGGATTGGGCAGAAACCGTCAAACGCCTCCCCAAGGCTGGATTCTTACGAGATGATCAAGAAATGATGCAAAAAATCCTGGCTATGTAAAAGTAAAGGAAAAAACCATGAATTATCACTTGGTAGCACCCGATAGCAAAGTGAAATTAGGTGAAATCAATGCCAATGATTGCGGTGAGTGGGAAGGAAAAAAAGAAGAAGCCAAATTGCGGTTATCAGAATTGACTGCCAGGCTGGATCAGCTTCAGGAAATCCTTTATGCTGAGCATAAGCATAAAGTCCTGATCGTTGTGCAGGGATTGGATGGCGGCGGTAAAGACGGTACCATTCGCGCTTTATTCGAAGGAGTCAACCCCCAGGGAGTGCGCGTGGCAAACTTCAAAGCACCTACCAGCACCGAATTGGACCGTGATTATCTCTGGCGAGTGCATGCGGAAGTACCAGCCAAAGGTGAGATTGTGGTATTCAACCGTTCGCACTACGAGGATGTGCTCATCGTGCGCGTTCACAACCTGGTGCTGCAAAGTGTTTGGGAAAAACGTTATCAGCATATCTTTGAATTCGAAAGAATGCTAACGGATGAAGGGACGCTAATTTTAAAATTTTGCCTATACATCGATCAAGAGGAGCAAAAAAAGCGCTTGCTTGAAAGATTGGCAGATCCCACCAAACAATGGAAATTCAATCCGAATGATACCCCGGAGCGCAAATTATGGAATCAATATATGCTGGCTTATGAGACGATGCTTGATAAAACAAGCACAGAATTTGCGCCTTGGTATCTTATCCCCTCGAACCACAACTGGTATCGCAATCTGGTCATAGCCAGCGTAATTGTAGACAAATTAGAAAGTCTGAATATGCAATACCCGGCTATTCAAGGTGATATTGAAGCATATAAAAAAGAAATTCAAGCATCTTAAAAATAGAGACTTCTCAGGATTTGAGAAGTCTCTACATTTTAATTATGATTCCAGATCAATTATTCTTGGCGCCCTGCTTAATCCAGTTGTAAATTAAGTTGATTAAATTTTCAGGCAATGGGTTGCCAGGCGGCATTACTGGTCCTCCCTGCCCGATCAAGCGTTGATAGAGTTTACTCTGTTCAGGTTGCCCGGAAACAACATCCTGCATCACGCCTTCATAGGTTTCCAGAGATAGTACACTTTGGCTGCTATGATGCGAGTCTGAGTATTGTTGAAATATGGGGAGTATATCCTTACTAAAACTGACCTCCTGCACTGATTGAGAAGGAGATTGGGATACCTTAGATCGAACAGCTTCAGTATTGGCTGAAGTTAAGGTTGGGCTTTGTGCTGTCGCAGGTACCGAGGTTGAGCATGCGGTCAATAAGAAAATAAGCAATACAGTTACAAAAAAAGTAAATTTTTTCATTCAATCTACTCCACAGAAATTAAATATGTATACGCACTTAATTATGACCATCAAAAGCATAGGGTAATAAAATTACCTTCCAAATTATACGCTACGTTTTTTTACCATTTCACCCTAATTAACTGTGATTAACGGTTTTTTCGATTCTACAACAGAACCGATTTTCACCGCTGAAATGATTCCATTCTGATTTAATAAATGCAATAACTTTTCTTTTTTTGCTGCTGCTACTGCAATTAAAAGACCACCAGATGTCTGAGCATCATTTAAGATCATTTTCAATGATTGAGAGATCTTATCGGAATAACTTACATAAGGCATAGTGTATTCATAATTATTCTTTGTCCCGCCAGGGATGATGCCGGCAGTAACCTGTTCCAATACTCCCTCAAAAACAGGGACTAATTTTGCCTCAATAATCGCTGAGGTATTCGCCCCCTTCATCATCCCCACCAAATGTCCCAGTAACCCAAAACCAGTCACATCCGTGCAGGAATGCACACCAACCTTTTGCATAACCTCGGCGGTTATGCGGTTGAGGGTCAACATACTCTCGATGGTTGGTTGGGCTTGTGCTTCCGTGACCAATCCCTGTTTTAGAGCCGTTGCGATGATGCCAGTCCCAATCGGTTTGGTCAGGATCAGCACATCCCCTGGTTGGGAATGGCTGTTGGTAATCACCTTGTGCGGGTGAACGACTCCGCTGACCGCCAGTCCAAATTTGGGTTCCAAGTCATCCACAGAATGACCACCAATAATCGGAATGCCAGCTTCGCGAGCCTTATCCTGAGCACCCTTAAGGATTTCATCCAACACTGATATTGGTAAACGGTTTGTTGGAAAACCAACGATGTTTAATGCAAAAATGGGTTTGGCGCCCATTGCATAAATATCGCTTAACGAATTAGCCGCAGAAATCGAACCAAAGGTATAAGGATCATCCACTATCGGGGTGAAAAAATCAATGGTCTGAACCAAGGCGGTATCTTCATTAATCAAATAAACAGCAGCATCATCCCCTGTTTCGGTCCCGACCAATACATGTTTATCTTTAATTGCAGGCATCTCTTGCAGCACTTTTTCCAGCAATTGCGGGCGTAATTTGCAGGCACAGCCCAACCCATGGGTGTATTGGGTAAGACGGATTTTTTCTGATCGCTTTTCTGGAGTAAATACTGATTCTTTGGGCTGCAACCGCTCGACGACTTTTTCAATTTCGTCCAAAGCATCTTTAATCTCATTTTCGGTAGTATTGCGCCCAACTGAAAAGCGGATGGTACCCATCGCATATTCCAGAGGCACATGCATGGCTGTAATCACCGCAGAGACATCCACCTTATCACTGTGGCAGGCTGCACCTGCAGAAGCCGCCACATTAACCAGCTCAGATAAAATGGTATTGGCTTCCAATCTTTTAAAACTGACGTTGCAGGTATTGGGCAATCGAAGTGTTGGGTGTCCATTGACACGCAGCGTGGTAAAGCACTGTTTTAACCCTTCTTCAAGCAAGTCGCGCATATCCTGCAAGTGTTGCTGGTATTCCGGCAAATGTTCAGAAACCAGTTGGCAGGCAGCGCCAAGGGCGGCTATTTCAATCACATTCTCAGTGCCAGCACGGCGGTTCATCTCATGCTCAGCCCCGTGAATTATTTTTTCGAGCTTTACTCCATTGCGCACAAATAGAGCGCCGATGCCCTTGGGGGCATAAATCTTATGACCGGCGATGGATAATAAATCAATGCCTAATTGCTGTACATTTACAGGGATCTTACCCAATGACTGAGCCGCATCACTATGCATTAGTACTCCATGACGATGAGCAATAGCAGCGATTTCTTGAATCGGTTCTATTGTCCCAACCTCATTATTGGCATGCATGATCGAAATTAGGATAGTTTGCCCAGTGATGGCTTTTTCCACTTGTTCGGGATCTACCAGTCCAAATTCATCCACAGGCAAATAGGTCACCCGAAAACCATTTTTCTCTAAATATTTCATGACTTCCATTACGGCGGGATGTTCAATGGCTGAGGTGATCAGGTGATTGCCCTTTTCACGATACGCCAATGCAACCCCCTTTATTGCCATATTGTTGGCTTCTGAGCCGCTCCCTGTGAAAACTATCTCATCCACTTGAGCGCCAATGCACTCTGCAACCTGCTTTCTGGCATTTTCTACTCCCTGTTTGGCTTTTACCCCGAAAAAATGCGCACTGGAGGGATTACCAAAATCCTCGTAGATGTATGGATGCATCGCTTCTACAACTTCTGGTGCCAGCGGTGTGGTGGCGTTATAGTCTAAATAGATTGGTTTTTTCATGATATTTTGTGAACCATTCAAAACACTTCCAAAGTGCCGCGCATTTTAGCTTCATATTCAAACCGACAAAACATAAGATATCCCAATTAATATTTCCTGTCCCAACAAGGGGGTGATTTCAGCCAGTTTTCCACCGGCGATAAGAACACGGGTGGATGTCACTCCACGAGTGAGTGGCAACACATTTGAAACCGCCTGCATCCAGCGTGGGAGGGTGGAAATATCCAGATTGGCTCCGGAAAAAACCAACAGCAA
>Ga0315274_10003126_pt1 | contig 24651 bp, 19 predicted proteins | sample YL17G02_20_MG_FD_203700 | JGI IMG/M metagenome (GOLD analysis project Ga0315274, IMG submission 203700) | Sediment microbial communities from Yellowstone Lake, YNP, Wyoming, USA - YL17G02_20 | ecosystem: Environmental > Aquatic > Freshwater > Lake > Sediment | place: USA: Wyoming | collected...
TCATATCCATTACCTGACCTTGGACCAATTTCTGATTGATATCAATTAAAACAATTTTGGTAGCAAGGCCAGAGATCTGCAATGTATACGCAATAGTTGTTCCTACATCACCTGCTCCAATAATAGCAATCTTTGGCATAAGGCATCTCCTTTTATTTCTTTCACTTTACAACTCCTATACCACATAACAGTCTATGAGTAAAGGATATGGTAAGAGGAGGAAATGAATTGACATTTGTTATTCAAATTTGTATTTATATGGTAAATACTTAAAACTGTGCAAAGCAGGGGTTAAACACAACAGCAAAATAATTAGAAGTCAGAGGAATACGGAGCAATAAAAAACTAGTAAAAAGATTTTCTTAAATAATATATAGATCTTAAAGATGATGCCAATAGACCCATTAATGATTAAGCACAGACTCATTGAACGTATGATTGAGGTAATGAAGAAGGAATGTGCTTGTATTGAAAAAAGCTAAGATTAACAGTAGGTTTATTGAAATGGTACTGATAGCAGAGCTAAGCTTAAAGAATCGGGTGTTAAAAAAAGCTTGAGTGGTTTGGAATAGAAATTGTATATCTCAGAATCCACTGTATACCGCATATTAAAGGCAGATGACTTACTGCTTCGATTCGCAATTACAGCGACGTATTTTGGGGGGATTTCTATGGGCAATGGCTCACTAGAGCACTAAGTCCTGGACAGTATTGAGAAGTTTTCGGAGCCGACTAAGGCAGTCAACGAACTTTGGCATACTAATTGTACCCATTTGAGGGTAATTGGCTGGGTTGGTATTATCTGTTACCAGTGATGGTTAACTAATCTCGATATATTCTGGCCTGGCGACTTCTTAGTTTTTTATCAAATATGTCCACAACAACCTTTTGAAGACATACCCGATTCAGTGAGGGGGAAAAGCTGCTTAATACAGTGCTGAAGAAAAGTTAATAGCTATAGCACACGGTAATGACCTTAAAACTTATCAGCACAGATGAGAGATATAAGCTTACCATAATTACCTTCCTGGTAACGGGTGCCTTTCTTCTCACCTACTACTGTCACGTAATACTTCACACCAGTACGGTGTTTACCCAACTCTTTTATATTCCCATCATCCTAGCTGCAATCTGGTGGAAAAGGAAAGGTATCGCAGTAGCCCTATTGTTAGGGGCACTGCTTATATTAAGCAATTTTATCTTTAAAGTGGATGATTCAGCCCTGAGTGATTATCTAAGGGCATTTATATTTATCGTCATTGCCACCGTGGTGTCCCTATTAAGTGAAAAGATTGCGAAGGCAGAAGCAGTAACAAAGCGCGCCTATGAGGAGCTGGAACAGATTTTCAACACGGCTGGCAATGGAATGTGTCTCATTGATAGAGATTTTAATATACTTCGAATTAACAAGACATTTGAATATCTTTCAGACATACGTGGGGAGGACGCAGCGAGTAAAAAATGTTATGAGATATTTCCTGGTACCTTTTGTCATTCCACTGGTTGTACACTCACCCGTATACTCAGTGGTGAAGAGCTCGTTGAGCATGAGGTAGAAAAGCAGCGCGGCGATAATACTAAACTTATTTGCATTGTCACAGCAACTCCCTTGAGAAACCATAGTGGCAAGCTCATTGGCGTCGTTGAAGATTTTAAGGACATCACCGATCGTAAGAAGTCAGAAGAGAAAATGCAAAAGTTGACCTATGATCTCAGGGTGCGGGTCAAGGAATTGAATTGCCTGTATTCATTATCAAAGCTGGTAGAGAAACCTGGTATTACCTTGATTGAGGTACTTCAAGGAACAGTTAATCTTATTCCCTCAGCCTGGCAATATTCGGAAATCACCTGTGCATGCATTATTTATGTGGGGCATGTATATAAAACATACAACTACAAGGAAACTATTTGGAAGCAGGCTTGCGATATTATAGCCCAAAAGAATCAGGTTGGTACTGTGGAAGTCTTTTATTTAGAAGAAAAGCCAGAAAGAGATGAAGGGCCTTTCCTCAAGGAAGAGAGGGATCTCATTGAAATTATCACTGGCAGATTAGGAAGGATCGTAGAGCGCATACGTGCAGAAGAAGCGCTCAAGGTGGCACATGATGAATTGGAACGGAGAGTCGAAGAGCGTACCATCAAACTGAACCAAGCAAATGTGCTATTATGCCAAGAAATAGAAGACCGAAAACGGACAGAAGAGGAGCTTAAGAAATCGAAAATGCAACTTGAATTTCTCTCTTCACAACTCATCAACTTGCAGGAAAATGAGCGAAAACAAATTGCCCAGGAGTTACATGACAGCGTAGGGCAAACATTGGTCAGTCTGAAATATAGAGTAGAGGCCGTCCTAAAACAAATGGATAAAGAAACAGGGAGTAGCTATACCATACCATTAAAGAATCTAATCCCTAGAGTTCAAGACGCCATCAATGAGGTAGGAAGAATTAGTAAGGGGCTGCGACCACCAATGCTTGATGAACTAGGTATCATAGCGACCTTTTCCTGGCTTTGCCGGGAATTTGAAACAATTCACACTGACATCCAAATCGAGCAGGAAATAGAGTTACAGGAAGATGATGTGCCAGAAACCCTTAAAGTGGTTATTTATCGAATCTTACAGGAAGGTTTAAGCAATATCGTAAAACACAGCGGAGCAAATCTTGTGCATATTTCTTTTAAAAAAACTGATCGCACCATAGAATTGGCTATCAAGGATAATGGTAGGGGATTTAATCTCAAGCGTGCCCTTTCATTAGATAATTTTAATGGTGGATTAGGTCTTATCAATATGAGGAGGCGAACTGAGAACTCAGGTGGGTCTTTTGAGATTAATTCTGATAAAGAAACAGGGACTTGTATACGAGCACTATGGCAGTGTTATGGATAACTACTTTCTAGTAACAAGTCCTTTTTCTATGGCATAGGTAGTTAACGCAGAGATATTATGAAGATCCAATTTCCCCATAAGATTAGCACGGTGTCTCGTCACAGTCCTCTTGCTAATGCAAAGAAAGTCAGCAATCTCTCTGCTTTTATATCCCTCTGCAATCAGCTTTAAGACCTCACGCTCGCGTTTGGTAAGCGTTCCCCATGTTGATGATGGAGGCTTTAAGGTTTTACTTTCTTCTACGTACGCTTTAACCACCTTCTCTGAAATAAAATGACTTAAGTAAAGCTTACCAGCTAAAACCTCCTTGATTGCTGACATCAATTCTTCCTGGGTTTCACTTTTTGATATATAGCCATTCGCACCAGCTTTGAGGACTGGGAGAATAAATTCCTCAGACTCGTGAATTGTCAAAGCCAAAATCTTTGTCTTAGGAGAGAAGCGCTTAATCTCCTCGATGGCTTCCAACCCGTTCATCTTGGGCATGGATAGATCCATTAAAATAAGGTCCGGTTTGCATTCCCTGACCTGTCTGATTGTTTCTCTGCCGTCTTCTGCCTCTCCCACAATATCAAATTCAGTTTGAAGCGAGAGCAGTAACCGTAATCCTTCTCTCACTATGGTATGGTCTTCGGCAATGAATATTCGATATTTATTTTCCATAATAGTTCACTATCACTTTTAAAACCTGAAATCCCTAGCTCACCACTTATTAATTAAATCATTTTAATATACATATATAAGGCAATTCCTACCATCTATAAATCCTACTGTTAATCACCCCCAAAGATACTATTTTTATGTCATAGAAAATAAAGTTAATAGTTTCTCAACTTATTCTACACTTTTTAGAATAGTTGTAAACATTTTTTTCATGCTCATCTTCGACGTTTGTGTTGAAAACCAATACCGATTTGGCTCCTAGGGAGGTAGCGAAAAGGTATAAAGACCTTTAGCGAGTAGAACGTATCTTTCGAGAAGAGAAATCAACCTTGCAAATCCGATACACCTTTCAGCCAGTGCCTTGGGCACATTGTCTCCAGTTTCTTGGCATTAAGGCTAGCGATTGAGCTTCAACGTATTTTGAAAGATAAGAAAATCAACGTGAGTTAGCCAGAAATGATAACAGATCTCAAACATCTTAAAGCGGTGAGGCTAACTCTGGATGGACAGTAGTATTTAGTGAGAACTGATTTTGAAGGATGTACATATAAGGTTTTCCAAGCAGTGAGGTTAAAACCATTATACATTGTTACTTCTTTATCCGCTTAATGATGGGTATAGGAAAATAAATGAGTGTTAAATGTAGTGCCACAAATCATACTACCTTTATAACTTATTGTTTTACATGATCTTTATTTTTTAAACTGTTGAAGATGAATCACGCTTCTTAATAATATATCATAGTAAAGTGGTTAAACCGTACAGAGTGAAAATACACTATCAGCACCAATCAAAATGGTATCTTGTACACATTTACTAATTGTAAAAATTGGTCGATACTAATAACAAACAAGAATAATCCCCGCGATTTTTAATTGATGACGTGAAAGGGGGAATGTAATAAACTACAAGGTTATAGATGGAGAGAGACAAAACCAGCCCACTTCCATAACCTTGGAGGAGAATATGAATCACGACAATGGCAAGAGACAGAGGAGGAGGCTCAGCGCAGAGGAGAGGTGGCAAATTTATCGGGAGTGTGAACAGCCAGGGACAAAGATCGGAGAGATACTGCGCAAGTATGGATTGTATTCCTCTGATCTGCATAATATACGCACGATGGTAAAGGAAGCATCACTGGAACGTTTGAGGCAGAGTAAGCCTGGCCGGAAGAAAGTGACGACCGTACCAGTGAGGGATTACGAACAGCTGCAGAGTGAGTTAGCTAGAAAAGAGGAGGCCCTGGCAGAGATGACGGTGATGTTCACCGCGTTGAAAAAAAAAGTGAACTTGGAATAAGTGGACCATTTCCTCAAGGGAGGTTGCCTTTAGAGGTACGGCAGGAGATAGTAGCGGTAATTGCCTCTGTGAAGGCAAAAGGGGTGGCCCGATACCAGGCATGTGCGCTTTTGCAGATAAAGGTGAGGCGGATTGAGCGGTGGGAGGAGAGGATAAGAAGGACTGGGAGCATGGAATATGGCAGATCGGGTCCCACGCAGGTGGTGCATGCCCTCATGCCGGTAGAGCGGGAGGCAGTTGTGGAGTATGTGGGGCGGGAAGAGACAGTCGATTACTCGTATCAGATGCTTGCCTTGAAGGGAGGAGAAGAAGGGTTATTTTGCATGTCGGCATCGAGCGTGAGAACGATTCTGCATGAGGCATTACTGGCAGAGGACAGAACTGGCCGGATGAGAAGGGGTGTGAGGGTAAAGCCAGGGCGGCCGGAGGAGCTTACGGGGCCGAACCAGTGCTGGTGTTGGGATATCAGTTATTTAAGAACAGAGATGCTGCGGGTGTTTTGGTATTTGTATGTGATGCTGGATGAGTGGTCTCGGAAGGTGGTTGCCTGGCGGGTGAGCAGAAGTTTGGTGAGTGAGGAAGCATTGGCATTGATTGACTATGCCATTATTGCTGAGAAGCTTCTTGATGTGCCTGAGGAACGGTTTCCTATAGTAGTTAATGATCGAGGATCCCAGATGAAAGCCAAGGAGGTGAAACAGATGTTTAGGGATCTGGGGTTGATCCAGACCTTTGCACGGCCTCGCACACCGAATGATAATCCGTATGTGGAGGCGTTGTTCAGTACGGTAAAGACGACACCTTGGTATCCAGGCTGGTTTCCCAGTAATGATGCAACGGTGGTCACAAACTATTTTGACCGATACTTCACTTGGTATAATCACGAACACTATCATTCACGGATCGGATACGTAACGCCCTTTCAAAAACATACAGGGCAGGCTGAGAAGATTATACGACAGCGGAGAAATCAATTGACAACTCAGCGGGAACGGCGTAAAGAGTATTGGCTGTTGCGTCCCGATCATAATAGCCTGGATTTGAGGGGATGGTAAGGTATGGGTCGAAGGGAGATTGTCGATTGTAAGGCAATTACGGAAGCCGTTTTTGGGTGTTTAAGGTCTTATGTGGCGGAAAATCAAAAATCAGAGTGTTTTAATTTGAATGTTGGTACAACCATTAACCGGAGGAGGGTTGTAGTTTTTTAATTCTTACTTTCACGACATTATCTAAAAATTGCAGCGTAATGTCTACTCAGATACAATGATTATTAAATTTATTTAACTAAAAAAGGGAGGTGAGAATAGTGGAATCTATATCCAATTCTAAAGCAACCCCACATCAATTGACATTGCATTCAATTACGCTCACCATTTTACTCAAACTTTTGAGATCCATCTGGTTTGGGCTATGGTTAACAGTTGGGGGGATTAGTGGTTTTATCGTATTAGCTGCCTTGTTTTCTCCAATTCTTCTACTTGCGATGGCTGGTTTCTATCTCTTCTCCAAACTTTTTGGATTTTAAAACTGCCTTAAGTGGAGCACATTGGATCGTGTTATAAGACTTCGGAATGTCCCAGATTAAGGTAGAAATTATTTCTCCTTTTATTTGTGATGGCTAATTTTAAGAAAAATTAGAATTTGCTTTTACATTAATTACAAATCAAGACCCTAATGCCCCCTCGACCAATGGAATTAATTTGTTCTCAGTAAAACACACAGCACAATAATGTATTCCTAATAACCCCTTTCCTTTGAAATTTCATATTCCGAAAGCTTAGGTTTTTTGTTTAATACTCGGCTTTGTTCTAAAGTTACGTGATAGATTCACACCATACATAGGAGGACTGAATAGAAATCAGTTTCACAAAGGGTACCTGGTGGTTATTTTTATACCACACTAGGTTCCAGCATTGAGGTTTGAAGATTTTGTAGAAGGTGACCTTAAGCCAATTTAATAGGCCATGTTCTGACCAGCGTCTGCCAATTCTTTTGATACGATTGCAGACCTGACTGAAGGCACTCTCCACCGCATTGGTAGTGAGAGGGATAGCCTCTCCTTTGTAAAGCCACCATCTTAGAAAGGTGGTGACCGGTTCTATTAGATTCTGGATGTAAGCCCGTGCCTTAGGATAAGTGTGAGGGTCAAGGGCATCAAGCAATTCATGGAATCCTTTTTCTGTCTTTTCAGCAAGAACCGTGATGAGGTGGTGATCCTCTGGACAAATCTTTTCTAGCTGTGATTTAGTGAACTGTAGTGCAGGAATGGATTTAAGTTTCTCGATGAAAGAAGCCTGCTCTGTTTTTTTGACACCATCGGCGTAGAGCAAATAAGGAAAGTCTCTTTTCCCATGCAGTTGACACCGTTGGTGGTCCATACCTTTTCGCAAGAGATTTTCTTCAATCCCAGGGCCTCCATCTGAGAAAAGCACCTCGATCTTTTCATACTCAAGGCGTTCTTGGATCTCCTGGCGAATCTGAGCCCAAGTGGTATTGATCCAGAACCCTATCGGCTCAAACTTGCTGCGAGGGCCTAATGATGCTAATGCCCAGCGCATTTCTGCCTGACCAAGGTCCTCACCCGAAGGCCCCTGGAGGTGAACTTTGGTACCATCAACCAAGAGAAAACGAAAGGGTGTATCCTTCAGGTTACCAAAGGGGTTTTGGTGTGCTGCGAAGTGCTGCAAGCGCCGGTGAACGGTGGTGTGACTCATGGTCGTTCCCTGAATACGCTCAATTTCGCTCGTGGACCTGCGATAGGAGGCATGGACAGAAAGACCGATGGCTGGCTCCAGGGATTCTTCCAGGTAGTGGGTATAGGAAGGGATAGCAAGGAATTCTGCCAGAGGAACAATAGTACGTTTCCGATCCCCTTGGGTATCTAACAGCTGGGCAAAACGGAATCTAATGGTGCCCAGAGAAGATTTCAAGGTGCGTGCTTTGCGTTGATAACCATTTCGTTTATAACGACCAGGGTTCGTGCAGATCATTTCCTCTATTACTTTCTCTTCAAGCGCTTTCATGAGCGTACCAATGATAGTGCCATGAATCTCTCGACTGGATTCTTTTATTCCATAAATCAAACTGTTGATTGTCAGATGAGTATCTGGTATCTTAAATCTAAGGCGCAGGTCTATCATGATCTCGCTCATACGGATTCCCTCCTTTATTGTTAGTGTCATAACTATAAAAAGGGAATCCGTTTCTATTTGCAATACAATTCTACTTCATCACAGCATTGTCCGGTTAGGTTTTTGCAAAAGAAGAATAGAGGTTATGGAATTTTGGTGTTTGATGATGCTTTACATTTTGGAAAACACTGGTTTCATTTCTAATTTTGATACGCAGTTCCCGTACTCTTTTTATACTCACTTTCTCACGGTAGTTATTGTAGCAATAAATGGCAAGCAGAATATACGTAATAAGTCCGGCAAGCATCTGAACCATTAGTCCATAAGGACTCCTGGCAATGAGGTGATACACTTTAAGGTGGCGTTTCCACCAGCCAAAAAATATTTCGATGTCCCAACGGAGCTTAAAGATCATCGCAATGTGCTCAGCTAAGAGATCAAAGCGGTCTGTAGCAACCCAATAGTTAATAGCATTAACACAGTAGCCGATAAGGCGAACAGGCTTTTCTGTCTGGTTAACTCCCGGGGTGCCCAGCAGAACGATAGCATCATAAAAAATGAAGCTTTGAGGATTAACTGCATTAGTTTTGATCACTGTCTTGCTCGTACCAGCTTTGATGCGGCAGACAAAGTGTTTTCCTTCTGTTTGCCAGAGATCAAAGTTCTTATGGCATTGGTAGTAGCGATCCATAACACCAGTTTGGCCAGGTGAAAGGATTGCGCTTACAAAGGGGCGTTCATCTCCCTTGCCATCTGTTAAAAACATTTTGTACGGAATAGCGTGATTAAGGTCAAATCCTACATGTGCTTTGGCTTTCTTAACGCCAACTCTATAGTCTGCCCAGTGCATGGAGAGTACGGCATCAATTAAAGAGCCATCAATTGCTACGAGGTCTCCCAGATTATCGTATGCTGAGGGAAGTATTCCTTTCGCCTTGACGTTAAGGGCCTGCAACACCTCTAGTAGTTGTTCTAGACCTCTGGTATTGAGGGCTTCAGAAAAGCTGCTTTTTTTAATACCCTCAGAGGGGGCGATTACCTTACGTGCAAGTTCCTCTTCTTCAAGGGTTTGCAGCAGATGTCGAGCTGAGGTGTGCTCTTCAAGGTGAAAGTAAATTAATGCATTTAGTTGGTCTTCAAAGGTCATTTGCAATGGCCTGTTCCCCCTGGCCACAAGTGGTGTGATAGCCTTATATATCTCTTGTAGAGGGCTGGCCAGTTCGTAAAATGATGGAGCTTTTGTTTTTTGATCCCATGGATACAGTGTGCGCGGCATTTTAAATACCTCCGTAATATTAAGTAGTTACGGAGGCGGCCGCCCATTATTGATTTAAAAAGTCAAGGGAAAAATGATAGTGATACAACTTTTTTTTCATTCTACCTGATCCTTTGAAACCAAATGCACTGTATGCAATTTCCTAACCGGAAGATGCTGACTTCATCACGTACTTTTAGAACAAAGCCTAATACTCTGTATAAAAGGATTAAAGATGTTAAGCAAAGAATATTTATTATGGTTGATAACATCAGTAGTGCTAACAGGGTTTTATATGAAATATATGGGAGCAGTCTTTCCAGAAAAAGAATACCTATTTCAGGGCAAACAATTACTGCTAGCCATATCAGTAAGCCTATTATGGCTGTTATTAATCCCGACAACAGTCTTTCTTTACTTAGTTCTATTCACGCGGTCATAATTAATCTATGTCTTCATCAAATGGTAAGGGGGGCTTTTGTAAAGGCTTTCATTAAAGCAATAACTGTAAAGTACCCATTTTTTTAGACACGCTGTCTAAAGCAAAAGACCACCTATTTGATGCCGTCTCGCATATACTGCAGGCGGCATCTTTATTTAGTATGGATATGGAATTGGTTGTAAATATGGATATGCTTATAAATGTTCCAGACCAATTATCCTAAGCTACCAAATCTGTTAGGATCACCTAAATCTACCTTAAACTGAGACCTCCAAGGAAGTTTCTTCCTGTTCAATGAAGAACTTTTAAAACAATGATGACTATGACTGCAGAAAAGATAGGGTTAAAGATACTATACCGACGATGGATTTCACAATGGAGGATACCCTCGGTATCTAATTTAGATTTAATATTTAAGAGGATATCACATGCAGTGACACAAGCCCATACTACTTTTGTAAATTATTATTTTACATAATCTTTATTTTTAAACTGTCGTAGATGAATCACACTTTAATAACATACCATAATCAAGTGGTTAAATATTACAGAGTGAAAATACATTATTGGGGTCACTAAAAATGGTATCTTGTACATATTTACTAATTATAAAAATTAATTTATAAAATTAGAATTGCACAAAAAAAATGCACGTAATTATTTGGTTAAGCTGCTCCGTAAGATTCTATCTCAGCGAGTTGTCAAAGAACAAATTTAGTGAATTTTTGATGGGGTTTCCTTAAGCCTTTATAGTACTCTTTATTACAACTCATTTAATTTTGCAGTCAATCAAAGCTGTATAGGGTTGTATATATACAGGGAGTGGGTATAGTAGATGAGGCTGGGCATATGGTTGTAGTACTGCTGTGGGAACTTGAAGGAGTATCTGAGGTAATCGGGGTTAACGTTTTTAACGACAAACCTGAAATTACTGTGAATGGACTTTTACACGTGAAAAAGCAGGGCTACTATTAATGATAAAAATAGCGAATGAAACGGTTCAATTAGCTAGCGGACTCTCTGATTTTGGCAAGACCGTTAAAAGCATAAGTAGGGTTGATGTCAATCTGTGTTTTCAATGTGCAAAGTGTGCTAGTGGTTGCCCTGTCTCTTATGCCATGGACTACACGCCTACCCAATTAATCCACGCTATTCAATTAGGACTGATCCACCTTGTGCTAAACAGCAAAACCTTCTGGCTATGCGCTTCGTGTCAAACCTGTACCACTCGTTGTCCACAGGACGTGGACCTTGCGAAGGTAATGGATGCAGTAAAGATCATCGCCCAGCGCAATAAGGTAAAGGCCAAGATACCTGCGATACCCATCTTCTACAGGAGTTTTCTGAGCAATCTTGCCTTCTTCGGGCGTGTTTATGAGCTGGGTCTTGTGGTCACCTTTAAGCTACTCACTCGCAATTTTACCAAGGATATAGGCCTGGGCCTCAGGATGATAAGGAAGGGGAAGTTGAGGATCTTACCTAGCTTTAAGGGGGCATTGGCCGCAAGGATGATATTATCTAAAGTCAAGGCGAAGGAAAAGCAATGAAGTACGCTTATTATCCTGGGTGCTCTCTCCATTCCACAGCAAAAGAATACGATCATTCGCTTCGCGCCACATGCGATATGCTAGGTATCCAATTGGTGGAAATTAAGGATTGGTTCTGCTGTGGTACAACTCCAGCGCATAGTGTTTCCAGGTTACTTGCCTCAGCCCTCCCCCTTGGGAATTTAGTAATCATGCAAAGAATGGGGTTCCATGAAGTTGTCGTACCATGTTCCTGTTGTCTCTCCCTATTCAAATCAGCTCTATACGAAGCGGAGAATGAACCTAGGTTGAGGGTAGAGCTTGAGGACATCGTTGATGGCACATGGGGTAGCAACATCAACGTCTATCATCCGCTCCAGTTATTCTCTATGCAATCCCAACTAAGTAAGATTTCCAATTTGGCCAAGAGGCAGTTGGTAGGCTTAAAAGTGGTTTGTTACTACGGGTGCCTGCTCACACGACCACCGAAGGTTGCCCAGTTTGACTCCTGCGAGTACCCAGAAAGCATGGACCGATTATTAAGGACACTGGGCATAACTACCCTGGACTGGTCCTATAAGACCGATTGCTGCGGAGCCTCCTTTGCTGTCACCGAAACTGATATTGTGCTGAAACTGTGCCGCGATATTTTAGAGGGAGCTAAATCAGTGGGGGCAGATGCGATTGCTGTTGGCTGTCCGCTTTGCCACATAAACCTAGATACGCGCCAGGAAGAAATCGAAAAAATTTATGGTACACATTATGAGTTACCCATACTGTATTTCACTCAGTTGATGGGGATCAGCTTTGGCCTCTCCTCAAAGAAACTATTGCTTGGAAAGCACTTTGTCAGGGCGGGAAGAAAGCTAGAGGAGGTGATGCAACATGCCTAGTGAAAAGGTTGGGGCAGCGCTGGTAGTAGGCGGAGGTATTGCCGGAATGCAGGCGTCCATCGATCTGGCCGAATCAGGTTTTAAGGTCTACTTAGTGGACAAGAACCCTGCTATCGGTGGTACCATGGCTCAGCTTGATAAGACCTTTCCCACGAATGACTGTGCCATGTGCACTCTGGCGCCAAGAATGGTCGATTGCGGAAGACATATCAATATCGAGAAGCTGACCTATTCAGAAATCGTTGGTATTCAGGGAGAGCCGGGGCAGTTCCATGTTCAGGTGAGAAAGAAGGCGCGCTCTATTGACCCAGCCAAGTGTACCGGCTGTGGAGAATGCACCCAGAATTGTCTTGTCCGATATAAGGCTTACCCCGAACCTGTAGTGGTTGCTGAGCCAGACCTATCTTTGGAAGACCGGTCAAAGATGGAGGACATTGTCAATCATCACCGGGGTAAGACAGCTCCGCTCATGGCTATACTCCAGGGCATCAACGAGGAGTTCAACTACCTGCCAACTCCGGTGCTGTACTATCTGTCCCGAAGCTTAGATATCCCACTAGCACATCTGCTGAAGGTTTCAACCTTTTACTCACTTTTCAGCCTTAAACCCAGAGGCAAGCACATCATTACTATATGCCAGGGCACCACCTGTTTTGTGCGTGGTTCTGAAAGAATAATGGCAGAACTGGAGGGGACGCTAGGCATCAAACCTGGTGAAGTAACAGATGACGGGAAGTTCAGCTTAGAGACCGTGAGATGTATCGGTTGTTGTGCCCTTGCTCCTTGCGTAAGAATCGACCGTGAGGTGCATGCCAAAATCCGGCCAACGCGTGTTAGGGATCTACTCACAATGTATTGATAGTTGAGCACGTCCAAGATGTTCACAGGGTGAGATGATGGAAGTACTGAGAAAGTGTTTTGATACTAACGGGCATCATACGATTCTTGTGTGCCAGGGAACGGGATGCATATCGTCCAAATCTGACCGCGTCTTTGCAAGCTTGGTAGAGGCAGTCGAGCGGCTACATATAGCAGGAGTAAAGGTGGATTTTACTGGTTGTCACGGATTATGCCAGCGCGGTCCCGTGGTCGTGATAGAACCTGAGGGAATCTTCTACGCAGAAGTGAAGCCCGAAGATGCTGGTGAGATTGTGCAGTGGTTAAAAGAAGGCTATGTCGATGACCGGCTGTTGTATCGTGATCAGGTTACCGGTCAGGTGGTTCCTCACTACAGAGACGTCTCTTTTTATGCTAAGCAGGAACGCCGTATCCTGCGCAACTGTGGGCGTATTAACCCAGAGAGAATCGATGATTATATTGCGGTCGGGGGCTATGAAGCGCTGCGCAAGGCCCTTCTCAATATGACCCCGGAGCAAGTTTTGGGTGAGGTAAGACGTTCAGGGTTGAGGGGACGCGGTGGAGCCGGTTTTCCAACGGCTCTGAAGTGGGAACTCTGCCGTCGCGCTCCAGGTGACTTTAAATACATCATTTGCAACGCTGACGAAGGAGACCCAGGCGCGTATATGGATCGAAGCATACTAGAAGCCGATCCGCATAGTGTTATTGAGGGAATGATCATCGGTGCCTATGCCATGGGAGCCAGGCAAGGCTTCATATACGTACGTGCTGAATACCCTATGGCAGTCAAGCGGCTTCAGATTGCTCTTGGACAAGCAAAGGGATGTGGATTCCTGGGAACCAATATCCTGGGCTGGGGTTTCAACTTTTCCATTGATATTGAGTGTGGATCCGGGGCTTTTGTGTGTGGGGAGGAGACGGCCCTGATAGCCTCCATTGAAGGTCTGGCAGGCGAACCCCATCAACGGCCTCCCTTCCCGGCTCAAAATGGGCTCTGGGGGAAACCAACAAATATTAACAATGTAAAAACGTGGGCAAATATCCCGCTCATCGTCACCCGGGGAGCAGACTGGTTTTCTCAGGTTGGCACCCAGAAGAGCAAGGGGACAGTGGTCTTCTCCTTGGTAGGAAAGGTTGTGAATCAGGGGTTGGTTGAGGTGCCCATGGGGACAAGACTGAGCTCGCTTGTTTCTGATATAGGCGGGGGGATTCCCGACAGTAAAAAATTCAAGGCGGTGCAGACAGGCGGACCCTCCGGCGGGTGCATTCCAGCACAGCTAGCCCACCTGTCAGCAGATTATGAGACCTTGACTGAGGCCGGCTCCATCATGGGTTCTGGCGGCTTGGTGGTTATGGACGAGGACACCTGCATGGTTGATGTAGCCAAGTATTTCCTCACCTTTACCAAGGACGAGGCGTGCGGCAAATGCACCCCCTGCCGTGAGGGAATCGGAAGGATGCTGGAGGTCCTCACCGATATTACCGAAGGACGGGGACAGGAAGGTGACATCGAGTTACTAGAAGAAATGGGCAGGACAATCATTGATTCGTCTCTGTGTGGGCTTGGAGGCACCGCCCCCAACCCTGTGCTTACCACCATCCGCTACTTCCGGGATGAATATGAGCAGCACATTAAATACAAGCGATGCCCGGCCATGGTCTGCAATAAGATCATCTTCACCCCCTGCAAGTATAACTGTCCAGTGAATACCGATGTACCAGCCTTCATTGCCCATATTGCTCGGGGTGAATACCAGGAAGCCTTTGAAGTCATTCGTAAACCAAATCCTTTGGCCATCTCTTGTGGCTATATCTGCCATCATCCTTGTGAGGAGCGTTGCCGATCTCTAGGGACTGGCGGCGAGTCCATCTCAATCAAGGCGCTGAAACGTTTTGCCGGCGATTACGTTATGAGGGATGGTTACAAACCCTTATCCAGACCTGAGTTACTCAAGCTGGAGAAGGTAGCCATCGTCGGCTCTGGACCAGCAGGCCTGGCCGCAGCTTTCGACTTGTCCTTCCTGGGCTACCAGCCCACCGTTATCGAGGCTAGTTCGGTAGTGGGTGGGAACTTGGCGTTGGTTATCCCGGAGTACCGCATGCCGCGGCGCATTGTGGATCTGGAGATCGAGTGCATCAAGCAAGCTGGGGTGACAATCCTCACCAATACACCAGTAGGACAGAATCCTACTATTGATGATCTTTTTGCCCAGGGTTACAAAGCTATTCTCCTAGCTACGGGTGCCCATAGGAGCCTGAAGCTAGGCCTTCCCAGTGAGGATATCCCGGATGTGATTGATGCGTTCGGCTTTCTGAAAGCAATTAAATTTGGCAAGGCGGTCTCGATTGGTGAAAAGGTGGGAGTCATTGGTGGAGGCAACTGTGCCATCGACGCTGCCCGGACCGCCCTGCGAACCGGCGCTAAGGAGGTCTTCATTATCTACCGTAGGAGCAAAGCGGAAATGCCAGCCATGAAGCGGGAGATCGAGGCAGGAGTCGAGGAAGGGGTGAAAATCATAGAGTTGACCGCTCCTGTTCGGATCATTACCCGGAGTGGTCGGCTGGCTGGCGTTGAGTGCCTTGCTATAGAGCTGGGTGACTTCGATGATACTGGCCGGCGACGCCCCATCCCCATTCCAGGTTCTGAATTTGTCATTATGCTGGATAACTTGATCCCAGCTATTGGCGAAGAACCTGACCTCTCATTCTTGCCTCCGGGATATGGGTTAGAGATTTCCAATCGTAACACGATTGCGGTCGACCCGGAGTCGATGGCTACGAATCGCCCCGGTATCTTTGCTGCTGGTGACGCCGTGACCGGGCCTTCCACCATCGCCGACTCTATTGCCAGTGGGAAGCTAGCCGCTCAGAGTATCCACAAGTTTCTCCAGGGCCAGCCAGTAGTCCGGGATTATTCCATTACTGTGCCGTGTCCGCGTGTGGAACCGGTACCGCAGACAGAAGAAATGTTTGAACTACAGCGTTTCCCCATGCCTTGTGCCCCAGCTGCGGAGCGGGTACATAATTTTGGCCTGGTGGAATTGGGCTTGAGTGAGGAGGTGGCTTTAAAGGAGGCCCGACGCTGCCTTCGGTGCGATATGCGATAGAGTTGTCGATGAAGTAGATAACCAAACGGATTGCAATAAGTTTGTTCCTTAATGGTTAGACATCCAGTGACAAGGTTAATGGATACAAAAATGGTTTCACTCATCATAGATGACCGGAAGATCGAGACTAACGCGGGAAGCACTATTCTAGATGCAGCTAAGGCTGCGGGGATACGCATCCCCACCCTTTGCCATCACCCGGCTTTGGCTTCCTATGGATCCTGCCGATTATGCGCGGTAGAAATTGCCGGTAGGCCAAAGCTTGCTGCTTCCTGTGCCTACCCTGTAGAGGAGGGTATAGAGGTAAAAACGGCTTCTCCGCGCGTCCTTAAGGCACGTAAGCTAGTTATGAGTCTTCTCCTGTTGCGTTGCCCCGATGTCCCCAAGCTAAAGGAGCTCGCAGAGCAGATTGAAGTGGATGAAGCTGTAGTCAAACGTTTCAAGCCTGATAGTGAGAAGTGTATCCTTTGTGGCCTTTGTGCTCGGGTGTGCCGTGAAAGAATGGGAGTGGGGGCTATCGACTTTGTTAACCGTGGGTATAAGAGGAAGATAAGCCCGCCTTTTGGTGAGTTTTCACCCGTGTGTGTTACTTGTGGGGCCTGTGAAGTGGTGTGTCCCACCGGAGCAGTCAACCTATCTGAGATCACCAAGAACAAACCGAGGCCGATTCCATCCGAGTACAATGCCGGCCTTGTTGGGCGAGGAGCGATTTACATCCCCTTCGCCCAGGCCATTCCCAAGGTTCCGGTCATCGATCGAAACACCTGCATGCATTTTCTGAAAGACGTCTGCAAAAGCTGTGAGAACTTCTGTGGACCCAAGGCCATCAACTATGATCAGGAAGATGAGATTATAGATATTGAAGCTGGCGCTGTAATAGTGGCCTCGGGCGGCGAGATCATCGACCCTCAATTGAAACAAGAGCTTGGCTACGGTAGGTACCCCAATGTCATCTCCAGTCTCCAGTTCGAGCGCTTGCTATCCGCAAGTGGCCCGCATCTGGGTAAGGTACTTCGCCCCTCCGACCTCGAGCCTCCAAAAAGGATAGCGTTCATTCAATGCGTAGGTTCCAGAGAGATCGACTCGAACTACTGTTCTTCTGTCTGCTGCATGTATGCCACCAAGGAAGCCATCATTGTCAAGGAGCATGAGCCAGATACTGAGTGTACCATCTTCTACATTGACCTAAGGGCCTTTGGAAAGGGATTTGAGGCTTACTATAACCGTGCCAAAGAGATTGGGGTTAAGTATGTCCGGTGTCGTCCCTCTTTCATCAAGGAAGTGCCCGCAACCCGCAACCTCCTGATCCAATACCAAGGGAAGGGCAGCCAAATTGCCACTGGCGAGTTTGATCTCGTTGTTCTCTCCATGGGGCTTCGGACAACACCAGAAGAGGTGCAATTGGCTCGGATTCTCGACATTCATCTCAACGAGCACGGCTTCGTCAGCACCAACGAAACTACTCCGACAGAGTCTTCCAGGCAGGGCATATACGTAGCCGGACTGTTCTCCGGGCCCAAGGATATACCTGAGAGTGTGACCGAGGCCTCTGCTGCAGCTGCCAAGGTGATGGGCTTCCTTGCTGAGGAGAGGGGCAAACTCATTACTGAGAAGAGCTACCCACCGGAGCGGGATGTGACAGGTCAAGAGCCACGTATTGGTGTTTTTGTATGCCACTGCGGGAGGAATATAGGTGGTTATTTAAACGTCCCACAAGTCGTTGAGTACGCCAAAACCCTGCCCGACGTTAACTATGCGGAAGACAATCTGTACACCTGCTCCACAGATACCCAACAAGCGATTAAAGACAGGATTTTAGAATATGGTCTTAATAGAGTGGTGGTAGCTTCGTGCACACCGAGAACTCACGAGCCGCTCTTCCAAGATACCCTGAGAGAGGCTGGACTTAACCCCTATCTATTCGAGATGGCAAATATCCGTGACCAGTGTTCCTGGGTGCACATGCATGACCCAGCAGCGGCAACCCAAAAGGCGAAAGATCTCGTAAGGATGGCTGTCGCCAAGGCACGGTTGCTGGATCCTTTGTACCCGCAATTTGTGAATGTGGTTCCCAGAGGTCTGGTCATCGGTGGCGGCATGGCTGGAATGACGGCAGCCCTTGACCTGGCAGAACAGGGTTTTGAAACCTATCTGCTCGAAAAAAGCTACTCTCTCGGTGGGAACATGCGGCGGCTGAAATTCCTTACGAATGGTGATGACCCACAGGAATGGTTGAACACCCTCATTGAAAAGGTGACCACACATCCTAAGATTAGGGTTTACACTGAGGCGGAGATCTCGGACTTTCAGGGCTCTGTGGGTAACTTCAAGACAGGGTTCATCGCCGACGGTAAGGCTCACACTATCGATCATGGGATCGTCATTGTGGCCACAGGTGCTCAGGAGTATAAACCACAGGAATACACCTATGGTCAAGACCCCAGGGTGATTACACAGTTTGAGTTGGAGGAGAAATTAGCCAACGGTGACTTTAATGCGAGCTCCGTGATTATGGTGCAGTGCGTTGGCTCTCGGGAAGAGCCGCAGACCTATTGTAGCCGCGTGTGCTGTGCCCAGGCGGTGAAGAATTCGATGAAGATAAAGGAGAGAAACCCAAAGGCAAACGTATTTATTCTAAACAGGGATGTGCGGACCTACGGTTTTGATGAGGCATACTACCGCAAGGCTCGCGAGGCAGGAGTAAGTTTTATCCGGTTCGATGAGGGTCACAAACCACAGGTAGCATCCAACAACGGACACCTCGTGGTGTCAGTAGACGATAGCCTGCTTGATATGATTCTGAATATTGACTGTGACGCCATCGTCCTCTCAGCGGGCACGGTGGTGCCACGGGATGATACCGCCAATCTAGCCCAGAAGCTAAAAATACCCCTCACCCAGGATGGTTTTCTGCTTGAAGCTCACATGAAACTCAGGCCTGTTGATTTTGCGAGCGAGGGCATTTATCTTTGTGGTCTGGCGCATGGTCCGAAGACCCTCAGTGAGAGTATTATTCAGGCAAGCGCCGCCGCAGCCCGGGCTTCGACCGTGCTCTCCAAACAGCAGATACAACTGGAGCCGCGGATATCCCAGGTGGTGGACGAGAATTGTGATGGCTGTGCCTACTGCATCGAGCCTTGCTCCTACAATGCCCTCACTCTTGTAGAGTACATGAAAGATGGTGCTGTGAAGAAGACGGTGGAGGCAGACTCGGCTAAGTGTCGTGGTTGCGGGGTGTGTCAAGCTACTTGCCCGAAAAAGGGTATCTTTATTCGTAACTTCAGACTGGAGCAGCTATCAGCCATGATGGAGGCAGCGTTAGCGAGATGAGTACAGAAACCTTTGAGCCATTAATCATAACCTTCTGCTGTAATTGGTGTTCGTATGCAGGAGCAGATCTGGCAGGTGTTTCCCGAATCCAGTATCCGCCCAACATCCGCATCATCAGGGTGATGTGCTCTGGGATGGTGCATCCGAATCTGGTCATCGATGCTTTAACCAAGGGTGCCGATGGAGTGCTGGTGTGTGGTTGCCATCCTGGGGATTGCCACTATCAGGAGGGAAATCTCAAGGCCCAAGCTAGGGCTGATGCCATCAAGCTCATAATGCAAGACTTCGGCATCGAAGAGCCCAGATTTCGGCTGGAATGGGTGTCTGCGGCTGAAGCACCTAGGTTCGCTCAGGTAATAACCGAGATGGTGTCCCAGGTCAAGACGTTGGGTCCCAGTCCATTCAAGACATTCTGAGGGAGAAATAGCATGGAGCCAGCACAGACGTTCCATGACAAAAAGTTCATGTGGGATGGAAAGACCTACCAGGATCGAAGAGAAGCAGAGGAAACTGGTCAAAAATACCAAAGCAATGGCTTTGAGGTTGAGCTGGTTAGGAGAGGGGAACTCTACTTCCTATTCACTCGGAGAGTGGTTAGAGAAGTTGTAGTCGAGGGAAAACCTATGTGAAAGGAGGTTTAAATCATGGTTCGAATAGCGGAGGAATGGCTAAACATTTGTGGTGGCTGCGAGGTGACCATCTTAGACATTGGCGAGCCGCTTCTGGATCTGCTGCCCAAGCTGCAGTTTGTCCACATGCCTGTGCTTATGGACCACAAGTACTTCGGTCAGACAGGTGAGAAAGCAGATTTGGAGATTCCGGAAGCAGATATCGGCATTATCTCTGGTGGGATAAGGAACGACAAGGAAAAACATGTTGCTTCTGAGATGAGAAAGAAATGCAAGACGCTCATTGCGCTGGGTTCTTGTGCTTGTTACGGTGGTATCCCTGCGTTAGCCAATCAGTACGCTTTGCAGGATTTATACGACAAGGTTTATAGACAGTCCAAGACCACTGATCCGGCGAACACCCCCTCAGAAGATATACCACCATTAACTGACAGGGTTTATGCGCTTGATGAGGTTGTAACGGTTGATGTCTATATTCCCGGATGTCCAACATCGCCTGATATTGTTGCTGATGCTCTCACTTCACTGCTTTCAGGAAAAACCTTTACGTTACCTGAAAGAAGCGTATGTGATGACTGCCCAACCAAGAGGGAGAAAAAGGCAATAGCTGCTGTGAAGAGACCTCTAGAGTCGATAATACCACCCGGGCAGAGCTTAGAGGCCTCGAAATGCTTCATGGAGCTTGGATATCTCTGCTTAGGGCCTGTAACCAAGTCTGGCTGCGGCGGTCATGAAAAGGTTCCAAGATGCGTCAAGGCGATCATGCCTTGCCGAGGATGTTTTGGACCCATACGAAAGGGTGCCAATCCGATGGTGGACATGATGGGGGCACTGTCAAGCATAGGGTTGGATCCGAAGCTTATTGTGGACAGACCCGCGACATTCCAGCGATATATCGGTGCGCACGGTCGCTTGAGACCGCTGCCTAAGAGATAACATTAAAGAAGGAGTAGACAATGGGTAAGCAAATAGTAATTCAACCAGTCACAAGAATAGAAGGGCATGCAAAAGTTACAATCTTTCTGGATGATGCTGGCGATGTCAGTGATACCAGAGTAAATGTTGTGGAACTCAGGGGGTTTGAAAAGTTTTGCATAGGGCGACCGATGGAGGAATTGCCTAGGATTGTAACCAGTATTTGCGGGGTATGCCCCTGGTCACACCATTTGGCGAGTGCGAAAGCATGCGATGCAGTGTTTGGAGTAGAGATACCACCTGCGGGGAGAAAACTGAGAGAACTCGCTAATTCAATTGCATTTACAGAGGAACATATACTACATTTCTATTTTCTGGCAGGGGCCGATTTTATAATGGGGCCTGATGCAGATTACTCTGTCAGAAATATTATCGGTATTGCAGGAAAAGTCCCCGATATCGCTAGGAGGGTTGTAAGAGGCAGGCATTTGGGAGCAGTGATGCTGGAGATACTTTCTGGCAAGTCAATACACCCTGTGGCGGCTGTTCCCGGTGGCTTTAGCAAGGTTTTAACATCGGAAGAAAGAGATAAAATGCTTCCCATGGCGGAAGAGGTCTTGGAGCTTGCGAAGTTTACCATTGAATTTACCAAGAACAACGTTTTCACACAGTATCTTGACACTATCAAAACACTCGGCGTCATAAAAACAGGTTTTCTAGGCACCGTGACCAAGGACGGAACTCTGGATCTTTACGACGGTGTTTTGAGGATGATGCAGCCAGACGGTAGCTATGAAGATTTTACTTATGACAAGTACACCGAGTATATAGGCGAGCATGTTGAGCCATGGTCATATTTGAAGTTCCCCTACATGAAGAAAGCCGGGAAGCTTTCGATGGAGTTAGACAATCCAGTCGGCGTCTATAGGACAAATACACTGGCGAGGATAAATGTGTGCGACAAGGTACGCACACCGCTCGCTCAGAAAGAATTCGAGGAATTCAGAAGTACCTTTGGCAGACCTTTACAGCTGACCCTTGCTTACCACTGGGCAAGGTTGATTGAGTTGCTCTACAACGCCGAATATGCTGTGAAGTTACTGAAAGACCCTGACCTAACTTCCAATGAGATAAGGGTTCCTGTGAAGCCACGAGCCGCAAGAGGAGTTGGCTGCGTGGAGGCTCCAAGGGGGACATTGATCCATGACTACGAAACTGATGCCGAAGGCATGGTCACCAATGTGAACCTAATTGTCGGCACGACCCATAACAATGCTCCAATAAACATGTCTGTAAAGAAAGCTGCTCAGGATAACATTAAAAATGGGAAATATGACCAGGCACTCCTGAATACCGTGGAAATGACCATTAGGGCATACGATCCTTGTCTTTCGTGTGCTACTCATAGCCTGGATGGCCGTATAGCAGTGAAGATCGACATCTTCGATTCACGTGGGCAGCTGATCGGAACAATAATGAACTGATGAGCAACTTTAGCGTATCCCACGACGATTGTCTCCCCAGGTTTTGTAAGAGCCGGGTGTTAATTCTGGGGTGTGGTAATGTCTTATTTGGCGATGATGGCTTCGGCCCAGCTGTGATTGAGTATCTTGAGAGCCACTGCGCCATCCCTGAAGATATCTGTATTCTGGATGTGGGCACAAGCATCAGAGACCTGCTTTTTACGGTTGCTCTATCTCTTGTAAAGCCACAAACAATACTGGTTATCGATACCGTTGACACAGGCAGAAAGCCAGGCGAAATATATGTAGCACCGCTTGAAGACTTTCCACCACCCAAAGATAGCGGTTTTTCTCTTCACCAGCTACCGACCTCCAGTTTGTTGGGAGAATTAAAGAATTATTGTCAGATTGATATCGTGCTTATCAGTGTTCAACCAGAATCTATCCCTGAGGTGGTCTGTCCAGGCTTATCTGAAAAAGTACTAGCCGCCATTGACCCGGTTTGCGAGTACATTTTGAAAGCCTGCCTTTGACACCTCCCGGGGTCTCTTGATATTTATTTACTTTTTACGCCATTACGGATTCTACATCATGATATACCCTGACTTCACTGCTCTTGAGTCTTTTCTTTTGATCAGCCTGAAACAATTATATTGTTATGCCTTGTTACAACAGAAAGATTTATAAATGAGCCGTACAATAAGTTATATATGATGTCTCATGACATACGAGTTTAAAAGAGGTAATAGCAATTGAAAGGAAAAGAGATACTGAGATTTTTTTATTCTTGACAAATATAATAAACCAATATTGAATAAATCAATCTATATAAACTTTAATTTTTTAATACAAATTAATTTTTCATCTCATTCAGGAAGAGGCATAACATTGCTCAGTATCATTAAAAACAACGGGAACATGAATAAAAGCAGTGATTCAAAATCTTATACTCATTACTGTAGATCTTTAAGTAGCAAGAAGATTGGGGACTATCTGGTTGAGGATCAAACCTGTAGTGAACTTTCAATCAGACAGGCACTGGAACTGCAATCAACCCTCACAAGAGAAGGGGTTTACAAGCCCATCGGCAAGATTATGATAGAAGCACATAACCTCTCCGCAGAGGATCTAGAACTCTGTCTTCAACGACAAAGAGTGGATATCCTTTCTTCAGTTTCCCTTTTTAAGGACTTGCTATCAGCATCAGTACTAAAGATTGCCAATGTGGCTGAACATTACGTCCTTCCTAAGAACACAACCATTTTTCACGAAGGCGATCCCGGTGATACCTTCTGCGTTATTATATCTGGCCGATTACGAGTATTTCGGGTACCTGAAGACGGTGTTGAAGTCACTCTGGCTACCTTAGGGCCAGGTGAAGGGGTTGGTGAAATGGCCCTGCTGACTGGAGAACCCCGCTCTGCCACAGTGGAGACAGTTGAGCCAACCTGTCTTCTGATTGTACCCAAGAATGATTTTGACCAAATCCTAGCTGAAAACCCCGAACTGAATAAGGTTTTTTTAAAGATTCTGGCCGGGCGCCTGACCATAGGTAACCTTCAAATTGCAAGAGCATCTGAAACTGAACAGGCATACAAACGGTTTCTTTCAGAGCAAAACATTAGATTGGAACCCGACTTGATTGGTAAGAGCAGAATCATCCAAAAGCTCAGGGCTAAGATAGAAGAGGTTGCTGCAGATGATCGGCCAGTTCTGATTATAGGCGAACCCGGTACCGAAAAACGTGACGTGGCTGGCTTGATTCATCGAAAAGCAAACCGATCGGATAACCCCTTTCTAGTTATAGACACTAAAGCGGTAAGCCCTGTGAACTTCAGTTCTACCCATCAGCAACGAGATTTGCTCCAACTCGAGCTGGCCCAAGATAGCGCACTGTTCGGCCATGAGCGAGGTATCCTTTCCTTTGCCAAGACCAAGCGCTTGGGATTAATTGAAGTGGGACATGGAGGCACGGTTGTAATAGAAAATATTGATCAGCTGGCAGAAAGCGTGCAGGTTAAACTTGCTGAATTCATCACCAGTGGGCTTTTTCACCCACTGGGAAGTCAGACAAAGTTCTCATCATCAGTACGAATTATAGTCACTACCACCACTGACCTAACCCAACTAGTCCCAAATCAAGCGAATATATAATCTTTGAATGAATTAGCGTTGCGCAACTAATCGCACAGCCAAAAAATCAACAGTGAGAGGCCACAATAGGTAGTGCAAACGATGTTGACAGACATT
>Ga0315274_10003129_pt1 | contig 24648 bp, 16 predicted proteins | sample YL17G02_20_MG_FD_203700 | JGI IMG/M metagenome (GOLD analysis project Ga0315274, IMG submission 203700) | Sediment microbial communities from Yellowstone Lake, YNP, Wyoming, USA - YL17G02_20 | ecosystem: Environmental > Aquatic > Freshwater > Lake > Sediment | place: USA: Wyoming | collected...
CGGCATGTTCTGGACCGATCGCGGCGCCAACGCCATCCTCGCCGCCCGCTGCTGCCACCGCTCGGGCCGCGCCGAACAATTCTGGGAAGACCGCGCCGCCTGAACCAACGTTTATGTCGTACGCCCCCGAGCGCGCGGAGAGCCACCGAGACGACGGGCTCGACCGTCATTCCCATTCGCTCGAAGCCCTTCACGCCGGCGACCTCGCCAAACTCGGTCTTGGTCGCGCCGGGACACAACGCCAGCACGTCCACGCCCTGCTTTCGCAGCTCCGCCCACATCGCTTCGCCGAGAAACAGGTTGTAGGCTTTTGAAGCGGCATAGTTAGCCCACAGCGGCGCGCTCAGGTAGCCCATCACCGACGCGAGGAAGATGATCCCGCCGCGCTTTCGCTCGACCATCTTGCGGCCGAACTCGTGAGCGAGAATCAGAGGCGCGCGACAGTTGACGTTCAGAAGGCTCAGTTCTTTCTCCAGATCGTGATCCAGAACGCCGCCGGTCAGAGCGAAGCCGGCGTTGTTGACGAGAAGCCCGATCTCCAGGTTGTCGGTCGCAGGCCGAATCGCCGACATGAAATCGGGCTGCGACAAATTGGCGACAACGGCGTTTGCCTCTATGGCGTGCTGCCTCGAGAGTTGCTCAGCCAAGGCGTCCAACCGGTCCTTGCGGCGCGCGACGAGGACCAGGTTCAGCCCGCGCGCGGCCAGCTGGCGGGCGAACTCGGCCCCGATTCCCGACGAGGCGCCCGTGATCAGTGCCCAGGGTCCATAGTGTTCCTGAAATGCCCCCATGCGAAAGCACCTCCCACTGGCCGAAACCCTTGCCGCGATGCGAAACGCCAACGACGGCAAGCGTCTTTTGGGCCGAAAAATCGTCAGCGGCGGTCTTCGCTGTCACGGATGTCCCCGCGCAAGGAGAAGGTCGAGAGATCGTTGGAAGCCCACACGCCGGAACCCAGGCATCCGGATGTCACTCGGGTGAAAGTGAGACGATCAGAGGACGGAGCTGCGCAAGGAAGTCCGCACATTGCGTCCATCGCAACGCGACATGGTCTCGGGCAAAGGAAGACATGGCCACATAATCCGCTTCCAGGCGGTCTTCGAACATTCTGTCGTACAGCCTCCCCCATTGCGCGTCCAGTACGCCTGTCTTGACGAATTCGCGGTGGAAAGCGGCTCGCACGGCGGCATGTTTCCGAAAAGGCGGCCGCCGCTCCAGAAGCGCGGCGCTGGCTCCATAGAACGCCGCGTAGTACAACCGGTTCACCGCGAAACCATACGCGCCGGATTCCATCTCTCGATGCGCTGCCGCGAGACTCTCCTCGGCCTGCGCCCACCAATAGCGAACGATCTCGGCCCGTTGTTCCGGCGTGCTCACAACACAATACCGTCCTTGAGAATCTCGTCCCGCAACAGACAGACTCCCGCGCCGGCTTCCCAGCGACCCCGATCTATCACAATGGTGCTAATGTTTGTGCTATGCTGCAAATTCACTTCGAACACGATGTCGGTGATCCGGTCGCGTTCGGCGCGGGCGATCGGCTGTGCCGTGACGATGAGCACGTCCTGGTCCGATTCTTGGTCCGCCTCGCCGCGGGCGAACGAGCCATACAAGATCATCGTTTCGACGTCGAATTCGGCTCCCAATCGCCGCCGCAATTCTTCGAGCGCTCGCGATTGGTTTTCCATTAGAACGATGTCTGCAATCTGTCTCACAACGAGCAACCTCGCTCCCTGCGGCCGGGTGCGCCATGGAGCGGATTGGATGTTGTGTTGCGGAACCGCTTTTCTTCAAACAAAAAACGCCGGCGCGTCAACCCGCCGTTCGTTCAAGATCCACCGGCGCGACAAGCCGCGTGAATTCGACTCCAAAGCCGCCGAACACGCAAGAACGCATCATTACGGCGTCGCGGAATCGGCAGCATCGGCAGACAGCCGACGATCTGCGCAAGCAAAGCAAGGATCACGGCGGCCCTGTAAACGCACTGCGCCGCCGCGCCGCGATGTTTGCGATACCAGAGGAACTTCGCCTCCTGAAGGCGGCGGGCCGGGTCGGCCAATTCGCGGCGCGCCGTTTGACCGCGATGGTGAATCACGCGCGCCCCGCGCAGGCGATAGATCCGCCAGCCCGCCTGCTTGATCCGATAGCACAGGTCGGTGTCCTCGCCGTAGGCCGGATCGAAGCGCTCGTCGAGCAAGCCGACCTGACTCAGCACCTCGCGCCGAACCATCAGACACGCGCCGCTGAGGCGGTCCACCTCGACCGCGTCGTCGCCGTCGGCCGGCGTCTCGCGCGGGTTCACCTTTCGCCGCAGCCACGGGAAAATCGGATCGAGCGGATGAGGAAACCGTTGCGAGATTCGCTCAGGCGCGCCGTCGGGCCTGACCAGCGTGCAGCCGACGGCGCCGGCCTCGGGATGGCCATCGAGAAACCGGACGGCGCGAGCCAGCGCATCGCCGATCACCGCCGTGTCGTCATTGAGCAGGAGCACATAGCGGCCGGCGGCGCGGCGCAACACCTGGTTGTGGTTGGCCGAAAAGCCCATCGGGCGTTCATTGCAGATCAGGCGAACCGATGGGAAGCAAGCGCGAATCCTGCCGGCGGTGCCGTCGGTCGAAGCATTGTCCACCACGATAACTTCCGCCGCCAGGTCGCCTCCCGACTGTTCGAGCGAACGCAGGCAATCGGCGACCAGATCGCAATTGTTCCAGGTGGCGATCGAAACCGTCAGAGCGATTTCGTCGGAAGGGTCGTTCGGATTTCGCAGATTCTCGAGGGTCATTGGCTCTTGGATTCTTCGCCTTTTCTGGTGTCAATATGCTATGGACGGAATGGACGATGTGGACGGGGTGGACTCCTTTTCCGCAAACACCTTTTGGTCGAATGTCGAATGTCGAATGTCGAGCGTCCTCTTTGGTTGCGGCCAAGGGCCGCCTCAGTCCAGATAGCCCAGACCCTTCAGCTGATCCTCGACCTGTCGCTGTTCGTTTTGGCGCATCGCGGGTTCTGTCGGCGACCCGGCCGCGCCGCGCGGCTTTCCTGGCGAGCGCGGCCGACGCAATATAACGTCCCCGCCGAAATCAAACAGGGCCATCCCGTCCATCTCCTCGCCGCCCGGCAGGCCCATCGCGCGCAGAATCGTCGGCGCCAGATCAATGATCGCGGCGTCCGTCAGGCGCGCGCCAGCCGGAACCCCGCGGCCGCGAAGCAAAAGAATCCCCGCAGGGGTGTGGTAGCCGCTGATCGGGCAGCTCGGTCCGACAAAACCCGTTGCGCCGTGCGGGCGCAGTCGCTCTGAAAGAAGATAGCGCCTGCGCGGATCGTCGCGGCCTCGCATCGGCTCGATGACCAGGTCGGGCAAGCCCGAGAAATCGTGCGTGCGATAGAGAGCCTCGCGGCGGTGGACCTTGCGGACGACGCGCCGGCCGGTTTCGGGGTCTTCCAGCGCTTCGAGTTCCGCAATTAGCTGCAATCGCAGAGGCTCGTAGTCGCGGTTCCAATCCACCATCCCATGCGGTTCGCCTTCCGTGTTGATCCACAGGCCGCGATCGAGTCCGAACCAGGCGCGAGTGCGGCTCCAGTCAATCGCTTGCACGAAGGCCCGCGAGATCAGGCGGCGCGCGCGAAGGCGTTCTCGCCAACTCTCGCCGCCGGGCAGGAACGCGAGCGCGCGCCGCGCCAGCCGGGCCGCGCGATTTGCCCATCGGCTCGGCTCTCCGGCGCTTCCCGTCAGGGCCAGATAGCCGCGCTCGGCCAACCACGCGTTGACGTAGAACGTTTTCGCCACGCCCTGGAACCCGTGATCGGAGAGAACAACGACAAGCGTTTCGTCACCTGCGGCTTCGAGCGTTCGCGCCACGACGCCGTCGAGTTGGCGATAAGCCGCCGGGATCGCTTCGCGATATTCGAGCGGCGACGACGGATCGTGATCCGGATGTTGCGCGTCCATATCGGCCCATAAAAAGTGTTGGAGCCGGTCGAGAACGGTGAAGACACAAATCAGCAAGTCTGGGTCGTACTTCTTGGCCAGCCATCGCATCGCCTGTTCGCGCGCCGAACTCGTGGCCGCGAAATCGCGCACCAGAATCGCGCGTGGGTCGCCGCCCTGCGTCCGGCCGAGGCCGTGGCTGATCGAGTAACTCGGAACCGCGCGCAGCAACTCGTCGCGCAATTCGGGCGGATGGGTGAAGGGCGACCGCAGGTCGGGCGTCATCATTCCGGCGACCAAGAATCCGTTGACCGATTTGGGCGGATAGGTGAGCGGCACGTTGATCACACCGACGCGCCGTCCGTTGGCGCCGGCGATCTCCCACAGCGACGGCGCCCGACAAAGATGCGACGATCCGATCTCGTAGTCGTAACTGCTGATCTTCCGCGCCATGAAGCCGAACACGCCGTGGCGGCCGGGATTCACCCCCGTCGCAAACGACGTCCACGCCGGCGGGCTGTCGGCCGGCACGGTTGAGCGCAACGGCCCCCACGCGCCTTCGGCCATGAGGCGGGCGAAACCGGGCAGCTCGCCTCGCTCGACGCCGGGCAAGATCAGATCAAACGTCGCGCCATCGAGGCCGAGAACGACAACGTTCATTCTTCATCCTCGCGCGCGGTCTCGGAGGCCGTCGAATCTAAAGGTGGCGCGGCAGCGTTCGGCGCGCCTGCGCGACCGCCGCGGAGCCTTTCATAGATCAAGCAATGCAGGTGCGACCAATCGGGATAGACCCAGAACCGCCCCCGCTTTTTGTGCACGAACAGGTCGAGCAGCATGTGGAAGACCACGCCCATTGCGAAAACCCAGACCCACCGATGGATGAATCCTGCCGCCACCAGCAACGCCACAAACTCAATCGAATGGAAGAGGCGCGGTTCGCCGCGAATGCGATCACGCCCCTGAAATCGGCCGATCGCCGGCCGAACGTCCAGCGTCCGATAGCGCAGCGCATGCCACAGGTAGCGGTCGAGATCGAGCAACGCGCCTCCGGCCAGCACCAACAACGACTTCCACGCCAGCCAGGGCGACAGCGCGAGCGAGAGAACGGCCGAACCGGTCAGATGGCGCGACGGTTTCATGCGATGAACGTCGGCGGGAACGCGACTTCGCGTCAACTTCAAAACGGAACCATCGGAGGATGCGCGCCGTTTCGACCTTGCGGTGCACATGCAGATGTTACACACTATCGTCTGCATTCACGCACCTGGAGCAGGCACGGTCGTGGGCGAGACAACGTACAAACAACACTCACGCGAAAGTCATGCTTCTGCCCCTCCATCGCAATCGGTCGCCGATCTCGATCTTCTGCTAACGCCGGAAAGCCGGGGCGCAGACCTTGTCATCGCGCAGAGCGACTTATGTCCGGCGATTGTGATCCGCGCTCGTTCGCGGCAAGTCCGTTTATTCGCCGAACTGGACGCGTGGGAATTGGGCGGACCGACTCACGTGGCGGTCCCGACCGCCGACGGCGTTGAGATTCTTGCCTCGGAGTCAAGTGCACCAGCGCTTAGGGGCGAACGCCAGACCGAGCCGTGGCTGCTGTGCTGGTTCGAGGGCGCGCCCGGCTGGGATCGGCTGTGGTACGGTCAGCCGTGTCACTGGCGAGGCCGCCATCCCGAAAAACCGTTTCCGCACGTGGACGTTCCCTGGCTGATCGTTCTTCAGCGACGGGCCGAGCAAATCGAGCTTCGCAAGGACGGGCTTGATCTAACATTTTCGGGCGAAGCCGGAACGATTGTCGCCATGCCGCTTTACGGCGTTGATTTCTTGAGCATCGAAACGACGCGCGCGTGGCGCGACGGCCTGCCCGATGAAGTTCGCGACCGTTGCCGGCGTTGGAGCCGCCGCTTGCGGCGCGTTCCCATTGCCTGCCGCAAAGAGTTCACGGCGGATGCCGAGCGCGACGTTGTAGCCATTGCCCAGACGTTCGATTATCTTACCACCGAAGACGACTGGAACACTCCCGCCGAAACCATCGCGCCCTATCCGCCGTTTGCGGTGTTGGCGGCGAAGTACGGCTTTCCGATCGCGCTCGAAGGGCCGCCGTCGGACGGCGAGATCGCAACGCTCTACGGCCCTTACGCCTTTCGATGCGGCGCGCAATCGGCCGCCTATGAACTGCGCGGCCTGCTGCGGTACATCCACGAAGACGAGACCTATTCCGACGCTCCTCGATCGCCCGCCGCCGAACGCGCCGTCGCCCATTTGCGCCGCGTGCTCGACGACGATCCCTATCTCGCCGCGAAGACGTCGGGCGGCTACACGCGCGGCCTGGCGCTCGCTCTGGTCAGTTACGCCCACGCGCTGCGCTATCTCGCCGCCGAACAGAAGCCTGCGATCCTCGACGTGATGCACGATTTGCTTGCGCGCATTCTCGATCCTTCGCACTACATGCCTCTGATTCGCTACCCGACGACGTGGCGCAGGCTGTCAGCCTGTGCGAATGGCCGCTCCAGCGATCAGCACACTTCCCCGCCCGACGATGAGCCCGTCGGCGAAGCGATCTGTCAGGGCGTCCGCGACGCCTACAAAATCGTCCAGGCCAACGCGGCGGGCGTTTGGGCCGCCGCCGCGCAAATGGGGGAGTGGGAACAAGTCCGCCGCGCCTGGCCGCTGATCCGGCGCTGGTTTCACCTGCCGTTTCAGACGCAATGGCTGACTCCGTTGCCGGCGCGTTGGGAGGGGCTCGACGTCGCGCGGGCGCTGTACGACGGGACGTTGCATTACGCGCGGCTGGCGGCCCGCATCGGCGCGCTCGACGACTACCGCGAGGCCGCCTATCTTTTCGCCAAGGTCTGCGCCGGATGGTTTGCGATGGAGATGATGCCGCGCTATCACCGCGAGCACCGCCCGTGGCTCTTCAACACCGACGCCGACTATCTGGTCTGGCATCCGTGCCGCGTGAACGGCTACGTGCTGATCGCCAACGACCACCTGCTGCGCAGCGACGAGGCCGAAGTGGACGGGCGCGGCTGGGCGAGCGCCTATGGGCGGCTGACGCCGATGAGCGCGCGGTTCTGGCGCGACCACCTGCGCGACCGCGCCGACGAAGTCCTCAACCGCATTCTTCCGCGCTGCCGGCCCGATTGGGCGCGCGCGGGCGCGCCGACGGTGATGCGCTCCTACGTGCTGGCCGAAAACGCCGAGCGTCTCGAGCAATGCCGCGACGCCGACAAGGCGGCGGAAAAGGAGGCCGCTCGCGATCCCTTGCGGCTTCGAACGTATCATTTGTTTCAATCCACGCCGACATTGAAGGAGATCGCGATCATCGAAGCGGGCGCCAGACCGACGACTGGGCGCGTTCTTCCCGACGTCGCGCCGATGACGACGCCCGCCGAGGGAGCAAGCCGAACGGCCTGTCGAATGGAACAAACGGCCATGCCCGTGCGCGTGGCATCGGGAGAGAAGACCGGCTCGTTTCCGATGCTTTATTGGCCGGGCATACGAACGCCGAAAAAGCCGTTCGTCGTTCTCGACGAGCGACTTGACGTTTTGCCTTTCGGCTTCATCAAGTGGGAAGGGCATCCTGCCCGTGATTCGCCGGCCGGCCGCACCCTGTCGCAGACCCATCATCCCAACTGGTGTCTCACGCTCTTCACTTGCAGTGCGAAGCCCGTCGAATCGCCGGCGCCCCGCGGTTCGCTGGTCGCCCCGCTTTCAGAAGGCCAAACCAACTGGGCGCTGGGCTGCACCGCCTATGTTTCCAAGCGCTTTCCGTTCAAAGAATTCAAGTACGCCGAAGACCGCAACGCGTGGCTTGCCGCTCATCGCAATATCGCATCGCAATGGAACGTGCTCCGGCCGCCCCACGAGTTGACCGACGGCCAGGGGCTGCGACCGGGCGTCGAACCCTGGATTCGTCACGCCGAAAACGATCCCGCCTACGTTCATTGGATCGCGATTGACCTGGGCGAAGTGCGGCCCGTGGACGAAGTCGTAATCGCGCACGACCCGGCGTGGATTTCGGCGGGCTATCGGATCGAGGCGGGACCGGGCGACGTCGCATGGTCGGCGGCGCTGGCAGGACCGGACAGTCGCGCTTGGGACGACCTTTTGGTGGAGGTCGCCGCGAATCGCGAAGCGACGCCTCGCCACCAGTTCTCGCGCCGTCGGACGCGCTGGGTTCGCATTTCGTACACGCATCCCGCGCCCCCTGGCTTGGCAATCAACCGAATCGTTGTGTGGGAGATCGAAGTGCGCGGGCCGTTGTCGGCGCCATGACCAAGCGCGTGACGCTTCCCCGATTTGAATAAGGTCTGTCTTGAAGTGCGGCGGCACGACGCGATCCAAAACAATGCTATGCTTGTACGTTTGGGGCCGCGTCGCTTGGTTGGTTGCCAACCTGCCCCACTTCCCTTCCCGCTTTGGCGCATGACAGGTTGCCAACCACAGGCGTTTGATGGTTTTGGTGGGGCGAGAACCCTTTTGACAGGATGACAGGATAAACCGGATGAAACGAGACGAAGAATCCTGTGAATCCGGCCCACCGGGCTTCTCCCGGCGATCGGGCGGCGTGGAGAGGCGCGGAGACTCCTCAAGGGCATTGACTCGTTCCGCTTTCTCAGGGTTTTCGCGAACCGGTCAGGGGCAGGAAGAAATACAGGGCTTGGCGCGGCGGCGGACGCGTATGCTTTTTGGGGATGGGCGGAAACAGGCAAGAAGATGAACGGGATGGCGGGCAAAGGATGCCCCAGATTTCAGAATCCCGTGAATCCTGTCATCCTGTCAAAGGCTTCAATCGAGGCTCTTCAAAGAAGCAGAGGATGGGAAACCGTTAAACGCTTGTGGTTGCCAACCTGCCCGCAGCGCCAGCGCTCCCTGCTTCGCCAAAGCGCTTCGCGGCGGCGAGTGCGCGGCGTGTCCTACTCTTGCTGTAGAAACAATAGACAAACCCGGCGGCGGATTCCGTCATGGAAGATAGGAACGCTGAAAAGGAGCCGCATCTGGTGAATGCTCTTCCGATCGGAGAGGAAGCCGCAGGGGGCTTCGAGCCGGAGCCGGCCAACCCCACGGACGCGTGGGAAGGCGGCTGGCCCCAAACGCTGCGCGAATTCGAGGCGCTCGTGGAAATGTATCTCGACCGGCTGGTTCGCTACGCCTTTCGGCGACTGGGGAATTTGCAGGACGCCGAAGACGTGGTGCAGGAAGTGTTCGTGCGCGCGTTTGCCGAACAGTCGTCAGGGCGCAGGACGATTGCGCGTCCGGGGCCGTACCTCTATCGGATGGCGGCGAACGCCTGCACGGACTTCTTCCGAAAGCGGAGGCTGACGACCGTTCCACTCGACGAGGTCGGCGTCGAGCAGATGAGCGACAAAGGGATGAATCCGGCCCAGGCGGCTTTGGCGGCCGAAGAGTTGCGCCGGGCCGAGGAACTCGTCCGCCGGTTGCCCATCGAGCAGGCCGAAGTGGTTCGGCTGCGGGTCTTCGATGAACTTCGCCTTCACGAGATCGCCGAGATCGTCGGATGCTCGATCAATACCGTGAGTTCGCGCCTGCGCTACGGGCTCCGGAAACTGCGGGACATCGTTTCCAGCAAAGAGGAGATACGAACATGAACTGCCGCGACGTTCAAAAGTACATTGACGACATGCTCCTCCGCGAAACCGGTGAGGCGATGCCCCCGGACGTGGCCGACCATCTTTCGGTCTGCGCCTCCTGCGCCCGTCAGTATGAATTGGCCACGCAGACGCTGGCTTCCGTTCAGCTTTCCCAACAGGTTCACGCCTCATCCAACTTGAAGGAGCGTATCATGAGCCGAGTGATGGAAATCCAGATGACTGCCGCGAAGCCGATAGCGGCCAAGACGTGGCAGGTTCGAACATGGAAACCGCTGTATGCACTGGCGATGGCCGCCGCGTTGTTGGCGGTGGCGTCGCTCTATCATTGGTTCGGCCCCCACCACGGCGCGCCGGCAAACCTCAAAGCGTTTGGCCTCCTTTCTCAAGCGCGCGCCGCCGAAGACGAGCTGTTTGCCCGAGCCGGAATCGCCCACGTCGTCAACGAGATCGTCGTCAAGCCGGTTTCAAATCCCGACTTGGCGCGAATCCGCTGGCTGCCGATCGTTTCTCTGGACGTGGACGGAAAACCGCACTTCAACCAGCTGACGCTTTCGGGGCTTGCCGGTTCGGCCAAGTCCAGCGAGGGGTTCATCGTTACCGACGAAATCTGGTACGAGTCGAAAACCGGCCGATTCGTTCGCCTGATGGCCGTCGAGGGAAAGGCGATCTTCGCCAATGCGTTTGACGGGACGGCGCTGTATGCGCTCGAGACCGCCGCCGACGGGACCGCGCGCGTGACCGCCAAGGCCGTGGCGGCCGATTTTCGAGCTCCCAAAAGTCCGGCGGAGTTTCTGGGAATGACCGCCGGATTTCCCAGCGCGCTCAACGAAAAGGACCCGACCCAGGTCTTGAAGACCGAAGAAATCACGCTGAGCGATGGCGCGCAGGGGCGTGTGGTCAAGCTGGGTTTTCCGGGCGGTCCCCCCGCCGCCGCCGACAGCTATATGTCGTTCACCATCCGCAAATCGGCCAATACGCTCGCCGAAATCGAGTGGGTGGCCTACGGAGAGTCGCTGTTGGTGATCCGTCGGGCAAAAACCGAAACCGTCGAGAAGCCGGCCATCGCCTGGAATCTCGAGGGGATCGAGAAAATGGCGGGGGCCGCGCCAGCCCCGCAGAAGGTCGCCATCACACCCGACATGGTCCTCCAGGACGTGGCGGTAAAGCAGATGGTCGCCAAGGCGGATTTTGAGACCTATGTCTTTGCCGCCAGTCCCTCGTGGGCGGGAGAGCGCCGCATTACCGACATTCTCGACATCGCCAGTCCGCCTCACCGCATGTTTGCCATTACCTATCGCGCCGCCGACGGTCGCCACGTCGTTCTGATCCAATCCTACACTTACAACACCATGCTCGGACCCAAGGTGAAAACGGGCAAGGTCGTCTATGAGTCGCCCAAGGGTTTCAAGGTTTGGAGCGGCCCGCTGGACAAATGGTTGGCCGGGATTCTTCTGAACAGCGCCCGCGCGACCATCAAGGACGCGCCGTCGGAGAATCGCACGGGCTACATCATCGAAACGCCCGCGGGGACATTCCCTGCGCTGGCGATCAACGGCTCGGTTAGCGACGAGGAACTGCACGCCCTTGTGGACAGCCTCATTCCGGCCAAAGGGCAGACCGAGAAGTAGAGAGCGCCTCGCGATCTGTGATTTGGAACACAACAGCCCCAAGGCGGCCGTGAGAGCAGCCGCTTTGGGGCTGATCGTTCGTGGTCCCCACTTCACCGTTCGTAGTCCCCCAGTCTATGGGAACCACCATGAGAATGAGTTCGTAGTAGCGCCGCAAGGCGCGTTGAAACACGGGACCTGAAGTGAGAACACCGGTCGCACGAAAACGCGCCTTGCGGCGCTACTACGAACTTCTCATCTCTTTCCGGTTGACGCCGAAAACATCATGACCGACTGCGCACCGCTCGCGCGCTCTCAGAAGAACCGCGCGAGAATCTCCGTGTAGAACATTCCCACCAGCAGCGCCAGTCCGATGGTGAGCGTGATCGCGGCGATGACGCGGTTCGCTACAATCCACCGATTGCTCCTTCGTTTCTGCGCATCCAACCCGAGGACCAGACGGCATGGCCCATGCTGGCGTCAAGAATTGGCGTGACCATCCCCGAAATAGTCCCGGAAATACCAAAATACCAACACCGCGGCAGACTCTCCAGCTGTCGGTTCGCAAAACAAGATGAAGGATCAAGGACCAGAGTCTTGCCTTGCACTTTGGACTTGCACCGGGCAAAGGCCTGTGTTGCCCTGTCCGTCGCAAGGCTTCTTTCAATGGCAAGGGAGCGTTTGAAGCTGACAGATGCACGATGGAAGAAGAACGTGTCGTGTTGTGATCGGCACGCGGCCGAGGTCGGACGGGAAATCGAATTACGTTCCAGACATCACTCAAGCAAGGAGCTATTGGCCATGACTACCAGGTCTCACACAACGGGCAGCACGCCCAAGTCCACACAAACCATTCCGAGGCGCGAGTTCATCAAGTCCGCTGCGGCAGTGGGGGCCGGGCTGATGATTTTGCCCAGCGGTACGCGACTGGGCGCCGGCGCTCCGAGCAACACGCTTAACATCGCTCTCATTGGCGCGGGGGGAAGAGCCCGCGCGCACTTTCGCGCGGCTTCCGGGGAAAACGTCGTCGCCCTCTGCGACGTGAACGAACAAACCCTCGCCGCGACCGCCCAGAAGTTTCCCAACGCGAAAACCTACGTGGACTGGCGCAAGTGTCTCGAGCAGAAAGGCATTGACGCCGTCATCTGCAGCACGACCGACCACACGCACGCCTTCGTTGCCAACTGGGCGCTGAATCGCAACATGCACGTCTATTGCGAAAAGCCTCTGGGCATCACGGTCGAAGAAGCCCGCGTGGTCCGCGCGAACTACTTGAAAAGAAAGAACAAAGTCGCCACCCAGGTCGGCACGCAGCGCCACGAGAATCCGAATTTCAACCGCGTGCGGGAGATCGTGCTCGACGGGGGCGTTGGGACGCTGAAACACGTCCATGCGTGGGGCGACCGGCAAATCCGCCGGAAAGGCTACCTTCCCGGTGAGGGCGAGATCCCTGCGTATCTCCACTATGACCTGTGGCTCGCCGAGGCCCCCTATCATCCGTACAACAAGGGGTACTTCGGCGGTTGCCTGGCCTGGAACATGTATTGGGATTTCGGCACCGGCCAGATCGGCGACATGGGCAGCCATACGATGGACCTGGCTTGGAACGCCATGGACGCCGAACTGCCGACTTCGGCCGAAGCGAAGGGCGAGCCATTCAACCCCGAAGTGACGCCCGTGGACTTGACCATGACGCTCGAATTCCCGGCGAACAGCTGGCGGCCGCCGATCGGCTTCACTTGGTACCAGGGCGCCCACAAGCCCAAACGCCTGGAAGGCGACGTCAACGTCGAGAAAATAGACCACGGGGCGCTATGGGTGGGCGACAAGGCCTTGCTGGTGGCAGGTTTCGGAAACCATCAGCTCATTCCCCGCGACAAAGATGCCGGATTGGCCCACTACAAGCCGCGGCCGGTGGAAAAACAGATTCCGCCGATGGGCAATTTCCAGGAACAGTGGGTCAACGCCTGCAAAGGCGATCTAAAAACTTCCTGCGACTTCAAATACAGCGGCGACGCCATCGAAACGATGCTGCTCGGCCTGGTTGCCTATCGTGTCGGCAAGAAACTCGAATACGATGGCAAGAAGGGACGCGTGACGAACCTTGACGAAGCCAACAAGCTGCTGAAGCGCGAATACAGCGGCGGCTGGACGCTCGACGGGTAGCGCCGCGCGACCCGAGAACATCCGCGAAACCCTTGGGGTCCCTGTGAGCGAGCATTGCAGCGACTGTCCCCCAGACTCTGCAACTGACTTGAATTCTAAGACACGCTCTTATCCACTGCCGGGCGCTTGCGGTCCAGCAGGATGAGGATTATACGACAGAGCACGATCCCTGGCAGAATCAAGTACGTGGCCAGCCGAATCAGAATGAAGAACATGGCCGCGTAGGCTTCGAGATACGGCACGTCGCCGCCGGCGATGATCACCTCGGCGGCATTTCGCCACGCCAGCCAGTAGAGAAGCGCGATTTGAAGCACCGGCAGCGCGAGCAAGTCGGCGTGGCGCAGCACTCGCCAAGCGGCTTTTCGGGAGACGGCTTCTTGTTTCGCTTTCATCAGCCTCCGCCTTTTCGCGCCGTGAGCATCGCGAAGAGAATTGCGTCGCCGAGCGAGCCGCCCATGACGTAGTGCTTGCGACCGCCGCGGTGGATCGGCGCCCCCAAGAGCTGAGCGCTGGCATACAGGCGCCGGTAGAGGTCGCGATCGCCGTGAATGCGGCTGAGCGAAATCGTGAAACCCGTCGGCGAGACCCCATAGCCGAAGACGACGGGACCGGAATCAACATCGCCGCTGCCGGTGATCCCCTTCGGATACTCCTTGATCCCGCCGAAACCGAGAAGCGGATCGGCCAGTTCGCGCCGAATCGCGTCAAAGAGCTCGGCGCTCAGTTTGGGGTCGGCGAACGAGAGCCAATAAGCGCCGAGCGCCGTGCCCGAACCGCGCGGATGATCAATTCCCGCGCCGGAGTTGCGATCAACCGCCTGGATGAGCAGGCCAGTCTTGCGCTCAACATATCGGTTGCGGAAGTTCTCTCCCCAACGCCGCAGGAAATCGGATCGGTCCGTGCCCGTCGCCCGCGAGTGCATGCCGATCGAACCGGCCACCGCGCAGTTATCCATCGGGTAGTATTCCTCGGGATAGCTGGGCAGCAAGCCGAGCGGATTGGCCGATACGCCTTGGATCAGGGCGCTCGTGACGCGGTCGTTGAGCGCGGCATGCTTCGAATGCGGAGCGACGACGCGGTGAAGGCCGAGAAGGACATTCAGGTTACCGAGGTAGGCGGCGTGCGTCATGGACGTGCCGTCGAGATGATCGAGCGCTTTCTGCCCGTACCACATCCCGGTATCGAACGCGCTGACACGATCATCGAGGAGAACATCAATGCATCGCTCCATCAGCGCGGCATGACGCGCCTTCCATTCCGGATGTTCGAGCGCCGTCTGGCCAAAGCCCATGCCGGCCATGACGTACGTGCCAAAAAGCCACTCGCCATTGTATAGCGCATGGCCGGTTCGGAATGTGGCCGTAGTGAGTTCCTCGCCCTTTTCCTCAATCCAATACTCAACCCCGCGTGCGAGCCGGGCTTGGACGGCTTTGTCCCCGTCGTACCACTTCGCACTCCTCCACATGAACCAGCGGTGCGGGAGCGTAAAAACCGTCACGAGGATGCAGACGGCCCCCAAGCCGCGACGGAGGAGATAACTCTTGAGATTGAAAGGAGATCGTTTGCTTGTCAACGGCGCCCGTCCCAATGCCTTGAGCTGCCGACGTACTCAACATTGACAGTGATCGGATCCCCGCGGACCGTTTTGGAATTCGGGGACGCTAACTCCACGAATTTGGTACATGCTTTCCAGAGTGAGCCAGAGTTCTCGCTGCGAATCTTCTTTGCCGCCCGTTGCCTCAGAAGAACCGCGCGACGATCTCGGTCCAGAACATTCCCACCAGCAGCGCCAGGCCGATGGTGAGTGTGATCGCGGCGATCACGTGGTCCACGGCGAGCTGGGTCGAGTTGGGCGTCGGGGCGTAAAGCGCTTCCAATTTCCCTTCGGCCGTCAGTTGAACTGAAGTGACCGTCCCCAAAACGCGTGGAAGCGTAGGATTCAGGCTTGTTTCAGCGCGTCACTGATTTTGTCAATCTCGAACGACGCCCAACAAGCTTTCGCCAATTCGTTGCCTTGTCCCTTCCAAGTTGCATTGATTATCTTGAATCCCTTTTCCTGTAATCGCTCGACAGCGGGGACAAAATCCGCATCGCTCGATACGAGAATGGCTATGTTGTACGCTTCCTCCCAAGCCAGCGAGAAAAGGTCCGTGACAATGGCAGCATCAATTCCTTTTTCCACGGTTCGGCGCATAGGTTTGGCGCAAAGCGGACATTCACTGACCTGCCCACCGCAATTGCAGCACCTGACTGGCTTACTCGAGGGACGGCGTTCACGAACGAAAACGCGAAAACCGGGTTGGCGGTCGAGAAAAGCGTCCAACCAGTTCCTCAGTCTCGCATCCTTCTCGCTTGCGGGATCCACCGACACGTATAGGCGGATTTCCTCCAACAGGAGCGCGTCACCAATGCCTACGGAGTGGAGTCTCTCGGTAGCCTCCTGTATCAACATGATCGGCATTTTCGGCCAATCACACTTGGCCTTTTCGGTCCGATCGTTCCAAGTGAGCTGGAAATTCCAAAAGTCCACAAAAACCCTTACACGTTGATCCATTTCCCGGGCCCTCAAAAGCAAATGCGGGGGGCCTTGCAGCCCCCCGGGGCTGTTACACGGCGCTTTCGCGTCCGGCGTATTAACACGGAAAGCGAATTCGCTTTCCGGGGCTTTAATCAGTTAAACGCATATTCTTTGTTAAACCCCTTCTTTTAGTCCGTCAATTAAAAAATGCAAAAAAAACGAAAAAAAGTAAAAAGCTCATGAGGGGACGGTCACCTTAATTCGATACGGCACATTGCCTTACAAGAACCGCGCGAGTATCTCCGTGTAGAACATTCCGACCAGCAGCGCCAGACCGATCGCCAGCGTGAGGGCGGCGATGACGCGGTCCACCGCCAGCTGCGTCGGGTTCGGCGCCGGCGCGTAGAGCGAATCGAGCTTGCCCTGTGCCTTGAGCTGTTCCAACTCGATCACGCGCTCGACGATCATTTCCTGCTCGGTCATGCTTCCCGTAAAGATGACGTGATCCATCGGGAACTTCAGCGGCCGCAAATGGACGTGGAAGAAGTGGATCGCGAACAGGAAGCTGGCGGCCAGGAGCGCTTCGTCGCTGTGGACGATTAGTGCAACGTTGAACACCCAGCCTGGAAACAGCTGAGCGGTGAAGCGAGGCAACGCCATAATCAAGCCCGACGCGCCGATGATCATGACGCCCCAGAAGACCGCCCAGTAGTCGAACTTCTCCCAGTAGGTGTAGCGCCCGAACTTCGGCGGCGCGCCCCCGGCGAGGAACCAGCGCAGGTGGGAGAAGAACTGCTTCACGTCGTCCCAGTTGGGAATCATCGAGGACGGGCCGAAGACCATCTTGAAGAACGGCTGCTTCGGCGCGCGGCGCCACAGGTTCCACAGATAGACAAAGTGCATCCCTGCGTAGAGCAACGTCAGCGCGGCGAAAATGCGATGGAGCACGCGCGGGGCCGTGTGGCCGCCAAACAGGCTAAAAATCCAGCCCGCCCAGTGCGGACTGTGGTAGCGCAGCGGCAACCCCGTCACGGCCAGACCGATGACGCTGATGAACAGCACGGCGTGGGTGATCCGATGGAGCAGGTTGAAGCGCTGGACGCGCAGCGTCTTGCCGGCGGCGACCGCCGCGTGGGCCTTGCGCTTGGGCAGCTCGATCAGTTCGCGGACCAGCCACAGGAGGCTGTGGAAGACGAAGAAACCCATCGTGCCGATCAGGAGAATGCTCATGAAGAGCCACGGATAGTACGTTTGCGGATACGTCTTGTCGCTGGGCTCGAGATGGGCGATGAACTGGACGAACTTCTCGTTCGAATACGCATGGCAGGGTTTGCAGGTCTCGACGATCCGCGAAGCATGAACCGTCGAGAGTGTCGAAGTCGTTTCCTGGATGCTGTGATAGCCGTGACAGTCGTCGCAACGGGCGGTCTCGAGGCCGCCATAGCGCATGACCTTGCCGTGATAGGTGTCGCGATAGGTCTTGTACTTGTTCGTATGGCACGCGCCGCAGGTTTCGACGGCGGCGAGCTGGAACTCGGCGGTGTTCATTCGAGTGACGCCGTGGCCGGGATGGCAGGTCGAGCAGGCGGGCGCCGTGGTGCTGGTGGAATGGGCGAACATGGTCGGCGAGGAGTCGAAGTTGGCCGCGGCGAGCGCGCGAGCATGAACACTGGCCGTGAAGGTTGTGAGGTCGTTCTTGTGGCACGCGCCGCACGTGTAAATGACGTTGCGCAAACTGACCGACGAGGCCGCGTCGGCGTGGTTGAGGACGCGATGTGGGTTGTGGCAGTCGCTGCAGCTGGCCGAGCCGATTGTCCCCGAGAGCAGAATGGCTTCGCCGTGGATGGTCTTGCGGTAAGTTTCCACGGCGTCGGCCTTCAGGTTTGTGTGGTTGGCGAGGACTTTGGGATCGGCGTGGCAACCGGCGCAAGTGTTGGGGAGATTGAGTTTATAGAGCGCCGAAAGCGGGCTTGTGGTGGATAGCATTTCGTGATAGCCGCCGTGGCAGCGTTCGCAGGTCGGGGCCTCGGCGTCGCCCTTGGCGAAGGCCTTGCCGTGAGCGCCCTCGTTATAGAGCTGTTGCTGCAGAGCGTGGCAATCCTCGCACTTCACGTCGGCGATGTACTGGGGGTGGGGAATCTTTGCGATCGCTTTGTGGCAATCAATGCACTCCATGCGGCCGTGGGCCGACTGGTAGTATTTGTCCCGGCTCTGGATAATCCGCCGCTTGTAGTCGGGCGGACGGGGCGTGGCCAGCTCGGCCGGACCCGAGGTGATGAAGTTGATCCGAACCAGCATCGCCGCGTCCATCTTGTCCAACTGCGCGGCGAACGCCTCGTTGAAGTGGCAGGTCAGGCCGCACGAGGCCGTTCGGAGGAGTTCGCGATTGACCGGTTCGGTGGTGGCGGGCGCGGCGGCGGTCGGCGCTGCCTGGGCGATTGCCGGAGCGGGAGCGGTCGGCGTCACGGCGGCGCGAGGGACTTCGGCCGGTGCGGCCGGCGGCGCGGTTACCGCGCGGGGAACTTCAGCCGGCGGTGTGGGTTGAGGAAGCGCGGCGCGTGGGACTTCGGCCAGCGGCGTGGGCTGCGGCGACACCGCACGAGGGACCTCAGCGGGTGGCGTAGGCTGCGGAGCCGCGCGGGGCACTTCGACTTCGCGCGCGGGCGGCGAAACCGCCGGCGTGGTGGCCGTAGTGGCGGCCTGCGCGGGTGGTTTGGAGAAGGCCGACCGCGGGACTTCGGCTTCCTGGCCACGGGCAAAATGAAGACTCAAGCCGACACCGGCTATCGCCACTAAGCTTAGTAAAATGAGAAAACGGCGCTGTTTGATGAACGTCTTGAAGTTGCGAAAGAGGGTCTTGGACACAGTTCTCTCCGCTCAGGCTGAATTGTGTTTTCCTGGGGTTCCCAACCCGCCGGCGCGGTAAATGGCCAGCCCATCGCCTTTCCGCAAGCGAAAAGTGAGACGATGCGACCGCGGATTCCGGCGGTTACCTGGCTATTTCCATGCGTCCGCATCGCGCAGTCGGCCTGCCGCAACGCTTCGCAACGCCGCGAACGTGGCTGGTTTCTCAGCAACGGCGAGCACCATTTCGGGGCGGGCGTCGCGACGCCATGTGGCCACGATTCTCCCCTGGTTGCGGTCGGTCGTGAAACCAGAGAACGGTTTTCCGGCGGATTCGGCCGCCGGTCTCATGGACAGGGCGAAAACCGCCGCCTGAGACAGATCGCGGAACGACAGGTCGCGCCTCTCGCCGCTATAGAGAACCAGGTCGAGGCCGAGCGATTTCCGGCGGCCCTCTTCGTCGCCCGTTTCGCGCACGGTGGTCTCGGTCCGGATTGGGAAATCGCCGAACACACAGCGTCCGATCTTGATATCGCAGACCATGTCGTCCAGGCGGAGGCGAATGGGTTCGCCAGGGTCGGGCTTTTCGGGCAAACGAATCTTGCCGAGGTCGCCTTCGATCTCGAACCGCAGCCGAAAATCCTTGGCCTGGATGGTCGCGTTCTTGACGCGGTCGAGACCCGGATGCGTGTCGCCGCCGTCGGTGGCAAAGTCCACGGCGGCCAGAACGTCGCCCTGGTCCTGAACGCTGAAGAACGCGCCCGAAGAATAGTCGTAGCCGTCGTGCAGGCAGCGCAGCCGCAATGCGGCAACTCCCGCGTCGGTCTTGAAGTAGGCCACAAGCGGGCGACGCTGGTTCCACAGGTCTCCCACGTTGACCGTGCCGAGCGCGAAGTCGGGATGGAGCCAGGTCGTGCCGATCGTGGCCAAACGGTTTTCGCCGCCTTTGACGAAAACTTCCCGCTCCTGGCGCGCCTCAGGCAGCGATGTGAAATAGCGAACAAGGTCGTCGGGACATTTCGCGCGCAACCGGCAGGCGTCGAGGCTGGTTGCCGCCTCCTCGTCGGAAACAAACCGCGCCTTGCCGCTTATCGCGCGCTGGATGAACGCCAGCGTTCGGTCGCCCAAGAGCGTATTGTAGCAGCGGCTGTGGGGGCCGGCCCACTGGCGGGTCGGCGGATGGAAGCGCCGTGCGACGTGCCGCCAGGCGAAGCGATTGAGCTCTTCGAGCATCTCGCGCGACTTCGGATCGCGGACGTGGCGGAGCATCCGGCTGATTTCCGTGATCGCAACGATCGTGTAGGTCGGACTATTGTATTCGGCGAACGAGCCGTCGGGAATAGTGGCGTCACAAAACGTCTTGAGCCGCGCTTTGCCGTAGTCGGTCAACTCGGCAACGCCGAACGTCTCGCCGGCCACGAGCGTGACGTAGGTTCCCATCAGCGCGATGTTCGTATAGCCGGGGCCGACGTTTCGGCGCTTGATGGACTGCGCGGCGTGGAGAATGGACTCGCGGACCTTGTCCTGCAAATCCTTCGGCAGGCGCGTTGCCTGATCGCGGGCGACCTGGAGAAGCTGCACGCCGCAAAAGTCGGCCCAGTTCCAATCGGGCGGCGACATCCTGGCCAGCGGCTCTTCGAGGAACCACGACCAGATGCCGTAGGTCTTGCTGTTGGGGTCCTGGTCCTGAAGGGCGATCGCGCGCCGCAGGATGGCGATGGCCCGGTCGAGTCGCTTCGGGTCGCCGCTGTCGAGCAGGGCCACCGCGTAGGCGAACGAATCGCGCGTGGGATGGACCGCGCCGCCCTTGAGGGTCGTGTGATAGCCGGGCGACGAGAACGGCCGCCGGATCATTTGCTCTTCGGGGTCATAGGCGGCGTCTCGCTCTTCGAGCGCCTTGAGAAAACCGCGCCGCTCGGTCTCGTTGGCGAAAAGGTCGGACGGCTGCGCGGGGAGACGGTTGGGGACCGCCGCCAGCAGCAGAAGGATGAAGGATGAAAGCGGAAGGATGAAGGGAAAACGATGAACGATGAATGATGAACGATGAATGCGGAATAGGAAGCGCATGGCTGTCCTTTCTGTGGAGGTTCTTGCGAGAATCACAGTGACGCCGGTAGTCAACCGGCGAGAGGCAGAAAGCCCGGCAGGTTGCCAACCCGCCCCACTCTCGCCTGATCCACATGGTCTTTTGTTCATCGCTCGTTGGGAAGTCGAGAGAAAAAACCCGCCCGGCGCCGGCGCACCCATAGCGCCCTTGGCCTGCTGCAGGATTCCCTACGGTCTTTTTGGCGCTTGACAGATGTCGCCCCAGCAGAGGACGCTATCGCGCAAATCCGGCGTGAGAAAGGTCAGGGGGAACGGGCACAGGTGAACCTCCGGCAGCATCTCCGTTTGGGCCGGAACAAGGCGGGCGACGGGACTTTCATCGGGCAAGGCAGGCGGTTTCGATTCATTTCTTGGTGAGAACTTTTTTGCGCCCTTGGCGTCGAATATAATCAGGCAGTGTCTGTGTGACTCCAGAAAAGGGGGCGTGCCATGCGTGAAGGAGAGCGGCTTCTCACTTCGCTGGTTCTTTCCGTCAGCGTCTGCATTCTAATCTCCGCAAATGATGCGAGGGGGGCGCCCGAAGCGACAACGAGCGCGGCAGCGACGTTTGTTTTTGTGCCCTACGACAGAATGCGGGGGCCGGAGTGGGGACTCAAGCAATCGGTCCTGTTGCCCTATGCAGAGTTTCTTCGTTTGAAGGCCGAGGCGGCCGCCAAGCCGGAAGGACCGGAGTTTCGCCCGATGGCCTCCATTGCCCAGTCGTCGTTCAAGGGAGCGGTGGAAGGGAATGTCGCCAGACTGGATGCAGAATTCGTTCTCGAAACTCTGGCGCGGCCCCAAGACACGCTCGAGATCGAACTGCCATTCGCGGGGGCATCGGTCGAAAGCGTATCCATCGAAGATCCCCAGGCGTCGGTCGCGCCCTTGCAGAAAGAGGCGGGGCTGAAGGTATTCCTGCGCGGGGCCGGACGGCGCGTGTTGCGGCTTCGGCTGGCGGTTCCGCTCACGGCGGACGAGGCGGCCAAACGCCTGGACTTGCGGGTGCCGCGCGCCGCCGCTTCATCGCTGAGTTTGCGCGTGGGCGAGGAAGTCTCGCTCGAATCGGTGGCCGAGGGTTTGCCGGCCACGGTTTCGCCGGTCGCGGGAGGCGGCGTCGAAATCAGAGCCTCGTGCGGATCGAGAGACCGGCTGTTGGTGGTATATCGTCCGAAGGCCGAGGCTACGGGCGCCGCTGCTCAAACGCGGATCGCCGTCAATCAAAACTATCAGCTTTCGGTTTCGGGGCGCAGCGCGAGCGCGCGGGTGAAAATGGACGTGAACGTGCTGGCAGGAAATGCGGCGACAGTGGCCGTGCAGATACCGTCGGCGACGCGGCTGTTGAGCGTGACTGGGTCTTTCGTCAAGGATTGGACGGCGCCGGACAAGCAGGGAAATTGCGTGGTCGCGCTGGTGCGGCCGGTGTCGCGCCCGTTCGATCTGACCTTTGACGTCCAATTTGAATCTTCGGACGCGGGAACAACCGCGCCGGCGACGCGACTGGCCGTTCCGGAGTTTCGCGTTCCGGGCGCGGCCCGCGAAAACGGCACAATCACAGTCGTGCCCGACGCGGGGTTATCGGTATGGCCCGAGGAGGCGGTGGGTCTGGAGACGGTCTCGGCGGGCGAAGCGGGCGTCGCCGCCCGAGCGTTTCGTTTCGGCCAGCCCGGCTGGTCTTTGACGGTCTCGCGACGATTGACTCCCTCGCGGGTCCGTTCGGACGGCACGATTCTTTACGAAGTGACGGACGAACTGGTGCGGCTCAAATCCCGCCATCATCTGCTCCTCAGCGGCCGCGGCATTTTCGATGTCACATTCCAGGCGCCGGAGAGGTACGAACTGCGCGAGGCCGGCCCGCCCGAATTGGTCTCGGGCTTTCGGCTTCAGGGGCGGCAAGTCCTGATCATCCTGCGCGGAGAACAACGCTCAGAGTGCGATATCGTGCTGAGTTTTCAGCGCGCGCGCACGGCCGCCGACAGCCAGATTCGGCTCGAGCCGATTTCGGTGGTCGGCGCCGATGAAGACGCCGGCTGCGTCGTTCTGGCCATGCCGGTTGCTCTGCGCGCGACCGAGAAAGGCGTCGCGGGTCTCGAGGCCACCGATGTCCGCACCCTCCAGGAGCGCGTGAAGCCGCTGCTTTCGAGCGATCTCTCGCCCGTGATGGGCTATCGCTATTTTACGCCCAAGTTCAGCGCCGACGCCCTGATCGAACGGCAGCGAACGCGAATCACGTGCGAGACGGCCAGGTTGGCCTCGATCATGCCGTCGCTGATGAAGGTGAATGCGACATTGAATTACCACGTTGAGTTTTCTGCGACCGATGAATTGCAGCTTCTGGTTCCTGCCTCGGTCGGGGAGGACGTGAGGTTCAATGGAGCGGATATCAAGGAGAAGATTCGTTCGACGGCCCGACCCGCGACGCCGGCCACCACCGATACGTTGACGACGTGGACCGTTCGGCTTCAGCGGCGGGTGCTCGGCCCGTATGATCTCAACGTCTCGTTCGACGTTCCGCTTCCCCCCGCGCAATCGGGCGAAGCACGGATGGTGGCGGTGCCGATGGTGCGGGCGACGCAGGTGGCGCGGGAAACGGGGTTTGTTGCGGTGTCCCGCGGAGAGAACCTCGAGGTGAGGGTGGCGCGGTCGGAAGGACTGGAACCGCGCGACGTAAAGGAGCTCCCGCCGACCCTTGCGAGCGCGTTCTTGGGCTTCCGCTACTTCGATCCTGTCAAACAACTGCTGGAGCTCGAGTTGATCCGCCATGAACTGGAAAGCGTGCTGGGTGCGCTCATCCGGCGCGTGCACATGGAAACGGTCATGAGCGATCAAAGGCAGGCGGTGCATGAGGTCTTCTACGAGGTTCAGAACAATCGGGAACAGTATTTGGAGCTGCGGCTTCCGAAAGGCATGGAGATCTGGGCCGCCTTTGTACGGGGGCTGCCGGTGCGGCCGACGATTCGCCAGGCCGACGGCGCCCATCTGATCGAGCTGACCAAATCGGAGGCGATGGACAAGGCGTTTCGCGTCCGGCTCGTGATGCGCGAAACGCTTCCGGGCGGCGCCCTGGGAGTCTGCGGGCGGTTGAAGTTCGAGCCGCCCGAACCGATCAACATGCCGGTCCTTCGCACCACCTGGAAGCTCTTTCTGCCGCGCAACTACCGCTATGTCTGGTTCGGCGGGACGATGAGGCAGGAAACCGGCGGACATCTTCCGTGGATTGAGCCGGCCGCCGAGTTGTTGCTCAATGACCTTCCCGCCAGCATGGCGGGCGGCATCGCGCGGCCAGCCCTGCAACCTCCCCAAGTCCAGGCGCCGATCCAATACGACAGCAACGAAACCGAAGAAGAGAAGCGAGCGCGCCTGCAGGGGACGGCGCTGGAAATCCCGATCGTCCGCGAGGGGCTTCAGTTCGACTTCAGCAAGATGAGCGGGACGGGCGTGATCGAAGCCTCTTACTGGAAGCGAAAACCCCTGATCCTGGTTCAGGGCGCGGTGGGATTGGCGATTCTGTTGATCTTGCTCGGCGCCATGGCGTTGACCCGGCGGCTGGGAGTCGGGATAGGGGCCGCCGTGATCGCCTTGATTGTTGCCAGCCTGACCGAAGGGCTGACGGGCCGGCTGTCGGCCACGGCGTTTGCGGCGTCGTGCGCGGCGCTTGTCCTGGGGCTGGCGGCGTATGCCTTGCACAGGGTTCGGACAATGGGTCTCTGGACTGTAAGGGCTTTCGCAAAAGCCGCTCCGCCGGCCGGTGAGCCACCACAATCCGTGGAGTCGGAAATCGGCGCAGATTCCAAGCCGCCCGAAAGTCTGTGAGGGATGCCATGAAGCGATATCCTCTCATCCTGCCATGGCTTCTTCTCGCCGCGACCACGGGTTGGCCCGAAC
>Ga0315274_10003131_pt1 | contig 24639 bp, 40 predicted proteins | sample YL17G02_20_MG_FD_203700 | JGI IMG/M metagenome (GOLD analysis project Ga0315274, IMG submission 203700) | Sediment microbial communities from Yellowstone Lake, YNP, Wyoming, USA - YL17G02_20 | ecosystem: Environmental > Aquatic > Freshwater > Lake > Sediment | place: USA: Wyoming | collected...
TAATTCTTCAGCACGTTTATCTTTCTCTTTATTTGCAAGTACTAATTCTTCAGCACGTTTATCTTTCTCTTTATTTGCAAGTACTAATTCTGCTACTCGTTTTTCCTTTTCATTATTTTGAAATGCAAGTTCTTTGTTTGCAATAATTAATTCTTCCGCATATTTTTCAACAATAAGATAATATTTAAGTTGTAATTATAAATACTTTTAACTTTAGATATAAATTTTCTTGCATTTAAAGTAATTATTATATATTTTTATTGAAAATAATTTTATTTTAATTATGAATACATGTCAGAAAATCATAAAATTACAGCAAAATTAACGGTAGAAAATGTAGTAACACCGACACCAGAAGAACTTGATGAAAAATTAAAAGAAATTCAAATAACACCATCAATAGAACCCATTATTGGTGAAAAGGAGGAACTAACTGAAGAAGAAAAAAAACACGAACTTTTTATTAAATCATTAAAAGAATCTAAATTAAGATTCAAATCAATAAGTTGTAATGGTAATATAACAATCAACAAATTTGGTGTTACTTATAGAAAAAAAAGAAAAAGAAGAAACAGAATACAAAATAAATCACGTAAAAATAATCGTTAAATAATATGACAAATATAAATTATATGCAGACTATTCCAAATAGTCATTACTGGACAAATTTAAATCAAATATTACAACACGTTATATATATTGAAACTGGTGTTAGTAATATTGAAGACCTGACATCCGAATATTTATTAATTGGTTTAAATAACTCAATGAAACACGGATATAAACTCAAGAGATTTGAAGAAAAATTATCCCCAAATTATCCAAGTTTTATTAATTTAGACGAAATTATAGAATATATTAAATCATTAGAATATGATTTGGATGATTTTATTCAAGCAATAAAAAATACGTTAAATAATGGATTTAATTTAACCAACGGATTAAAAATGGAAAGACAAGATGTTTATAAATATATTGATGCTGAAAGAGACTATCAAGATATGCGTTGGAACACTAATTTAAGAAAAGATGATGTTCCTGATGAAGAAAAACCCATTTCTGAATGGCTTAATTATATTGAATATCATTTAAGCAAGGCAAAAAATGAAAATTATCATCTTAATAAGAAAGCAACACTTGCGGAAGTACGTAAAGTTGCTGCTTTAGCGGTAAGATGCTTGGAAATTCATGGTTGTCCTGAAAGAATTACTATTGCAACTACTTCATATGATGAAAATTATAGTTGTGAGGGTAAAAACTGGTAATGTTGTTTTATTTATTGCGATTATAAGATTGATAATTATACTAATACATATCTTTTAGTATGGAAAATATTGACTTAAATAACACATATTGGGATAGAATTTGGGGATATGTGACTGAACTTCGTATTGATGCTCGTTGGATTTTACGTCAAAATGAAACCAATAAACCACTTGGTTCATTAAGAATTGTATCACACCCTGATTTACCACCGGGAGAATTACGTGCATATTTCATATACGCTACTTCAATACGTACAAAAACAAATGAAGAAAAAATAAAAACAATTGAAGATTATCAAATGGAAATTACTGAATTAGAGGTATATTCTGTTAATGATGATATTAAAACCGAAACGTTAAAACATGAAGCACCATTCAAAGAACTTGAAAATATATTTGGTGTAAAAGTATTTGAATAAATGAAAAATAATTAAAAAAATAATAAAATGGGAAAAGATAATTTAAAACAACAGAATTTATTAAAACAAGTGATAATGGAAAAAAACTCCGAAAAAAAGAATGAAAAAGATTTTACCGCTACAACAGGTAAAGGCAATGGTCTCAGATTTAATCAAGGAAAATTAAGATACGACTTGATTGAACCCCATGCTCTTGAAGATTTTGTTCAAGTGCTTACTGATGGAGCAGTTAAATATGAGCCAAGAAACTGGCAGAGAGGCTTATCGTGGACTTCTGTTTTGGCATCACTAAAAAGGCATATTGCAGCCATTGAAAAAGGTGAAGACTATGATAAGGAAAGCGGTAGATTACACATAGCACATGCTGCATGTAATGTTCATTTTTTAAATGCTTTTTATTATATATTTCCACAAGGTGATGATAGACCAAAAAGGTATTTAACTTTACCGAAAATCGGATTAGATATTGATGGTGTTCTTGCTGATTTTGCAAGTGCATGGAATAAATTATATCCTGAAGTATTGGTAGCACCAAATTCATGGTATTTTGATAGAAAAATTGGTAATAGATTTGAAGAAATGCGTAATAATGGCACATTGAATGATTTTTATTTAAATATTGAACCATTAATTAAATCAGAAAATTTACCCTTTGAACCACATTGTTATATTACATCAAGACCAGTATCAAAAGAAATAACCGAAGAATGGCTTGACAAAAATCATTTTCCCGCAAAACCAGTTTATAGTATTGATTTAAGAATGAGTAAAGTTGAAGCAGCAAAAAGTGCTGGTATTGAAATATTTATAGACGATGCATTTGAAAATTTTGTGGAATTAAATAAAGGTGGTATTACCACATATTTATATTCAAAACCTTGGAATTTAAAACATGATGTTGGTTATTTACGACTTAATTCATTGAACGACTTGCCATTACTAAAGTAAAAATTTTATTTATTTTTTTTGTTGTTGTTTGGCTTAATTTAGTGCTTTTTGAGTATTTATAAATAGCAATAATTAAGTAATTGGAAATAATAATTAATAACAATGGCAACAACAGGTAATACAAATATTTTTAAAAAAATCTTTAAAGGTATAACAGTCTTCAGTGCTATTTTTGGTGCTTGTGCAACAATTTGGTTTATTTCAGCTTATTTTACTAAGAAAGATAATAGTGCTGTAATTGTTAGTAATAAGGTTGAACTCATAATAACTAATCAATTAGAGGATAGAATTATTAGAGATACAATTTTGTTAAAATTAAATGGCTTGGCAGTGCTTCAAGATGATATAATTAAACTTAAAATAAGTCAAGAAAATCTTACTAATGCAATGTCTGAATTTATTTCAAACAATAAATTGGCAACTAAGCAGGACTTACAAAATTTTTTGGATGAGTTAAAAAAAAAACAAATAAATAAAATTGATACAACAATAAATAAAATTGATACAACAAAAAATAATTTTAAAATTGGAGTAAAAAAAACAAAAAACTGATGAGAGATGAAATACGAATCCTTATATTAGAAGACTCAGCTACTCAAATGGAATTTATATGTGAATTTTTATATAAAAATGGATATATAATGCCCATATTAACCGCAATTGATAAAAAATCATATATAAAACAATTAAATGAAAATAAACCAGACGTAATTTTATCTGACCATATATTACCTTCATTTAATTCTTTTGAGGCGCTTAAAATTGCAAAAAATAAATTTCCAAATGTTGTTTTTATTGTGGTTTCTGAACATATTACAGATGAATTTGGTGTTGAACTTTTAAAAATAGGAATTGATGATTATTTTATGAAAAATAATATATTTCGATTACCATTTGCAATTGAATCTGAATATATTAAGTATTATAATATTGAAAAATCAAGTAAAACAGAATTAATTAATAAAGAATTAGAAAATGCATATAAATTAATTGAAGAAAAAAATAATAGCATAATACAAAGTATAGTTTTTGCGGAAAGAATTCAAGCATTAACACTTCCTAAAATTGATTTATTATTGAAAAAATTTTCAGAGGCATTTATAATTTACAAACCAAAAGATATTATCAGTGGTGATTTTTACTGGTTTTTTTATATTGGTGATTGGGTTATAATTACAATTGCTGATTGTACTGGACATGGTGTATCTGGAGCATTATTAGCTATGCTTGGAATTAATTTATTAAATGAAATAATTATAACAGAAAAAAATTATAGTAATTTAACTAACATACTTACAAAACTTGATGCAAATATTTGTAAATCATTAAAACAAAAATTAAATAACGGCGGATATCAAGATGGAATTGATTTAGGTTTGGTTTCAATTAATAAAAAAGAAAATAAATTATATTTTTGTGGTTCAAAAAGGTCATTATTACATTTAATAAAAAATAAAAAAGAAATTATATCATATAGTGGAAATCCATATTTGGTGGGTGGAAATTCTCCAATAATTGATAAAAAGTTTATAACACAAGAAATAAAATATTGTTCTGGGGACACCATATATATGTTCACTGATGGATATGTTGATCAGTTTGGCGGAAAAGATGATAAAAAATTAACAAAAAAATATCTTATTGAATTATTATTATCGTTTCAACATCTAAATTTAGAACATCAATCTCAATTACTTGAAGAAAAATTAATTGAATGGCAGGGGGATGGTATACAAACCGATGATGTTTTAATGGTTGGTGTTAAATTATAAACAATATTAAAATTTTCTTATAAACATATTATATTGTTGTATATTATTATTTTTTTTTTATAAATATTAGTACAATATAATTAAAATTCATATTTTTGCCAAATGAAAAAATTTTCTTTGGTCATTATTAGTGACACTCATAATAAACACAAACGTCTTAGTAAATTACCTGCTGCTGATGTTATTATTCATTGTGGTGATTTTACTTCGGTGGGTTATGAACATGAAATACAAAATTTTATGAAATGGTATTCGAGTTTAAATCAATATATGTATAAAATTTTTATTGCAGGAAATCATGATTGGTTATTTGAAAGAAATAATTTACTTGCCAAAAGTCTTATACCTGAAAATATAATTTATTTGGAAGATTCTGGCATTGAAATAAAAGGAATTAAATTTTATGGTACTCCCGTTTCAAAACCTTTTTGTAATTGGGCATTTAATCGCCCAGAAGAAAAACTTGCACAATATTGGCAAGCAATTCCTGATAATACTGATGTTTTAATTACCCATACCCCACCATATTCAATCATGGATTGGGTTGATAGGAATAAAAGTCATGAGGGTTCGCCATCTTTATATAAAGAAGTTTTAGAAAGAGTAAAGCCGTTAGTATTAACATTCGGAAATATACATTCTGGTCATGGTGTTAAAGTAATTGAAAATACAACATTCATTAATGCTTCAAATCTTGATGAAGATAATATGTGCGTGTATGAACCAATCCTTATTGAAATAATAAATAATAGTGTAAATGTTATTAATTATTAGTTTAGGTTATTTTAATGTATTTATATTAAAATCATTTCATGAAATCATTAAATAAAATTATTAAAGAAGAATATATTAAATTTCTTAAAGAAAACTATGACGATAATGATGTTGATTGGAATTATTTTGAAGAACAAGATGATATAAAAGCAAATATTTTCAGAGATTTTTTATATAACAACAATCCTACTTTTACAAAACACATTCCTTGGAAAGTAATACCATTTCTAAGATTAAAAAAAATCTGGGAAGATTATATGAAATTCGGTTTTGTTAGAGATACAAAAGGAGTTGAAATAATTGAAAAAATTATGGTTGAAAATACTGTGAAAATTAATGTTATAACCACATTGCTTGGACACACATCTCAAAACCCCGATGAAGACTATAAAGAATATATTGACCCGTTTATTGATGAACAAATAAGATGTTATTTTCAAAAACCTGTTGATAAAAATCAATTACAAATTAATTTTAAAAATCCAAGTAAAGGATATATAAAACCTAAAGGTACTAAACCATGTGATGTTCATCCGTTCATACGAGAATTCATTGAAGAAAATATAACAGAAAATATGAATGTTGAAGATATTAAAAATAAAGTGTATGATGAAATAACTAACAGATTTACATGGGATTATACGGAAGACCCGAAATCTGGACAAGCATATATTAGTGATTTTGGACTAACCCCATTATTAACATTAGTTAGTCAACTTCGTAATGAAAGAAAACCAGAAAATATACTTGTTATTATTGATAGAATGCTTAATGTTGCACATCAACGTTCAGATTTAGCAAATTGGTTTGTTGAAGGTGGGTCACATGCACTTAGTCAATTAAGCGGATATGGTGATACTGGTGAAGACAGTTCAATTTCTGGGTCATATAAATTGAGTGATTATAAATAAATTTCAATAATTTTTAACTTTCTTATAAAATCTTTCTATTTATGGTAAAAATTATTTTTATCATAAACATGTTATTAATATGGACATCAATGAATTATTTGAAATAATACAAGATAAATTTCCTTCTGAAGATTTAAATGGTGAATTCGCACTACATGGTAATTGTATTATTTGGACATATAGTCTTGATAATGATTTTGAAGAAATTGAAGCATTAAATGATGATGATGAATCATATTTTGGTTTTGAATCGAAAAGTTCAGAAGAATTATTACAAGAAGCATATGACGATGATTTTGCACTACTTGAGGGACTTTTTGATGAATTGGAAGAAAGTGATAATTGGTCATTTTCCGACTCAGAAATTAATGAAAATATAATTTCTTTTAAAATATTCTAAAAATATGTAATAAATATTGTTTGTTTTTCATATATTTGTAAAAACAAATCTATGGGTGGAAAAGCATTAAATAGGTATGGAGTATTCACTGGAAGAAAAAACACTAAAGAATTCAAACAAATTGGTTATGAACTAATTCTTGCAGTACTTTCCGAATTGGGCATACATTCTGAAGTTGTCACTTACTATCGTACAAAACCAGACCACGGTGATTTGGATTTATTATTGTGCATGCCAGCAGACAAAAACATCAACTGGAGAGAATATATTGAAAATACATTCAAACCACAAGCCATTAATAGTAATGGTGGTGTATATTCTTTTGATTATAAAGAATTTCAGATTGATTTTATTCCAATACTCGATGAAAAATGGGAAACCGCTAAGACATATTACTCACATGATCCTTTGGGGAACTGTATGGGTAAGACATTTCATAAATTCGGTTTATCATATGGATGGGACGGTTTGTTTTATAAATTCAGAAATTTCAATGGTAGAAACTCACAGAACATATTAATAACCAATAATTCAAGAAAAATATTTGAATTCGGTGGGTATGATTATGACAGATATTTGCTGGGATTTGAAACATTGGAAGATATTTTTAAATTTACAATTGATTGTAAATATTTTGATACCGAGATATTTCAAATGGAAAATCTTAAAAGTATTGATAAAAAAAGAAATCGTAAACGTGGTTCATATCATTTATTCTTGAAATATTTAAAAGATAAAAATATTAATATTCATTATAATTTTAACGAAAATAAAGAAGAATATCTTCCAATAATTAACCAATATTTTCCCGAAGCTAAACTTATTGAAAAATTAGAACATCTAAAATATAAAGATAATATTAATTTTCATCTTGCTGAAAAGTTTAATGGCAATATTGTCATGGAATGGCTTCCTGAACTTAAAGGTAAAGAGTTAGGTGCAGCATTAAAGAAATTTAGGGATTATTTAGGTAATACTTATGAAACAATAGTTTCTGCAGTACCAATCGATGAACTTCAAAAAATATTTATGGATGTATATAATGGAAAAAATAAGTAATGGTAAGGAAAAAAATAATATTTTAAAAGCTGGAAGCAAAAATCTGAACCTTGAAAACTGGAAGGTTTATCATCCGAATGGAAGACATATGTTTACTTGTGGAGAAAAAAAAGCTAATTGGTATTTGGAAAGAAATTTAGCAAAAACAATTGGTAAAAAGAAAATTAAATTTACTTTTATTCCAAAAGGAAATGGTTTTGAAGACGATGAAGATTTTGGTCGTAATATTCGTGAAGCTAAATGTGTTGTTAGTGGATTGAAAGATGGTCTGCAACGCCATCATATTGTGCCTTATTGTTACAGAACATATTTTCCAAATGAATTTAAATCAAAAAATCATCATGATGTTGTACTTATAAATTATGAAATACATTCAGCATATGAACAAAAAGCTATAGAATATAAAAATGTTATTGCTAAAATGTATGGGGTAAAAACAATTAGTGAACTTAATGCTGAATATACAACAAAATTACGTGAAAACGGAAAAGATGATTTAATCTTGTTAAATGCAATTCATTCATTATTTAAATCATATGGAAAAATGCCAGATAATGTAAAATTGGAAAAACTCCATTTTATTTCAGAAAAAACTGGTATTCCATATAATCAAATAGAACGTTTTAATTACATTCAAATGTATAAGATGTATCTTTTATTAAATGAGAAACACATCGTTGAAATGGGAGCATTTAAAACAGAAAATAGAACATTTTATGACCACGGATATCATGTGGTACAAAAATTAAATACTGAAAAAAAAATAAAAGAATTTATAAAATTATGGAGAAATCATTTTATTAATACAATGAAACCTAAATATATGCCCAATGGCTGGTCTCTTGATTTTAGATTTAAAACAAAAATATAATAAAATTTCCTTGCATAATTAAATTATTATAAATATATTCGCATATTAAAAACAATATTTATTTAAAAACAAAAATCATGGGACTTATTATTCAAATTATCTTAACAATTATTGCTTGGAATCGTGGCTGGAGATGGTTAGCTTTAATTCCTATAGCAGTAGGATTTACATTGGGATTTATAATTGGCACTATTATTAAATCAATGGGTTATTCGATTGAAGATTTTGGGTGGTTAGTTATTTTTGACATTATAGTAGGTATAATATTATTAATAATGTGTATAAAAAAGCGTAATTCAGAAGAATTACCAACAGAAACAATAGAAAAACTACCAGAACCAACAGAAAAACCATCAGAAACACAGGAAAATAAATAAATTAAATATTATGAAACTTCACAAAGCATTAAAATTAAGGAAAAAATTAGTCGGTGAAATTAGTGAATTAAAAACACAAATTCAAGTAAAAAATTCGTATTTGGTTGGTTCATTAAATGCAGAAAAATATAATGTACCGAAATTATATGAAGAACTTCTGGAAAAAATTGACCAACTTTGCGGTCTGAAATTCGTAATAAACGAAGCAAATCATGAAATCCAATCAAAAATTTATGTTCTTGCTGAATATAAAGCACTTATTGCATTTTGGAATGGCGTACCCACTGCAGAAGGAACTCAAGAAAGTAGTGGATTTAGATTTGGCGAAGCAACAAGAGAATATAAAGTTCAGGTTGATGAAGAACATCGTAATGAATATGTAAAAGACTTTCAAACAAAAGTTGATTCATTACAGGAAGAAGTTGATATCTTTAATTATACAACTGATATTCCTTGGGATGAACCAGTAATTATGAAAGAATCGGCAGAATCAGAAAAACCTGTTCCCGAATAAAAAAAACTGAAGTGTGTTGTTGAGTAACTTAAATGTTGTATGTAAACGATAGAACTACACGTTCCATCTGGTAACCGATAGAGATATTGAATGTTCAAGATTCGTGTATTCAATTCGTTAAAAATCAAACATTAAAAATTAAAACTCAATTATCCCATACAAATTTTTGTAAAAAACACACACTTCTTTTATTTTCAAAAAAATGAAAAATATCAAATCAAAATTTGATTTTGACGACATTTTAATTGTTCCAAATATTAATACGCATATAACAAGTCGATATAAAGACGTTATACTTCCCAAAAAATTACCATTATTTACCGCACCAATGGATACTGTTGTGAATTTTGACAACATGGATTTATTCATGGATAATGGAATTAATGTCACGTTACCAAGAACCTTAAAATATGAAGATTTTGACTATCGAACTCGCAACATGAATGCAACAGAATATTCAAAAGTTTTTATTAGTATGGGTTTTATTGATATTGAATTCTATCAAAAAAACAATTTTAAGGTTTTTCGTGAAGGTCAACACATTCTTATTGATGTAGCAAACGGTCATATTCAAAAAATTATTGATTATGCCAAAGAAATAAAAAAATTAAGACCCGATATTATAATTATGGTTGGTAATATAGCTAATCCAGATACATATTGGTGGTATGCTGAAAATAATTGTGTTGATTATATTAGAATTGGAATCGGTAATGGCTGTTTTGCAAAAGGAAGTAGAATATTAATGGCTAATGGGTATTATAAAAATATTGAAAATATATTATTTGGTGATGAAATAATAACAATGGATGGAAATGTTGCAAAAGTAAAACGTTTAATTCCAAAAGGTAAAAAAAATGTCATCAATTTAAAAACATCTATGTCACCAAAAGAAACAATTGTAACACCCGATCATAATTATTTTGTTGGAAATTACAATACTGATTATAAGAATAATATTGGATATTCCAAATCGATTAAAAATTATTCGTGGTCTGAAATTAATTCTTACAATGATAATATTACACCATTATTTCCTAAAACAATAAATTTTAATTTAAAAAATTCTTTTAAATATAATTTATTGGATTTTTCTATTTTAAAAAAAACAACCAATAAATATAAAACCGAAATTAATTCAAATTATAATATTGGATATATTTTTGGTACTTTTCTTGGAGATGGTAATTCAAGAATTCGTAGATTTACAAGAAAACAAAATAATAAACTAACTAATACCACAACTGGTGAAGTCGTTTGGACATTCAATATTAATGAAATTAAATTTGTTGAAAAATTAAAAAAATGTCTATTTAAAGAATTTAATTTAATACCCAAAATAGAAATTAAAAAAAACACATTTAAAATTCATTTATATAATAAGCCATTGGCACATTTATTATATGAATTTGGTAAAAAAATTGATAAACATTTACCTGAAAGATATTTTGTTAATAATTATAATTATTTATTTGGATTATATGATGGTTTAACGGATAGTGATGGAAATATTGATATAAACAGAAAATCTTTTTATAATACATCATTAAGATTAGTTGAATCATATAATATAATTTATTATCTTTTATTTAAAACATTACCTAATTCAGCAATACGAAAATTCAACACATCAAAACTTATAAAAAAAGCATCCGTAGGATATTCTTCAAGAAATTTATTAGTTCCTAAAAGAAGAGAAACATTAGATAATAAATATATTATTAATAAAATAATTTCAATTAATAATATTGAAAAGGAAATAGAAGTATTTGATTTAGAAATTGATAACGATACACATTCATTTATTGTTGATAATTGCATTGTACATAATTCAGGTTGCCTGACAACAAAACAAAGTGGTATTGGACATCCTATGGCATCATTAATATGTAAAGTATATAAACAAAAACAAAAATTTATTGAATACAATGCAATTGATATAGAAAATCAATATTCACTTCTTCATACAAAACCAGTAAAACAAATTCCCGCAATTATTGCTGATGGTGGAATGAAAGATTATTCTGATATTATCAAATCATTGGCTTTAGGTGCTGATTATATTATGATCGGTTCAATATTTAACAAAGCATTTGAAAGTTCTGCAGACAACTATTTATATAATATTAAGCTAAATAGAAAACTTGCCAAATATTTTTTCGACAAAGGATTTCCAATAAAAAAGTATTTCAGGGGCATGAGTACTAAAGAAGCACAAAAAGCAATGGGTAAAACACATTTTAAAACATCTGAAGGTGTTGTAAGGTTTAGAAAAGTTGAATATTATTTGAATGGTTGGATAGAAAATTTTGAACATTACCTCAGAAATGCAATGAGTTATACCAATGCAAAAACATTAAATGATTTTATTGGCAAAGTTGAAATCTGCCAGATTTCGAAAAATGCATATGACAGATTTAATAAGTAGAGTAAATAATATGTTTAGTGGTGACACGTATGCATTAATTCAATTATATTTGCCATTATTAGAATCATCAAAACATTATGATCAAATACAATATCTTGCATATTTAATTCATTTTAGTATTAATTATATTAAAAAAACACACAATGATTTAAATATTGATTGGAAAAGTTGGTGTATTATATTGGTTAAAGAACAATATTTAAACAAAAAAATAAAATCGGAATTAGATATTGAAGAAACAGTTAATGATTTTATTGAATATTGGAAAAAAGAATATAAAGAATATTGCAATAATATTGCAATTTCTTCAAGTGATTATGATAGGGACAGAGGATTTGTTTATGAATATATTTGGAAAAATAATCAGTAGTTAATAACTACCGATTTTAATTTATTGTGTTTCTATTTCAATTAATTGGTCTTCATATTTTAATTTTAAAATTTCTAAATTTTGTTTCTTTTTATCTGAAATTCCATATTTTTCAAAATTTATGATTTTTTGTTCAAGGTCTGCTATTTTACGTTCTAAAATTTGAATATCTCTTTCTTTAGTCATGATACCATAGTTTTAGTTTAAATTATTTTATTATAAATACTAAAAAATCTTGTTTTTTAAACTTAAAATAAGTATATTTAACAATTAATATTTTTATAATGGAAAAATATATTAAATATCAAAGATTTATCAATATATTTTATAGTGATGAAGAAATACAAAATTTTTTAGATAAGTTGGTAGCTGATGGCTGGGAAATTATTAGTTATGAAGAAAATGAAAAAACTAAACGAATTACTATTATTATTATTGCAGGAAAAAGACAAAGTAATGTATTATGACAATAATATCAACATCAGAAAAAAATCCCGGATATCTCGTTGAAACCAAAACTGGTAAAAGGGGAAGAACTTATCATCAAGAAGGTCTTGTTAATAAAAAAATGGTTGTTCATATTGAAGGAATGGAATTAGCTTTATTATGTGATCCCAAATCAGTAAAAATAATTGGATATATTGATTAATATTTTATGGAAAATTTACAATTAAATCACACGTATTTAATTAGAGGAATTCCTTTTTTTTCAGATAGATTAAATTCAATTACGATATTACTAATAACTGATAAAGCATATAATATTAAATGGAATAATGGTCTTAACAGTACAAATACTTGGGAATTAAAATCTACCATAGAAAATTGTGTATTAATCGAAGATATTAGTGATTTTGTTATTAATGAAACCAAAACATCTGTTTTGGATGTTAGAACAAAACTTGTTCAGTGTTATATTTGTAAAGGATTTGGAACAATTCCAGATAATAATTCAACTGCTGGTACTAAACCTTGTCCACTTTGTCTTGGTGCTAAAATGATTCCTGAAGTAACTGAAATCTCCCAAAAGTAATTATTTATGTTTTTGAAATGTATTTATTGAAAAGAACTTTTCAATGAAACTTTCCCCATTGCTTCAGATTATTAATGAAGAGGTTCAAAATCTTTTAGACCCTAATTATCTAATTTCATATATTCCACAAGGATATGAACATGGTATTTTAGATGAAACATTTAAAAGCGTAAATGAAATTAAAAAATTGGCAAATGATATTATTCATCGTATTGCAGAAAAAAATTATAAACAATTTGAAGGAAGTAGTTTTAAATATATTGGTGGAATTGGTTTATCTGAAATAGATAGTGGTAATTATGATGAAATTAGAAATTTTATTGCTGAAATGAATTTACAAATATTTTTCCTACCAAAAAGAGGTACATCAATAAGCAAAGGTGAATATGGTGCTGAAGAAACTAAAAAAGGTGAAAATTTTAAACCTAAAAATGAAAGAGACATTAATATTTATTATGATTATGAAAGAACAAAAAAATTATTTGATGAATTAATTTCAGAAAAAGGTGAAAATCTTGAAGAATATGATATTTATGCTAAATTATTTTATAATTTTAATTCAATATTAACACACGAATTACAACATTCATACGATGATTATCGCAGCGGTGGAATGGCATTTAATACTAAAGAATTTCAAGATTATAAAAAGAAATATTATAAAAAAATTAGTGATTATATATATAGAAGTCAAATTGATGATTTGGAATCTTATCGTCAATATTTAAATTTACCACATGAAATCTGGGCAAGATTTTCACAGACAATGCTTAAACTTCGTTTTTATACATTAGATTTCAATGACATTAAAGATAATATTATTGAATACAAAATGTATCCAATAAATGATGTAATTAAACGTTTTGGATATGAATATAATAATTTTGCCGTGCTTTCACCAGAAATGAAAAGAAGATTAATCAGGAAAGTAGCACAGTTCTGGCATCTTGAACAAGAAAAGGTATTGGAACTCAACAAAAAAGAAAGAGAAAAAATCTAAATTTTTACTTATTTTTTCTAATTTTTATCAATTAAAGATTATTAAATTCTGGTATCCAACGTTTGGGAAGTCTTTTTAATTTTATTTCTAACACTCTTTCTGAATTAAAATAATTATCTCTATTATATTTAACAACATTATACTTCCAAGACTTATATGATTTGCTGGGTTCAAAAATGGTTACATCATCTTTCCAGAATTTCCAATGACCTCTGGAATGTCCAGCAGACCACATAGAAACATAATAAAAATAATGTGTATAATTTTTCTTAAGATATTCATCAACTTCTTTAGGGTATCCCCTAAGAATAAAATTGCCATGATATTTTGAATAAACGAAACAAAGCGTAAATGCGCCTCCATACCAATCTGGACAATTATTTGCAGGAACATCAATAATTGGATAAAGTTTTTTTGGTACTCCAATTAACATTTTTTTTGCCTGATGAAGATATTCTTTGCCTGATTCAGTAATCACATCAGCAATAGACTTATCAAATTCTTTAAGGTCTTTTATCATTTCAAGAGTATTTTTTAATTCCATATTATTTGCCTGAAATGCATTTATATTAACTTCTTTTGACATTGGTAATTTTGAACATGGCATGTCGTTACATAATGCATGTTTTCCGCATACTTCACATAAACCATCTGATTTTATAATGGTCTCAGGATAACCCTTTTCTTTTGCACATTCGTTACAGTAAAACATAATTTTAAAAAGTTTAGGAAGATGTTGAAGTATATCGGTCTGTTAAGCATATTATTAAATAACCAGACTTCAACACCTTCGGATTAGTTAAGCATTCTATAATGTAACCACTTATCTGCCGAAGCAGAACCTAAACAATAATCTTTCTGTCCGTTTCCAAATGGAATGTTTTATCATATAGACTATCACATCCCCCTTTCGGGTATTACCACGGCTCAACTCTATATAAACAACATCCTACAACAAACAACATCCTCTGGAACAGGATTATAAGTGAATCATCTGTTTGCATAAACTGGACTTTTTAAGAAACTTCCAGAATTATTAACGCAGAACTTACTGTTTGTCTTCAGCAGAAAGATTTCAATGAACATAACTTTTAACATTACAAATATACAAATAATTTTTGAATTTATTACAATAAATACTAATTATTTTTTTTATAAATGTAAAATTTCTTTTATTTATGCTAATAATATCACATATAAATGTAATAAAATTTATGGTTTTTTATAAAAATTTTAACTATCTCAATACCTAAATGTATTTATATGTATGTTATTCAAGTTAATATGACAAAATTAACATTAAGTAATATTAAAGAAGGATTTATTTTATTTGGTGCGCAAATGTTATCATTTGCAATAATCAGTATAAATTACAGAGCAATAGCACAAGCCAATTATATCTGGTCAATTTTAACTGATGTAATTGTTGCAGCATTATCTTATTTTGTTATCAGAAGAATAATAAAATCAAATAATGGTGTTTTACAATGGCTTGGTTTTACAATTGGCAGTGCTGTTGGAACAGCAATTGGTATTTTTATTTCTAAATTGTTACTTGGCACATAAAATTAAAATAATTTATCTGATATTATATGTACCATTGCCCCACTTTCCAAACCAACAAAAAGCAATAGCAATAAACTCATATTGATATTTTTAAGAATATTAATATCTGCACAGAAATAAAATATTACAAATGGAATAATACCAATATAAATAATTCTTATAATTGTTCCAATAATAAATCCATGTGTGAAAATACTGCGATGATTAAACATTAATTGATATGGTATCCAAATCATTTTAAATACCCACCAACGATTATACGGAGCACTGTTGGTATCTAAATCACCATTAAACATAAATGAGGCGAAAAAATAAGCAGACATTAAAAATAATGTGGTTTTAATGTCTTTTGATATAAAATAACAAACACCTGTAATTACTGGAGCAACCACAAATGTTATAATATTATGTGTTTTACCGTTTGGCATATTTAAATTTTTATTAGTTAACAAATACTTATACGAAAAACATTTAAAAATGTTACAAAATTTAGTCTTTTTTTTATAGTATTTATGTAAAATATATGAATAATTAATGAATCTCATTAAAATAATCAAAGAAGAATTGCAAAATCTTAATGAAGATTTAAATAAAATTTCATTGAAATCAATATTAAATTCTAATGAAGCATATACCATATTGGATAATTCAAATGCTGGTGAATCAACTTGGTGTGCTGGTGGCTGTGCAATACTGGCATTTGCTTTGAATATATTATATAAATATCCTGTTTATGTCATATATGATTACGATAATAATCAAATTGATCATTTTATAGTTAAAACACCAAATAATACTTTTATTGATTGTGATGGTGAACAACAAAATATTCTTCAGAACTTCAAAAGAAAAGAAGGCATACAAAATAAAAATCTTAAAATAATTGAATATTCACGTAAATTAAAAAATACTGATATTCCTATTGATATAAATGCCAGTAATAAATTAGCTGAATTAATAAAAAATTTAACTAACTCTGTTCAATCTTAACTTTATTGCCCTTACTATCGGTTATATGCATTAACCAACGTAAATGTAATCTTTGTATATTATAACCCCCGGCATAAATTGTTTGTGTATATATACTAACCTGACCATCAGGATTATTTGCAATAAGCGTAAATTCAATACCATCAATGGATTTTCTGAAATTAGTCATTTGAAAATCTGAAAGACTTGGATAACGTGTTTTTAATTTATAAATTAAACTATCAATTTTACTATATTCTTTATCACGATATGCTTTTTGTGCTTTCTGAATAAATGCTGGAAGATTCTCAGTACGTGTACGCAATAAAATACCAAGACGTGATGCCTCAAACATTGACATACTATAATATTCTCTTTCTGGTTGATTACCAATTGCACGAAAAACTTTTCTATCACCATATTTTTTACGAAATTCTTCTTGTGGTAATGTTTTGTATTGATCATGAATATGTTGCCAACTTTCTTTTATGCTTTTATCAATCTTAGTTTCCTGTTCAATAATAAAATCTTCAATTTTATTTTTAATTTGTTTTATTAAATCACCATATTGATCAGTTGTTAGACTAATATTTTTCACATCTCCTTTAGCCTTTCCCTGACCAACAAGACTTTCTAATTTTCTAACATAGTCTTCAAATTTTATTACTCTGCCTGTACGTGGATTGGTATATGACATTCCTCTGATTTCTTCTAATTCTTCTGGTGTTAATTGTGGAAGCACATTTATAAGAGCTTTTACCTGATAAGCAGCACCTGATGATATTCCACCTCTTTTGCCACCCCCACGAGTCTTTAAATCAGATGGATATGCTGTGGTTTGAGCAAGTTGTTGTAACATTGAAATTGCTTTTTGTTTATTTGTACGATTATCAACAAAACCATCGGCTTCATTAAAAGTTTGCATTTCTTCCATTATAATAGTTTTAATATCCATTATACGAATTTTATAATAAATAGTTATAAATTTTAATTAAATAATTAACAAAAATAATCGTAAAGATAGAAAATTTTATTATATTTGTTTTTTTAACTGATGTATGATTATAATATAATGGCATCGACAACAAGAAATTGCAAACAAAGTTTAAAAGTCGGTAAAAAAATAATTGTTATTGGATTTGATATGGCAATTAAAGCTGCCAAAAGATCGGGATATAAAAATGTTTATATACCAAAAAATTTACGAAATAAAATTAATGTTGTTATTAATAAAAATGGTGATGTTGTAATAAAACCGAAGAAAAGTGGTTCAGAGAACTAATATAACTTGTAAATTTTTTCCTTGTCATGATGATTTAGAAGATTGCACATTTTGCTTTTGCCCATTTTTCCCATGTAAAAATAAAAAACTTGGAGAATATATAAGAATTGGAAATAAAAGAGTCTGGAACTGCAAAGATTGTTCATGGATACATCAAAAAATAGTAGTAGATAAAATATTCAAATTAATAAAACAAAAATTTAAATAAAATGGCAAAAACTTATTATTACGCAATCGTAAACAAAAAGGGTAACTTGGTTACAACTGACCATAAATTACCTTTTTATTGGAATAAAAATGTTGTTATTCAAGACAGAATAAAATTATGTGGAGATTCAGATAGAATTGTCCCAATAAAAATTGAAGACATTAAAAAATTATTAAAAGATAAACAAGATGGAAACCCGTCAAGAAGTTAAAACAATTCAAGTGGATTATAAATGTCCAAAATGTAATACTGGTTATTTGAGACCAACAGGAATTGTATTATGTACTTATCCCCCACAATATCCACATAAATGCAATAATCCCAAATGTGATTACGGACAAACATTTCCTGATGCAAGATATCCGTATTTAGAATACGAATCCAGCACGCCAGTAATTGATGTTAAAATCGACCCAGAAAAGATCATTAATGTCGAGCCAGTTTTAATCCGAGAAGACCATGAAAATTAATATAAAATAAAAATGAAAAAAGACAGAGGAATCGGATGTAAAGACTGCCTTGTAACAAAAGGCGTGGTTAGTTATGAAGAATGCATTGGTTGCAATGGTCAGGTAAATTGTAATGCAATATACTTTCCACCTAAACCAAAGGTTGAAATAAATAAACCTAAAGTCAATATATTCAAGAAGTTATTTGGTAAAAAAGAATCGAAAATGTATTGGTTAACTTAAAATAAAATGAAATTATTTAAAGGTACTGTTGAATGCTATCCAAATAATTGTTATGTAGAAACATTATTAATTGTTGCTGATAGTAAAGAAGATGCTGAAGAACAGATTAAAGAAAAAAGGCGTAAAGAAGATAAGGGAAGTGGTCGAATAAATCCGACATATGAAATTAAATTTACTTCACCATTGGAAGAACTGAAAATCAACCTGAATAAACGTGGTATTTTGGAAGTCGGGTTAGGATGCGGTGATAATGATAATAGTTTTGATGATTAAAATATAAAAAAATGGGAATAATTGAAAAATTTTTAAAATGGCTTTTTAATTTAGGTTTAGATAATGAAAATAATTGTATCTTTCATGTACCAAGTTACAATACGGGATTAAGTGAAATATATGGTAAATGCAATTGTCCAAATAAACTTCTGGATATGTGTACAGGTACTGATTGTGGTTATTTTAAATCCGAAAAGGAAAAAACGTAATGAAACAATATCCTGAAATAGAATATTATGGGGATTATTGGGGACTGCCTATCATTGCATTTGAAAAACTTGATGGCTCAAATATGCGTTTTGAATATTCACATAAACGTGGTTTTTATAAATTCGGTACAAGAAATATAATGATTGACAGAAATTCAACACCATTTGGTTTTACCATTGATTTATTTCTGAATAAATATGCATTACCGTTGACAGAAATCTTCAAAAGTAAAACATATCGGAATTCACTGGCTTTTGTTTGCTTTGCTGAATTGCATGGTGAAAAATCAGAATTCGGAAAACATGAATTCAATAATGATATTTTCGATATAACATTATTTGATGTCAGTGAATATAAAAAAGGATTAATACCACCAAGACAATTTATAAATGATTTTAAGGATGTAAATATACCAAGAATTGTTTATGAAGATAATCTTAATAAAGAATTTGTCAGACAAATAAAAAATAATGAATTTGGTTTAAGAGAAGGGGTAGTTTGTAAAGGTCAGATTCCAAATAGAAAAACAGATAATCTTTATTATTGTAAAATAAAAACTAATGAGTGGTTTGACAGACTCAGAACAAACAGACCAGATTTATACAAAGAAGAAATGATACAACATCATTTGGATGAAAGTTTATTTTCATTTATACAAAAAGGAATATAAGTACAGCAAAATTTTCAGACAAAAAATATTAACAACATAATAAACTAAATAAGAAACATCATAATAAACTAAATAATATGAAAACAAAAGAAGATGTATATCAAAAAATGCTTGAACTCTATAAAATTGGGGTTAAAACAATACTTAAACACAGTTTTTATAAACCCAGTATAAGTTTTGAATTCATTGAATTTCCTACACCAGAGGAAGACCTTGGTAAAAAGACAAATTCTTTTAATCTGTATTTTTATGTAAACGATACATATGATGATATGTATGACAGAATGTGCAGATTTTTAGATAGCAGACAGAAATTTTTAACCAAGTTTGCTACCAATGATTTTATTTCATTATTGAATAATGATGGTTTATTGGAATATATGAAAAAATTAGCGAAAGATAAATTAGAAAACGAAAAATAATGAGAATTAATGTAAAAAAATATGATTATTTAAGAATTAATGATAAATTAATAAGAGTAGAAGTTAAACAACACTGGCTGTATAAAATATTTGCAAATATTATATTATTCTTTTTTAAACAAATTAATTACAAACATGTTTATACTAAATATAAATACATTAAAGAAATGCTGACCATTAGAGGACTGCGTACATGTTCATATGAAGACGTTTATGGTCAGATTCATATTGCACAATTTATGTGGAAATTTGGAAAATATTATATATAAATGTAACAATTAAATATTATTAATCATGAGAATTAAATACAAATATATTGCAAAACCAGATACTTGGTTTAAAGCTGGTACAGAAGCTAAATTAATTGACCATTATTATACAGAGGATAATGGTAAAAAATTTGGTTTATTTGAAGGCACTTATGTTGTATGTAAAAACGAAGGTTATGATACATTCTGGCATAATAAAGGAAATAAAGAAGGCGATGAAGTCCAAATGCGTGAAATTTGTGCATATGATGAATTTGAAATAATAAGATTTTAGTGAGTTTCTACTAATACATAATGTAAAATTTTCATAAAATTATCATTAAATGATAATAATGTAGAAAAGGTGATATCTTCCAAAAAAGACTGAAATTCGACCATTATTGCAAAAAATCACTTTTATTATAATCATAACTATTTAAGTATTTATAAAAAATATATAAATATTTAGTGAATCTCATTAATATAATAAAAGAAGAAATTGAAGATTATAGAGGATATCATCAAGCACCCGAAAGTGATGATTCTCCAATGTATGATGTAACAAATGCTTTTGGGAAAGGTATGTATACTAATGATGCTTTAAAATATTTTGGTGTTAATAAATCTTATGATGCATATAGTATTGCTTTAATTCAACAAGCAAGAAATAAACCAAATAAACAAATTAAAATATATCGTGCCGTACCTGCAATAATTACAAATCAGGAAAAAATAAATGATTATGAAAAACAAAAAGCATATATTTTAAAAACTGGTAAACTCCCACGTAATATAACTAATTGGTCAAATAGTAGTGAATATTATGATCATATTTCAAATGAAATTGATAAACTCAAAACAATATCAACATTAAATGATAATAAGGCTAAAATTAATAGTGGCGATTGGGTTACAATAAATCCGGCATATGTAAAAGAACATGGTCAAAATAATCTTAATGGTAAGTTTAGAGTTTTAACTAAAACAGTAAATGCAAGTCAATTATTCACTGACGGTAATAGTATACATGAATGGGGATATATGAATAATGTGGTAAATGAAAATAATAAATTATACTATTCTTAATTGAAAAATTAATCAATTATTTACTTTTAATAAATGTATTTATATGAAATAAAATCAATGAAAAATAAACTTCCAGAACCAATAAAAAAAACAATTCTTGATATTATCAGAGAAGAAGTTCAATTATTTGAACAAACTAAGATATACAACCTTCAAGAACTTGCAGAATTAATGGGAAATATGGGCGTTGATGCAAATATAGCATTAAAGATGCTGTCAGATAAATTCAGAAATGCAGGCGATGCTGGTGTTATGAAAATGTATAAGGAAATGTCGGGTATTGAAATATTTCAGGTCAGTAAAGGTAAATATAGCTTTACACCTGTGATGACTCCGACAACTCCAGAATATGATAATTGGATATAAAATAACAGTTTAAGATATTAATAATTATTTTAAGATATTATTATTTAAACCTGTTTTTTACAAAACCCTGCATTTCTGAACTTAGAAGTTTTGATGGCTTATATGGTTTCTTTAATATAATTTCTGCAAAATTAATAATTGCGGTTGCAATACTGTCCCTGCGGTATTTTTCATCAACATGAATGCTCTGTGCATGTTCAAATCCCGTGAAATAATCTGGCTTTATATCAAATGTGGCTTGGGCAATAGGGGTTAAAGTAATGGCTTTATGTTCAATATTATTTAATAATTCATTGTTTTTAATCTGAGATTCAATATTATCAATATCATATACTTTAAAAATTTCGTAATTAATTGTTTTTTGAATAATGTATTTATGCCCGGATTTGCCCATGAAATATTTTAAATGACTTTTGTTGACTTCAGAACTGTATAACCTGTGAAAAAAAAGCCTTTGAATATCAATGTTGTCAATATCATAAAAAATGGTCTTATTGAATTTGCTGATCTCTTCAATGATTATTGATATGATGTCCATTATGATATTGTATTGTTAATTATAATAATGAAATAATAATATTATATCTTTGAAAATAAATACTTTTTGAATGTAAAAAAATTATTATAAAAAATTTACGACTTTCGATTTTAAGTAAATATTTGATTATCAAGGATTTGTAAAAAAATAAAAAATTTTTATAAAAAAATTATAACTTTTTGTAAATCATACTCTTGTAGCACCCCGCCTATCCAGAGGGGTCGTTCTGAGGGGGTTACCGGAGGGGGGGATACGGGGGGGTTAAGGGGGTATTTAATGGGGTGTATTCAACTATCTTTCAGGGGACAGGGGTTATATCAACTAATATTTGGGTGTCTTAAAACGCTTCTAAATGAATATATAAACAAGGGTGTTGTTAGCACCCTTATTTAGATTGATTCCAGATAATTAATTCAGATGTTTTTAATTTATCTGACAATTAAAATTGTTTCACCATCAACTTTCAGGCTGTCCATATTACCAACGATAAAATCTCTGAATTTATCTGAGCGCAGGTCAAGATGTTTTTTGATTGCGTTTTTTGCCAGTGTTTTGTCAGAACTTTTGACCTCTTTATATTCGCCTTTCACAAGTACAACCTTGCTGATAGCCTGACCGAAAACATGAACTTCAAGGGTTTCCTTATGCAACCTGATTGCAGGAGTAAGGCTGATATAAGCGTCTGTTTGTCCTTGTGATTGCGCTGTCCTGTCCTCAACATTTGCTGACAGGTTTTTTTCTGCACTTGCAAGCATTTCAGAGTGTGCTAATTTGCAAACGTCAAAGGAAAATCCTTTTAATTCGCAAATCATTGTAAGGTCATCATCAGTGCAATTCTGCAACCTCATTAAATCAGTTTCCTTTGCATTTTTCACGCTGATATTAACATTAACAACATGGTTTGCAACTTCACCTGAAGTTTTTGCAAGGTAGTTATTTATCCAAATAAAACTTGCAGATTTCAGCGATTGGAATTTGTCAAAAAAAGTTTTCATTGTTTCTATTTTATGGTTTAATAACTTTGTTTCTTATATTAGATTATACGTATATTAATTAAAAAGGTTTCGTTTTTATCAGTTATTATTTATGCTGTTATTAATGCTCCCTTTAATTCAGTCTGCAATAATTCTCTGCAACGAGAAATCATTCCTTTTACAGTTCCCATTGGTATCTGACAAACTTCAGCAATTTCTTTATACTTCAATTCTTTTGTAAAGTACAATATTGCAACTTTGCGGTAATTTGGACTTAAAACGTTAAACGCTTTTGATATTTTTGTTGACAATTCGTTATTTTCAATATCATCACTTGTTTCACTATTATCAACAAACTGGAATACTTCATTTCCGGTTTCATCAACAAAATCTGACACATTTATTAAATTATCTGAATGGTCTGTGCGGTGTCTGTCAATAATTGCGCAATTTGCAATTTTATACAACCATGTATTAATTTGTGACATATCTGAATTATAACTTTGCAAATGTTTATTTGCTTTAACAAAAATATCATTTGTTAATTCTTCTGCATCTTCTGAATTATGTACTTTTGAATTAACATATCTCAACAGGTCAGAATAATATTTTCTATATATGTCAGCAAATAATGGAGCTGACTTTGCAATTGCCCATGATTTTTTAAGGCAGTCAGAAAAAATTTCCATTGTCCTGACATCCTGACTTTTGAAAAACTTCCATGCGTTTTTCATGATTACTGACATATTAAATTTTTTCATCTGATTTGGTTTTTTTGGTTTAATAATTTTGTTCATATTAGCATATACGTATAAACAAAAAAAAGGTTTCGTTTTTATCAAGTATTTTTAAATGATAATATATAGTATAATATTATATTACCTTATATTATATTCCTTATATTACATAAAATAATATTCAGATATATTGTAACCTTTTTAATTAAAATACGTATACTTTAATATAAACACACACATCATTAACTCAAAAACTT
>Ga0315274_10003133_pt1 | contig 24636 bp, 18 predicted proteins | sample YL17G02_20_MG_FD_203700 | JGI IMG/M metagenome (GOLD analysis project Ga0315274, IMG submission 203700) | Sediment microbial communities from Yellowstone Lake, YNP, Wyoming, USA - YL17G02_20 | ecosystem: Environmental > Aquatic > Freshwater > Lake > Sediment | place: USA: Wyoming | collected...
GGGGCAAAAGGAGAAGGCAAGTGGGAGCGAATTTCTTGGGATGAAGCTTTAGACACGATTGCTGAAAAGCTAAATGACCTTAAGGGAAAATATGGTCCCGAAAGTGTTGGCTTTTGTCTAGGGGAACCCAAAGGTATGGAGTTTGCGTTTGCTCAAAGATTTGCTAGTGCCTTTGGGACACCCAATGTTGCAACACCGGGCGCTTACTGAGGGGTGCCTCGGGTGGCGGGACCATCCTACACTTTTGGCATACCGCTCAATGATGACCCTCAAGTGAATACGGGCTCGTTGGTCATTTGGGGGAATAATGTATTTTATCTGATGGGTGGCGAGATAAGAGAGAGCTTTCGATCCGCCATATTGGGAGGGGCAAAGCTGATTGTCATAGATCCAAAAAAGATAGACATCGCGAAGAGAGCGGATGTTTGGATTAGTCCCCGGCCGCAAAGCGACGGGGTCCTGGCGATGGGAATGCTGAAGATCATGGTCGAGGAAAAGTTGTATGATGCAGATTTTGTAGACAAGTGGACGGTTGGTTTTGACGAGCTTCAAGAGCATGTCAAGACCTTTTCCCTCGAGGAGGTAGAAAGGCTGACCTGGGTACCTCAAGACCAAATAAAGAAAGCGGTAAGGCTGATTGCTCGGAACAAGCCAGTTTGTTTTGCAGTCGGAAATGCTTTAGAAAGGAGCGTCCATGCATTTCAGCAAATGCGGGCGGTCTATATTCTGCAGGCGCTCGTTGGCGGGCTCAACACGGCGGGAGGAAATGCTATCTCAACCCCCGCTCCCTTCGAAAGAATGGGCCGTTTTTATCTTCTGAAACAACGAGAGATGGAGAAAGGACTCTGCAGCCCGTTCAAAGTGGGAATGGCTTCGGCTTATGTTCCTGCCCAGGCATTTGTAAAAGCGATTCTGGAAGAAAAACCCTATCCTATAAAAGCTGCGCTCTGCATTTTAAGCGATCCTCTGGTGAGTTACCCCGATTCCGTGGAGACGTACAAGGCCTTTATGAAGCTTGAGTTATTCGTTGTCGCTGAGTTGTTTCCGACGCCGAGCACAGCGGTTGCCGACATCGTTCTTCCTGCCGCTTGGCAGGCTGAACACGATGTCGTCGGATACTGGCCGGGTTGGGGAGGAGAGATTCGGGCCTACCCAAAGCTTGTTGATCCCCCTGGGGAAGCCCGGCCCGACGCCGAATGGATTAATGAACTCGCCAAGAGGGTAGGACTCAGGAAGTATTTCTGGGATGATTGGAAGGAGTGTATGAATGAAATACTGAAGCCAAGTGGTTTGACATGGGAGGATCTAAAAGAAAAGCGGATGCTTGCTGCAAAGAAAGAATACAAAAGACCAGAAGAGGGCCTATTCAAAACCGGTTCGGGCAAAGTGGAAATCTATTCCAAGCAATTAGAAAAACTGGGGAACAGCCCAATGCCTACATTTGGAGAATTATCACAATTCCGGTTCGACGTCTCGAAAGAATATCCTCTGTTGCTGTTTAATGGTAAAGAGGCAGCTTATATGCTCACGGGTTACAAACATGTAAACTTTGCTAGAGCTCTCAAGCCCCAACCTACCGTTGAATTGAATCCTGTGACTGCTGAGAAGGCAGGCCTTAAGGAAGGAGACTGGGTTTATATTGAGACAGAAAGGGGCAGAATAAAGCAGATACTTTCCCTGGATCCAGATCTCGATCCCAGGTTGGTATATGTTTCTTTTGGATGGTGGTTTCCTGAGGAGCCTAACGATCTGTACCAGTTTAGAAAGTCGAACATCAATGTGCTTGTCCCTAATGATGGACCCTATGATCCTGCGACGGGGAGCTTGGAAATGGGAGGGATCCCCTGCCGAGTTTATACAGTTTAGCGAGCCCGTTCCTACTGTGGAGGTAGCCATAGAAATTTTTGGCAGTATCAAAGATTCATGCATTTTCTCAAATTCTCTGGATTCGTCAATGGAAAAAAAGAATAACCACCACGATTTTAGTCAAGATACGATGAGCCAAGAAAGGAGATATTATGGGCTCCATACCAAGGGAATTCTTGCCCCCCAAGGAATATTTGCCTCGAAGGATTTTCACCATTCCTGAATTTCAATATCCGGACAAATTGAATATAGTAGAGAGACTGTATGAGAATGTAAAGGATTGGAAGAAGACAGCTCTCTACTACGGGGATCAGAAAATAACGTTTCGTGAATTAAAGAGACAATCAAACAAATTGGCAAATGCACTCAAAGCGATCGGTGTTGGGCAAAATGACAGGGTAATGATCAAACTGCCCAACTGCCCTGAGTTTCTCTATGCCTACTACGGGTGCTGGACGATCGGGGCGGTCGTAGTTGTCGCACCCAACCTATTGAGGAAAGAGGAGATCATTTACAGGGCCAACGATTCGGAAGCAAAGGTTCTGATTGTGAGTTCAAGTACGTGGCCCGAGCTTCCGGAGTGTACCCCGGAGTTCAAGACGATCGAGAAAATCATCGTAGTGGGGGAGCGGAAAGAGGGATACCTGTTCTACGATGACCTGGTGGGCAATGAATCCGATGCGTGCGACATTGCGGATACCGACAAGTTTCATCCCGCTTTGCTGCTCTACAGTTCCGGAACCACGGGAAAGCCGAAGGGGATGATTCAAGATTCCGTCTTCCTCTTTGTGAGCGGGGACACGACCAGAATGATCGCAGGCTCTCTCGATGAGCACGACGTCTTAGGCGGTGCTCCTCCCTTCACGTTTCCCCTGGGCAGCTCGTTTCCCTTGGCTCAAGCCCGCACCGGCTGTGCGATATCGATCGTCGACAGACCAACGGCGGAAGAGATGTTTGAAACGATAGAAAAGCACAGAATTACTGTGCTGTCGAATGTTCCGACGATGTACAGGATGATGCTCCAGGTTGCTGATGCGGAGCACCGATATGACCTGACCTCGGTGAAATGTTTCATGAGTGCCGGCGAGTGGCTCCCCGGCAACGTCCGCCGGGAATGGATCAAGCGGTTTGCTAAGGACATCATCGATGCCCTCGGTTGCGGAGAAATGACCTGGCTGTTTGCCCACCCTCATTGGAGCCCTGATGATAAATCCGACTCTACGGGGAAACTGCTGCCGGGCTTCCGGATGAGAATTGTGGACGAAGACTTCAACGATGTGCCAGTGGGCACGTATGGGGAAGTTCTCATCCAGGGGCCGACGGGCACTCTCTATTGGAGACGGCCCGAAATACAGGAAAAAGCTGTCTATAATGGATGGAACCGCATTGGTCTTGTCGGTAAGCTCGATGAAGACGGATACTTCTGGCTTAAGGGACGGGTCGATGATATGATCGTGACTTCAGGATATAAGGTCGCCATTGGAGAGGTTGAGAGCACATTGATGCGACATGAGGCAGTACTTGAGGCAGCGGTCGTGGCCTCTCCTGATGAAGTAAGAGGGAACGTTATCAAAGCGTTCGTCGTGCTTCGCAAGGGCTTCGAACCATCCGAAGCTCTGATCAAGGACCTGCAGGACCACGTGAAAGCAAATTTAGAGCCCTATAAATATCCCAGGAAGATAGAATTTGTGGAGAGCGAAAGACTACCTCGGACACTATCAGGAAAAATCAAACATCATGAACTTGCCGAACTGGAGAGAAGAAAGTAAAGGAGTAGGTCTTAAGGGATCGGTCGTCAAATCTTCTTGAGCCGCTGGACATTAGAAAGCCAAAAATAGTAAAACCCGCGATGCGAAAAGAGTCGGGGAGGGGAGTATCAGATGTTGGTTATCTCTATTCCACAACAAAATAAGGCGAAAGGAGGTAAAGGGAAATGGAAATTAAAAAGTTGCACTTTCATTTTATAAAAGGAGGGACAGAGATGAAGGGAAAGTGGTTAACAGTAGCAGTTCCAATATTGTTGTGTATAGTACTTGTAATTGGGTGGACCAAACCAGCAACGACACAACCTAAGCCCTTTAAAATTGGTTATATAGGAGGGCTTACAGGATTCCTCGCCATTTATAACGTTCCTGCCCTCGCCGGAATAAAATATGCCGTAGAAGAGATTAACAACGAGGGTGGTCTCCTGGGAAGGCCGGTTGAGCTGATCGTAAGGGACGGGAAGGACAGGCCCGATGTCAGTTTGAGCGAAGCCCGCGACCTGGTTCATAAGGAAGGTGTCACTACTCTGCTTGCGGGTACGAGCACCGCAATGGTATTGGCTGTAAGCGCGTTCGCCAAGGAGCAGAAGGTGCTCCTTCTGCCCGCTCCCACAGCTGGGCACGTTTGCGGAAAGGAAGGGCACAGATACATATTTAAACCTGCTAACTATAACAGCGACATGTCTGGCTTCGCTATGGGCGAGTATCTCGCTGCAAAGCCCTGGAAGAAATACTACCTTATTGGTTCGGACTACGTTGCAGGTCATGAGGTAATCAGTTACCTCTGGAAGAGACTGACGGAGAAAAAACCTATCGTGGAAAAGGTGGGTGAGCTTTGGCCGAAGATGATCGAAAGGGATTTTACCAGTTACATCACCGCTATTATGCAGGCTAATCCCGAAGCAGTCATTGCCATGCTGCCGGGCACAGCCGGCATAGATTTTATCAGGCAGGCGAAGGGGTTCGGCTTCTTTAAGAAGATCGAGTATGTAAGCGTACTACTGAGCACGGCCGACCTCGTTGCCCTGGGCAAGGAAACCCCGGAGGGGATTATTGGAGGCTGTGAGTATGCCTTCCCATACTGCGGGGAGAAATACCCTATTGCAAAAAGAATTCAGGAGCGGTACGACCGGGACTATAAGGACCATAACTACACGACTATGGCCGTCGGTTATGGTACGATGCTCTTCCTGAAGGAAGCTGTCAGAAAAGCAGGCAGTTTGGACACAGAGAAGATCATCGACGCCATGGAAGGGCTAACGGTAGAGACAGCTGTAGGACGTATCAAATGCCTCGAATATTCCCATCAGGGCGCAGTCCCGGTCTTCCTTGGCGTCACCGCGTTCAGTCCGAAGTACCCTTTTGCGATATTGAAGGATATAAAGGTTTACCAGGGTGAGAAAATCATGATCTCGGAGGATGAGATCCGTAAAATGCGTGGTGAGTGACATTATGAGGAGGTAGGCAGCATAATCATGTTAAACTTTTTCATATCGGGGCTGATCTACAGTTCAATGCTATTCGTTGTTGCTTCAGGGTTAGTATTGACCTTTGGAGCCCTCAGGATAATCAATCTGGCCCATGGCTCGTTATACATGCTCGCCGCTTACTTAGCGTACAGTTTTTTTCATCTTCTTCCTGATCAGCCCCTCTATTTCTTTTTAGTGTTATTCATAATCTTTTTGATATTAGCTTTTCTTGGTGGCATGATAGAAGTCGTATTGCTGCGAAGAATTTATCGTTCAGAACATATTTTTCAACTTGTTCTTACCTTCGGGTTAATTTGGGTAATATCAGACGTGGTAAGAGGTGGGTGGGGAGTAGGCTTGAAGGCCTTAGCTAAGCCCGAATTCTTGGGAGGGTCAATCCTTATTGCGGGGTATTCCTTTCCTACGTATAATTTCCTGATTTTTATAGTAGCCATTATCGTGGGTTTAGGTCTTTGGTTTCTGCTTTACAGAACGAACGTCGGGATCGTCATCAGGGCTATCACTAATGACCCAGACATGGCAAACAGCTTAGGTATCAATGTCCCGATGTGGCGGACGTTGATTTTTGCGTTGGGATGCGGCCTAGCCGGACTGGGCGGTGCCTTGGCAACGCCATGGGCAAGCCTAGGTTTAGGGATGGATTGGAAGATTCTGATAGATCTGTTTATTGTCATAGTAATTGGCGGAATGGGTAGCTATGCCGGGGCTATCATCGGAGTCTTAATTTTGGGTCAAGTAAACGCATTTGGGATCTTAGTCGTGCCTAAGTTAGCTCTAATCTTCGGTTTTCTGGCGATGGCTATCGTCTTGTTGATCCGACCTTGGGGGTTGTTAGGGAGGCCAGAGTAAATGGCTTCTCTACGTCAACACCTCGAACGGGTAGCTTGTCCTAGGGTATTCCTAGGGGTGGGGGTCTTACTTGTTTTGTGTTTGTTGCCATTTTTCGTTTCCCTTTTCTATGTTTATTTTTTTTCGGAAGTCATCATTTGGGTGCTATTTGCTTTAAGTTTTAACCTGATGCTGGGTCACAGCGGAATGCTTTCGTTTGGGCATGCTGCTTTTTTTGGCGTTGGAGCATATACTTATGCCGTCTTGGCTAAAAAGGCACTTTTACCCTTTGGAGTGGCGTTCTCAGCAGCGCCAGTCATTGGCCTATTGGCCAGCATCATTATAGGCTACCTTTGTGTGCGCCATACGCGCTTATATTTTTCTTTTCTGACCTTCGCATTTTCTCAGATGATTTTCGTAATCATCTACCGTCTTTCTAACCTTACCGGTGGTGACGATGGTTTGATTAGTGTACCGGTGGCGAAGTGGGCTGCTTCTACCACAGGCGCCTATTATTTTATCCTCGGTATTAGTGCTCTATGCCTATTAGTACTATTAACCATCACGAATTCGCCTTTCGGGGCTACGCTTCATGCTATTCGAGACAATCCAGAAAAGGCGATCTTTAGCGGCTTGAAAGTTACGAGATTTCGCCTCGGGTCCTTTATGATTGCTGGTTTTTTTGCTGCTGTGGCAGGTGCTCTTTACGTCATCTTAACCAAGGCCGCTTTTATAGAGTTTGTAGGCATGGAGTTTGGTATTTTACCCCTTTTTGCATGTCTTTTGGGTGGCATGCATACCTTTTATGGCCCGGTGATAGGGGCAACGTTTATAATAGCGCTTGACAAACTGCTCGGTGCTTATACTCAATATTGGTCGGCGATCATGGGTATCGCCGTAATATTAATCGTCATTGCCTTTCCAAAAGGCATATTAGGATTTTTAAAGCAGAACAGGATGAAGGGTCTCAATTCAATGTCCACAGGGTGAGATGGATGGAAGTCATTCTTAAAGCAGAAGGGTTGAGTAAATTTTTTGGTGGACTAAAAGCGGTAGACAACGTGGACTTTGTGGTTAAAGAGGGGGAGTTCAGGAGCATCATTGGTCCCAATGGTGCTGGGAAGACAACCTTATTTAACCTTTTTACAGGATTCTTTCATTGTGATACGGGAAAGATCTTCTGGAAAGGGAGGGAAATTACCTCTTTACCTGCTCCCGAAATTGTTTGTTTAGGTATTGTAAGAACGTTTCAAAGGACCAACATTTTTCCAAACCTGAGTGTATGGGAAAATGTTTTGGTGCCGCTTTTGAGAAGGCACGGGAAGAGCTGGGATCTGATGACCTCGATCAAGCATCTGTTTAGACAGGAAATCCAGGAGATCATTGAAAGCACGGGACTCTCCGCGCTATCGGGACGCATGGCGAGCACTCTTTCTCAAGGGCACCAGAGATGTTTAGAATTAGCAATTGCCTTAGCCAACATGCCGGATCTTCTGTTATTGGATGAGCCGACTGCTGGGATGTCGGTCAGTGAATCAGCGAAGATGTTGGACTTAGTGAAGGCCATCAACCAGCAGCGTGGGGTGACGATCTTATTTACGGAACATGATATGAACGTCGTCTTTTCGCTTTCTCAAAGAATTACCGTCATGCATTTTGGAAGGATCATTGCCGAGGGAACACCGGAGGAGATTCGGAATAAGAAGGAAGTGCAATTGGTTTACTTAGGAGAGGCTGATTGATTCCGCTGGAATTAGAGTTAGAAAACGTCCACATTGCATATGGACCGAGCCATATTATTTTCGGAATTTCGGCTACTCTCAAAGAAGGTGAAGTAGTCTGTCTCCTCGGAAGAAATGGCGTTGGAAAAACTACGACACTTCGCGGCATCATGGGTTTAACCCCACCCTTTTCTGGGAGCGTCAAGTTCAAGGGAGAGGAAATTACAGGAAAACCCCCTTTTGTGATTTCAAGAGCAGGTGTCGGTTACGTTCCAGAGGAGAGGCGGATTTTTCAGGATCTAAATGTATCAGAAAATCTCAAAATAGGGCAGATGAAAGTGCGAGGCACAGTTGGGGGCTGGAGCTTGGAAAAAGTTTATGACCTTTTCCCATCCCTTAAAGAACGCTCTCATCATCGGGGTATGGAACTTAGTGGGGGAGAGCAGCAAATGTTAGCGATTGCGAGATCCTTAATGGGCAACCCAGAATTACTGCTCTTGGATGAGCCTAGCCAGGGTCTTGCTCCGATTTTACAAAGAAAATTAGGAAACTTGATAAAAAGCCTAAAACAAGAGGGGATTACAATTTTCCTTGCTGAACAGAGCTTGCGCTTGGCTTTGGAGGTTTCGAGTCGAGTATATATTTTAGAAAAGGGAATCATCAAATTCGATGGCACCGTTGACGAAATAAACGCTGATGAAAGCATAAAAAGTAAGTACTTAGCGGTCTGAAGTGATTTGTCACTAATGGCTACGAAAGAGCAGAGTTTTAGCTCCATTAGAGAGGATGTTTATACTGCACAGTAAAGAAAGTTGCCCCGTGAGACCTATCCCCGCCTACAAGGCGGGGCTTTACGGCCTCACGGAAAACCGGCAACTTTCAAATTCTAATCCAAAACCGCCATTCATCCCCGTTCACAGAACGGGGCATTCTGGCTGTTTTAGTGAATTTTTTTTCAAGAATTATTAGATGCTTTCCAAGGAAGACATGTCCAATTTCACCGACCTTTTCTTGTAAGTGCGAAGAGATCATCATTATCGCCGCAGGGTTCAGTTTGGATTCTGGAAACTTATGCAATTTATACTCAGAGCAACCTCTAACATGATCTTTTGTTTGTCAAAAACTGATACTATACTCTAACCCAATTCACCTCGCGCTAAAGAGGTCAATAAAATTGAAAAAGGCAGAATTTTGGCATACCAATTCCTCCGACCTTTTCTAATCTTTTTTATTCTTTCAGCGCTCTACATTCTTTCAATGTTTTACCGCATGTCCAATGCGGTCATCGCGCCGAGTCTTATTCAAGAGCTGGCTCTCCATCCGGAGACCCTCGGTATCCTTGGAGGAGCTTACTTTTACTCCTTTGCGTTGCTCCAGATCCCAATGGGGCCTATGCTCGACCGAATCGGTCCTCGCATGGTCGTCACCTTCTTCCCATTGATCGGAGCATCAGGGGCTTTTCTCTTCGCGTTTGGGGAGTCATTTGCGGCAGCGCTATTTGGAAGAATCCTGATTGGAGTTGGTATGGCCCCCATATTTATGGGCTCTCTCAAAGTGTTTACATTTGAGTTTCCTCCCGAGAGGTTTGCCACTCTCATAGGCATTATGCTATCTATTGGAACATTCGGCAGTTTTTTTGCAGCTTCTCCTTTGGCCTATCTCAACACGACCATCGGGTGGAGGATGACTTTCGTCCTTGCTGGCGTGATTACAACCGTGCTCGCCTTTTGTGTCTTCTGGGTTTTAGGAGGAAAAAAGGAGAGGGATGAGAAGATCCTTCTCTCATTTGCATCTGAACCGAAGATAGGAGTTTTTCAATCGATTCGACTTGTATTAGGATCCCTCGCCTTCTGGCAGATCGGGACCATCGCCTTTTTTAGTTATGGAACCCTTGTTGGCCTCCAGGGCTTATGGTTAGGTCCATATCTTATGGAGATTGAGGGATATTCCCCTATTCAAGCCGGTAATGTGCTGATGATGTTTGCCATCGGAACAGTTGTGGGAGGTCCAATTTCAGGCAGGATCTCTGATCGAACATTTCATTCCAGGAAGGGTGTAGTTCTGTCGGGGTTGATTCTCTATTCAATGAGTCTCTTTCTTCTGATCGGTATTGTGGAGGTCCAGAAACCTATCTGGTATGGCTTCATTTTCTTCTCTCTTGGTTTTTTTAACGCGTTTGGAATGGTGATCCTTTCCCATGCTAAGGAACTCTTCCCCATCACTATCTCAGGCACTGTGACGTCATGGATCAATTTCTTCAGTATGGCCGGAGCCGCTATCTTCATGCCAGCCATGGGAAAGATCATTGAATCCTTCCATCGTACTAATTACGGTTATCCCGCCGAGGCCTACCACCTCTCTTTCCTTATCTGCTTTCTGGGTATGGCCGCCAGTCTGGTTTTTTATGCTTTTTCTAAAGAAAGAAGTAGATCCTGATCGTTTTATCTCTCATAGAGGTCGTCTGACGATGTATCTGGCCGCTGAGCTTGTTGGATCTGGGTGATATCTTCTCTGACACAGGTTCGGACAAGATGGTCCTGGAGCCAAAGGTAGGGTTTCTCGTGATGCCAATTTTGGGAGTGGTAGGATACCTAATGGGAAAGTTTCGTTACGATGCTCCTCCGATGGTGTTGGCATTGGTGTTGGGACCAATGTTGGAAGAGGCTCTTCGCCAGTCCTTAATCTTATCGCGAGGGAATTTCTCTATTTTTATCTCTCGTCCCATATCGCTTGGTTTCTTAATTATTGCGGCGCTGCTATTAGTTATCCCTATCATTACGCAGAGAAGAAGGCTCTCAACCTTGAAAGAATAAAGCAACAATGGGTTGGTTATGGCACCCCACCTCGTGTACCTCTCTCCACCTTCAGCGTGTTCACTCCCTGGTGGTCTCGGGATGATATCATGTTTGATTCTTAACGTTCCACAGCTTCCTTCTACTTATCGAGTAAGTTGAATCCCAGCTTTTTCCCTATCCCACGTGTTCGCTGTGATGCCCGCCTGTTTTAGCTTATACTTTTCCACGCGTTCGGTTGGTGTTTTCGGCAAACTCTCCATAAACTCCACATATCTGGGCACGGCAAAGTAGGGCATCCTGTCGTTGCAATGTCTGATCAATTCCTCTGGGGTGAGGGTGACACCAGGTCTGAGGACAACACATATCTTCACCTCATCCTCCCCAACTTCCGACGGAACGGCAACGGCTGCTGACTCTAAAACGCTCGGGTGAGAATTGACCGCCCTCTCTACTTCAAAGGAAGAGATGTTCTCCCCCCTTCTCCGAAGCGCATCCTTCTTCCTATCGACAAAATAGAAATATCCATCTTCATCTCTCTTGGCTAAATCTCCCGTATGGAACCAAAGGTTTCGAAAAGATTCCGCGGTCTTGTCAGGCATGTTATAATATCCTAGCATCATCACAAAAGGCTCCCTTGGTCGGAATACGATCTCTCCAGCCTCTCCTGCAGGTACTTCGTTGTCTTGATCGTCAAATAGCTTTATCTCGTAGATATCCAGTGGCTTTCCACAGGAGCCTGGCCTCCTGTCGTTCACTCTGACGTGAACGGGAATTCCTATCTCAGTCATCCCGAACCCTTCTAAACATTTTATCCCGAACCTTTTTTCCACTTCCTCCATCACTGTCTGAGGGCATCCTGCCCCTAAGGCAATGCGGACCGGATTGTCTAAATCGTCAGGCTTCGGAGGCTGTTTGGCCAGAATCGGGATAACCCCTCCGAGATAGTTGAACTGCGTCGCTCCATAGTGACGCACGTCGTCCCAAAAACGGGATGCGCTGAAGCGATCAGCGAGAACCATCTGAGCCTCTGCTACCAGGGTCGTGACCGTCGTGAGGCACTGGGCATTGAAGTGATAAAGCGGCATGAACGTGTAGAAGATGTCTTCTCTGCCGCCCTCTCGGCATTCAAGCATTTTTTCAGCGCACACAACCCAAAACTTGTGAGGGCCTAAGGCTCCCTTCGAAAGACCCGTTGTCCCTGAGGTATAGATGATGCTTAAAGGGTCCCATGGATAGACCACGACGTCAACAGGATTCTCAGAACTGTTGAAGAACTCCTCAAAGCGCATAATGGGGATCTTGAATCGAGCCGCTTCTTGCTTCTGGATATCCCCCAAGACCACCACCTTTTCCACCTTCTTCAAAGCATCCTGTATCAGTTTGAGCCGGTCCAGAAATTCATAGGCAATCACAAAGATTCTTGAATCGGACTGGTCAACAATATGTCGCAAAAACTCACCCTTGTAAGACGTATTCACCGGAACTTCGACCGCTCCGCATTTTGCCAGGCCAAACCAGACATACAAGAACTCTGGGCAGTTAGGAAGCATGATGCTGACCTTATCCCCCTTAGCAATTCCCAGGTTTTTAAAAGCATTCGCGCATCGGTTGGCGTAACGTCTTATCTCATCATAGGTGAACTTTTGATCCTTGAAACGGAGAAAGATTTTATCGCCGTTCCTCTTTGCACGATCATCGATCAGCTCTCCCAGTACACGGGGTGTACTTACATCTTCCATTCTAACCCTCCTTAGATATAAAATGCAGACCGCTGCTGTTGATAAGTTAGCAGTTCATGATTTAACATACCTTCTTTCCATCTTCAACGGTGGCTCAGTGCACTCCTGTCCTCCTCCCACTTCGCTAAACCATTTATCTGAAATGGTTCCACTCAGTTGCAAGGAGTTAACCAAGGCGACGGGCATTTCTTATGATGTTTTCTGCAAAGGGCAGCGAAGTGTGGCCATTTCAGCCACTTACAGACGTACGTATTCTCGACTTTTTGCAGGATAAACAAACACAGATTTTACTTTAAGTCAAGATAAAAATGCTACTTCCTATTTCAGGAACAGATGGTCACGCCATCTGCGAAAGGTTGACAGCACGTAAGAAATTTATTACCATGGCTAACAAGACAACCAATACGGCGGGTTTAATATTATGAAAACTATCGTCATCATTGGAACGATGGATACCAAAGGGGAACAAATCCTCTTCGTTAAACAACTGATTGAGAGGCAAGGACATAAGGCCATCATTATGGATACAAGCACAAGAGGCAGTTCTCCCATCAATGTTGATATTACCTGTGACGACATTGCCAAAGTGGCGGGGACGTCTATAGAAGAAGTAAGAAGAATGAAAGAAATTCAAAAAAGAATATCTTTGATGATTGATGGCGCCACCAAAAAGGCCACAGAGCTACATCATATGGGTAAATTGGATGGAATACTATCTCTCGGTGGGGCTGGAGCCGCCACAACAGGAACTGCCGTTATGAAGGCCTTACCCTTTGGCATTCCTAAGCTTATGGTTTCATCTGCGGCTGGTATGGAGGCCTATGCTGCGAGATGGCTTGGCACAGGCGACATCATGATGATGAACACACTTGTAGATCTTGCCGGCCTCAACGAAATGGTCAAGAATGTCCTTATGAGAGCCGTGGGCTCGATCTGTGGGATGGTAGAGGTAACTCAGTTTAGTTCTCTATCCGACTTACTATCAAGTAAAGGAAAGCCCCTTATTGCGATGACAGAGGATGGTTCTTGTGAGAGGTGTGGCTCTTATGTGCGCAAGGCTTTGGAGCAAAGAGGGTATGAGGTGATTACTTTCCATGCCCAGGGCTTGGGCGACAGAGCAATGGAAGAATTAATCAGTCAGGGATTTTTTGGCGGGGTAGTGGATATAGCAGTCATTGGAGTGAGTGATGAGCTCTGGGAGGGTAACCGACCTGGCGGCCCTGATAGGTTAGAGATGGCAGGCAGACGGGGTATCCCGATGGTGCTGTCGCCTAATGGCTTGACGATGACCGGGGCCGGTCCTACTAGAAAAAATTCACAGAAATATGCCTCACGGCCCAGAATTTACAAGCTGGATGAACTGCGGAAAATGACTAGGTATGATGAGGATGAGTTGATGGTAAACGCCAGAGCAGTGGCGACTAAGCTTAACAAGGCAAAGGGCCCAGTGAAGTTTTTCATGCCTCTGCGAGGTTTTTCTGCTTGGGAAGCCCCGGGTAGCATCCTGTATGCTCCGGACGAGGATATGATTTTCGTCAATGAGCTGAAAAGATACCTTAAGCCAGAGGTCGAAATTATAGAAATTGATGCTAATTTGGAAGACGAACAATTCGCTCAAGCATTGGTAGATGGTTTTGACGAGTTGTTCAAAAATGAGGGGAAAAATCATAATTTGTCGTAACACTTTAGCTCTCTGAAAAGCGAATTTTGAACAGTGAGGGACACCGACTCCCGCTAAAGGCGGGACTGGAGAAGCTTTAGAGCGGAACCCTTTGAGTCGTCGGTAGTCGTTCGTCGATTAGTCAAATGACCATCAAACTATTCGACTGCGAACGATATGACCATTCATAAAGACCGCATTCTAAAGGTTCGGAAGCATTCCTGGCCGGTGGACCTTCGGCGTTGATCTTTCAAAGAGCTAAATTGATACAATTTGTCATGTAATGTTACAGGGATCCCTTTTTTGAGACCTCCGCAACTTCGCCGTGATTTCGGTCCGAGAGGGAGTTTTTGGGGTTACCAGACCTCGTCGGCTTCTCCGACGTCAAGAGGTCCCGGCCAAGGACCTAACGATTGCTCATCAAAATCGCCTCGCAGTAGCAGGGACCCTCGCCACGAAGCCTGAGTTCTTAAGGCGAGTTCAAAGGTATTTGAAGAAAGGAGAATCCTCATAACATGAACAAGATCGATTTTGTCGATCAAACGATACGAGATGCTCAACAGAGTCTCTGGGCTTTCATGATGAGGACTGACATGATCACTCCGATTGCGGAAATCATGGATCAGGTTGGATACAGAGCCATTGCCACTGTAGGTTCTCAGGCATTTACTGTACAGGTGCGCAATCTCAATGAGGATCCATGGGAGAGGATCAGGGTTCTTTCCAAGCTGATCACAAGGACTCCTCTTCGCGGGTCCTACCAGATCGGTAGTCTTTCCTCCTTCGATTTGAGCACGCCGCGCGATATCATCACCCTCTGGATAAAGCGATCCGTTGCGAATGGGATAAGAAGTTTCTGGATTTGCGATTACCAGGATGATATGGAAAAATTCATTTACTTCGCACGGATCGCCAAGGCTGAGGGGGCTGAGGTCGTGCCTGCCTTGGTGTATACCTCTAGCCCTGTCCATACCAATGAGCTCTGGGCGCGAAAGACCCGACTGATCGCAGAGGCAAAGGATTGCGTCGATCGGATTATGATAGAAGATGCGTCAGGAGTGATAACGCCGGAAAGCACACGCGGGCTGGTCTCTACCGTTCTACGGAACAGTGACGGAATACCTCTTGAGTTCCACTCCCATTGTAATTCTGGACTTGCTCCTCTATGTTATCTGGAAGCTATTCAATTAGGGGTCACAACAGTGCATACCGCAGTATCGCCTCTTGCCAATGGCACCTCTCTGCCGGCCACGGAAACCATCTTAAGGAATGCCCGCCGTCTGGGCTATACGTCGGACCTGAATGAGGAGGCCCTCGCAGCCGTCTCAACCCATTTTAGAAAAATTGCCGAAAAAGAGGGGCTGCCAATCGGCGTACCGATGGAATACGACCTCTTTCATTTTGAGCATCAGGTGCCCGGAGGAATGATGACCAATCTCATCCGACAGCTCAGGGAGGTAGGGATGGAACACCGTCTGGACGAGATCCTGGAGGAAATCGTCCTGGTCCGCAAGGAGTTCGGGTATCCTGTGATGGCAACACCCTATTCACAGATCGTAGGGGCCCAGGCCGTGGAGAACGTCATCTCGGGTGAGCGGTATAAACAGGTAACGGATGAAGCCATCAAGTACGTTCTGGGGTACTACGGAGAGCCGGTCGTCCCTATAGACCAGAACATCATGGACAGGATGATGAGCTTACCGAGGGCCAAAGAATTTCTCAATTGGAAGCCTGAAGGGTACCTCAAATCCGTTGAAGAGCTGCGTCGGGAAATCGGCCCGGAACTTTCCGATGATGATTTCTTGCTCAGGATCCTGATTCCAGGAAAACCTGGGAAGCGAGGCGAGCCTAAGAAGACAGCGACTCCGCCGGTGATCAAAGCGACGGCACCCGTCAGTCCACCCACCGGATTCCCCACGGAATTTACCGTGGATGTGGATGGGGAAGTATTCAACGTTAAGATCTCACCCGTGTGGGAGGGGTGCAGAAAAGCCGAAACGACCATGGAGGCAGAGACGCCACAAGCACCAAACCCCGGGAAGAGGCCGAAAGAATTACCCGCGGGTGCAGTGGTCTCCGGGATGGCGGGGATGATCCTTTCGATCGAAGTAAAGGTGGGCGAGAGAGTCAAGGGGGGCGATCTGGTGGCAATGATCGAGGCAATGAAAATGAGGAGACATCTCAATTCACCTCACAGTGGAGTGGTAAAAGAGATCTGGGCCCATGAAGGTGAGCTGGTTAATCCTGAAGATATCTTGATGGTGGTGGAATCAGATGGTCAATAAGGTTCTGATCGCTAACCGCGGTGAAATAGCCATCCGTATCATGCGAGCTTGTAGAGAAATGGGAATTCCCTCTGTTGCAGTCTATTCTGAGGCGGACAAAGAGGCATTATTTGCGAAATACGCGGATGAGGCCTATCTCATCGGTCCGCCACCTGCAACCGAAAGCTACCTCAACATCGGAAAAGTGATTGAGGTAGCCAAGGAATGCGGTGCGGATGCCATTCATCCAGGTTACGGCTTCCTTGCGGAGAATCCGAAGTTTGCCCGTGCCTGTGAACAAGAGGGAATAAAATTTATCGGACCGTCGAGTAGAGTCCTCAAGCTCATGGGGGATAAGGTAGCCGCAAGGCGTGAGATGGTGAAGGCGGGTGTCCCCGTAGTACCAGGCACGGATGAATGCGTGGCAGGATTTGAGGAAGCAAGGGGCATTGCCAATGAAGTTGAATATCCGGTGATCATCAAGCCCTCCGGGGGTGGCGGGGGGATCGGGATGACCATTGTCATGAATGAAGGGGAATTGCGAAAGGCGCTCGAATCGTCGCAGGTGATTGCCAAGACCACCTTTGGCCTGTGCGATGTCTACATTGAGAAATACTTATCCAATCCCCGTCATATAGAATTTCAGATATTGGGAGATTCGCAGGGGAATGTCATTCATTTAGGAGAACGGGAATGCTCCATCCAGCGGAGACATCAAAAGTTGATCGAGGAATCTCCTTCGACGGCGCTCACTCCCGCGATGCGCGCCAAAATGGGAGAGATAGCCGCGAACGCCGCCCGATTTGTGGGCTACGAAGGAGCAGGGACGATGGAGTTCCTTTTCTCCGGCGGAAGGTTCTACTTCCTCGAGGTGAACGCCCGAGTCCAGGTCGAGCACCCGGTGACAGAGATGGTCACAGGGGTGGATATCGTAAAAGAACAGATACGAATAGCCTCGGGACTCCCCCTTAGCATTAAACAAGAAGAAGCTCGGATGAATGGTTGGGCGATCGAATGCCGCATCAACGCCGAAGACCCTTTGAACGACTTTGTCCCCTCACCCGGCAAGCTCAAGGGTTATTGTCCTCCGGGCGGGATTGGAATTCGGGTGGATAGCGGCGTGTACGCCCATTACACGATCCCGCCATTCTACGATCCAATGATATCGAAGCTCATCGTGTGGGGCAGCGACCGAAATGAAGCGATCATGAGAATGCGACGGGCGCTCTACGAATACATGATCGTCGGGATCAAAAGTAATATCCCATTTCACAAAGCGGTCATGGAAAACGCGCAGTTTGTAAAGGGTGAACTGGGGACCCATTTTATAGATAGGGAAACTACCCTGTTGGGTGATATGAAGGCCGTTATGGATCGGGAGAAACCGTTGGAGGAAAAGCTATCCCATCTGTCTGAAGCAAGAAGAATTGCCGCTATTTCTGCTGTAGCGGCAATAACCCAGATGAATCGTCACCCACAGTCAAAGCAATAAGAGTGGGCGTTGTGACGGAGTATGCTCCATTAAAAGGAAGCTCCAGATGAAAATAAAACGACCGGTCCATTTGATCTTTATTTGCATCAGTAATCGTGTTCGAAGCCCTTTTGCTGAGTTTCTGTTTCCAAAAATGATGAGGGAATGGGACGAAAGGCTGGTTGACAAAGTAAAGGTATCATCCGCTGGATTTATTTCGCAAAAGTTAAGGGATCGGTTAGCGAAGGTGCATGTGAGTTTTCCCGACCCGTTTTATAATAGGTTCATGGCTGAAACCACCCAGGGAGCTCTGCTCAAGAAAGGCATTACGGTCCCTGATGAGTGGAAGTCGAAAGAGTTAAGTCCGGAAATGGTGGAGGACGCTGATCTGTTAATTACAGCGTTACCTGAACAACAGGAGGAACTCGTAAACCTCTACCCGAGAGATCGGTTTAAGATATTTACGACGAGAGAGATGTCTCGATGGGAGGAGTACCTTATTTTCGAAGATTTTGGGGTGTGTCCGATGGATAATACCTTCTGGAATTATGTTGAGGAAAATCCGGATTATGTTTCAAAGGTCATCTCTGCCATGGAGGAGACCTTGATTCGAGCATTCCCGAACATCCTCAAACAATTGGGGATAAGAGAGCGTGGAAAAAGGAAAAGTCAATCCTTTGGCTCTCCGGCTTGAAGGCCTGAGCTCGCTTTCGACCCGAGCTCAGGCCGAGGGGCTCAGGGTTGACCCTGCACTTCGATAGAATCAGTGTCCTGAGCTTGTCGAAGAAAGCGGCGCTTCCTTACCCTGCCTTCAAAGGCTGGCTTGGCGCCCCCGAATGGGTCAAGAAACTCAACTCTTCAGAAGGCAATCCCGGATTGGAAAAGAGGCCTTCGAAGCATACCAAAGGCAAGGTGAAGATTGATAAGACCCTACAAATGAGCATACAACGAAAGAGAGGATGGTAGCCAATGAGCAAGAGCAAAACCATATTGATTATTGCAACCCTTGATACCAAAGGCCCCGAGGCGCTTTTTGTTAAAAACCTTATAGAGGAACGAGGTATCAGGACGCTGGTGATGGATCCAGGTGTCGTCGGTAATGCTTATTTCAAAGCAGATATCCCTGCCCATAAGGTCGCTGAGGCCGCCTTCCGCACTTTGCCTGAATTGATTTCCCTGAAGGATGAGTCCAAGGCCATGGGAGAAATGGCCAAGGGAGCTGAAATAATTATTACAGAACTCTTTGAAAAGGGCGAGTTTGATGGAATCATCGCCCTTGGCGGAACAATCGGGACGGCACTAGCCCTCAGAGTTTTCAGGAAGCTTCCCATAGGCGTTACAAAGGTATTAGTTTCTACGGTAGCTCTTTCCTACTTTGTAACTCCTCAGAATGTTAACGCGGATGTGGTCATGGTTCAGGTTGCAGCCGATCTTTGGGGCTTAAACCGACTGGTAAAAAGGGACCTTAGAAGGGCTGCTCTGGCTGTAGCCTGTGCCGTTGAGAATGAGAAAGAAGAATCAGAGGAGAGTGTCCCACTTATCACAATGACCACTTTAGGGGGATCCTATTTAAAATATGCCTCTGTAGTGAAGGAAAAGCTGGAAAAAGAGAGATACGAGGTGGCCGTCTTCCACTCGGTGAGCATGCAAGGGGCAATCATGGAAAGAATCATAGAGGAGGGAAAGGTGGAAGGTGTGCTTGACCTTTGCCCTCTCGAGGTATTGGCAGAGGTTTGTGGGGGTTATTGCTGCTCACCCGGAAGGATGGAGGCTGCTGCCAAAATGGGCATCCCCCAGATTGTGGGTCCAGGAGGGCTTGGAATTTTCCCAGTTGGTTCATTAGAAAATATTCCAGAAAGGTTCAGAGGGAGACCGGCGAAGTCACACAATGAGATCATATCCGCCATAAAGGCCTCAAAAGAAGAGATGGCTGAGACGGCAAAGGTCATGGCATCCAAGCTGAACAGATCTACCGGCCCAGTGGTTGTTGTGATTCCGGAGAAGGGTTTCTTCGAACACGATAGACCCGGGCAGTTCTTCTACGATCCTGAAGGAAGAAAGATCTTCACAGACACTATGCGTGATAACCTCAGGCCCGAGATTGAGTTTGTCGTTATGGACAAGCATATTAACGATCCAGAGTACGCAGAAAAGGTCTCGGATATAGCCCTGAGTCTTTTCAAAAGGGGTCATTCATAGAATGTGACATCACCACACAGTTAGGGCGGGCCTGGTTTTTATCAGGCAATCATAGAAAGAGATAGCACGTTAGTTGTACTAACAAATAGCCTTTATTGAGGATAGCATGCTGAAGTATACGGAGGGAACAGATGAGTGATACAAGTTACGATGCGATTGTTGTGGGGGGAGGGCACCACGGGCTGATCATAGCTTGTTACCTGCAAAAGGCCGGGATGAAGACAGCCATATTTGAGAGGCAGTCAAAGTTAGGAGGTGCAGTAACCAGTGAAGTGGGGCCAGTTCCAGGGTTTACTTTGAACGTCAGCTCTAGTTGGACCCGGTTTTATGGTCACCCAGCCTACGCTGATTTCAACCTCAGGGAGAAGGGACTGGAATACATTTTCCCCGAGGAGAGTGAGGCCATGGTTTTTGACAATGATACCTGCCTGGTTGGATACTCCGCCTTGAAAGTGGTTGACCCTTTAACGGGGAAAACAGAGCTGTCCGATAAGAATTTGCAAAAGACTCTTGATGAAATTAGCCGGTTTTCACAGAAAGATGCCGATACCGCCGAGGAATTATTCCAGAGGTATATGAAAAGATGGAAATCGGCAATGGGGAAGTACCGCTTCAACCCCCCTGTTCCCTGGGGAAAAAAGAACGAATTGGAAAAACTGTGTGATGATCCGAAGGATGGCATTGATCCGATATACCAGTTTATGACCAGCCAGCAGTTGGCCTATGACCTTTTTGAGAGCGAAGAGCTAAGGACATTATTCATCAGGGCCGCGATGACCTCTTTTGGGGGCGCGCCCCACGATGTTATCGGACTGCATGGTTTTATCCACGCCATCGGTTTGGTCCTTTCCTGGGAGCCTGCGGCGATTGCCAAAGGGGGCAGCCAGAGCATATCGAACGCGCTGCAAGAGGCGTTCAAAGAGATGGGGGGAGAGTTCTTTGTCCGTAGCGAGGTGGTTAAGCTCCTGATAGAGAAGGACAAGGCAAAGGGGGTTCGTCTTTCGGAGGGTACGGAGATAGAAGCCAAGAGCCTCGTGGTTAGCGACCTGAGCGCCCGTCAAGCAATTCAACTCATCGGTGAAGAACACCTCGATTCCAAGATTGTGAGGCGGGTCAAGAACATCAGATATGACCGACACAATGTTATATGGGCAGTCCTTGCCCTGCACGAGCTGCCTCAGTACAAAGCGGCCTCCTTTAACCCGGACTGTGGACCACAGCCCAGAATGTACATGGGACCGAGAAATGCAGATTATATGGCGAACCAATACCTTTCTGAAATATTTGTCAAGGGTATCGCAAACAGGCTCTTTATGTTTGTTGGCCCTGATAGCCTATGGGACGGTTCCAGAGCCCCTGAAGGAAAGCATATCATCGGGGTTGAAGAATTTTCCGCGCCTGCAAGATTCTTTTCCCCAAGCAGATGGCAAGAGCTGAGGAATGAGTTTGAAGCCGCCATCATCAGGGAATGGCAGATTTATGCCCCGAACATGACCAGGGATAATATTATCGCCAGTCACCTTGTTACCCCCTATGACATTCAATTAAGCCACCCAAACATGCACGAAGGCTCCATCGCCTGCGGGGATATGATCGTCTCCCAGATGGATCGATTCCGGCCAACCCCGGAACTTTCCAATTACAGGACCCCTATAAAGAACTTCTACCTCTGCTCCTCTGCCTGCCACAATGGCGTGGGGACAGGGAGAGGGTGCTCCTACAACTGCTATCAGGTGATCCGTGAAGACTTTTCCATGAACCCTTGAAGAAGGCAGAACAGATGGCTTCCGATAAATTAAATAGCTTTGAAGGCACAGCAAAGATTAAGACCGGTATGATGATAAGGGTTGACGCGAATGAGGGTGTCATCTGCTTTCTGGATAAGTAAAAAGTGAGAGGGGACAGGGTTTCGTTTGATGGCTAAACTTGCGGAAATCGGCTCAAAGGAAACGTTGGTTATTATGAAAAAGGAGCTTTTCTTGAGAACGATACGACGAAAGATACTTCTTTCTTTGTGCCAGAAGAATTAGCGTGAATTCCGAAGTTAGGTGATTCTGTTCCTTCTGGAAGAGGCTAAAATAGCCTTTGAAAGACAAGGACGGCGATGGAATGATGAGACTCGAGAATAAGGTGGCCATTGTGACAGGGGCCGCTAGGGGACTGGGAAGAACCTTTTCGGTTGCTCTAGCGAGAGAGGGGGCCAAGATCCTGGCTATCGATATTGCCGACCCTGAGGGTACGGTAAGGGAAATTGAATCCTTGGGCGGGATGGCCAAAGGTTTCCGGGCGGATGTCTCCGTTGAAGAAGATTGCCTCAAGATCGCAGAGGAAACATTTAAATCCTTTGGAAGGATTGACATACTGGTTAACAATGCGGCCATCGTTTACGGACTAATTCGGAAACCCTTCGATGAGATCGATCCAAAAGAGTGGGATAAGGTAATGATGGTGAATGTCAAAGGCCCTTGGCTTTGTACGAGGGCCGTATTTCCGTATATGAAGCAACAGGGAAAAGGAAAAATCATCAACCTTTCCTCGGAGACCTTCTTCACAGGGTCTCATGGTTTTGTCCACTATGTAGCCTCCAAAGGAGGGGTGGTGGGACTGACGCGAGCTCTGGCCATTGAATTGGGACCCCACAATGTTAACATCAATGTTGTGGCACCGGGATTTACAGATACGGAAGCGAGCCGGTCGATTGCTGATGTCACCAAATACGATATCAGCCGAACCCCTATGGGACGCCTACAACAACCCAAGGATATCATTGGAGCAGTCATTTTTCTTGCCTCGGATGAAAGTGATTTCGTCACTGGCCAGACCCTCTTAGTGGATGGAGGGAGGGTTATGCATTAGATCGGTGTTGCTCTGCCTGGATTTTTTAAATCCAGCTAGTTTATCATCAAGACAAAAAATCAGGGAATCGGCGTCTGTCCCTGCACAGGCTGATGTCCAAGGATTGATTTTTCAAAAAAATCCTATTGGGTTGAAATGATCCCCGAAGAAGTGAAAAAAGATCGGATAGAAGAGGCGATTTTGGGATTCGCTACCTCTATCAAGAGATGAAACCTGGTAACGATCCTTTGAGCCCCCCAATCAAATCCTTTTTGTGACCGGTGTGCCGGGCGGGACAACAGCTTAGTGGTTCTGGCGGCATATCGTGATGGGAAGAAGCTTATCGACGCGATGCGTAGGTAGGTTCATATGAGGAGGGAATTTTTGATCTCAGACTAAAGAAGAGCTTGGGATGAAAAAGCTTTTGGAGAAATACTCACTTTGAACCCTGACATAGAATGTGCCCCGTGTACATTGAAATGGATTTACGAGCGGGCAGAAGTTCTAGCTGATGAGGAGAGCCGTTTCCAACTTAGTCGATCCATCCTGAGAGCACTCTCTCAAGAGTTTTGTTCGGATGCCAATCTCGGATCAGTCACCAACAAGGTCATCGACGTTATCGATGATTTTAAAAGCTATTCCGCTGAATATTTTGAATTCTTTAAGTTTATAAGTAATCAGCACGCAAGGGAATTATTATCCGCTGCAAAACTTTTTATTACTAAGGGGGAAACAGGTCAGGAGAAGTTTGTAAGGGCGTGCTGCCTGGCTTCAGCAAGTAATATCGCTCCAATCGGTGGGCCTCCTGAAACCTTCAAATTCCAAGATGTTATCGATATCATATTAGGAAAAAATCCTTTGCCTATTGTAATGGGCGATGTCTTTGAAGCTGCAAAAAAGGCTAAACAGATCCTTTATTTGGCCGATAATGCAGGTGAGATCGGATTTGACTCCCTTCTTATCGCTTACCTCAAAGAATTGGGTTCGAAGGTTACCCTGATTGTTAAGAAAGATCCTTTTTTCGAGGACGCAACAATGAAGGATGCTTCCTTCTTCCATTTGGATCGGTCAACGGATGGCTTGGCCACTGCGAGTGGATTCTTTGTACCTAACGAAAGCCCATCTTCCTTAACTGATTCCTTCAAGGAGAGCGACCTTGTCATTTCTAAAGGAACAGGAAATTATGAGGCCTTAAAAGATGAGATTAGGGGGAAAACGGCCATCTTTATGCTAAAGGTGAAGTGTAAGCCGATAGCGATGAAAATCGGAGTGAATGTCGGAAGCTTCGTAGTCAAAGTCGAAAAATAACTTGATTTCCAAAAACTCAAAATGACCTGATGCTCCTTTTCTTGAGCAAGCGCTTTTAGAAAAGCTGCCTCCGAACCCTTCGTATCCAGCGTCGACAGAACGACGATCGTTAGTCCCCATTGAACCTACGTCCCCTATTTGCTGGGATAACCACATTCTCATCACCTTCCTCCTCTTTTAGGAGTCCTAAAGCATATCGGAGGGCAATCTGGTTGTGGATGAGGTTCTTTCGGGTTCGGAGAAAGGGTTTGGCCCGTTCAAAAATTTTCTGATGGATGGGCTTCATCACCACTGGCTAAGAATCATTAATGATCAATTATCAATGGTCCATTCTCAATTATAATGGTCTGGTAAAAAGCCCAATTCTGTCACCCTGAACCAGGTCCTGAACTTGATTCAGGATCTACCGATTTCAGGGTCTCGTAATTCCCTAATATTGTTAGATGCTGAAACAATACTGAAACGAGTTCAGCACAAGGTTCAGCATGACATTTTTTCTGATTTTTGACTTTTTACGATTGCATCAATTTTTAATTTTTAACTTCCTAAAACCCTTTCATCATTTTACCAAGGAGATAAGGTAATTCAATCCGTCCTGTTGGAGCGAGGATACGGCTGCTGTACTCAGTCACAAAAGTAGAGGTCAATAATTTGGTGATCCGTTTATATTCATCACTGTCAAGGGCTTTGGCAATAT
>Ga0315274_10003134_pt1 | contig 24635 bp, 21 predicted proteins | sample YL17G02_20_MG_FD_203700 | JGI IMG/M metagenome (GOLD analysis project Ga0315274, IMG submission 203700) | Sediment microbial communities from Yellowstone Lake, YNP, Wyoming, USA - YL17G02_20 | ecosystem: Environmental > Aquatic > Freshwater > Lake > Sediment | place: USA: Wyoming | collected...
GGTGCAGGGACGTGACCTGGGCGCGATTCGGAAAACAATATGATTCCTGGAACCCCTCGGCCAAGGATCAGTTCGGCCAGGACGAGTTGGCCAGGGGTTGCGTCACCAACCCCAAGGACTACCCTTGTACGATCCCCCGAACGGCGGGGTGGGCCGTGGAGGCGATACTGGAGCTGCTGGAGAATCCCAAGACCCTGGGACAGGTAAAAGAAGAGCACAAGCTATTATAACTTCATCATAAGGGGAACTACTCATGGATCATGAGCAGAGGAGATGTTGCATCCAAAAGGCGAAGGAGCTGGGACCAGCCTACGAGAGGTCTTTGGTCGGCTGCGGTCACTGCTCTTTTGCCGCGGTTATAGATTCCTTGAAGTTGGAAGGGGTTCTCCTGATCCCGGAAGAGGCGGAGGAGAAGGCCTTCTCCGGCCTGGTGGGACTGACTGGCGGATTTGGAAACATGGGCATCGGCTCCTGCGGGGCCCTTAGTGGAGCCGCCTTTGCGCTCAGCCTGGCGACCGGCGTGACCAAAGAGGAGAATGCCCGGGACAAGACGAGCCGATGGCTGGCTTACCGCGATGTGAAGAAATACATCGGCGATAAATTCGTAGAGAGGTGGGGGGCGCTGACCTGTAGAGAGATACAGATCAAGAATTTCGGGATCGCCCTCAACTCCCGCGTCCCAGAAAGGAATAAGGAGCTATTCAAGATAGCGAGCGAGAAGGGATGCGGGACGCCAGAGCAGTGCACCATTGCCTTGGCCGCCGGATGGGCCACCGAGGGGATTCTGGAGATAATAGACCGTACTGCAGCGGAAAGAGAGAGAATTAAAGCCGAGCTCACCAGCGAACGCTTTGCCCACAAGTTCTGGATTTGACTGGATCTGATTGCGACGGGAATGGCCATAAGAAAACGCTCGCTGGGCAGTCAAGTACGTCCAGGTCGAGGTAAAATCGCATGAGGTGCAAGCGACACCTTCGACAAGTAATCATAGGCAATAGCGCGGCGGGATTGGCAGCGGCCACGGCCATTCGCCGTCAAGATCCTTCCAGCCTCCTCACCATCATCTCCGAAGAGGACTGCCCGGCCTATTCCCGAGTGCTGACCACCTATTACTTGAAAGGGAAGATCGAGAGGGGGCAGCTTCAATATCGTGACCTGTCCTTCTATGGACAGCGGAATATCCAGCCTTTCCTGGGGCATCGGGCTCTGGCCATAGATGTTTCCCGGCAGAGGGTGCTTCTCGACCGGGGTGGGCCCATTCCCTACGATAACCTGCTGATTGCCACGGGGGCTTCTCCCACCTTTCCTCCTATCCCCGGCATCGATCATCAAGGGGTGTTCGGATTGCGGACCATTGCAGATGCTCAAGCTATCGACTCCTTTTGCGGGAAGGTCCGGGAGGTGGTGATCCTGGGAGCGGGCCTGGTCAGCCTTCAAGTGGCCGACGCCTTACTTCCTCGCAACTTGAAAATCACCGTGGTGGTGAAGTCGCCCCAGATTCTCTCCCAGGTCCTGGATCCAGAGGGGGCCACTCTGATTGAGAAGGTAATGGAGCAGAAGGGCGTCCGGGTCCTGAAGGGCCTGGATGTCCAGGAACTCCGCTGTGATTCGAAGGGCTCGGTGTGTGAAGTCCTCCTGGACGATGGGCAGACCCTGACCGCCCAGATGGTGGTAGTGGGGAAAGGGGTACGGCCAAACATCCATTTGCTGGAGGAAACCGGCATAGAGATCAGGAACGGCATCTTGGTGGATGAGCGCATGCGAACCAACATCCATCACATCTATGCCGCCGGGGATGTGGCGGAGGGGTTTGACTTCCTCACTCAGGAGAGAAGGGTAAGCGCCATCTGGTCCACCGCAGCTGCTCAAGGGGAAATTGCAGGATTCAATATGGCCGGCCTGCCGGCCTGTTTCGATGGTTTCATCAGCAGAAATGTGACCCACCTCTTTGGCCAGTCGATGGTGGCCTTGGGCCTGGCCCGGGCCCGAGGGGATGCCTTCGAGGTTTACGCCTATGCGGCCCCAGAGGCCGGCGTCTATCGCCGGCTGGTTTTACAGAAAGGACAACTGGTGGGGGCCTCTTTGATCGGTCGGATCGAAGACGCTGGCACCCTTTACTCCTTGATCCAAACCCGCAGGGTCTTGGGGTCCCTGAAGGAACATGCACTTCGTTTTCCCCTGAGCTGGGGGAGGGTTTTTACCGGGAGATGATCAACATGAAAGTTAAAGTGCAACTTTATGCCATTTTGGCTAAGTACTTGCCATCAAATGCAGAAAACAAGACGGCCATCCTGGAGCTTGCCGAGGGGACTACGGTCAAAGGGATTCTGGAGGAGTTAAAGATCCCGGAGGCGATGCCCAAGATTCTCCTGGTGAATGGCCGGAATACTGAGTTGGATAAGGTGGTGGTGGAGGGAGACACCATCAGCATCTTCCCTCCCATCGCCGGCGGAGAAATGAAATGGGGTCAGGTCTTGATTTATCACTTTTCCCCTGCTATAAGGTAGCTCATGGCGAGACCCTTACGAATAGAATATCCGGGAGCGGTCTACCATGTAACATCCCGGGGCAATGCGGGCAATGAGATCTTTCTAGACGACGAGGACCGAAGGAACTTTCTTGTCATCTTCCGGTCCGTGGTGAAGCGATATCACTGGATCTGCCACGCCTATTGCTTGATGGATAATCACTACCACCTGCTGATCGAGACCCCAGAAGGGGACCTGTCGCAGGGGATAAGAGGATTAAACGGTATCTATACTCAGAGATTCAACAGAAAACATGGAAGGGTTGGGTACCTGTTTCAGGGGAGGTTCAAGGCGATTGTGGTGGAAAAGGAGGGCTATCTCCTGGAGCTCTGCCGTTATGTAGTGTTAAACCCGGTGAGGGTGAATAGAGTCAGACGGCCAGAGCTATGGGAATGGAGCAGCTATGCAGCCACGGCCGGGATTAGGAGGGTGCCAGACTTCCTCAGGGTGGACTGGTTGCTCGCCCAATTTGACAAAGAAAGAAAAAAGGCTGAAAAAGGGTATCGGGAATTTATTAGAAGGGGAATCACGGAAGATAGCCCCTGGCGGAATATTACCGGCCAGGTTTTCCTTGGAAGCCAGAGATTCGTCCAGAGATTACAGATCCTGCTTGCAGATAGCCAGGAGATTGCAGAGATCCCCAGAGTGCAGCGCTACGCGACCAGGCCTTCGTTGAAGGATCTCTTTTCAAGAAAAGACAGCTGGAATAGAAACGAAATGGACAGACGAATTCATGAGTCCCATGTAAGCTTTGGTTACACGCTGAAGGAGATTGCCGCACATTTGGGGATTCACTACACTTCAGCCAGTAGAGCGGTGAAGAGGATGGAGGAGAAAAAGTGATAATTCAAGACTTGACCCCGCCCTCCACTCTGAGGTGGCTGGCGGGTGGGCTCTTGATTCTTAGTCTATTATTCTTGTTCGAGGAGAGGGCTTTGGCCGAAGCAGGTAGGGGGGGCCCTTCCTGGCCCGCTGAGACCACTGATAACATTTTTCAGGATTACAGGAATTTCTATTCCGGGAGGGGCATGGCGATGTTGGGCATAGGGGCCACGATGGCCGGGGGCCTGGCCAACACCGAAGCGGACAGGGAATTCAGGGAGTGGTATCAGGATTCCTTGAGGAGCGAGGTTACAGATGATCTTGCACAGGGAACAGAATACCTCGGGCGGGGGTTGGTTGCTGTCCCCCTTCTGGTGGGAGCGGCGGTCCTGGGTGGGCTTACCAGAGAAAGCAGAGCTGGCTCGACTTTTGGGGCGTGGGGTGAGAGGTCGTTGAGGGCGCTTTTGGTGGGGGCTCCCCCGACGATCTTGCTGCAATATGCCATCGGCGGATCAAGACCCACTGAGGGCAGTCCCCGCTGGAGGCCCTTCGACGATCACGATGGGGTGAGCGGACACAGCTTCATCGGAGCCACTCCCTTTATCGTGGCTGCCCAGATGACGCCAAAGCTACGATGGAAGATCCCCCTCTACCTGGCCTCCGCCCTGGTGGGGCTATCAAGGATCAATGAGGATGCCCACTACCTCTCCCAGGTCAGCTTGGGTTGGTGGATGGCTTATCTGGCCGCCTCCAGCGTGGAGCAGACGGAAAGCGAAAACCGGAGAATTGTCCTCGCGCCGGCATTTCCCCGGCGGGGGATCGGTGCGCAGATTGTATTCCGATATTGATGGGGCATCGCCATATTGAGGCTTCAGCAGTCCTTTGTCATATTTTCATCCAGAGCTTTCTCCAGAGAGGCCGAATGGTCACGCGTCGGAATTTTCTAAGGCTGGCGGGCGGTGCCGGGATTGCGCTCTTGCTGCCAGGATGCGCGGGCAGCCCCCCGTTCAGGAAGGACCTGTTCCCGGATTTTGGCGGCCCGGGTGCGCCCTATTTGGGATTGGCCACTTCGCTGCCGGAGGAGTATGACTACGAGGCAGGGGTAGAGGGAAGGATCCCCTCCGATCTGCGTGGGACGCTCTACCGCAACGGGCCAGGCCTGTTTGACCGGGGAGGGCTGCGCAATCGGAACCTGTTAGATGGAGATGGGATGGTACAGGCGTTCCGGATCCACGACCAAGGCGTCCACTATCAGAATCGATTTGTACGAACCCCCAAATATGTGAAGGAATCTGCGGTCAATAGATTTATCTATCCCACATGGAGCACCCAGGCCCGGGAGGGCTGTGGGCGAATTTCTGGGCGACCAACCGAATGAAGAGCCAGGCGGGGATCTCTGTCTATTGGAGGAACGGCAGCCTCTACGCCTTCAAGGTTATGATTTCGGAGAGGGGTGCTATTGCAGCGAGCCGGTATTTGCCCCCCAACCGGGCTACCCCTATCTGCCGGAGGCGGAAAAGGAACCAAGTTGGCTCCTGACCAAGGTCTATGACAGTAGGACCCGCAAGAGCTTTTTGGCTATTCTGCGGGCGGACCGCGTGGCCGATGGACCAGTCGCCAACATCCACCTGCAACACCATGTCCCGTTTAGCTATCATGGCTGGTGGCAAGGCTTGATCCCTCGATCTGGCTAAGCCCCCATGGCGCTTCTGCCGCCTGGCTCAGGCACTCTTCACCGGGTTGTGTAGGATGCCGATGCCTTCGATCTCCACTTCTACGACATCGCCCGGGCTCATCCTCTGGGTCGCCCCGGGCGTGCCCGTGTAGATCACATCCCCGGGCGTGAGGGTAACATACTGGCTGATCCAGCTCACGATGGTGGGAGGATCGAACAGGAGGTCGGCGGTGGACTCCTCCTGAACCACCTGGCCGTTCAACCGGGTACGGATCAACAGGTTGCTGTAGTCGAGCCCGCGCGCAATGACCGGGCCGAGGGGTGAGAAGGTATCCGCGCCCTTAGCCCGCCACCACTGCAGGTCCCTCTCAGGACCGATCTGCCAATCCCGCTCACTGACATCATTGCCGCAGGTGATGCCGAAGATCGCCTCCGCCGCCTGAGAAACGGAGAGATGACTGGCGGTTTTTCCAATGACCAGGACCAGTTCCCCCTCGAAATGGACATTGCTGGCCCCTCGCGGGATGATGATGGGGTCCCCTGGATTTTGCAGGGCACTGATGGGCTTGAAGAAGATCTCCGGATGAACAGGCGGCTTTTTATCCCCGATATGACTCTTATAATTGCGTCCCACGGCCAGGATCTTGGGTGGCTCACAAGGATAGAGGAGCTTCACCTTGGAGAGCCAGTGCAGACCCCTGGTCTCCTCGTACTTGCCGAACATATCCCCTCGGATCTGGCGAAGCCTTTCATGATTGAAGAGGATCGCCGGGGCCGGAGGGCCTCCTTGACGGAACCGCAGAAATATAGTGACGGAGGCGGCTGATTCGTTCGATATCCATTCAGCAGGGGTGTGCCAACTTTCCAAGACTTGCCTCCTTTTTTGGCAAGGTTAGCTTGCGGAGCCCGGCCCGGAGGGTTTGAGGGGGGAGGCTCGAAGAGGTCCTCAGGCGGAGGCCTTTTCGCCTTGGCCCCCGATCCCGATCGTTACCACCTCCATCTCCCGGATGCCCCCGGGCGTTTCGACCGTCACCTGTTCTCCTTCCCTCTTCCCAATGAGGGCCTTTCCCAGGGGGGAGGTGACGGAGACCAGCCCTTGCTTGATGTCCGATTCATAAGGACCAACCAGCTCGTACTTGGTCCGCTCCCCGGTGGCCAGGTCCTCCACCGAGATGGAAGCCCCGAAGATCACCCTCTCCGGGGGCTGAGTCGGATAATCGACCACCTGGCATCCGGCCAGCTTGCCTTGGAGGTCCCCGATCTTGCCCTCCAACCATCCCTGGTGTTCCCTGGCCACTTGAAACTCGGCGTTGTCCGTCAGGTCTCCGTGCCCGCGGGCCAGCTCGATCGCCTTGATGGCCTTGGGCCGTTCCTTCCTGAGGAGATGATCCAACTCCTTGCGCAGTCTTTCATACCCGGCTCGGGTGATCGGAATTCGATTCAGGGTCCTGCCTCCTTTCTAAGATGCCGGGCCGCCAATTGGTTTAAGGATGGGTGATCAGGACCTTCACCGCCTTCTCTCGCTTGTCTAAGAGGAGCTCAAAGGCCTCCTGGATGCGGGAGAGGGGGAAGGTGTGGCTGATCAGAGGCTTGAGGCGGATGCGGCCCGTGGCGACGAGATCCAGGGCGGTTTGAAAATCCCAGACATAGGCTAAGATGGCGCGGATCTGCAATCCCCGATTGACCATATCCTGTAGGTTCAGCTTGACCTCTGGGTTCTCGAAGACCCCCAGGGCCATGGCGGTCCCTCCCTTCTTCAGGGCGGCCAGGGACTGGCGCATGGTCTGCTCCAGGCCCACGCATTCATAGGTGATGTCCAAGCCCAGCCCTCCACTCAGCTCGCGCAGGCGCTGCACCGGATCCACCTGGCCAGCATGGACGGCGACATCTGCCCCCAACTCCTTTGCCAGATCCAGGCGATAGTCCACCACATCGACGATGGCCGCCCAGGTGGCCCCGTGGGCCTTGGCCGCCTGCAGGGTCTGAAGTCCGATCGGCCCCGCCCCGAATACCGCGATCTTGGTGCCCAGTTGGATCCCCGAGGATTGGGCGGCATGGACTGCGGTGGCAGTGGGTTCGATGACCGCCCCCTCTTCGAAGGAAAGGGAGTCAGGGAGGTGATAGACCCAGTCCTCGTCCCGGTTGATGTATTGGGCAAACCCGCTCTGTCCGACCCGGTAACAGAAGGTTACCTGGACGCAGTGGTTGAACCGGGACCGCCTGCAGTAGTAGCACTTCCCACAAAAGAGCATGGGGTTCATACAGACCCGATCTCCCACCTTGAACCGGCTGACCTCCTTGCCCATCTCGGCCACCACGCCGGAGAGTTCGTGTCCGGCCCCGGCGGGCAGGGGAGCAGCCGGGTGCATGCCTTTGAAGACATGGACATCGCTGCCACAGATGGCGCAGGCCTTCACCTGAATGGTGACCTCTCTCGGCCCGGGATCGGGCAGGGCAACCTCCTTGAAGCTGATCTGGCGGGGGCTTTCGATAATGGGCATGGTCACTTTTCTGGGCATGGTCAGCTCCTTCTACGAATAGATGAGATCAGTGAAAGGCCCCTCGGGCAGCGATAGGCCAGATCGCCTCCAGGGAGCCATTTCGGATCGCAAAATAGCGATCGTGCAAATTGATGGTGGTGCAGCAGTGGCTGACGATGAGCTCGATCTTGTCGCCGACCCTCCAATCCTGGTCCGTTTCCTCGAGGGTCACAATTCCGTGTTCTTCGGCCAGGGCGACTAATTTGGCCCCGGGGTGATCTTTGATCTCAGGGAGGCCGAAATCCTGGGCGATTGCCTTTCTCCCGGAATCGATGACGGCCCGGCCCTTTTGGGGTCGGGAGATCACCGTGGCCAAGAGGGTGAGGGCAACGTCAAATGCCTCCAGCCCCTCGATCCCTCGGTATCGGGTATCCATAAAGAGATAGGACCCCGCCTGAACCTCGGTGATGCCTGGGATATCACCGGTGATCGCATAGGTGCCGGTCCCGCCCCCGCTCACAATCGAAACCGGGAGGCCTGCCTTCTGGATGAGATCCTTGGTCTCCAGGAGGAGACCCATCGCCTCGCGACATCGCTCCGTCCGCTCCTTCAGGGAAGGAACGAATACCAGGTGGCCTTCATAGCCCATGAGCCCGGCAAAGGAGAGGCCGGGGGACCGATCGACCTCTTGCGCCAAAGCCAGGGCGGCTTGTCCGGGCGCCACTCCACAGCGGCCCATGCCGATGTCCACTTCCACCAGGACACTCATCTTAACCCTTTTGTCCGCAGCAGCACGGGAGAGGGCGCTGATGTTTTCCGGATTGTCCACGGCCACCGTAAGATTTGCCCTCTGGGCCAGCTCGGTGAGCCGGGAGATCTTGTGCTCTCCCACAATCTGATTCGCGATGAGGATATCCTGGATTCCTCCCGCGATCAATGCCTCCGCCTCGCCCAACTTGGCGCAGGTGATGCCGACCGCTCCCAGGTCGAGTTGCCGCTGAGCGAGGAGAGGGGACTTGTGGGTCTTGGCGTGAGGCCTCAATTTCGCCCCTCTCCCGACGAAGAAATCCGCCATTCGTCTCAGGTTGGCCTCCATCACGGCAACATCGACGAGCAGGGCAGGGGTATCGATTTCTTCTTTGCTGCACCCGATCTTCACGCCCTTTAGGTCCATCTGGGACCTCCTCTCGTTCTCGGTCGGCCTATTGTAATTTTGGAGGGGGAGCCTGTCAATCTCATTCCGCGAAAAGGAAGGAGAAGCGCTTCGTGAAAAGGTATGGCGAGACGGGCCGAAACGACCTTGGGGAAGGCGAAGCGAGGATTGGGGAGAGAGGACTGGATGCTTCTGGCTGCCATGACAGTTAAGAGGATTTCATGCTTTGGTATTTCTTCACGGCCGCGGCGACGCTGGCAATGTGGCTGCGGATCGACTTTTCTGCCGGTCCAGAATCCTTGCTGCGAAGGGCTTTCAGGATTTGCTTGTGGTACTGATTGCCCGTCTCCGCCATGCCCGGAAGGTAGAGGACGACCTCCTTGAGGAGTTGCGAAAGCAGGCCCCGGATGTCCTCCAGGATCCTCTCCAACACCTTGTTCTTGGAGGCGTGGGCCACTGCGAAGTGAAAGCGGAGATCAAGGTCGCTGTATCTCGCATAATCCTTGGTTCGAAGATAGCCCTCCATCTGCCTAATCAGCCGCTCCATCTCCTCAAGGTCAGACGGATCGGCATTCTTGCAGGCGAGGGTAACCGTTCCCAGTTCCACCACCAGGCGGGCATCCATCAGCTCCATGACCGTGGCCCGGTCCATCAGCAGGGAAGGGGCCAGATTGTGCATCAGGGAGGAGGGGCTCAGAGACCTGATGTGGGTGCCATGGCCCGGCTTCATCTCTAAGATGCCCATCAGGGTGAGGTTCTTGAGGCCCTCTCGCAGCGTGGAACGGCTGACTCCCAATTCCTTGGAGAGGAGGTCATGGGAAGGCAGACGGTCGCCCTCCCTCAATTCTCCCCGCATGAGGCGGCCCTTGATCTCCTCCATGACGTGATCGCTCAGGCTGGTCCTTTTGAAACTCAAGAATCCATCTCCTCAGCTGGCTGAGATCTTCTCCATCTCCGGTATTACCTCTTCGACCTGTCGGGCCGACGGCCGTCCCTCCCGATCCCAACCGTGCAGAGCATAATACTCATCCAGCATGATTGCAAGCTCTTCTTGCTTGATGAGCGCGCCATGCGGCAAGGGCCGCTCGAAAAGGGACTCGGGGAGAGTGGCGCAGAGGGTCATAAGAGGGATGAGGAAACGAGGAGAAACGTTCCGCATCATCTGCAACTCATCACTGGATATATGGGAACGTAGAGCCGCCCACGGGCAGCACGATGGCCTCTGCCTCGCGGTAGATCTTGCTGACTTTATGCAGCGCCTCACCAATGGACGGGGCATAGTCCATCTCCATGTCCCGAATCTTGGCCTCGGGCAGACCGTCAGTGACCAGAAGGATGCGCTTGGTCTTCAAGATGTGCCGGAACTTAGCGGCCATGGGCCCACCGGTAGGCGAGGCCTTCCCCTCAATAATCCACTGGACGATGGTATCTGGCTCCGGCCTCTGGCTCAGCGTCTCGTAGAGCATCGGGCCAGCGCCATCGTAGCAACCGGACAGGACGATGATGGTGCCACCGGGCATAGTGACACGATCCGCCAGGGACACGGCCTTGCCAGATTGGATGAGGTCGGCCTCTAACGGGTAGCTGCTGGTGATGGTGACGTCGGCCATCTTGGGCACCGGCACGCCATAGAGCTCGAGGACGGCCCGCGCCGCCTCTTTTTGGGCCTTCTCCATATCTCCAGCGGTGACCTTGTAAACTTGCATCTCCGGGTTCATCACCAGGTCGATCTTCATGTCCAGGCCCACGATGCGGGCCATTTCCACTATGTCTTCCCAAATGGGATTGCCTTCCATCTTGCCTTCCCTGCAGTTGGGGTCGCTGCTCCAGGTATGGTTGGCTTTGGCGGTCTCCCGGCCCGACACGCCGGGAAGGATGATCTTGGCCCCGCCGCTGTAGCCGGCGAAGTAGTGGGGGTTGCAGAGGCCGATGCCGATCTTGAGCCCCGCCTCGGCGACGACCTTGTTGCACCACATCGGCGTGCCGCGACGGGTAGTGCCGAGGTGAACGAGGTCGGGAGCGTCTGGGTCGTGGACGCTGACCCGCAGGCGCTGGAGGACCTCCGGACCCAGCTTCTTCTGCAGATCAGCCTCCAAGGGCATCCGATGCGTGCCGGGAGCGATGACCACATCAATGTCCTCGTCCTTGACGCCCAGACGGTTGAGCTCAGCCAACAGGGGAAGGAGAACTCCTCCCACCGGTGTTGGGCGGGTCTGATCGTCGCTTATGATGGCTACCCGCTTGTTGGGTCGAGGCAGGATCTTGCATAGCGGCGGCATGCCAACAGGGTTCCTCAGTGCCGTCACCACCATGGCCTCCAGGCTGGCTGGCGGCTTGCCCTCCCGCGGTTCAACCATGGCCAGCAGCTTCCAGCCAGCGGGCAGATCAAATGTGACGGGTTGACCCTTGAGGAATCCTTTAGCTCCAGTTTGCAAAGTTGCCTCCTCTCATCTAGGAAAGCAGACAGATAATCGGTTAATCAGATGATCAGATTTATAAAATAGTCTCCTCACATTGTCAAGGAGATTCTCAGGCGAGCCGAGCCCCAAAGAAGGAGCTACAAAGAGATATTGACAGGGAATGCAGAAAGGATTAGATAGGATTCATCAACACACATAGAAAGCCCCGCGCAAGCGCATTCCCCGCAGCTTGTTGCAGGAGCTTTCACGGTATCCCTCAGAATTCCCCTCCCCCCCCTCAATCCTGCCCCTCGAGGGGGAGGAGATAATTTCCATAAACTATGATGCCCTGCGCAGAAAGCGTGGGAAGGTTCACCGACATGAGTTCCTCGGGGAAAATTCAGGAGGGTCCAATGGGCGAATCAGGCAAAAATCGTGTGAACAGACGGGCGCTGACCTCGGTCGCGATGCTTTTTTTCCTTCGTGTGGCTGCCGCCGTCAGGAATCGCATTGCATCTCACGGAATCAGCTTCCTTCCAGCCCGTCCGGCATGCTCTCATGGCCCTTCACAACATCAGCGCACTCCTTTTCCTGGTCGCAGCCGCCTTCCACCTGGGGCTGAACCGGAAGGCGATGGCCCAGTATCTTGTTTCCAAGGCTGCTGAATACAGGACCGTCAGGAAGGAGGCGGTCATCGCCGCGCTCGTGGTCACGGTGATCATCGTCTTATTCGCGTCCCATGCCTTCCACGTCCAGAGGTAGCAGCCGCAAGGATAACGCTCGTGGAAATCGAGCGGAGATCTTCATCTGAAGTAATGCCTTCAACCAAGAGGACAAAGCCCCCAGGGCGCACAGCTACCAGAATACTCGACCAGTTAGGAATCGCGGATGAGCGAGCATATCTATGAATGAGCTGCTTGAATGGCTATCTGTCAATCTGGTTCCGACAGCGATCTTCATTTTGGCATGCTCGGTAATCTTGACTTATCTCGTCGCTTTCTTCCAAGGGCGAGAAATATCTTTTTGGCCACCCAGGATCGGGGGAAGGCCCATAACCATTCAGCACAGTGAGGTATCTTCCATGAATGTGATCGATGCGATAAGGACCAGGAAGAGCGTGCGTGCCTACGTTGACCAGGCGGTTGAAGAGGAAAAGTTGAACATTGTTCTGGAAGCAGGCAGACTTGCTCCTTCCGCTTCCAATCGTCAGGAGTGGAGATTTGTGATTGTACGTGAGCTCGATACAAGAAAGAAGCTCGCTGAAGCTGCGGGCAGCCAGGCGTTCGTTGGCGAAGCCCCGGTTGTGATTGTCGCATGCGCAGATACAGATGGGCATATTATGAAGTGTGGGCAACTTTGTTGTCCGATCGATGTGGCAATTGCTCTGGATCACATGACATTGGCTGCGGTTGAGTTAGGGTTGGGCACTTGCTGGATTGGGATGTTCGAGGAGAAAAAAGTGAAAAAGATCCTTGACATTCCGGAAAAGATACGGGTGGTAGGGCTCATGCCCTTAGGGTATCCGGCTAACCCATCAGCCGTGGAAAAGAAGCGGCTCCCTTTTGACAGGATAGTGAAATATGAACATTGGTAAGGAGCCGCGCAGAAGTTTGCCTCCGGAATGACCCATGAAAACTAAAGGGAACACTATTCTGATCACTGGCGGGGCTACAGGAATCGGTTTCGCTCTGGTTGATGCCCTCTTGGAAGCGGGCAACGAAGTTATCATTTGCGGGAGACGACAGGGCAAGTTGGATGGAGCGAAACGCAGATTGTCCAAAGTGAACGCTATCAGGTGCGATATCTCCGATGCGAAAGAGCGGAGTGCGCTGTTCGATTGGACGACGCGGAACTTCCCCAACCTGAACATCCTGGTCAATAACGCGGGCATCCAACGACCGATCGATTTCAGGAAAGGAACGAAGTCCCTGTTAGCCCGCGAAGACGAGATCGAAACGAACCTTCGGGCGCCTGTTTATCTGTCTGCTTTGTTCATCCCCCATCTCATGAAGCAAAAAGAGGCCGCAATCGTCAACATCTCATCCGGATTGGCCTTCATTCCTCTGGCGGCGGTGCCTGTGTACTGTGCCACCAAGGCGGCCATCCACTCATTCAGCCTGTCCTTGCGGCACCAGTTGAGGGAAACGAGCATCAAGGTGTTCGAAATCATTCCGCCCATCGTCGATACGGAGCTGCACAAAGGCGCAAGAGAACGAAGAGGACAGCAAGACCGGGGCCTCAAGCCGGAAGAAATCGCCCTGGCGACCCTGCGGGCCCTTGAGGCGGATGACTACGAGCTGGCAGTGGGGAGGGCTGAATCGCTCCGCATGGGAGCACGAAGTGATCCCGAGCGGCTCTTCCAGATGATGAACGATTAAGAAAGGGGACACTTCACTTGTTTTCAGCGGAATGCCAGGATGAAGAGGATTCGTGTTTTCAGCAAAAAGGACGGAAGTGTTAGGAGGCCAATTGACGCGGCCAACGGGTCCAAGAGGAAGTCGATTCAAGGATAAGGATTTGACCCTTTTTCTCTTTCGGAAAGGGGTAGATGGGATTCATGTCTTTAGGGAACAGGGCGCAAGTCTGGGGAGGCGGATCGATGGGGCTGCGGTGGAGGTTAATTCAAGGATAAAGACCCTCTTTCCTTTGACCCTCTTTCCTCCCAGACAGCATCAGGCCTCGACCGGAGCGAAGAGGAAATGCGATAAAGCAGGACCTGACGCTCTATGCCTTGTGACCCCTACGCCTCTTCGCCTCTTCGCTCCCACTCTTCGCTCTTCGTTACGGGGGCTTTAAAGATGCACATTCGTCGAGTCATAATCTTTCGGGAACCTAAGGTTGACAGCATCCTCCGGCGCCAGCTAACTAAGGAAGGCTACCGGATCCTGCAAAAAGTGCGCCTTGCGGATGCAATCGCCAAAGACCGGAACGACCAACTGCCACAGCGCGATTTCGACTACTACACTAAGGCTCACCTCGACTTCTTGGTAACGCGGGATGATTTGCCCGTCTTCGCGGTGGAGTTTGATGGGGCTGGCCACATGCAGGACGAGCACGCGATCGAGAAAGACGTCATCAAGAATAGGTTATGTAAACTGGCCTCCCTGCCGCTCCTTCGAATAACCTCCTCCGAGATTGAAGAAGACGACCAGCTCACGCTCATCGACTACATGTTAATGCGCTACGTGGCGTGGCAAAAGGAATATCCTTCGATCGTGCAGGAAATTGAAAACTTCGCCGCCGCCATCAAACCTGGCTATAATCCAGAAAATCATGCGGTTGACCTGAACCCCTCTTTTCATTTTGATCTCAGGCATCCGTTCCCGGCTCGCACTGTCGTTGTGGAACGACTATGGAGAAGTCACCGTATCGCATGGAGCATGCAAAAACCGGAACGGCAGCAAGCGGCCACCTGCCTATGCGATGTTTACCTCGGAAGCATGGGACCTGCCGAGAACGAACAGTTCCTGAAGTGCACGCAGTGGGCCGTCGTATGGCGCCCGGGCGATGCTGAACGGGTTCCCGTGTTCTCGGAAGAGATCTCGGTGAGTTTACGCTCATGGCTGCCGCTGAGGACCGAAGTCCCCGCTCCGGATGGTGTACTTGAGGTACTGTGGGGTAAGATAGAAGGGCCGAACACAGCCGAAAGGGCGCAAGAGATCGCCCACCAGTTCGAGGTTCGAGTAGAGTCAATATGGTGCCTGAATCTCCCCGGCATCAGTGCTTGGGACATAGCTAAGAATTACGCAGAATACCTTGGATTCCGGGCAATAGAACGATGGGCCAAAGGTGACCAACCAAAGGAGTAATGAGTCTTTTTCTTTATTTCCTGGGAGGAACCGAGGGAACGTTGTTCAAAAATCTCAAATCAATCTCGATAGACCTTATGGGTGGCAGTCGTCAGATCACATCTCATTTCAGCAGAGAAAGGACGAGGATCCGGGACGTTGTTTCTTGCATTGCATAACGTTTCACAACCGGACTTGCGCCGGTTAGCAGACGATGGCTTTGCAGGGCACACCAGCGAGGTGTTAGGCCGCATCGTTGTGCGGACTGTTTGGCCCCACCGTTTGCCAGTGGTTTCACGGCGCTGTGCGCTTGATAGCATTGATCGCCTTGTCCAGTTTCTGAAGGAACCGCGACCGGTCTCGTTTACTGAAAGGAGGCGGACCACTTGTAGTGGCACCAAACTCTCGAAGGTCAAAAAGGAGATCTCGGGTTGCCAACGCCTGGCCGATGTTGTTGTCTGTGAAGGGCCTTCCGCTGATCCCAATGACAGACGCTCCCTTTTCGAGGCACCGGGCTGCGAGGGGAATGTCTGCTGTTACGACGATGTCGCCACGGCCAACATGTTCGACAATCCAATCATCGGCCGCATCGAGAGCCCCCTTGACAACCTGAAGATCTAACCAGCTCTTGTCTGGAATACGCATCCAAGAGTCGGCCACAAGAGTCACCTCGAGATCGTACCGCTTCGCTACGCGATACACTTCCTGCTTTACCGGGCAGGCATCAGCGTCCACGAAAATGTGCAGCAAGAATGTGCTCGTCCCTTAGAGCCTGCGAAACGGTTATGGCCGGCCGGCTGCTGCAACGACCAAGATCAGCCGTCAACATGCCGTGCTTGGCGCGGATATTATGAATCGGCTGGATCTGCGAAGCGGGAATTGGGGACACTTCCCTATTTCCTCTATTTCCTTCAAAAACTGGGAAGTGTCCCCATTATCCATCATTATCCATTATCACTACTGTCCCAACGTTAATCGAATGAATTCAACTGGTTATGAAACTGCCCACCCTGATCTTCGTAATCGATGCTCGAAAGGGCCTGTAAAATCGGAGTTTTCTCGAAAAGAGTCACGCTGAGAATCTGGAGAATTGTGTAGAGGCTCCGCTCCAGATGAAGCTGCTTCTTGACAATGGCCACCAACACATATACGGAGATGGCAGTCCAGATCTGAGTCTTGACCGCGTTCTCGGAGGTCCCGTAGAAGGCCTTGATCCGTAGGTGCTGCTTGATCCATTTGAAGAACAACTCGATCTGCCAGCGGCACTTGTAAATCTTGGCGATCGTGAGGGCCGGCAGGGAGAAGTTGTTGGTCAGAAAGACCAGCCTCCGGTTCTGTTCGGTGTCGTAGAATCGGATGCGCCGCAGCTTCTCGGGGTAATCCTTCTTGGCATAGAAGTGGTGAAGGACGATGATCTGGTCGCACTGCACGCCCTCTGATTTGTCGACGGGCCGGGAATAGAGTCGCTCGAACCGAAAGTTCCCTTTGGCCCGGATCACGAAGAAGGCCGAGGACTGGTGGATCCGGTAGAGCCGGGCAAAGTCTCCGTAAGCACGGTCCAAGAGGTAGATGGCCCCGGCTTCGATCGGGATCTGATCGAGAAGGTTGACCTCGTGAACCTTTCCCGGGGTGATAAAGACGATGGTCGGGATGTTGCCCCGTAGATCGAGCAATGCATGCAGCTTCACCGCTCCTTTGTGCCGGCGGAACTTCGCCCAGGGAAAGAGTGACAGGCAAAGATCGATCACCGTGGCATCCAACGCATAGATGGCCTGATCCAACTCGAGGCCGAAGGGCTCGTGGGCGTAAAGCTCCCGCGCTCTTCGGATGAGAACCTGAGCAAAGTCGGCATAGATCCGCCAATCTCGGACCTGGTTGGCATGGGCCAGGGTGTTGCGGGAGACCTTTCCGCGGATGCCCATGTGATAAAGCCTCTGCTCTGCCGCCCGCAGGCAAGCCTGGATGTCCCTCAGGCTTTCCCGATAGGTGAGCTGAGCAAAAGCCAGGCAGAGAAACTGATCCCAGCAGGAGAAGCTCTTGATCTTGTAATGGCCGTGGTACCGCTCGACGCATTGACGGAACTCGTGAAGGGGGAAAAAGTCCATCAGTTGAGAGAAAATCGTCCGACCTGTATTCATCAGCCATCTCCTTCTGCAAGAATGCAGGAGTATGGCATCTGGCAAGGACGGATCTCAAATCGATTATGGACATTTCCCCTCTTAACCCTACACCGTTAGCGGATTTCCGGGAATTATAAGCGGAAACGTTGGGACAGTACTGATCCATTATCATGAATCTAATACATCCCCCTCACTCCGGCCTCCCCACCAGCACGAAGGCCCCCCAGAAGAAGGGATTCGGCTTCTTTTCCTTCAGGGCGAGCTTGGCCTGCCGCAGGGCCTCCGCCTTGGGTTTTCCCTGGGAGAGGAGGCGGTAGAAGTTTCCCATCAGCTCGGTGGTCTCGGCGCTGGGCACGCTCCAGAGGCTCATGATCAAGGTCTGAGCCCCGGAGAGGATGAATGCCCGCTGGAGGCCGAAGACCCCCTCCCCGCTCTTCACCTCCCCCAGCCCGGTCTCGCAGGCGGAGAGGACCACCAGGCCCGTCCCCTTCAGCCGGAGGCCCAGGATCTTCTCCGCAGAGACCAGCCCCTGGTCCCCTCCCTGTTTTAACGAGGCATTGGCCCCGGCCAAGGCGAGGCCGGAGCGGAGCATGGGGTTCTCGATGCCGGGATCGGGCAGGGTCTCTTTCTCCAGGCTCAGTGCCCTCTCCGGCATCTTTCGTGCCTCATCGGGCAGGAAGTATCCGTGGGTGGCCAAATGGAGCACCTGGGGGGAATCGGCGGAGAGGAGGATCTCCTCCAGGGCCCTCTCCCTCTGGTACCGGTCCACCTTCCAGGGAAAGGCCTCCTTCAGGGCCTTCTCGATCTCCTGGGCCTCCTTGTCCGTACCGGGCAGGGGACGGAACCAGAGCTGGGAGCCATCCCGGGTGACGGCCCCCCGGATCGTCTCCTGCACCTGCAATTCCTGAAGGACCTTCTCCCGCTGGGGAAGGCCCAGGTTGTAGTCGGGATCGGCAAAGAGCAGGGCATGGGGCTTGGGGGAGGTGGGATCGGTGAAGCGGACGATGTCCCTGCCCGCCCCGATGTAGCTGATCCGGTACTCCTCCATCAGGTAGCGGCCCTCCGGGCCCATCAGCACCTCGAAGGGGACCAGATGCAGGTCCCCATCCGGGCTGAGGAAGAGCTTCCCCCTGCCTTTCAGGAAGGGCTGGAAGGGCTGGAAGACCAGAGCGTACAGGGCCTTGGCCTCCCGCTGCAGGACCTGGGGGTCGGGCATCTGCCCCGACTTGGCCTTGTCCATCTCCTGGCGGTAGGCCAAAAGGTGGGCCTCGATCCGCTCGGGCTCGCCCAGGTCGAGGAGCTTGACGTGGGGGGCAGGGGAGGGAAGGAGCACGAAGGCGAGGTAGCGGGGCTGGCCGAACTTCGACTCCTTAAAATCGAAGACATCGATCTTGGCGAAGTCCAGGTAGAGACAATCCGGGGGCAGGAGGGAGGCGATCCGCTTAACATCCGCCTTGCCTGCCAGCTTCTCCAGGGCGAAGTCCTGGCTCAGCCGGGAGAGCTCCGCCTCGCGGGCCTCCTTCTGGGCGGTGAGCTCTCTCATCCGGGCCCGGTAGTCCTCCCAGGAGAGCTTTTCGGGACGGGAGCGCTGGAGTTGGGCCAGGTCCCTCCGGAGGGCCGTGAGCTCCTTCAACTTCCGATCGATCTGGGGATCAGCCGAGGCGTAGACCGCCTCGAGGTAGCGACCCTGGGCCTCCATCACCGCCCCCTTCCACCGCAGCCAGGCATCCAGGGCCTCAGAGGGGGCGGAGGGGTCGGAGGAGAGGTATTGGGAGGTGTGGGAGAGGAAGGCGTGGAGGCGCCCCCGGCGTTCCTCCATGTAGGCCAGCTTCTGGCGCTCGCTGAGGAGGAGGAAGGCATCCTCCCGGTTGCCATCCTGGATGGAAAGGGATCGTAAGAAGAGAGAATGGGCCTGGGGATGCCTACCCAGGGAGGCAGAAAGGAATGCCAGGTTGTTCAGGCTCCTCGCCACATCGGGATGTTCCTTGCCCAGGGCCTTCTCCCAGATCTGGAGGGACCGCTGGAGGAGGGGCTCGGCCTCGGCATAGCGGCCGGTGGCCTTGTAGAGCATTGCCAAGTTGTTCAGGCTTTGCGCCACATCCGGATGCTCGTTCCCCAGGGCCTTCTCCCGGATCTCCAGGGCCCGCTTGTGGAGGGGCTCGGCCTCGGCATAGCGGCCGGTGGCCTCGTAGAGCAGGGCCAGGTTGTTCAGGCTGGTCGCCACATGCGGATGCTCCTTCCCCAGGGCCTTCTCCCAGATTGCCAGAGCCCGTTTCTGCAGAGGCTCGGCCTCGGCATAGCGGCCGGTGGCCCAGTAAAGCTGTGCCAGGTTGTTCAAGCTTTGCGCCACATGCGGATGCTCCTTCCCCAGGGCCTTCTCGTTGATCTCTAGGGCGCGCTGGAGGAGCGGCTCGGCCTCGGCATAGCGGCCGGTGGCTTTGTAAAGCAGTGCCAGGTTGTTCAAGCTTTGCGCCAGATCCGGATGCTCCTTCCCCAGGGCCTTTTCCTGGATTTGGAGAGCCTGCTGATAGAGGGGCTCGGCCTCGGCATAGCGGCCGGTGTCACGGTAAAGCTCTGCCAGGTTGTTCAGGCTGGTCGCCACATCGGGATGGTCCTTCCCCAGGGCCTTCTCGGTGATCCGGAGGGACCGCACATAGAGGGGCTCGGCCTCGGCATAGCGGCCGGTGGAACGGTAAAGCTCTGCCAGATTGTTCAGGCTGACTGCCACACGCGGATGCTCCTTCCCCAGGGTTTTCTCCATGATCTGGAGGGACCGCACATAGAGGGGCTCGGCCTCGGCGTAGCGGCCGGTGGAACGGTAAAGCTCTGCCAGGTTGTTCAGGCTGGTCGCCACATCGGGATGGTCCTTCCCCAGGGCCTTCTCGGTGATCCGGAGGGACCGCACATAGAGGGGCTCGGCCTCGGCGTAGCGGCCGGTGGCATAATACAGTATTGCCAGATTGTTCAGGCTGGCTGCCACATGCGGATGCTCCTTCCCCAGCGCCTTCTCCCGGATCTGGAGGGCGCGCACATAGAGGGGCTCGGCCTCGGCGTAGCGGCCGGTGGCTTTGTAAAGCGCTGCCAGGTTGTTCAGGCTGCTGGCCACCTCCGGATGCTCCTTCCCCAGGGCCTTCTCCCGGATCTGGAGGGCCCTCTCCGCATACGGAATCGCCTCCTCGTATCTCCCGCTGTAATACAGCTCTATCACTTTCCCATTAAGGGCATTGGCCTCATCGAGCAGATCATTGGCCCCTGCCCATGGGGGGAGGATCGGGACGAGGAATAAGAGTAGGACTGCGATCTTTCTCATGGTACCCTCCTGGAGGTCCTTGGGCCTCTTTTCCAATCTCTGAGGTCCTGAGGGATGTTTCCTGTTTTTCCTCACTCCGGCCTCCCCACCAGCACGAAGGCCCCCCAGAAGAAGGGATTCTGCTTCTTCTCCTTCAGGGCGAGCTTGGCCTGCCGCAGGGCCTCCGCCTTGGGTATTCCTTGGGAGAGGAGGCGGTAGAAGCAGCTCATCAGCTCCGTGGTCTCTGCACTGGGCACGCTCCAGAGGCTCATGACCAAGGTCTGAGCCCCGGAGAGGATGAAGGCCCGCTGGAGGCCGAAGACTCCCTCCCCGCTCCTCACCTCCCCCAGCCCGGTCTCGCAGGCGGAGAGGACCACCAGGCCCGTCCCCTTCAGCCGGAGGCCCAGGATCTTCTCCGCAGAGACCAGCCCCTCGTCCCGTCCCTGTTTGAGGGAGGCATTGGCCCCGGCCAAGGCGATGCCGGAGCGGAGCATGGGGTTCTCGATGCCGGGATCGGGCAGCGTCTCCCTCTCCAGAGCCAGCCCCCTCTGCGGGATCTTCGGTGCCTCATCGGGCAGGAAGTATCCGTGGGTGGCCAAATGGAGCACCTGGGGGGAATCGGCGGAGAGGAGGATCTCCTCCAGGGCCCTCTCCCTCTGGTACCGGCCCACCTTCCAGGAAAAGGCCTGCTTAAGGGCCTTCTCGATCTCCTGGGCCTCCTTCTCCGTACCGGGCAGGGGACGGAACCAGAGCTGGGAGGCATCCCGGGTGACGGCCCCCCGGATCTCGCCCGGCACCTGCAATTCCTGAAGCACCTTCTCCCTCTGGGGAAGGCCCAGGTTGTAGTCGGGATCGGCAAAGAGGAGGGCATGGGGCTTGGGGGAGGTGCGATCGGTGAAGCGGACGATGTCCCTTCCGGCCCCGATGTAGCTGATCCGGTACTCCTCCATCAGGTATCGGCCCCGGGGGCCGATCAGCACCTCGAAGGGGACCAGGTGAAGGTCCCCATCCGGGCTGAGGAAGAGCTGCCCCCTCCCCGGGAGGAAGGGCTCGAAGGGCTGGAAGACCAGACCGTACAGGGCCTTCGCCTCCCGCTGCAAGACCTGGGGGTCGGGCATCTGCCCGGATTTCACCTTGTCCATCTCCTGGCGGTAGGCCCGGAGGTGGGCCTCGATCCGCTCGGGCTCGCCCAGGTCGAGGAGCTTGACCTCGGGCTCTTTCTTGGGGATCAGCACGAAGGCGAGGTAGCGGGGGTTGCCCCACTTATTACCTGCGAAGTCATAGGTCTTGATCCGGGCGAAATCGAGATAGAGGGAATCCGGAGGCAGGAGGGAGGCGATCCGCTTCCCATCCGCCTTGCCCGCCAGCTTCTCCAGGGCGAAGTCCTGGCTCAGCCGGGAGAGCTCCGCCTCGTGTGCCTCCTTCTGGGCGGTAAGCTCTCTGATCCGGGCCCGGTACTCCTCCAAGGAGAGCTTTTCGGGGCGGGAGCGCTGGAGCTGGGCCAGGTCCAATCGGATGGCCGTGAGCTCCTTGAACTTCCGATCGATCTGGGGATCGGGCGAGGCGTAGACCGCCTCCAGGTACCTTCCCTGGGCCTCCATCACCGCCCCCTTCCACCGGAGCCAGGCATCCAGGGCCTCCGAGGGGGCGGAGGGATTGGAGGGGAGGAATTGGAGGGTGTGGGAGAGGAAGGCATGGACGTTTCCCTGCCGCTCCTCCATGTAGGCCAGCTTCTGGCGCTCGCTGAGGAGGAGGAAGGCGTCCTCCCGGTTGCAATCCTGGATGGAGAGGGATCGTAAGAAGAGGGAGTGAGCTTGGGCGTGCTTACCCAGGGAAGCAGAAAGCCCTGCCAGGTTGCTGAGGCTGCGTGCCACATGCGGATGGTCCTTCCCCAGGGCCTTCTCCCAGATTTGGAGGGCGCCCTTGAGGAGGGGCTCGGCCTCGGCATAGCGACCGGTGTCACGGTAGAGCTCTGCCACGTTGTTCAGGCTGCTGGCCACATGCGGATGGTCCTTCCCCAGGGACTTCTCCCGGATCTGCAGGGACCGCTGATAGAGGGGCTCGGCCTCGGCGTAGCGGCCGGTGTCACGGTAGAGCTCTGCCAGGTTGTTCAGGCTGCTGGCCACATCCGGATGGTCCTTCCCCAGGACCTTCTGCCAAATCTGCAGGGCCCGCTGATAGAGGGGCTCGGCCTCGGCATAGCGACCGGTGTCACGGTAGAGCTCTGCCAGGTTGTTCAGGCTGCTGGCCACATCCGGATGGTCCTTCCCCAGGGACTTCTCCCGGATCTGCAGGGACCGCTGATAGAGGGGCTCGGCCTCGGCGTAGCGGCCGGTGTCACTGTAAAGCCCTGCCAGGTTGTTCAGGCTGCTGGCCACATGCGGATGGTCCTTTCCCAGGTCCTTCTCGGCGATCTGGAGGGCCCGCTGGGCGAGGGGCTCGGCCTTGGCGTAGCGGCCGGTTTCACGGTAGAGGACCGCCAGGTTGTTCAGGCTCCTCGCCACCTCCAGATGGTCCTTTCCCAGGTCCTTCTCGGCGATCTGGAGGGCCCGCACATAGAGGGGCTCGGCTTCCGCATAGCGCCCGGTGGCCCAGTAAAGCCCTGCCAGGTTGTTCAGGCTGACTGCCACATCCGGATGCTCCTTGCCCAGGGCCTTCTCCCGGATCTGCAGGGCCCGCTGATAGAGGGGCTCGGCCTCGGCGTAGCGCCCAGTGTCACGGTAGAGGACCGCCAGGTTGTTCAGGTTTGCTGCCACATCCGGATGGTCCTTCCCCAGGGCTTTCTCCAGGATCTGGAGGGACCGCACATAGAGGGGCTCGACCTTGGCGTAGCGGCCGGTGACCTTATAGAGCACGGCCAAGTTGTTCAGGCTGACTGCCACATCCGGATGCTCCTTGCCCAGGGCCTTCTCCCGGATCTGCAGGGCCCGCTGATAGAGGGGCTCGGCCTCGGCGTAGCGCCCAGTGTCACGGTAGAGGACCGCCAGGTTGTTCAGGCTTTGTGCCACATCCGGATGGTTCTTGCCCAGGACCTTCTCTCGGATTGCCAGAGCCCGTTTCAGCAGGGGCTCGGCCTCGGCGTAGCGCCCGGTGGCCCAGTAAAGCCCTGCCAGGTTGCTCAGGCTGACTGCCACATCCGGATGCTCCTTGCCCAGGGCCTTCTCCCGGATCTGGAGGACCCTCTCCGCATACGGGATCGCCTCCTCATATCTCCCGCTGCTATAGAGTTCCACCACTTTCCTGTTAAGCGCTTTGGCCTCATCGAGCAGATCATTTGCCTCTGCCCATGGAGGGAGGATCAGGACGAGGAACAAGAGTAGGACCGCGATCTTTCTCATGGTACCCTCCTGGAGGTCCCTTGGCCTCTCCTGAAAGCTCTGAGGTCCCCAGCCACGTTTTCCCTCACTCGGCCTTCCTGTCAGGACGAGGGCCCCCTGAGAGGAGGGGATTCCCCTCTCGTTCTCCCGGGCCTGTCGGGCCTTGAGCAGACACCCGGCTTTACAGTCATCCTGGGAGAGCATGGCCAGGAAGTCCCTCATCGCCTGGTGCTCCAGAAAATGCCTCATGATGTGATGCCAATCAGCTTTCCCAACTGTTTGAGTTCCAGGTAAGACTTCACGGTTTCATCCACAGCCACCGAGCCGGTCTCGAGGATCAGGTGGAGATTCCGGACGATCTTCTGCATCGTCCTTTCTTGGAAGAAATCCTCCTGGGCCGCCTGATTGAGGAATTGGCTCACCATGAGGGAGACGCCATGGGGAAGGAACCCAGAGAGGTTCTGGTAGAGATAAGGTCGGGAAGGGCCCCTCCTCTCGTCATAGGGTTTCTCGAAGGAGACGAAGAACGGCCCCACTCCTTTTCCCTGGTTTCCGGGCAAGTCCTTGAGGATCCTTTGCGCCTGGTCATAGTCGTACTTCTGCAGCATCCATTCCGCGGCCTGGAGGAAAGGCTTGTCATCCTCTTTCCCCCGTGCCCGATCGATTTCATCCAGCATCTCCTCCGAAGGCGGGACCTTGAGGGGCAGATAGGTGATATTGATGCTTTTGAGATCACCCTTCTTCACCTCTTCCAGGTCCAGGATCAGCCTCAAGTACTCCGCGATGGCCCTGAGATAGGTGGGGCGAGTCTTCTGGGTGGGCGGGGAGGGAAGCAGCAGATACGAATAGAGACCGTATCCCGCCGCCTCTTTCTTTCCCTGCACCAGGAAAGATCGCACGCTGCGGCGTGCTATGCCCCGAATGTCAAAGGAGACGGTGACCTCAACCGAAGCCTCCGCCCAGCCCGCTTGGGGATCGGTCACTCGCACCGTCGCGGAGTAGGGTCCCGGATCGGCTCCTTGAAAATCCCAAATGGCCTCGGATCGGTCCGCCTCTAAAGGGCG
>Ga0315274_10003135_pt1 | contig 24633 bp, 17 predicted proteins | sample YL17G02_20_MG_FD_203700 | JGI IMG/M metagenome (GOLD analysis project Ga0315274, IMG submission 203700) | Sediment microbial communities from Yellowstone Lake, YNP, Wyoming, USA - YL17G02_20 | ecosystem: Environmental > Aquatic > Freshwater > Lake > Sediment | place: USA: Wyoming | collected...
AACGGCAACGCCGTGAGCGAACCGGGAGAGGTGCGGCCGATCCAAGAGCACGGGATCACAGCTCTTAGCCGTATCCATGCAGTCGGTTTTCGCGGTGAGGTTGGAATCGGCCCCCGCTTCCTGAGCTTTCTCAGGCGTCTGGACAGCATCTGTACGCTCACTGAACGGTGTGAAAACCCAACTGCTGGACGCGAATGCCGCCAACTCTGACCGGGCCGTCTGCCCTCGCTGCGGGGGCCCGGTCTCCCGTCACACCCTGAAGGGCCTCTGCCGTCGGTGCATCGCGCGCGTCACGCGGACGCTCCGCGCCAAACGCACATCCAGGTGGTCCGCCGGAATCGCCGAACCATCCGCTCCCCGCAACTCCCCGACGTGGACGCGCACTGTGCGCAGGTCTTCCAACGCATGAATCGCCAGCGTGATGGGCTCGTACTCGCCGCGCGTGGCGAAGGTGAGCAATCTCGCTACCCGCTCGGTCGGAGCGGGCATAGCGCCGGGATCAACCTCGCTGAACGGATCACGCGCGAAAGCCACGCAACCTTGGCGCTGCTCCGCCGCTGTCGGCGTGAGCGCGGGCAGACCCACCGGATCCGGGGCTTCTTCACGCCAACCAGCCGGCGGGGAGGGGAACTGAGGGCCGGCCGTGCCCCAAACCTGGAATTCTTCCCGACCGGCCGCGTGAGGCCGCAAATCAAGACCAGCCAACAGGCTGATTGCGATTGTCGAAACGCGAACGGTGAGTGGACGCATTTTCATGCGGGTTGGGCTCTCGGCATCACGATTGACAGCTACTTTCTCTCGATCTGGTTGTCGGGGATGGTGACGGTGACCACATTGGACACACCTGTGCCCCGAGGCCCTTGAGGCGTCGGTAGCACTGCATAGACCCTGTAGCGATAGGTCATCCCTGGTTGAACATGGCGGTCGATCGCCGTGGCGAGATTCTGGCCGCCCTGACCGATGGTGTTGACGAAATCGGCACATTCCCCACCCGTGCAACGCTGGACCAAAAAGGCCACCTCGCCTTCGGCATGATCCACCCACCGCAACTCCACACCGGCCACCGTGACCTTGACCGCCCGCAGGTCGCTGGGCGCATCCACCGATGGTGGCCCTGGTCTGGGTCCTTCCTGCTCCGGCCCGGAGGGCATCGGCTTGGGTGTCGGCCGGTTCCCGGGAGCGTCCAGTTGCGCTCGGGCCAGGGCGTAACGGTCGCGAATGAACTTCTCCATCGACGAGAGAATGTCCTCAAATCCCGAGTCGGAAGGCACAGTGACCCGACGCGGAGGGTACGGGTCCTCTGCTAACGCAGACCGAATCTGCCCATAAAGCGCCCGCAGCTTGGGGATGAGCACCTCCGGCCGGAACCACGTTTCCAGGATGACGCTCGCTTCTTCCCGGTAGCGCTGGCGCAGGACCGGGTCGGAAATCAACCGTTCCATGAGTGGACGACCCGGCACCGGGGCCGGCCAGGCGGCGTGCCAGCCCTCCAACACCGGAACGCGACCGAACGCATTGTCCGAAAACCCCACATCCAGGTCCCACGGAATGTACGTCCAGCGCTGGTCCGTCGGATTCCGATACAGGTAGTAGTTGTGCGGTCCCCAGCCCGTGTACTGATCGAACGCGCCGGCAAAAAGCATCACCGCCGTCGTTTCTACGAAGCCCTCGACATCCAGGATCTGGCTCAACTCCGCCCGGGTGCCCGTGGGTGTGTCGATGGCACGGATGAACTCCAGCAAAGCCGCGAACGCCTCCACTTCGTTGCCGGAGTGCAACTCGAACGCCTTTCGATAGAGCGCCGGATCGCTGCCAAGATACCGCAGGTCGGCGCCAGGACCGCCTTCGTCCACCTTGAACAACGCGCCGCTGGCTGAGCCGAAGTGGCGTTCGAGGAACGATCGGTCGATGCGCTCCACGTTGACGTACACGCCAGCGGGTTTTCCGTTCAGGTAAACGCGGGCGTAGTTGCATCGCGAGGCCTTCACGCCCACCCCCCGGAGCACATCGGTGATTAGGCGTTCACTGAACAGGCTGCCGAACTGGATGCCGTTGTCCAGGGCCACATGCCGCAACCCTAGGAACCGCTGGCCCGTCTTGAACTCCGAAAACGCGATCAGGAACGACCTCTTGTGCGGCGAATCTGGACCGGAAGAACTGTTGCCTTTGTACCGAACCCCGACCGGGTGGAGCGTCAGGCCGGTCCAGCGAAAAGTGGCCGGGACGTAGATTCGCTCGGGCAGGGCGCGGTGCAACCGATCCAGGTCTTCGGGCTTGATCTCCAAGCGGATCGCTTGCACGACTTCGGGGTCATAGAATCGGTCGGCGGCATCTCGGACCGGGGCCCCCAGGACCACTCCCGCCCAGAACAGAAGCGTGAGAAACATCGCTCCGGGACCCGGTGCAGGCCGGCTATTTCTAGGCGGCCCGGCGGTCGCCTCCGGCGGGGGACTCAGGACAGCCTTGCGCGGCGACAGCAGTGCGTTCCATGGCTTCACAGCGGCAGGCTCCACTTCGGCAGCGCTGCCGTCAAGGATCAGACTCCAGGCGTGATGCCCGTCCACATCGGAATACGTTCCCCGCAGAAAATGAAACTGACGCAGGATCATTCGTTCTCACTTGTGCCCTTCGCATCGGCGGTTTTCCTGGCCACATGGGTGTGCCTGGCTTGGCCACTAGTCCGCGCGGGAATCCGCGGGTCGTCGATCTGTGGCCGGGCAGCGCTCCCGAGGAGAGCGCCACTCTCGGCGCGGAAACGTACCCGATGTCGCCCAAGCTGGACCGGAAGCAGGTCGAGGTCACCGAGCCGACCCGGATGATTACCGGCGTCACCCGACCGACCCTCACGATCTATCGACCCGCGAAGGACAAGGACACCGGGACCGCGATGCTGATCTGTCCCGGGGGCGGCTACTGGAACCTCTACTGGGAACTGGAAGGCGAGGAAGTCGCTGCCTGGGTGAACTCGCTGGGCGTGACCGGCATCCTCCTCAAGTACCGGGTGCCGCGCCGCCCCGATGAGCCCAAGGGCGAACCGGCCCGACGCCCGCTCCAGGATGCCCAGCGGGCCGTCAGCCTGGTGCGGAGCCGAGCCAGGGAGTGGGGCCTCAGTCCGCAGCGGATCGGCATGGTGGGTTTCTCGGCGGGCGGCCATCTGGCGATTGCAACCGCGACGAGCTTCGATCAGCGGACCTACCAGCCGATCGACCACGTCGACAACCTCAGTTGCCGGCCCGATTTCGCCGTTCTGGTCTATCCCGGCTACCTGAAGGCAAAGGACAAGCAGTTGGTGGCGCAGAGCCAGGTTCTCAAGGAGCAAGTTCCGGCGGGATTTCAGAGCCGCTACGGCGAGGTGAAGCCCGCGAGTCAGCCAACGAACCATGCGCTAGAGGATTCGAGAAAACGCCTCAAGACCCCAGTACTTTCCACCCGGATGAGGTTCTTGCCAACGACAGGCGGCATGTTCATCTCAGAATCCGCCATGAAGGCCTTGCGCACGCCCACTAGTCTTGACGGTTACTGGATGGGCTGTTCATGGGCAAAATCGCATCCGCATTTCTCTCCCCCCCTCCGCAGGAGCGTGGCCCTACCTCCGCACAGTCCACACACCATCCCATCAACCCGGCGGTTTCCCTGGTTCTGATGGCTCGCCGCGTTTCGGTTTCAAAGACCGGCCCCGTGAGTGCCGACCGGGTCGGTGAAACGCGGGCCAAGCAGTTCGCGGGCGCCGGCAGCCAGCAGCTCCAACTCGGTGCGGGTCATGAAAAACTGGAAGCCTTGCCGGGTGAACTGGGCCAGATCCGACCGCGTGAGCGCAGGCCGGCCAAGGACTTTGCCGTGGCGTTTGCCCGTAGCGACGATCCGGGCGATGGCTTCGCGGAGTTTCGGGTGGTTCTCCTCGCCGCGCAGGCCGAGCGAGAAGGACAGGTCGCTCGGGCCGATGAAAAGCACGTCTAGCCCCGGTGTGGCGGCGATGGCGTCGATGTTCTCCACGCCACGCGCATCCTCGATCATCGCGATCGCCAGCACCTCGTGGTCAGCGAAATCGTAGTAGCCTTCCGGGGCGGGCCAGCGGAGCTGGGCCAGGCTTGCGCCGGAACCGCGCAGGCCCAGCGGCGGATAGCGGCACGCGGCGACCGCCTGCCGGGCCAGTTCCGGCGTGCTGGTGAACGGAAAGATTACCCCCAGCGCGCCGGCATCGAGCACGCGCTTGGCCTGCCAGAGTTCGTTCACCGGCGGCCGGGCGATCGGGATGGCTTTCAAGCCGCGCGTGGCCAGCACGATGTTGCGCAGGTTTTCCAAGGTGATCGGCGAGTGCTCCATTTCGAACCAGAGGAAATCGAAGCCCAGGCTCGCCGTGTAGGCGGCGACTTCGACGCTGTTCGTCGAGATCACGGCCCCGACCGCCGGCTTGCCTTCGGCGAGGAGCTGTTTGACGGGGTTTTTCCAAGCTGGCGTGGACCGATTGTTCGAGGTCATGGAATGGTGTGCATGATCTGAGACGGCGGGTCACTTTCTCATCAACCAAATCTCCGAAACCTGGCAGCTGCGGCCGTTGCCGCCGAGGCCGGGTTCGCCGGACCAGGTCAAGGTGAGTTGTCCCCCGGCCGTAGCTTGCAGGGGGAGGTCGAACTCCAGCGGCTTGAACGGCAGTGGCCGGGTCAGCAGCGGATGAATCTCGATCCCGTCGTTGGCCACGAGGCGAATCTTCCGCTTCGGCGCGTCGCCGGCATAGACGACGCGGAGCCGGTAGCTGGCGTGCCGATCCAGCTCCGTGTAGCGGACCTGCAGGGACGTGTCGTAGAGCGCCTCGGCGTGGTCCAGCCACGAGACGCGGCGGGCCACACCCGGCTGCTCGTCCGGCTCGTCCACCACAACGTCTTCCTCGAAGCCAACGCGCGGCGACTGCATCCGGCCGGGATCTTCCGCGAAGCTCGCCCCGCGCACCAGATGCGGCTGGCGCGCGACGTTGCCGAGGTCGTCGTAGAAACCGCCGGGGCCGGGATTCTCCCAGTCCACGATCGCCGCTATGGCGTTGAGGCGTTCTTGCGGCGTGGCGAGCTGCCGGACGCGCACGAACTGCTCCTTGAGCCAAAACCGGTTGTTGAGCGGGAAGTCGAGCGTGTCGAGGCTCGCGCCGCGATCCACGGCAATGGCCTGATACTTCTCCACGCTCAACTGCATGGAGATGCTCTGAAACAGCGCCTCGCCCAGTTCAAAGATGCGCTGCCGCCAGTCCGACGCGACGCGGTCAGTCAAGGCGCGGTCGAGGATGCTTTCGGCTTCAGCCATCGCAACGGTCGTGCCGCGCGCGGGAGCCTGCCGAAGCCGCTCCATCGCTTGCGCCTCCAGGTCGGTTTCGTAGATCAACCGTCGGCGGGTGTAGGCGTCGTAGTAGGCGCGGAAAAGGGCTTGCTGGAAACGCCAGTTCTTCCGATCCCGCGGCGCGGCGGCTCGTTCCAGGGCTTGGAACTGCGCCAGGGTCAGCTCGACGCCTGCGTTGGCCAGCAGCGGCCCGCGCCAGTTGCGCGCCAGGGCCAGCAAGCCTTGCGCGAACGAGTCCGCGTAACGCTCGCCGATGAAATAGCGGCTGTAGTCGCGCAGGATTTCGATGACCTCCGCGTCCGGATCCCAGCCCAGCGCGCTCCAGAGGGCTTTGTTCACGTCGTCATTGCAGCCTTCGGAATAGGTGATGAAGCCGATCGTGTCAGGCTGTGTCGCGCGGAAGATCGCTGCCTCGTCTTCGGGACGCGGGTTGATGCACTCGCGTGCCTCGGTGACGGCGTAAGCCACGTCCCAATCCGGCACCGGGTACTGACACTGGCGCGAGTGCGTGATGTCCGGATAATGGCGGATCGGATAATGCGCGGGGACCCGTTCGCGCAGCTTTGGCAAAGGCAGCCGAACCTGCGGCCCAAACACCACGCCACTGAGCCAGGCCGGCTTCTGGTCGCGCAGGATGCCAAGGAACTCATCCATCCAGGCTTGGGTGAAACCCTGCGGAGAAACCCACATCTGCGCCTTCGGATGGTAGCGGCGAAGGTTTTCCGTCTGTTTGGCCAGCAAGGCCATCAGGTGCTTCGGCTGCGTGTGACCCGGATCGCCACCCGGCACGAACACCGCGTCAATGCGAGGCAGCCTCTTGAACACCTCGCCCCACTCGGCGAGCGCCGCCTCAACCGTCTTGGGGTCCGAGTAATCGCGGTCCATCGCCGGATACCAAACCCACACATCCAAACCGTAGGCCTCGGCAAGCCGCGACATCTCGACCATCATCTCCATCGGCGGGCGAGGAAAGTGCGGGCTGTCGGCATCGTCGTCCGAGCGTGGCGGGATCAGTTCGATGGCGTTGCAGCCGAAGACGATCAGGTCGCGGTAGTATTGCTCCCAGACCGGCAGATCCCAAGCGTCGTAGGAATGGGTCTTGGGGCGGTAGCCAAGCTGGTGACCGCGCAGCCGGCATTCAGGCGCGGTAGCGAGATCCAAGCCGGCGGCGAGTTCGACGCGCCCTTTCGTCATCCGCAACTCACGCAACAAACGGCCGGTACCGAACATCACGCCGCGCGAACCGTCGCCGAGCACCAGTGCTGCCGGGGCGCCTTGGTTGGTTTTGACAACCAGGCGAAAACCCTCGGCGCCGGTCACGGCATGGCCTTGCCGCATTTCGCCGGCGAATTTGCCAGCAACCGCATCCAGCGCCGACACCGCCCCCAACGCAATCACGGTCGCAGGCGCTTCCGGCCAGGCTTGGCTACGCTCCCAACGGACGCCTGTCCGCCTCTCTACTTCCTCAATCAGCATCGTCGCCGCGCGCTGCTCGGTCGCGGAAAGGCGGGATGGTGCGACAACGACGGCGTGGGTGACATCCAGCATCGCGGCGCACGCGGCACCGCCGCCCAACACCAGCCCGCTCATGCAGCAAAGGACGCACGTCTTGGCTCCCTGGAATCTCAAATTCATTCGCTTCGTGGCTCTTCGCACCAGACTCTAGTCGCGCGCTCCACGCCCGCCTATGGAAAAATCGTGCCTTCGCGGACAGCGCATCTGCCCAGCATCGATGCGGATGCGGCAGAGGAGAATTACTTTCCGCCAACCCGCACGCGTTACTGTGCGTCTCGCCGCAGGAACCGTTTCGGCCTGTGGGTGGCGAATTGGTGTTCAAGCTGCGATTGGCGGCTCGAATAAGCCGTGGCCGTGGCTTTGCCAGCTATCACGTTCGAGACCGGTTGGCTCGGTGGTGGAGCCCAGGGGTTGACCGAGCCGATTTCCTAGCGCTTTCCGGCGGCCTCAATAAGCGGCTCGATGTCGAAGCCCAGGGGCTGGCCCTCGGCGATCTTCTGCCGAGCGCTCACGATCGCCGCCTCGAGACCCGGCGGCGTCTGGTCCTTCCACCAGTTCATCCGTTCGCTGTAGCACCACACGTATTCGTCCGTGGTGTAGAGCGCCCAATACGTATTGTGCTCAAACCACCTGGCCCGCTCTTCCGGCGTCATGCGGTGGCTCAGGTACCGCTCGGTGTTGGGCTGCCGCAGGGCGAAGTTCTGGTCCTGTCGTTGGCAAGAACTCCATCGGACCGCGAAGGGCAGGGGAGTGGTGAGTCTCATGAGCGGGAGAGTCGGCACAAACAATGGGGGACTTTCAGGTGCTGGAGCTGACGAGGTGGTTGTCAGCAGACTCGAAGGCTCAGTGGTTTGAGGCATCGGCTGACTCGGCGACTCCGTGCGCCGGTGCGGAGAATCGCAGCCTCAGGCCGCCAGACGCTCCTAGCGATGGTGCAGGCCGCCCAACTGTGGGACCGCGACGATTCCCTCTGGCCCCTGCACCGGTCGAGGTTCCGGGGCATCCTGCTTTAATCCCAAGTGGGTCCGACTCCGGTGGTAGTAGGCGAAAGAGGCTTTGAGCAAACGGTGCAAGTGAGCTTGGTTGAGGACGATGACGTGATCCAGGCATTCGCGCCGGACTGAACCAATCAACCGTTCGACATAAGGCGACTGCCAGGGCGAGCGAGGCGCAATCCGGACTTCCTCCAGGCCCAAAGGGCACGGTCCAGCGGTGTCAGGCGTGGTCGTTTGACGTTGCGGTTGAGCACCAGGAGTTGGTGACGGAGGGCAAGGTTCTCCGGGAGCAAGTTCCGACGGCCTTTCAAAGCCGCCCCGGCGAAGCGAAAGAGCAGAATCAGCCAGCCAACCATGCGGCAGAGGATGCGAGGAAACCCTTGAGAATTCGAGTCTTCTCGGGCCGGATGGATTTATTGCCAATGAGCGGGGAGATGAGGTGGTGTTGCTTGTAACCCTCGCGCTGTGCGGTCGTCATTTCTGCGCATTCACCGGTCTCAGTCCGAACAACTGCGGACGCGTGCCGTCCACTTGCTGGCGAAGAACCAGCCGTCCCTGCGGGTCGCTGCGCACCAGCACCTGACCGACCCCATCGCGCCGCAATCGGAAGTCCGTGTCGGGCGCTAACAAGGACAGCGTCTGCTCCAGGATCGCTCCGATTGTCCGAGCCACCACGGTCCAGCTCCACCCCACCGCGGGGTCGTCCGACCAGGTTTGAATGCTGACCTCCACGGGCATGCCTTCGGGGCGGATGAACGTTAGCGACGGCATCGGACTTCGGCCGTGGAAGTATTTCGCGCTGTCGCGGCCGACGGCCAACGCGAACGGTGCCCCACTGCGCAGCGCAAACCCGTCCACGGCGATCCGGTAATCGCCCACGCGGAGAGCGACCTCATACGATTGACCGCGCAGCCAATACTTGAGCAGGGTTCCATCCAACTCGGCGGTGAGATGGGGCTCGAGATAAAGGCGGTTCCACTTCGGCTGGATGCCATAGATGTTCCGATACAGCCCCACGACGGGCGAACAGTTATTGGCGAGAATGTCGTCGCCGGCGCCGCGCTGGCTTTTCCGGAGGTACCGCTGGAAGGCCAGGCCGTCGCGTTCGTACTGGTCGAGGACATTCTCGATGTACTTCACCGCAACCGCGGGATTGTGCGCGGCGTAGGCGCGGGTGCCGGTTTCTCCCCAAGCAAGGAAAATGTCACCGTTTTCATAGACCGGGAACGGGAACTGCCAGGCGGCACCCTCACCCTCCTGGTACGAATCAAAGCAGAGCGGCCAGAAGAACAAGCCTTCCTGCCGCATGCGCGCCTCCACCTCATCAAGAACGTCCTGGGCGCGCTCCGCCGGCTCGCAGAGATCGTACGCGATGGCCATGAAGTTCACCGGCACCACGAGGTTCTCCCCGTGGATGGAGTCATCCTTGTCCCGCCAGTGAACGAACCAGTGCGTTGCGTCGTTCCAGAACCCCCCGGCGGTGGTGGGCGCATTGAAGCGGGTCTTGAGCCGCGCCGCACGCCGCCGATAATCCCGGGCGCGGACGTCGTCTCCGAGGACTTCCTCCAAGTCGGCCCAGAGCTGGAGGGCATGGTAGAGCTGCGCGTTCACGAAGGCGTTCTCGTGGGCGGCCCAGATGACGTCAATCCAGTCGCTCCCCTTCCCTGTGCGGTGCGACTCAGTCTCCATCTCCACCAACCCGTCCCCGTCTGCGTCCCGGCGCAGGAGGAACTCGAGGGCGTTCTCGACGCTCGCCTTGTGGCGCCCCAGCCAGTCGAAGTCGCCGGTGTAATCGAACTGCTCGGCCACGTTGATGACGTAGCTTGGCTGCGAGTCCAGCAATCGACCCCACTGGCATTCGTAATAGCCGTACGCGTCATAAGTGCCGGGCAGGGCGTCGCCAGCGGTGTAGGACCAGCGCGACTTCAGCCGGCCGTCCGGACCCACCGCGTGATCGCGTTGGTGGTCCAAGGTGCGGGCATAAGCCTGGGAATAAGCGGGATCGTCAATCGCCAGACCGAGCTGCGCGATCCAAGGCTCATGCAGGACCGCGAACCCGCTGTAGTACCCGTTGCTCCCCATGACCTCGTCGTCAATGGCCCCGATGCGCGCAATCGTGTTCAGGATTTCACGGATGGACGCGCCGTTGAAATGCGCGAAGTTTCCGCGGTCATAGGCCCGGTCATAGTCCAGCGCCTGCAGGGTGAACTCCACAGCAACTGAGCCGGGACGCACGGTCCATGGCGCCCACACGTCCTGGCGGTCGCGCAAGAACCGACACTGCCCGTGCTGGGGCGTCAAGCGGTCCTCGCTCAGCGCGTGCGCCAGCGTGAAGACCCCGTCGGGCTGGCGGCTGAACCGGGTCGCCACGTGCCCCCCTGCCGGGCTGCAGGGACTAATCCGCAGACAGGCTCGTTCGCTGCGGTTCCACAAGGTCACCGCGCCGGCATGCACGCCGTAAGTGGCGTTCGGTTGGCCGAATAGCTTGCACCACGCCACGCCACCATGGCCAAGCAGGGCACCCGTCCAAGTGGACATTTTCGCGAAATCCCAGCCGGCGAAACCGATGTCCTCGACCAGGTCGCCGGTCAGGTATTCCCGTTCGATGCGCCAGAGAATCCGGTCATCTCTGGCGGTGAACTGCCACGTCTCCTTGAACTGAACGCCGCCGCCAGTGCAAACGATCTCACTGATGGTGGCGGTGTCCTTCGTGGTGAAGACTCTGGGCGTCGCGATGTTCTGGCGCGTCGTGTACCACTGCCCGCCGATCTTGACGCCGGTCCAGGCGCCGGAGTTCGTGGCCACGACGTTCCGACCACCTACCAGCACTTGGTCCAGAACGCACCGTTCATCATACCGCAGACGAAGCGCCAGCGTGCGGGCACTGTCGGCGATCGTGACGGTTTGACGCGCCGGGTCATGCGCGACTCGTGGGGTGGACTCCGCAGCTCCGGCAAGGACGGGGCCGAGGGTGAGCAACAGGAGCCTTGGGGAAAGCCATGACCCTCGCGGCCCAATGGACTGGCGGACATTCATGCAAGCGAGTGGGTCGTTGGGGGGTCGGTCGTCATTTCGGCGGCAGCGGAACCGGACCCGCCGAAAATGCGTCCTCATCACCCGCTGCGTTGTGCGGTTTCGGCTTGAATGGAGGAACCGTCGAAGCCACGCCATGGGATCACTGGTAGCCCAGGTGTTGAAGCTGGGTGTCGAAGTCGGCGGGGAGACCAACTGGTGGTGACTTCGTTTCCGCCGCCGCGTAGTTCAGGAGGTTGCGGAACAGGCGCTCGGCCACGGGGGAGCGGTCGAGGCTGTCGCGGACGCGGAGGGTATTGAGAACAAAGCGGCCCGCTGCCAGCCGGTACACACCCACAAGAACGCCGGAGGAGTACGGCTGGGACGCGTTGATCCCCGCGGCGACGACCTCGTCCGGTGGATCCTGACCGACGAAGGCCGCGTCGGGAATGATCTCGCGATAGACGGTGTAGTCCATCAGGCCGCCCGCCGGCAGGCCGTTGAAGATGGGGTGCGGTTTGCACCACTCTTCTTTGTGGTAGAGCCAAGACGCGAGGTTGGCGACCGTGCCTTTCTGGGCCAGAGGCAGCAGTCCGGTCGGCTGGGCGTTGCGCCGCAGAGTCTCGGGGGTGAGGAAGATGACCGTTGACCCGCGCGCGATCCGGCGAGCGAGTTCCACGAATGCCGCCGATCCACCGGGCGCTGGGGGCTGGCCTGACGCAAGAATCACTTCGCGGCGATCCGGCGACGTCGCGGTGGGAGCATTTACCCGGATTCCGTGTTTCGTGAGCCAACGGCTCAATTCTGGATCGTCGCCCCACAGGACCACCTCCGCGTCCACGCGCGGCATTTCCGCCGGATCATACACGGAGAACTCCACGCTCCCCCCCGCCGCCGCCGCGCCTTGCTCGAAGTCCGCGAGGAACCGATAGCGCCCCGCCGGACCGTCAATCACGACGTCCTCCGCTAACACCGGCAGGACCATGGGCGGCTCGGGCGTGGAGCGCGGGTCGGGGATGGTCACGTTCACTGTCCGTTGCCAAAGGCGTGTCGCGTCAGGCCCGACGACCATGAAACCGGCGGGATAGGGTCCGGGACGCAAGGCGTCCTCGTTCGCGAGCACAGCCTCGAACCTCACGCGAGTGCCCCGCGTGACATTCACCGGCTCGACAAACAGGCACCAGCGCAACGGCGCCCAACCGTCGAACACCGCGTCGGTGGTGCCGGGCTTCAACTCGCGGAACGTCGTCCACAGACCCTCGCCTGTCATCCCCTGGTCCACCGTGCCCGTCAGGCTGTGGCCGATCACGTTGGGATTGGCGCGAATGGCATTCAGCCCCAACCGACGTTGGCCGGCCATCCGATCGAGGCTCGCGACGAAGAAGTCTTCCGGGCGCGGAAACACCGCGTCCATGCGGTAACGCGCGTAGTCGGCGAGAAACTGATCTCGCCAGGCGCGATAAAGCTGTGCGTCTTCCACGTGTGTCTTGCCGAGCTGCTCGTAATGCCGCACGACGCGAATGAGGTCCATCGCGCTGCCGATCCCGTACTCGGAGAGGAACACCGGCAGGCCGCCTCCGTCCAAGGTGCGCAGTTGGTTGACAATTTCGGCTGTATGCGGCACTCGCTGGTAGGGATGTTGGTCGCTGAGCACGTCTTCCCAAAGAACCGAACCGGGATTGCTGAGACTGCCGATGGTCCGCTCGACTTGGCCCTGCGCGAAGCAGGCGAACGTGTCGGACTTCGGTGCGGTTCCTGTCGCCAACTGCCCGTAGCTCCACGGGCCGTTCGGATTCAGCTCCGTTGTGAAATCGTTGGCGACGTCGAAGGTGGTCCCCGAAGAAGTCGCGATCGTCACCGCCAGCGCGGTGGTGTCGGCCCCGTAGTCGCCGTTGCCGTAGCCAACCGCGCAGTCGAGCCGGTCGCCGCGCGTTACTTTGAGGGAGCCGGCAAACTGGGCTTCCGGACCGGCGCCGCGGACATTGATGAAACTGTCGAACACCGGTCGCCCGTTGTGCAACACATGGACATCCGTGGTGGCCCGTTCGGCGATGCTCTTGAATGCGGCCGCTAACCTCACGACCTCGTCGCCGGGCGCGGTCCAACGCACCACCGCATACTCGCCGTTGCATCCCGGGTGAAACGCTACCTGCCCGGGCGCCCAGGTGATGCCGAGCGCCTGGATGACTTGGCGCGTGCTGTTGCGCGTGACGCAGGGATCGGTGCGGTCGGCGTTGCGCCAGACCTGCACGCCGGCGAGCCGTCCGCTGCCGCTGTCCCAGCGTCCGCTGTTGAGCATCACCAGTCGTGAATCATCGAGCTGGCGAATCTTGGGGAGGAGACCGACGGCGTGGCGAAAGACCGGCCCGTCCGGGGTCTCGTTCAGCAAACCCCAGAGGGTGACGCTGGGATGGTTCCGGTCGCGGCGGATCATGCCCAGCACGGAGTCGTCGTAGCGCGCCGCCATCGCCGGCGAGTCCGCCAGGCACCAGCCGGCGTAGGCTTCCTCATAGACCATCAGCCCGATCTCGTCGCACAGGTCGAGCTGGTAACGCTTGGGCACGCCGGCGATGAACCGAATGGCATTGAACCGCATCATCTTTGCGTTGATCAGATCGCGTCGCAGAAGGTCGGGATCGTGTGGCAACTCCAGGCCGATGGGTGTGCAGTTGCCGGTGTGGGAACAGCGCAGGTAGATCCGGCGGCCGTTGAGGCGAAACGCCCCGTCGGCAAAGCGGAAGTCACGGAAGCCACAGCGGACCGACTGCTCGTCCAGCAAGGCCGGATCGTCCGACGTCACCCGCGCCGTGACGCGATAAAGAAACGGGTCGTTCAGGCCCCACAGCCGTGGATTGAGCACGGTGAGCGACGTCTCGATCAGCGTGTCCCCTGCCGGCAACTCCCGGTCTTCTCGCACAACGCAAAGGGTTTCTCCACTGGCCGCCGGGGCGATGGACCCTTCGACGCGGCACCGGATTTGGCGGGTCGTCGCGTTTCGCACGTGGGTCTGGAGGGACACCCGGCCGCTCTGCCAGTCCGCCCGGGCGAAGAGATCCTCGACCCGGACCGCCGGCGCCACGATCAACTCCACCGAGTCAATGATCCCGCCCTGGTTCCACGCGCTGCCGGAAGCGTAGGGTAGGGCCTTGTTACGGTGCGGGGTCTCGTTCAAGACGATGCCGTCAATCCGCTCGTGGGTCGGGTTGAGTACGCGCACCGTCAGCAGGTTCGTCGTTCCCGGGCGGATCATCTTGGTGACGTCGAGAAGGAACGGGGTCTCGCCGCCCTCGTGTCCACCGACTGGCTGGCCGTTGAGCCACACGTCGGCCTGGTAGTCCACCGCCCAGAAGCGGAGCAGGTGACGACCCTCTTGATTCGGATTGGTCGGGGCGACGAAGGTCCGCCAATACCACGCGACTCCGTGATAACCGGGAAAGGCGTCTTGGATGATCCAAGGCACCGGGGTGGTCTTGGCCTCGGGGCGCGGCTCTCGGAACCACGCCTGCTCGCGTCCTTCGTTGCGTGGGTCGGTGGCCAGGAGCCATTCGCCATCCAACCGTTGAATCCGTGGCGATGCGGGACTTGCGGCCGCGCTCGTGCGCGCACCAGAGAGCAACGCCCAGGTGGCCACCGCGACGGTCAGGATGATGTGATTTCGTTGCATGGGACCTCAGGGCGGGTGACCCGCCCAAACCGGATGGCCTACCTGGCCGGCGTCAACTCCCAGGTCAGCACCGACTGCGCCGCCAGCTCGATCTCTTCGACGATGGCCTTCGAGACAGGCGAAGCCTCCGAGGGTTTCCAGCCATCCTGGCTCACCGCGCGGTTCAGTCGGTGATCTTTCAAACCGTAGGCTCCAGGGTCGAGACGGAAAGGGACTTTCACGGCGGCGTCGCTCACGTTCGCGAAGAGCAGCAGAACTCGCTTCTCCGCTGGAAGGCGCCACGCACCGGTGAGGACAGCGTCGGTCGTCACCGGCCATTCCCCCGACCACTGCCAGTCGGCCTTCACTTTGGGGAGGTCGCCGGAGAACCGGGGCGGACGCGCCATTTCACCGGCGTAGAAATAGCGGCGATGGTTCCAGCGCGTGTGGATGACCTTGCGCAGAAATTGGCGGTTCTGTGGCTCGCCGGCCTGTCCCGGATCGAACCACCCGATCTGCTCGCCAAAGACGAGTTGCTGTCCGGCCTTCATGCGCAAAGCCAGATCTTTGGTCGCACCGCCGCGATACGCGCGGCCGAACATCTGGAGGGTGCCGCCATAAACCGCGGGGAACGCCGGCACCTGTCCATCGTGTTGCCAGTGCCAGGTAAGATAGCCGTCGAACCAGCGGATGAACGGTTCGCCGTTGCATTCCGTCGTGAGCATCCGGTCGGCGGGCATCTCGCGCCGGATGGCCTTCAGCAAATCCCAGTATCCCTGGGTCCACCAGTGTCCACCGCCGAGCGGATGGCCGTGGCTCGCGTCCATGCACAGCGTGGGCGCCGCAGCGGCGATCTGGTCAATGTAAACCCCGCGCGTGCCTTCGTCGCGTTGCAGGCGCAGGACGATGTCACGCACACGGCCCTGCCAGAGCCGCGTGGTCGGACACATCACGGCGAGGCTGACCGGTTGCCCGTTGGTTTCCTTGCTGCCGTACCTTTCGAGGAACGGTTGGCCGTCTTCCTTCTTCGTCGCCGCCGGCAGGGCCACCCGGCTGAACTCGAAGTCCTCCGCACCGCGGTCCTGGGAATCCCACAGCCGGCCGTTGATGTAGGGCATGACGAAGACACCCGCCTGCTGCAATTCGGCAACGCCCTGCGCGAAGCCGGCCTTGGCGGGAAAGTAGTGGGGATAGTCGTTGTCGAACGGAATCTGATGCCAGTTGTACCAGTGAAAACCGACGGGAAGTCCGAGCGCCTCGCGAAACCCTTTCACGGCCGGCAGGCACTCGCCGGGCGCACCGCCGGTCATGACCCAGGCGCTCAATTCGCGCATCCAGCGCGGTGTGTCCGTGCGCCCCTCGCGGGTCAGGCGCGGCCACCAGCGGGCGTCCTTCTGTGCCCAGGCTCGATACATCCGGGCCGCGTCGAACCAGTCGCCGCGCAGGAGTTGCCAGACCACTTCACCATTCGACGTGAAGTCATTCCCCGCTTGGTTGAGGTCCTCCGCCGGAATCTCGACTGCCAGCCGCACCGTGCGTGAGGCGGGGGCGCTCTTGAACTCGAGATGCTTGGTGCTGCCCCACGGATCGTGCAGCCCGACGTAAAGCCCGGTGGGCGATGCGCCTTCCCGGTAGGCCGCGAGGAACTGCATGGCGCACCAGCCGTCAGGGTAATTCCCGCGATAGTGGAAGTCGCGACGCCACACCCCGCGCTGCACCTCGCCCGGACCGCGCGGGAAAAGCACTACCGCGTCATCGCCCAGATCCGCCAGCTCGAGTTGCGGAAAGACGCACCGGCGCACGCTCCAACCCAGGGAGCGGTTCTCCACGCGGAGGGTCCAGCGGATGGCGCTCTGGCGGGCGTCGAGCGCGGCGGTCGCCTGGACGGTCAGACCTGCCAGCGCGGCCTCGGATGGGGTGTTCCACAGGAATCTCAGACCGCCGTGCGACGGTCGCAGACTCGCTTCGCGCCAGCCTTCGGAGGCTGTGAGTGTTCGTTCCTCTCCGCTTGAGACACTGCGCACGAGCAGGCTGAAAAGGGGAGTCCCCTTGATCGCCAGCGTCGTCTGCGTTCGCACATCCTGGAGCGATTCGAGCTGAAGTCCGCTGGAAGATCTGCGGAAGGCTACCTCCAGTTCACCCGCGGCGTACCGAACCACCTCGGGGGGAGCCGCAATGCCGGGCGACGAAGTCTCAGCCGCGCAGACTCGGGACCCCGAACAGAACCAGGGGCCAGTAGCAAGAACGGTTGCGAGGAACATGACGCGGCAGGCTCGTCGCAAGCAGGAGGTGAGCGTTCTCATGAGTGGGTGAAGCCTAGCCCGGCGTGCCGGAATTGCCATCCCTATCCAACGCGGGGTTGCGCGGCCCAGGTGCGGGCGACTGTGGCGAGATTGTTGCCGGCTTTGACCGGCCGGAGGAGTGTCCAACTCTACCTCCCAATCGGCGGCCCGTACGCCCTCCGAGTGACCGAATTGACTTCGCGAACAGCGCAACCAGAGCACTCGTGTGATTTGCCGCGGTTGACGGCGGCGCAGAAAAAGGCCATCCCATGAGCATGTTCGACACGGCCGGCCAGACTGCGGATAGCGCTGCTCGCAAGGAACACACGCTCCGCAAGCTGGACCGCCTGAGCATCGCGCTGCGCCACGAGGAGCCGGATCGCGTGCCCATCAGTGATTTCTTCTGGGGCAGCTTCGTGGAGCGCTGGCGACGCGAGCTGGACCTGCCTGCGAACGCCAATCCTTACTACTACTACGACCTCGATTGGATCGTCACGGTCCCGAACATGGACCCGTGGATCCGCCCGTTCCAGACGATCAAGGAGACGCCAGAGGAGGTCACGGTCAAAACCGGCTTCGGCGCGGTGCTGCACAAGCATTTCGAGTATCCGATGCCGGAGATGCGGGCGTGGGAGACCGACACCTTCGAGAAACTTGAGCGTGCCGAGTTCGACGACCCGCGTGACCGCCGGCGTTTCTTTGCGGCCGGCGACAACCAGATCGCCGGTGTGGGCGACGGTTTTCAGCGCCACTCGCCCGCGTGGCTCGAGACGGTGAAGTCGCTGTACCCGGACTTCCCGGTGTACGGGAGCATGATCGAAGCGAGCGAATGCCTCACGCGGCTCATCGGTCAGGAAAACGCCATGATCTGGATGGCCGAACACCCCGAACGCATGGGTCGGGTCATCAACCGCATCGGCGCATTCTATCTGGAGATGGCCCAGGCCGAGATCGAGGCGGGCGCGGGCTGGCTCGACGGGTTTGTCATCTGGGGCGACGTGGCCCACAAGAAATGCACCTTCATGTCGCCGCGCTACTGGCGCGAGTATTTCAAACCGTGGGTCGCACAGATGGTGGCCCACGCCCACGCCCACGGCCTGCCGGTGATTTACCACGGCTGTGGCAACGTGAAGGCAATCCTCCCGGATTACATCGAGATGGGCGTTGACGCCTACAACCCGCTCGAAGCCAAAGCCAGCATGGATGTCGTGGAACTGCGCCGGCAATACGGGCACGCCATCGGGTTCTGTGGCAATAGCAACATCCAGGTGTGGGAAACCGGGGACCGCGACGCCATCCGCCGCGAGGTCCTGCGCAAGCTCAACGCGGCAAAAGGCGGCGGCTTCATTTTCCAGTCGGACCACTCGGTCAGCAGTGCGGTGGCGGGCCACTCCTACGACTATGTTGTGCAGCTCGTGCGGGAGTACGGTCGATACCCGATTCAACTTGGCGATCTGGATGAACCCCTATGAAGCGCACCCCGTTCTGGCTGCTCCCGTTTCTACTGGCGGCCGCCATGACGTGGAGTTAGCGAAATGAATCCCATCGCCTCCAACCCGCTCCTGGGCGTGCTTCTCCATGGCGTCGGCGCCTTGTTCGCGGCGACTTGCTACACGCCGCAAAAACAGGTGAAACGCTGGTCGTGGCAGACCTACTGGCTTACTCAAGCGGCGTTCTGCTGGTTCCTGCTGCCCATCGTCGGCGCGGTGCTGACGATTCCTGATCTCACCGCCGTGCTCCGGGAAGCCCCCCGCAGCGCCATGCTCAACGCGTTCCTGCTCGGCCTAGCCTACGGCATCGGCGGCACGGCGTTCGGCATCTCGATCCGCTACCTCGGATTCTCGCTCACCTATGGAAACCACCTCGGGGAGCTCTCCGGGGAATAAAAGACGAATCATGAAACGCTACGGATCCGTGATCGGACTTCGACCGGAGAAGCTCGAGGAATACAAGAAGCTCCACACCGCCGTCTGGCCCGACGTGCTGAAAATGATCCGGCAGTGCCACATCCGGAACTACACCATCTACCTCCGCACGATGGACGACGGCCAGCCCTGTCTCTTCAGCCACTTCGAGTATGTGGGCGACGACTTCGCCGCCGACATGGCGAGGATGGCCGCCGACCCGACGACTCAGAAATGGTGGGCCGTGTGCAAGCCTTGCCAAAGGCCGCTCGCGAGCCGTGCACCCAATGAGTGGTGGGCGAGCATGGAGGAGGTTTTTCACTGCGATTGAGCCGCAGCTACCCGCGCAGGAGCACTTTGATGAGGGCCGTGTCGAATCCCGCGACGGAGTCTGGCGAAACGTCTCTACCAACTCCCGTCCGCCGACCGCCGCCTTGGCTTCGAAGCCTCCAACCACTGCTTCTATGTCCCCCTCGACCTCGTCGAGAAAGTGATCAATTGCCACTGGCTCCTGTCGTGAACGGCCACCCATGCTCGCGTGCGAGTTGCGGCCAGCATCCCCGCGCTACCGTCGCCAAGCCCGATCGTGGCCGAGCGTATCCTGCTGTCTGGCGCACGTACCTGATGAAGCTGCGCAGCAGACGAAGCAGCATTCGGCTTGCTTCAACACCTTCGGCGGCCTACCCTCCGGCCATCCATGGAAAGCCGGCCTCGCCTCCACCTAACGGGTCTCCCTCGGCCCTCGATTCCCGGGATCTCGAACCTGAGCTCCCGACCAACCGCACCGCACTCAAGTCGTTGAAAGCGTCTAGGAAACAACTATTCCCCGTAGCCCTCGGCCTGGGCCTGCTCGGCATCGCATCGGTGTTCGGCGAACCGGCCTTCGCCGGCCGGTTTGAATCGCTGGGCATTCCCGTTCGCGTCGGCGGGCTGATGGGTTGTGTTGTCGGGCCGAACGGTCGCGGAGGCGAAGCGCTCTATTTCAACTTCAACCAGATCAGCGGGAAGCTCTTTCTTGTGCAGGTGGATCCCGACACCGGCGAGGCGCGGCAGTTCAACGCGCCGGAAGGCCCCGGTGCCTGGGCCCTCATCGCTGGTCCCGATGACCGGATCTACCTGGGCACCTGGGACGGTGGATTGATCCTGCGCTTCGACCCCAGACAGCCCGACCAGGGCATCGAAGTCATCGGCAAACCTTCTCGCACCGAGGAGTATCTCTGGCAATACGACCTGGGAAAGGACGGTAAGCTCTACGCCTGCACCTATCCGCAGGCGAAACTGATCAGCTTCGATCCACGGACGGGCGCAATGGAAGACCTCGGCCGCATGCACCCGACCGAGATGTACGCGCGGAGTGTCGCCGTAGGGCCCAATGGTAAGGTGTACGTGGGCATCGGCACCGAGAAAGGCGACCTGGTCGTGTTCGACCCCGCGACGAAGGAGCATCGCAGTCTCATTCCGCCGGACCTGCAGGGCGCCGCAGGCTGGAAGACCGTGGCCGTCTCACGGCGGGTGGACGGGAATGTCTATGCCGAGTTTGGAACCAACCTCATGCGTCTGGACGATGAAACCGTGACGCGCGTGGCGGTTGCTCCCGAGCGGCCGAAGCTGCGGCTCCGCGACGGTCGCGTGGTCACCTCGTTCGAACGCGGTCGTTTGACGCTGTTCGATCCCAAAACGCGGCAGAGCGTCGAGCGCACTTTCAAGTATGCGGGCAACGGCGACCATATCTTCATGTTGGGTGTCGGCCCGTCGAATTGTGTCTATGGGAGCACCGCGATGCCGCTCGAGGTCTTCCGCTACGATCCGGCGGCCAACCGCAGCGAGCACCTCGGCGCCATGCCGGGCGGCGAAGTCTATTCGATGCTCGAGCACCAGGAGAAGCTCTACCTGTGCTACTACGGCGGCGCGGTGATGAACCTCTACGACCCGGCGAAGCCGTTCTGGAAATTCGGCGCCAGCGCGGACGCCAACCCGGTTTCATTCGGCGGCGTGGGCGACGGTCACCTGCGCCCGCGCGCGATGATCTATGGGCCGAATGGCTTGATCTATGTGGGTAGTGAGCCACCCTACGGCGAACTCGGCGGGGCGATCGGAGTCTGGGATCCGCGACAAAACCGGACGATCGAGAACTACCGCCACGTGGTCACGAACCAGAGCATCGTCTCGCTGGCGTGGGAACCCCAGAGCGGGCTGATCTTCGGCGGAAGCGGCAACTACGGCGGCGGCGGCACGCGCGCCGTGGAGAAGGAAGCCCGCTTCTTCGCGTTTGACCCGCAGAAGCGAACGACGGTCTTTGAAACCACCCTGTCGCCCGGTGCGCGTAACTATCCGGCCACCTGCGCGGCGCACGGGAAGGTGTTCACCACGGCCGGTGATCGGTTGTTCGTTTTCGATCCTCCCACGATGCGGGTGACCCAAAGCATCCAGCTACCCGGCGCCCAGGTGGAGATCTCGCTGGCACCGCTTCCCGACGGTCGCCTCGTCGGCCTGACGACGAAGGGGGTGTACGTGTATGACCCGGCGCGCGGCGAGATGGTTCACACGGCGGCGGCCCCCGTGGCCGTCCGGTGCGGGTTTGCGTTGGTGGACGAGGCGGTCTATTTCGGATCAAACGCCGAACTCTGGCGCTATCGCCTGCCCGTGCGTGCCGCCGCCCCTGACCGGTAACCGCCGCCATGAAACCTGTCCTCTTTGCCGTTGCTCTGACCATCGCCGCCTCAGGGATCGGTGCCCGTGCCGAGACGCCCCGGCAGACCGAGTGGCGCGCGGTATGGGCCCGTGACGAAATCCGCCCGGAGTTCCAGCAGAAGTCCCCGGGCCTGCTCATCATCCGCTCCGACGATCGCGAGGGACTCGACGGCCATTGGGCGAAGACCTTCGCCGTGAAGGGTGGCCAACACTACCGGTTCCGCGCCCTGCGCCAGGTTCAGCAGGTCCCCACGCCGCGCCGCTCCACGCTCGTGCGCATCCAGTGGCGCGACGCGAACGGCCATCCCGTCCACCACGACGCCCCCGGCGCCCACAGCTACGCGCCCGACGAACCGCCCGTGGCGGAACCGGAATACCCGGGTGACGGCGTCGCCGACGCGGACGGTTGGACGGAGGTGAGCGGGGTGTATCGCGCGCCTTCGCAGGCGACCCAGGCGATCGTGGAACTGCATCTGCGGTGGGCGCCGCGGGGGGTGGTCACCTGGAAGGACGTTTCGCTGGCAGAGACCGCGCCGCCGGCGCCGCGCAAGGTGCGGCTGGCGACGATTCATTACGTTCCGAAGGACGGGAAGACCGCGATGGATAGTTGCCGGCAGTTCGCGCTGCTCATTGCCGAGGCGGCGGAGCAGAAGGCCGACCTGGTGGTGCTGCCTGAGACGCTCACGGCCACGGGCAACGGCCTGTCCTACCTCCAGGTCGCCGAACCGATTCCGGGGCCTTCCACCGTTTACCTGGGTGAACTTGCGAAAGCCCACGGTCTCCACCTGGTCGCAGGGTTGGTCGAGCGCGAGCGCCATCTCATCTACAACACCGGCGTGCTCATCGGCCCGGACGGTGCGCTGATCGGCAAGTACCGCAAGGTCACCTTGCCCCGTACCGAGATCGAGTCGGGTGTCACGCCCGGCACTGAGTATCCCGTGTTCGACACCAAACTCGGCCGCATCGGCATGATGATCTGTTACGACGGCTTTTTCCCGGAACCGGCGCGGCAACTCAGCATCCGTGGCGCGGAGATCATCGCGTTCCCCGTGGCCGGCTGCAACCCGCTGCTCGCCGCGGCGCGCGCCTGCGAAAACCACGTGTTCCTGGTCAGCAGCACCTACTGCGACACGTCGCTCAACTGGATGATCTCCGCCGTCTATGACCGCGAAGGCCGCGTCCTGGCGCAGGCGAAGCAATGGGGCAGCGTCGCCGTGGCCGAGGTCGACCTGGCCGAGCGCCTTTATTGGTCGAGCCTCGGCGACTTCCGCTCCGAGATCCCGAGGCATCGGCCCGTTTGGAGGGACGAATGACCAACCCGAATCCGGAAGGCCGAAGGAAGCCCGAAATCCGAAATCCTAAACCCTGTGCGCGGACATCGAGGCCTCGGGCTTCGGGGTTCGGCTTGTGCTGTGATTTGGGCCTTCGGATCGCAGTCTTCTTCCCAGCCCGTGAATCCCATGGGACGCCGAGCTGACATCTGGGATTTGCACTGTCACCTGAGCGGCGTGCCCGGGAGCACGCCCGAGGCACGGCTCGGCAAGCTGCTCGAGTACGCCGACCGCCTGGGCATCGCGCGGCTCTGCGTGTCCATGGGCATGGAATGGGACTACGACCCATCACCCGAGAAGCTGAGGCGGGAGAACGACGAGGTTCTCCGCGCCATCCGCGCCCAGCCGGACCGGGCCTTCGGCTTCGTTTACCTCAACCCAAAACACACGCAGGCCAGCCTCGATGAACTGCATCGCTGTGTGCGCGACGGGCCGATGGTGGGCGTGAAGCTCTGGGTGGCGCAGCGCTGCCACGCGCCGGAGCTGGACCCGATCATCGCGCGCGCTGCCGAACTCAAGGCCGTGATCCTCCAGCACACGTGGATGAAGGTCACCGGCAACCTGCCCGGCGAATCCACGCCGATGGACCTCGCCGAGCTCGCGACGCGCCACCCACAGGCAACGCTCGTTTGTGGCCACACCGGCGGCGATTGGGAAGCCGGCATCCAGGCCATCCGCCCGCACGCGAACGTGTATGCCGACCTGGCGGGCGGCGACCCCACCGCGGGCCTCACCGAGATGGCCGTGCGCGAACTGGGCGCGGAGCGGGTGCTCTACGGCAGCGACGCCGGCGGGCGCAGTTTCGCGTCCCAGCTCGCCAAGGTCCACGGAGCCGACATCTCGGAGGCTGCCCACCGCCTCATCTTGGCTGACAACTTGAAACGACTCCTCGGACCCATCCTGAAAGAGAAAGGGGTGATGGTGTGAAGGCGATTGAGCAAAGGGCCGCGGGCCCCGGACTTCGTAGCCGCCGACGTAAGGAGGCTCTGACTCTGGACAACGGCTCCGACAGGAGGGAGCCTCCTCACGTCGGCTGCTACGGATCTCAGGGAACGCGCCGCGATTTCATGAAGTGGGTTGTCGCAGTGGCGGGCGCGACGATGTTTGCAGGCGAATCCCAAGCGGCGCAGCCGGGAGGTGAGGAACGCCTCAGCCTGACGGACGTGAACGTCAGTCTCGGTCGTTGGCCCATGCGGCGTCTGCCGTGCGACGAACCGGAGCGGTTGGTGGCCAAGCTCCGTTCCCGCGGTGTCACCCAGGCCTGGGTGAGCAGTTTCCACGGTTTGCTGCAGAAAGACCTCGGGGCGGTCAATGCCCGCCTGGCGGAGGATTGCCGACGACACGGGCGCGGACTGCTGTTGCCCTTCGGCTCGATCAACCCGAAGCAGCGCGGTTGGGAACAAGACCTTCAACGGTGCGCCGACGTTCACCGAATGCGCGGCGTGCACCTGCACCCGAATTATCATGGTTACCGGCTCGACGACCCGGGCTTCGCCCGCCTGCTCGAGCTCGCAACGGATCACCGACTCATCGTCCAGCTCGCTTTGGTCATGGAAGACGAACGGACGATGCATCCGCTGCTCCGGGTTGAACCGGTGGACCCGGCTCCGCTCGCCGAACTCGTCAGGCAAACACCCGGACTGAGGCTGGTGCTTATCAATGCGCTGCGCACCCAGCGCGGCGAATCCCTGCGCAAGCTCATCCAGGCGGGCGACGTTAGCGTCGAGATCTCGATGCTCGAAGGCGTGGGCGGCTTGTGCAACTTGCTGGAGCAGTTGCCCGTCGATCGGATCCTGTTCGGATCGCACGCGCCGTTGTTCTACTTCGAAGCCGCGGAATTGAAGCTCAGCGAATCGCCACTCGCCCGGGAGCAGCGACGTGCCATAACTCATGAAAACGCCAAACGCCTGCTCGCTTGACGGCGAATGAAATCGG
>Ga0315274_10003136_pt1 | contig 24632 bp, 21 predicted proteins | sample YL17G02_20_MG_FD_203700 | JGI IMG/M metagenome (GOLD analysis project Ga0315274, IMG submission 203700) | Sediment microbial communities from Yellowstone Lake, YNP, Wyoming, USA - YL17G02_20 | ecosystem: Environmental > Aquatic > Freshwater > Lake > Sediment | place: USA: Wyoming | collected...
CTGCCAGTAAGAAACCTGTTTACATCCCGCCCGCTGATCATCCTTGGAGAAGAAAGTTTAATTTTGCCGCCAAGGTATGACATTTCTAAATCCTTGGAAGTATGACATTTCTATTTCCCGTTGACATTTAACAAATTAAGGTTGACAATTCTCCGGGTTTTTTGTATGATGTGGGAAAGCCCCGAGGGCTTTTTTAAAAAGATGAAGATGAAAATCAGAATAAATTTTAAGGGAACGCTAGCAAAGATTTTGGCTTCTTTCAAGGGAGCTTTGGTTTTTATTAAAGAAGTCTGGCTGCAGATAAAAAAAATCAGCTGGCCCAGCCTTAAGGAATCGCTCAAATACACCGTCATTGTTCTTGTTTTTGCTTTCTTGACGGCCGTGTTTTTAGGCGGCGCTGATTTCGGTTTTACCTCTCTTCTTAAGAAGTTTATCTTGAAGTAAGATTAAGCATTGTTAAACTCATCTGGCGCCAAACGGGTAAATTGAATAAAAACTCCTTCTTCTTCCAATTAGCAATTTAGTCAAGGGGAGCTAAGCTTCCCAAGGTGACAAAGTCAATAATTTTGTAATTTTATGCCAAAGCAAAATATTTCTCCCACTAGAAGCTGGTATGTTATTCATACTTATTCCGGCTACGAAGAGGCGGTGGCGAAGAACCTTAGGCAGAGGGTTGAGTCATTGGGGATGGAGGATAAAATTTTTAACGTTCTCGTACCTAAGGAGAAAAAAATAAAAGTTTTGAAGAGCAAAAGAAAGATTATTGAGGAAAAAATTTATCCCGGCTATATCTTGGTAGAAATGATCGTCACCGATGATTCCTGGTATGTTGTCAGAAATACGCCCAATGTTACTGGTTTTGTCGGCGCCGGCATTACGCCCATTCCTGTCTCAAACGAGGAAATAGAGATTTTAAAAAAAAGAATGGGGGTCAAAGAACCGGAGTACAAGATGGATTTGCGCCCAGGCGATTCAATAAAAATTCTTGACGGTCCGTTTAAAGATTTTGACGGCAAGGTTTCCGAAGTCGATGAGAAAAGAGGTAAGGTAAGAGTTTTAATCAGTATGTTTGGCCGCGATACGCCGGTGGAAATAGATTCTTTGCAGATAAAAAAAATTTAGGAAAAGCATAAAAGCATAAGGATAACTCAAAGAGATGGCAAAAGAAATAAAAAAGATAGTTAAGTTGGAAATTAAGGCTGGTGAAGCTAACCCTGCGCCGCCTGTAGGACCTTCTCTGGCGCCTTTTGGCATTAACATCGGCCAATTTTGCGCCGCCTTTAACGAAAAAACGCAGGACAAAAAGGGTTGGATCTTACCTGTGGAAATTACTATTTACGAAGACAATACTTTTGAATTCCGGATAAAAGAACCGCCGACCGCTGAACTCTTAAAAAAGATTACCGGAATTGAGAAGGGCTCCGGAAAACCATTGGAAAGGAAAGTGGGGAAAATTACCCGTCAGCAGCTAAGGGAAGTAGCAGAAAGAAAATTGCCTGATTTAAATACTGACGACATTGAGAAAGCGATTAAAATCGTTGAAGGCACAGCTAAGACAATGGGTCTGGAAATTGAATAATTTTTCTGAGATAAGAACACAAAACTGTCGGAGAAATCTTCTTCGGCAGTTTTGTTTTAATTGACAACCTATTTAATTATTGATAAATTGTAGAAAGAGGGAACAAGGAAGGTCGAAATGTGTATCTTATCAGACAGGAGCATTATGGAAAGGATTGAGTCAGAGAGTCTGGGTATAAATCCTTTCCGTCCGGAAAATCTCAACACAGACTCGTTGGATCTCTGTCTGCTCGGCGAATATCTCGTTTTTGAGGAACTTTGGAGAATTGACGCCGTTGATCTCTCCGTTCAAACAGGTAACGCTTTTTTAAGTGGAGAGATAGGGCTATGTGCAAGGCGTGTCTTAAACGCTCCAAACATGATTCTCAGGCCAGGACAAGTGATTGTTGCCTATTTGGAAGAGCGAATCAAAATGCCGTCTGATCTTTGTGGTATCATTGACGGCAAATCTAAATGGGCTCGTCTTGGCCTGCAAGTTGCCAGTGCGGGCTTAGTCCATGCAAGTTGGGAAGGGGTGCCAGTATTGGAACTCGTCAACCTCGGGAACATTCCTTTGAAGCTGACTCCGGGCATACCGATTTGTCAGATTCGTTTTGAGATGGTGGTTTTTCCACCAAAAATTATCAAGAAAGGAGATTGACGATGAGAGCAAGGACATGGAATGATGAATGTCTCTCGAAAGTGATAATCAGAAACGCAGAGGGCAATGTTGCTCTCTGCGTTCTCTGGAACCTGTTAGACTCGGTGGTGGCAACTTTCCCCTTAACAGAACTGCCACGACTAAGCATTATCGGAAATTTGCGGACGCCACTGGGGATTAGCTGGTTCCTTCGAGGGTTAGGGGAACTTTCTCATATCACCACTGTGGTGGTTTGGGGGAGTGATTTGACTCGAACAGGAGAGGCCCTTTTTGTCCTCTGGGAGAAAGGAGTAACTGTTGAACACAGAGTTCCGGATTTTGGCTGGCAGATAGACCCCCTCATTAGCCCGGCTTCTATCGACTGTTTTCGTCGAGAAGTACAACTGGTAGACGGCCGTCATCTCTCTTTGTCTAGGTTGTTTGACCTTCTCTCGAACCTCTCTCCAAGGGAGTTTGTTCGTCAGAAAGCGGATTTTCCGCCAGTTGAGCTTCCTGAACAACGGAGAATTTTTTCCTCGCGCGGTGGCTTTGTACAGCTGTTTGCCAAAGACCCAGCCGATGGCTGGATTAAAGTTCTGCAACTAGTCGGGAACTACGGAGGCGAACGCCGTACACGAAAATTCGAAACTGTCAGCCACCTAATGGATATCAAAGTGGTGATGCCAGTGCCAACGGAAGAAAAGATTGAAGCGCCTTTTGAGTTTAGTGCCAGCGACTTTGAGGTTTACTATAGGGAGTTCATTTCGTCTGATCCGCCGCCAGACGGAATTGACTATCGCTATGGTCATCGTTTGCAAAACTGGCGCAACCATAACCAACTTCAAGAGGCGATAGCTCGGCTCCAGGAGTCGCCTGACACCAAGCGCGGCAGCGTTGTTCTCCTTGACCCCACGGATCTAGAGGAATTGGAAGATGCTCCATGTATTGCTTTGGGCACCTTCTTTATCCGAGACGAGACTCTTCACTCTTCCTGGGTTATTCGTAGCAACGATATGTATTCCGGCTGGCCATTTAACATCTTGGCCTTACTGCGGGTACATCGTCTCGTTGCAACGGAGCTTGGGATAAGCGCTCAAGGCTTTGCCTCTTTTCTTTCTCAAAACGCTCAGATTTACGAACATCACTTTCCTACCCTGCAAAGAAATCTTGGGTTGTGGGGTAAAAAACCCGAAGCTTTCAGCGAGGGTTCATTCTTCGAACCCGATCCCGCCGGCAATTTCATTTTCGCCGTTGAAAGTGGTGAAGTCCATGCGACAATGACGAACAGGGCGGGCGACAGAATTCTATGGGAAATGTCTCATTCTGACCCATCAGCCTTGATCGGCTGGTTGGTAGAGACTATGCCTCATCTTGATCCTCAGCATGTTCGCTATCTGGGTCGAGAAGAGGAAAAGCTTTGGAGAGCTTTAAAGGAGGGAGTTCCTTACATTCAGGGATGATTGGAAAAAGCCAATCGCTTAGCGATTGGCTTTTGTTTTTTGGCTGTGTTATATTTGAGGTGTATGAAAAGGAAATTTCCTCTTGGGAGACTGATTACTTTTGATGGTTTGGATGGTTCTGGCAAGTCAACCCAGGCAAAACTCTTGCTTTCTCATCTCGAAAAAAAAGGCTATAAAACAGCGAAAATTGATTTTCCGCAATACGGCCAAAAATCAGCCGGATTAGTGGAAGAATATTTAAAAGGGAAATACGGCAAAGCCGACGAGGTCGGTCCTTATGCTGCTTCCCTCTTCTATGCCTGCGACCGTTACGATGCTTCTTTTAAAATAAGAAAATGGCTGGAGAAGGGGATGATTGTTGTTTCTGACAGATATGTTGGTTCAAATATTGGCCATCAGGGAGGCAAAATTAAAGACAAAGAAGAAAGGAAAAAGTATCTGGAATGGCTTTACCATTTGGAATACGATCTCTTCGCTATTCCTAAGCCAGATTTGGCTTTTATCTTTAAAACCTCGCCGGAGCTTAGCCGAAAGATGTCTCCTAGAATCACTGACGATGAAAAAAAGAAAAAAAGAAAACTTTATCTCGGAAGAAAAACAAGGGACATTCACGAAAAAGACCTTCATCATCTTACTAATGCCCTTAGCGCTTATCTTGAAATCGCTAAAGAATTTCCTCATGATTTTTTAGTTATTGATTGTCTAGATGAAAAAGGGAGATGGCTGGCTCCGGATGAAATCCAGCAAAAAGTCTGGCAAATTGTTCAAAAATATCTGAAAAATTTTTATAAGCTTTAACTAAAAGAAAAAATATGAAAGAAGTTGCTAAATATCTAGATCATACCAATATTAATCCTGGCGCTTCAGCGCGGGATATTAAAAATACCTGCGAAGAAGCAAAACATTTTGCTTTTCGCGGAGTTTGCGTCAATCCCGAGTGGGTGGAGCTGGTAGCCCAAGAATTAAAAGGCACCAGCGTCAGAACAATTGTCCTTATTGATCCGCCCATGGGGTTGAGTCTTCATCGAGAAAGAGTAGAGCTTTGCGAGAAGGCCAAAGAGAATGGCGCCGATGAACTTGATGTCGTTATCAATGTGGTTGATCTTAAATACGCCAGATTTGAAAAAGTGGCTGTTGATTTAGAGGAAATTTGCAAGATTCTGCTGACAAAAGTGATTATTGGTTCTGGTTATTTGACGGATTCAGAAATCAGGAAAGCATCGGAGCTCGTAAAAGGCGCCGGGGCAATTTGCGTTAAAACCTCAACCGCCAAAGATCCTCTGGATCATTTTGAATTATTAGAGAAAGCCAGACATTTGAAAATAATGCGCGAATCAGCTCCTGGGCTTTTGATAAAGGCAGCCGGCAATATCAGAACTTTTGAAGATTTTAAAATGATGATTGACGCTGGAGCAGATATTATTGGTACGAGCTCGAGCGTGGCCATAATGGAAGAGAGTCTTAAAAAACACCAGGAATAAAAAACTTAAATGTATAAACCAACAATCGGACTAGAAGTCCATGTTGAATTAAACACAGCTTCGAAGATGTTTTGCGCTTGTCGCAATAAGGCTGAAGAGAAACAGCCAAATTTTAATGTTTGTCCGATTTGTCTTGGCCATCCCGGGACCTTGCCGGTTATCAATAAAGAAGCGCTGGAGAAAGTGATTAAAGCGGGCTTGGCTCTAGGGGGTGATATTTCTTGGCAATCCTATTTTGACCGTAAAAACTATTTTTATCCTGATTTGCCTAAGGGTTATCAGATTTCTCAACATTCTGCTCCTTTTTGTCGAGGCGGTCATCTGATGGTTGAGGAAAAAGATGTTCGTCTAAGAGAAATTCATTTAGAGGAAGATACTTGTAAGCTTTATCATTCTTCTGACGCTAAAAGCTCTTTGGTTGATTGCAATCGTTCTGGAATTCCCTTGATGGAACTGGTGACCGAGCCGGATTTAAAAAGCGCCAAAGAAGCAAAAAAATTCGCTGAAGAACTTCAGCTTATTCTGCGCTATTTAGATGTTTCTGACGCAAATATGGAAAAAGGGCAGATGAGAATAGAAGCCAATGTTTCTCTTTCGGAAGAAGAAGGGAGGCTGGGAGAAAAAGTAGAGTTGAAAAATATCAATTCTTTTCGGGCAGTAGAAAAGGCAATTGAGCATGAAATTGAGAGACAGAGGAAACTCCTAGAAAAAGGAGAAAAGATTTTACCCCAGACTCGCGGTTGGAGCGAGGCAAAAGGGGCGACTGTTCTTCAGCGGGAAAAGGAAACAGCTTTTGATTATCGTTATTTTCCCGAGCCGGATTTGCCGCTTTTGCAATTTGGCGAGGACTATCTCAAAAAAATTAAGTTAGAAATTCCCGAATTGCCCCAAGAGAAAAGAGAGAGATTGGCGAAAGAATATCACCTAGGTGAATCAGAGTCTGGCTCTCTAGTCCAAAACGAGGAATTGGGTAATTATTTTGAGAAAGTGATTTCCGAGCTGCCTTCTCGTCTAAGGCCAGAAGAATTAAAGGAGATGACAAGGTTGGCCTTTAATTATTTGACTACAGATTTGGTCGGGCTTTTGGCCGCTTTATCTTTAGAGAAAAAGACGAGTTTAACCATTGGTCCGGATTTATTAATCACGCCAGAAAATTTTGCTGAATTAGTGGCCATGGTTTCAAAGAAAGAGATTTCTAGCAAAACTGCTAAAGACATTCTTAAGGAAATGTTTGAAACCGGCGCTGATCCTTCCCAAATTGTTGAAACCAAAAATTTAGCTCAAACAGGAAATGAAACAGAGATTGAAAGTATTGCTAAGAAAGTGATAAGCGAAAATCAAAAAGCTGTTTTTGATTATAAGGCAGGGAAAAAAAATGCCTTCCAGTTTTTGCTGGGGCAGATAATGGCCCAATCTCGGGGCAAGGCCAATCCCGAGATCGCGGAAAAAATTTTAAGAAAGATTTTGTCTTAAATTTTTATGGAAGTAAATAATTTGCGCCGGGTGCGGAAAGAGGTAGACGAGATTACGGACGCGCTTGGCAAGCCGATAGAAAAAGGGATAAGAGAATTGGTGATTGGCCTGAAGAGATGGGGGATAGAAACGGAACAATCTTGTGAGGGGCATTACCGTTGGGGTACGCCTTATCCTTGGGTGACCATCCCTTTTAAGGAAGCAAGAAAATTAAATCTAGTTGTTGCTTGGCAGAATAGACCAGTTTTAGAAAACGGGAAGTCCAATAAGAATACCTGGGTTATAAGGCCAAGCGTTTTTCTTGAGTTAATACCAGAAGATAGAGGTCAGTCTCTGAAAAAATTAAAGGCGAGAGCTGCAGAATTTGGTTTTTTCCTACAGAAACTTCCTGCTAGTTGGGGAAAATAGAAGAAGAGATTTGTTTTTTAATCTAAAGAATTCTTCTTTGTGGAAAACTGTTTAATATCGTAAGTTAAACAGTTTTTTAGCTTTATTTTCAGAAAACGTAATGTTTAACTTACGATATTAAACATTTTAAGGTACAAGATGAGCCTTTAAGCCCCAGGGAGTAATATCAATGATTTTTACTTTAACTATTTTGCCGATCATTTTCGTTGCTTCGGTTTTTTCCGGCAAGTCCACGATTTTCACGGTGCAATAATTTTTTGTTTTGCCGACTAAAAATTTGCCTTTAAGCGCCTCGCTGACCAAAACCTCTATTTCTTTGCCAAGGTATTTTTTGTTTTTCCTTATAGCTATTTCTTCAAGAATTTTGGTGAGGACTTCTCTTCTTCTTTGTTTTTCTTTGAGAGGGACGCCATCTTTTATTTTAAAGGCGGCTGTGCCTGGCCGGGGAGAGTACTCGGCAATATAGGCCATATCAAATTGAAGCTCTCTAAAAAGCTTGGCTGTGTTTTCAAATCTTTTTTTAGTTTCACCCGGAAAACCGACAATAATATCGGTTGAAAGATAAACATCGGGAATCGCTTTTCTTATTTTTTTAACTATCTTTTTGTAATCATTAATAATATATGGCCGATTCATTTTCTTAAGAACTTCATTGTCGCCAGCCTGAAGAGGCAGGCTGATATAATGGGTGACTTTTTCGCATTTAACCATTGTTTTAATAAGTTCATCGGAAAAGTCTTTAGGATGAGAAGAAGTAAAACTAACCCAAAAATTCTCGGGAATTTTATTAATCATTTTTAAAAGATCGGAGAATCCTAATTCTTCTGCTTTTCTTCTACTATCAACTTTCAACTTTTTACCCTTTTCTTCCCAGCTATTCACGTTTTCTCCGATCAGCCAGATTTCTTTAAAGCCATTTTTAACCAGATTTTTAATTTCGGCAATAATCTTTTTGCTCGATCGGGAAACCATTGGACCGCGGGTATAGGGAACAACGCAATAGGAACAGAAATTATCGCAGCCGACAGTAATGGGCAGATAGGCGGAAAAATTATTCTGATAAGCAGGGGCGATATTTAAATAAGAATCCTCGCATCTTTTGCGGGAAAGGGAATCCCGAGGATTGGAAGAATAATAAAAATTGTCTTTCTCAAGAATATCCTGCCAGAAAGGAAGGGTTTGGATAGGAAGAATATAGTCAAAACCTTGTTTTAGTTTATTAAAGTCGGCTTTGAGAACACAGCCCGTCAAAAGAATTTTTAATTTGCTCCTATTTTTTTTGAGTTTTTTAAACTGACGAAAACGGCCATAAACCCTGTCAACCGCTGATTGTCTGACCGAACACATATTAATGACAATTAAATCCGCCTCTTCAATTTGAGAGGTTGGTCCATATCCTAATTCTTTCAGCTTTGCCTCGATTCTTTCCGAGTCAGACTTGTTCATCTGACAACCAAAGGTAGTAAGATAGTATTTTTTTGTTGTCATTTTATTCATTCCTGCCCCGCATCGAGCTTTGCTCTAGTGTGGGGTGGCAGCCAAAAGTGGTGAGGTGATATTTTTTCATAAAGAGAAATCTGAAAAATTACAACTTAGTCATTTTAGCCAAGAAACTCTTTTTCTTCAACCAAAAACCCGCCGCGTCAGACGCGGCGGGTTTTTGGGAGAACTTTTATTTATTTTCTTGGCGAGAATTAATCTCTAGGTATGCCCTATTATTTTTGGGTATTTTCTTTTTCGGCCTTATTGATGAATTCATCTAATTTTAGCACGGTTACTTTTTTTTTGCCTCTTTCCCTTACAGCCACAGATTTGCTTTTTATTTCTTTGTCGCCGACCACCAAAAGATAGGGGATTCTGCCGATTTCTCCTTCCCTGATTTTTTTATTAATAGTTCCCGACTCATTTTTAAGAAAAGAGCGAAACCCTTTTTCTTGGAGAGTCTCGTTAACTTTTCTGGCGTATTTTTCGTGGTCTTGGCTGATGGGAATGACCCAGATTTGTTCCGGCGAGAGCCAGAAAGGAAAAGCGCCGGCGCAGTGTTCAATCAAAACGCCAATAAACCTTTCGAGAGACCCAAGAAGCGCCCGGTGAATCATAATCGGTCTTTGTTTTTGTCCATTTTTGTCGATATAATTCATGTCAAACTTTTGAGGGAAGTTGAAATCAACCTGAATAGTCGAGAGCTGATGTTTTCTGCCGATAGCATCTCTGACTAAAACATCTATTTTCGGGCCGTAGAAAGTAGCTTCGCCCTCAAATCGTTCGAAGCTCAATTTTTCTTTTTTCAGGGCTTCTTCCAGCGCTTTCTCTGCCAATTGCCAAGTTTCATCCGACCCTAAGTATTTATCTTTATTGTTTGGGTCTCTGACCGAAAGGCTAATTTTAACATCCTTAAAACCAAAGGTGCCTAGAATGTAGCGCGTCAAGCCAATGGTTTCTATTAAAATATCCTGGAGTTGTTCCGGGGTACAAAAAATATGGGCATCGTCTTGAGTAAAACCGCGGACGCGGGTTAGGCCGGAAAGCTCGCCTGATTTCTCGTAGCGATAAACCGTGCCCATTTCCGTAAACTTCAGAGGCAGGTCGCGATAAGACCTTAACTTGAAGTTGTAAATTTTAACGTGGCCCGGGCAGTTCATTGGCTTGATGACGAATTCTTCCTCATCTATTTGCATTGGTGAGTACATGCTCCCGCGATAAAAGTTCCAGTGGCCAGATCTTTCCCAAAGAATCTTATTAGCGATATGAGGCGTGGCGACTAATTGATAACCCTTAGCAAAGTATGATTTCAAAGCAAAATCCATAATCAGTTGCCGAAGAATAGCGCCTTTGGGCAGCCATAAAGGCAATCCTTTGCCGAATTCTTCATCAATAAAGAAAAGCTCCTGCTCTTGAGCAATCTTGCGGTGGTCTCTCTTTTTTGCTTCCTCCAATTGGTGGAGATATTCATCAAGATCTTTCTGGCTGTCAAAAGCCGTGCCATAGAGCCTGACAAGCATTTTATTTTTTTCATCTCCCCGCCAATAAGCGCCGGCAATCGAGAGAAGTTTGAAAGCCTTAATTTCTCCGGTTGATTTTACATGCGGCCCGGCGCACAAATCAACAAAGGCCTGGTCAGTCCAGTAAAGAGTCGCTTTTTCTCCCCGAGCCTCAATTTCATTAAGCCATTCCTGTTTATAGGGGTTGTCGGTAAAGAGTTTTTTTGCCTCGCTAACTTCCATTTCTTCTTTTCGGAAAGGCAAATTTTCTTTGATTATTTTTTTCATCTCCGCTTCGATTTTGGGAAAGTCTTCTTCGCTAATCTTGTGAGCTTGCCTTGAGCCTGCCTGCGGTGAGCCCTTCGACGCGCTTCGCTTGCTCAGGGCGAATACTGAGCTTGTCGAAGTAGGGCTTGCCGAATCCGTCGAAGGGTCGTCGTATTGGAAATCAAAATAAAAGCCATTTTCAATGGCCGGACCCATTGCCATTTTAATGCCTGGATAAAGCTTGAGCATTGCTTGGGTAAGGATATGTTCGGTACTATGCCTTAGAGCTTCAAGGTCTTCTTTTTTATTTTCTTTTGCCATATTCTTATTAGATTACTCTTATATTTTTAAGTTTTTTATTAGTTATTTGCTCCTATTTTAATAAAAAAGCCCTCTTGGCTGGGGCTACTTGATTTAACATCGCAACCTCAAGGTGCCCCTTAACAAAGAGGTGTTGTTGTGGTTGTTGTTAATCTGAAAACCGTCATTGTTTTTAAGTTTAATCCAAGAAAACTTTCTGTCAAGAAAGATCGTCTTACTTTTCTTCAATAATTTCTTCAATCTGTTCGCAGATGATTTTTGGCGTGCCGTCTTTGGTATTTACTTGGCCAGAGATGAAAACGATTTTGTTTTCCTGGAAGCAAACAGCGTGGCGTTCTATGGTGCGGGGAAAGGCAATCACTTCCACTTTATCTGTTTGGTCTTCAACGGTGACAAAAAGCATTGGCTGGCCGTTTTTGGTAATGATCTTTTTTATTTTAGAAATCACCCCGCCGATTCTCACTTGTTTGCCGGCATCAAAAAATTCCTGAACAATCTTGCTAATGGGAAAGGCCTTTTGTTTTATCACTTCAGCAAAATCTTCAAGCGGATGGCTGGTAATGTAAAGCCCGAGCAATTCTTTTTCCCAGTCTGATTTTTCTTTTTTTGTTGCTGGCGGTGTTTCTCCCAGATCCATTTTGTTATTGAATTTCGGACCATTAAAAAGAGATTTCTGGCCGTTGTTTTTCTGTTTTTGGTGATCTTTTGCCCAAGCGAGAAGCTTGTCTAAATTATTTAAGAGTTTTTTCCTTTCTTCCAGGCCATCAAAGGCGCCGGCCTTAATTAAACTTTCAAGAGATTTTTTATTTAAATCGTGGCAGCTTGTTCTGGAGATAAAATCAATGATGGAAACATATGGTCCATTTTGTTTTCGTTCGTTGACGATAATTTCCACAATGTTTTTTCCCACATTTTTAATTGCTTCCAATCCGAATCTGATTTTATTTTTATCCACGACGGTAAAATTTTCTTCCGATTCATTAATATCCGGCTGAAGAACTTCAATTTTCATTGATTTACATTCTTCAATCAGAAAAGCGATTCTTTCCACGTCAGCTCTTTCCGAGGCGAGAACGGCAGCCATAAATTCCACCGGGAAATGCGTTTTCAAATAAGCAGTTTGATAAGCGATGATAGCATAGCAAGCGCTGTGACTTTTGTTAAATCCGTAGCCGGCAAAAGGTAAAATCCACTCCCAAATTTTTTTGGCAATTTTTTTATCAATGCCCTGATTAATCATTCCATTGATCAATTTTTCCTCAGTTTTTTCCAAAAGAGCTTTTATTTTTTTGCCTATGGCTTTTCTTAAGACATCTGATTCCGAATCAGAAAAACCCGCCATTTCTTTGGCGATGCGCATCAATTGTTCTTGATAAATCATGATGCCGTAGGTGTCTTTGAGAATCGGTTCCAGCTTGGGATGAATATATTCAATCTTTTCTTTGCCATTTTTCCTTTTAAGGTATTGAGGGATAAGCTCCATTGGGCCGGGACGATAGAGGGCAACCATGGCGATAATGTCTTCTATTTTGCTTGGCTTAAGAGTTCTTAGCCATCTTTTCATTCCGTTTGATTCTAGCTGAAAAACCGAAGTGGTCTGCGACTTTTGCAGGAGCTCAAAGGTTGGTTTATCGTCAAGAGCCAGAGAATCAAGATTGATTTTTATCTCTTGATTTTTTTCTATTAGCCGAAGAGCATTTTCAATAATCGTCAAGTTTTTAAGTCCCAAGAAGTCCATTTTTAAAAGTCCCAAATCTTCAATACAGCGCATATCATATTGGGCGACGATGGTTAGGTCGTTTTGGCTGGAATGCTGAAGAGGAACGATATTGTCCAAAGGTTCTTTGGCAATGACCACGCCACAGGCGTGCGTTGAGGCATGGCGGGCAACGCCTTCCAGTTTTTTTGCGTAATCAATCAAAGTTTTGGCTTGTTCTTCCTCTTCATAAGCTTGTCTAAATTCAGCGACCGACTTCAAGGCTTTATCAAGAGTAAAGAAAATAGGAATCATCTTGGCAATCCGGTCGCAAAGGCTATAAGGGTAGCCAAGCGCCCGGCCAACATCCCTGACAGCCGCCCGGGCGGCCATAGTGCCGAAAGTGATAATCTGGGCTACCCTTTCCTGGCCGTATTTTTTGCGGACATACTCAATGACTTCATCTCTTCTTGTATCGGCAAAATCCAAATCAATATCAGGTGGGCTGATTCTTTCTTCGGTGAGAAATCTTTCAAAGAGAAGGTCGTATTTAAGCGGGTCAATCTCGGTAATGCCCAAAAGATAAGAAACGATTGAGCCGGCGACCGAACCGCGTCCTGGCCCGACAACAATTTTATTTTCTTTTGCCCATCTGACAAAATCCTGGACAATCAGAAGATAAGTGGCGAAACCGGTCTTCTTAATTATATTTAGTTCTCTTTCCAGTCTTTCTTTGACTTCTGGGGCGGGAGAAAGAGCTTGTCCTGAACCTGTCGAAGGACCATATCTTTTGGCGATATTCTGTTCGCAAAGTTCTTTGAGGTATTCATTCGGTTCCTTGTTATCCGGAGGAATAAATTCCGGTAAAATAGTATGGCCTAAACTAAATTCAAATTGGCAAAGTTCAGTAATTTTTCTCGTGTTTTCAATTGCTTCCGGAGTATCTTTAAATTCTTCAATCATTTCTTCCTGGCTCTTCAAAGAAAAATCTCCGCCCAGCATTGTCAGCCGTTCTGGATCATTGGAATCAGCGCCGGTGTTGATAAGCATCAAGATATCTTGCGCCTTGGCATCGTCTTTTCGCAGATAATGCGAATCGTTGGTGGCGACGAGAGGAATATCGTATTTCTGGGCGATTTCTCTAAGCCCCTGATTGACTACTGCCTGTTCTTTGATGCTTGGATGATTTTGAAGCTCAAGGTAGAAGTTTCCTTTGCCAAAAATTTCCTGATAACGAAGCGCTTGCTGTTCTGCTTCTTTTTTATGTCCGGCAATAATCAGCTGGGGAATTTTCCCCTGAACGCAGGCAGAGAGGGCAATCAAGCCATTGGCATGTTTGGCTAAAAGTTTTTCATCAACTCGCGGCTTGTAGTAGAAACCTTCAAGATGAGCCTTGGTGATAAGCTTGACAAGATTTTTATAACCGGCTTCATCTTTTACCAAGAGAATCAGATGATATTTTTTATCATCAATATGAGGACGGGATTGTTCCATCTTCTCAAAGGCAAGATAAATTTCTGCGCCGATAATCGGCTTAATGCCTTTCTCCTTTGCTTTTTTAAAGAATTCAACAGCACCATAAAGAACGCCGTGATCAGTGACGGCAATCGCGTCCATTCCCAGTTCTTTGGTATAGTCAATTAAGTCTGGTATTTTTGACAAGCCGTCAAGAAGAGAGTAGTGGCTATGGACATGAAGATGAGTAAACTTTACTTCGGACATTATTATATTTTAGAGCTTTTAAAATCTTAGTCAAATTTTCGCTTTTTCCACAGATTTTTTGAGAAATTTTATCAATTTTTGCTGTGATAGAATAATTTTAATGGATTTAAGTCAAGAAAATAGAATTTGGCGAAGAGGTTACAAAATAGTGGCGGGAGTGGATGAGGCAGGAAGGGGCCCATTGGCTGGTCCTGTTTTTGCCGGGGCGGTAGTAATTGTTTTAAGGGGCAAGACGCAAAGCTCAGGGCAAAGGCTTAAAATTAAAAACCTGCTAGAAATAGTAAGAGATTCTAAACAGTTGACCCCGAGGCGGAGAGAAGAAATTTATGAAGAGTTAATCAACAATCAGTTTATTTTTTGGGGCGTAGGAAGAGTGGGGCAGAGAATGATTGAAAAAATCAATATCTTAAAGGCCTCTAAGCTGGCGATGATAAGAGCAGTCAAGAGCCTGGAAAGAAAATTGGGTAAAGAGGTGGGATTTTTACTTTTAGACGGTAATTTTAAAATTAGTTTGAAAATTTCGCAGCTGCCGATTATTAGGGGCGACCAAAAAATTTTTTCTATTGCCGCTGCTTCTATTATCGCCAAAGTGAGAAGAGACCGATTAATGCTGCGATATCACCAGAGGTATCCTGATTATGGCTGGGATGTTAATAAAGGTTATCCCACCAAATTTCATCTTAAGGCCATAAAAAGAATTGGGCCTTGCGAGCTGCATCGGAAGACATTCGGCCCAGTCAGGGGCGGGGAGGGAAGGTTGCTTTGCAGACCCCGAGTTTCCGCAAAGCGCATTTAGAATTCCTGTGGAAGTTTAGCTTCCACAAAGAGCGCTATCTTGCGGAAACTCGGGGTCTGCAAGAATGTCCACAAGATTAATCTTTGGAAGGAGCGCTTAGCTCCCAAAAAAGGATATGCGAGGCGAGCGGCCATGGTTCTTGCCCTTTTAGGCAAGAGAGCGAAGCCGAGCTCTAAGCTTAATTCTTCGGTGGAGAATTAAGCGGCCTTTTTAGGGAGCTAAGCGCTCCTTAATGTAAGTCATTACTTAGTAATGGCTTACGGCAAGAAATTCATACCATAGTTTTTTGCGGAAAATCGGGGTTCGCAAAGCAGTTTCCGCAAAGCAGTATTATTATGAACCAGCGCAGGTGTTGCCAAATAAGAAATTCTGTGATAGATTTTTTAAATAAGCCGATTTTTTATTGATTAATTATGTCAATTCCAAAGTCACATCATACAAAATCAAGAGTGCGCCGACGTCGGTCTCATATTGCTTTAAAGACGCCGGTTTTGGTTAGTTGCGCCAGATGCGGAAAGCAGATTGCGTCTCATCGGGTTTGCCCGAATTGCGGTTACTATAAAGGAAGAATGATTCTAAATGTTTTAGCTAAGCTGGAAAAAAGCGAAAAGAAGAAGAGAGAAAGGGCAATGGCGTTGAAGGAAAAGGAAACGAAAAAAGAGGAAAACCTGGACGTGAAAAAAATGTCAGAGAAAATCTGAATAAACTTTTAGAAGATAGAAATGACAACTAGTAACGGGGAAAGTAATTTAGCAACTTAGTAATTTAACAACGAAAACCAAAGTATGGCCAGTCGACATTTAGCGCGCTCGATCGCGATGCAAAGCTTGTACGAGTGGGATTTTTATAATTTAAATGCGAACCTGGAAGAAATAATCGAGAGAAATATTAAAGAATTCGGCCCTGGCCTGAAAGATAAAAGCTTTGTTTACGAATTGGTAAAAGGGGTGGTTGACCACTTTTCCGAAATCAATGAGATTATTGAAAAAGCGGCGCCCCAATGGCCGCTAGCCCAGATTTCTTTAGTCAATCGGAATGTTTTGCGGATCGGGCTTTATGAATTGCTTTATGCCGACAAGAAAGAGGTACCGCCGAGAGTGGCGATTAATGAAGCGATTGAATTGGCTAAAAGTTTCGGCAGTAAAACTTCAGGCAAGTTCATTAATGGAGTTTTGGGTACAGTCTATAAAGAAATGCCGGAGTTTGAAGAGGGACCGAAAGAAGAACCGATTAAGCCGGAGAAAAAGCAGGAAGAGATTCTCGCTGGCGGCGTTGTTTATCGGCGTAAAAATAATCATTTTCAAATTGTTTTTATCCTTGACGCCTTTGGTCGCTGGACTTTTCCCAAAGGCCACGTAGAAGAAGGCGAGGACTCGGTTGAAGCCCTAGAAAGAGAAATTAAAGAGGAGATTGGCTTGGAAGAAATTAAGGTTATCAAGGAATTAGGAGAAAGGGAATATATCGCTAATGAGCCTGGGAAAAAAGCCGTAGAGAGGAAAGTGACTGATTTTTTGGTAGAGGCGTCGGGCAAGACGGAAATTAAGCTTGAAAAGAGTCCGGGTATCAAAGATGCCAAGTGGTTTAGTCTCGATGAAATTGCTGAACTTAGAAGATACAAAGATTGCGAATACGTTTTACAAGAAGCGATTAATCATTTAAAAGGTAAGGGGAGCTTAGCTCCCTAAGAGAATTAAAAAAGGGACGAGTAACGAGTAACCAGTAACAGGCAAAAAAAAGAATATGTTACTGGCGACTCGCCACTAGTTCCTCATCTGCGCTATGAAGGACTTTTCCAGATTAGAGAAAAAACTAGAAGTTTCTTTTAAAAATAAAGATTTGCTTGTTCAGGCATTTTGCCATCGTTCTTATCTGAATGAAAATCCGGGATTCAAGATGTCTCATAACGAAAGATTGGAATTCCTGGGAGACGCGGTTATTGAACTTTTAGTAACCAAAAATCTCTATGAGAGTTATCCGGAAAAATCAGAAGGCGAGCTGACTAACTGGCGAGCGGCTCTGGTCAATGCCAAAATTCTTTCAGAAACCGCGAAAGAACAAGGGTTTAATAATTTCCTTTTACTTTCTAAAGGCGAGAGAATGGAGATGGGCAAGGCGCGATCATATATTTTAGCGAACACGTTTGAAGCTTTTGTCGGCGCCCTTTTTCTTGATCAGGGATTAGAACCTTGCAGAAAGTTTATCACCAAAGCCCTGTTAGGACGCTTGCCAGCCATTATTAAAGAGGGTTCTTTCCGCGATCCTAAGTCATATTTTCAAGAAGGGGCGCAAGAAAGGATAAAAATGACTCCGATTTACAAGGTTCTTGAAGAGTGGGGGCCGGATCACGAAAAACATTTTTCCGTTGGCGTCTTTTTAGGGAAGGAGATGGCGGCAAAGGGCGAAGGTTCTTCCAAACAGGAGGCAGAAGAAAAGGCGGCAGAAAAAGCCCTTGAGGCAAAAAATTGGTAGAAAAAAAAAGCGAAAAGTATTAAGTATAAAGTATAAAGTATTAAGTATTAAGTATGGGAGATAAGGAAGAAGGTATAAAGTATGAAGAAATACAAACAAAGCGAAAAGCGCCCGCCTCCGTTAAAACTTCGGCGGGCAAGTAAAAGATAAGAATAATTTAATAGAGTAAAAAGTAAACCCGCCCACTTATATAATAAGTGGGTGGGTAAAAGCAAAATATGTTGAGTATAAGATTGTTAAGGGCGGGAAAGAAAAATCAGCCATTTTATAAGATAGTAGTGACAGATAAAAAATCTGCTCCTCGAGGCGGTCGGCCGCTGGAGATTTTAGGTTTTTACAATCCTCTAAGTAAAGAAAAAGAGCTTAAAGGAGAAAGAATTAAACATTGGCTTTCTGTTGGCGCTAAGGCATCTGATACTGTTTACAATATGTTGATTGAAGCGAAGATTATAGAGGGGAAAAAGATTGATGTTCATAAGGAATCAAGGAAAGAAGAAACAACAGGGAGCGCTGAAGTTTTGAAAGAAGTAAGCTCTGCGCCAGCGGAAGGCAGTCATAAATCCGAAGAACAGGTAAAGACATCGCCACAAGAACCAGCCCCATCTACGGTTCTAGAAGTGCCAGTGCCAGAGCCAGAGACAACAGGAGGAGAGAAACCGGTTGTTACTATTGACAATAATTAATCATCGTGGTATTATAGAGACAAGTAGTTGAGAGAAGTCTAAGTCTGTCTTTTGAAACAAAACAGGCCAGCAGTACTTTTCTGGAAAGCAAAACTCTCTCCTCCTCGGTACTTTGTGCCGAGCTGTTTTCCGGGGAAGTGCTTTTGGCCTGTTTTTTGAAACTTGGATAAGCGGGCAATCGCTCTTTTCCTTGAGAAAAGAGAGGAAAGTCCGGACACTCGTAAAGTAGCGGCTAACAGCCGTCGCGAGTAATCGTGAGGTGCGAACAGAGACGATTTTTGGCGAAAGTCAAAAATCTTCCGGTCTTAGACCGGAAGAGCTCAAAAAGTAATTTTTGAGGTGAAACGGCAAAATCCTTACTGGGTGCAAGAGCAAGCTCTTTCGTTTTACGAAAGAAGACAGGTAGCTCGCAAGACCCTGAGAGTAATCGAAGGGCAAGATAAATGATTGCCTCGCCTTATTAAGTTATTTAGTAGGGCCAGACAGAATCCGGCTTATAGCTTATCCGAGAACTAACACAAAACCGCTTTTAGCGGTTTTGTGTTTTATGTTAAGATGAGAAACAAAAGATGTTGAAGAAATTTTTGAATTTCAAAAGTCGGAGTTTTACAAGGGCGGCAATGATAGTGGCAGCCTCTTCTTTTTTGAGTGGAGTTTTGGGGCTTCTTCGCGACCGTCTTTTAGCCAGTCGATTTGGCGCAGGTGAAACTTTGGATATTTATTTCGCCGCTTTTAGGATTCCCGATTTGGTACAGGCGATTTTTGTCGCTGGAGGCATTAGCGCCGCCTTTCTTCCTCTTTTCTCCGAGGAATTCCGGAAGGATGAAAAAAAAGCCTTTGCTTTCGCCAATAATCTTTTAAATTCTTCTGTTTTGATTCTTATTATCATCTGCTTTGTTCTTGGAATTTTTACGCCTCAAATCTTTAGGATTATTGCTCCTGGTTTTAGCACTTTTCAAACGAAAAGCGCTGTTCTTTTAACAAGAATAATGTTTTTGAGTCCTATTCTTTTCGGCTTAAGCGCTATTTTTTCCGGCATCCTGCAGTACTTTGATTGTTTTCTTGCCTATAGTCTTGCCCCTGTTCTTTATAATTTAGGAATTATTTTTGGCATTTTATTTTTTGCTCCGCGGTTCGGCGCCTATGGTCTGGGACTCGGAGTTATCCTGGGTGCTCTAGTTCATTTTTTAATTCATCTACCAAGCGCCAAAGCCGTGGGTTATCAATACGAGAGAATCTTAAATTTTAAAAATTATCGTTTGAAGAGGGTGCTTGAGCTGATGAGAATGTCGATTGGCGGCGCTTTTTTTCTTCAATTAAATTTAATCGTTATTACCGCTCTTTCTTCGACCCTTTTGCCAGGAACCATCTCCATTTTTAGTTTTGCCAATAATATTCAGGGCTTGCCCGCTGGCTTAATCGGCATTCCTTTTGCCATCGCTATTTTTCCTGCTTTTTCCCGTTATTGGGCTTCTGGTGAAAAAGAAAAACTAAGTCAGAATTTTTCCTTGACCTTACGTCGGATTTTAATTTTAACCCTTCCTCTTAGCGCGGCTACTTTTATTTTGCGGGCGCAGATCGTCAGAATCATTCTTGGCGCTGGTCTCTGGGGCTGGGAAGCGACGAGATTGACCGCCGCTTGCTTGGGGATTTTTTCCTTATCTATTTTCGCTTCTTCCTTGGTTGCTTTTTTTAGAAAAAGTTTCTATGCGATTCAAGAAACAAAAATTCCTACACTTTCCGAGGCGATTGTTTTTTTGCTTAACATCAGTCTTTCTTTTTTGTTTGTTTTTCTTTTGAAAAGCGGAGGATTTTTTGAACAGTTGACGAGACATTGGCTAAAACTAGAAGATATAAGGAATATTAGCGTTGTCGCCTTTCCTTTGGCCCTATCTTTTTCTGCCATTTTTCAGGCGTTCTTGCTTTTTTACCTTTTCTTGAAAAAGGCAGAGCTGGAGAAACTTTCGGCCCTTTTTTCTTTCTTAAGAAAAATAGTTATTTTGACTTTTTTGATGAGCATTAGTCTTTGGCTTGGCTTAAGGATTTTTGGCAACTTCTTACCCACCAGAACCTTTTTTGGGATTTTTCTTCAGACGATTCTCTCTAGCTTATTGGGTTTTTTAGTTTATTTCGGCGGCGCCTTGGCCTTGAGATTAGAGGATGCGACCAGCTTTTTATTTTTCCTTTTGGAAAAAACAAAAAAGACGAAAGTTTGATTTTCGTTTTATCGGAAGAAGTGAAGGTCAAGCGTTCATGACTCGAAGTCCTGAACTTGCCTGCGACGAACTTGTCGAATCCGCCTGCGGTGAGCCTGTCGAATCCGTCGAAGGAACCATCATTAGATACTTTAACAAGGCTCGGAAAGCTAATTTCAAGGAGCCGCTCGCTCGCCCAGCGAGCTCGCTCGCTTAGTCCTCGGCTCACTCTTGGACTTCGCCGAGTCAGACTCGGCTTCGCCGAGTCAGACTCGGCTTCGTCCAAACCTTGCCCGTTCGCCTGCGGATGCTCCTTGAAATTACTTTCCTCGCCTTGTCGAAGGACTTGTCCTCTGGCCTGTCGAAGGATTGAAAAAAACCTCTTTTGGTCTTATGATAGTAAGGGCATAACGAGAAAGAGGATGGTGCTTAAGACAGTAACGAGAGCGATGACGCCCCAGACAATTTTTATTAAACCTTTCTTTTTTATTCTTAAATTAGCCATGGCCGGGAAAAAGTTTAAAAAACAAAAAGAACAAAAAATCTTTTTAATTGTCGCTGTTCTTTTCTCGGTTATTATAGCAGGATTTTTGATATTTTCAAATTGGAAGATCAGTCAGAAAAGAAAGCAATTAACCAAAAGAATCGAAGAGTTAAGGGCAGAAGTCCAAAAATTAGGAACGAGCGGACAAGAACTGCAAAAAGGACTTTCTGACAGTGAAAAGGAAAGTTATTGGGAGGCGAGGGCGAGAGAATTCGGCTATCAGAAGCCAGGCGAGACAGTAGTGGTTGTAAAAAAGGAGGGGGAGGCAACAGTAGAGCAATCAGTTTCCGAAAATTTCTGGCAAAAATTTCTTGGTCAGGTCAAGGGGATCTTTGAATAAAAAATTGCGGGTGTCGTATAGTGGCTATTATAGCTCCTTCCCAAGGAGTAGACGGCGGTTCAATTCCGCTCACCCGCTCAAAAGTTGTTTACAACTTTTGAGCGAGGCCTGCCCTTCGAAGCTCTTCGTAGCTTTAGCGAAGAAGAGCGAAGTAGGGCTCGCCTTGAGCCTATTGAAAGGCCGGGATAGCTCAGTCGGCAGAGCAGAGCTTCCGTAAAGCCCAGGTCGAGAGTTCGACTCTCTCTCCCGGCTCTACTTGTAATCATCACTAAGATGGAAGAATTACTTTTAAATGTCAAAGAATTAAAAGATAAAATCCTCCTTATGGAGGACCGTCTTTGACGTTGGTCAAAAAGAAAAAAAATTAGTCAGGCTTTTAGCAGAAACCGAAAAACCAGACTTTTGGCAAAAAAAAGAAAAGGCGAGAGAGATAAACAAAGAGATTGCTGACTTGAAAGAAGAGATAGAGGATTACGAGGAAATGAAAAAGGAACTGGACGAGATAGAAGAATTTTTAAAAATTGCTAGAGAAGACGAAACAGGATTGGCCCAAGAGATAAAAGAAAAAATTGAGAGATTTGGGAAAAAGTTAGAAAAAGTTTCCTTAAAAATTTATCTTGGCGGCGAGCACGATAAAGGAGAAGCCATTCTTCAGATTTTTGCCGGCGCCGGCGGACGTGATTCTCAAGATTGGGCGGCGATGCTTAAGCGAATGTACGAGAGATACGGGGAGAGAAAAGGTTTTACCGTAATAACGCTTGACCAATCTTTTAGCGAAGCCGGAGGACCGGAAGGAAGGATTGGCGTAAAAAATGCCACCTTGGAAATTAAAGGCAAATATGCTTTTGGTTTTTTAAAGAGAGAAGCCGGCGTCCATCGTTTGGTGCGAATTTCTCCTTTTTCCGGTCAACAATTGCGTCACACTTCTTTCGCTCAAATAGTTGTTTTGCCAAAATTAGAAATGGTTGACAAAGGGAAAATGGAAATAAAAGAGAGCGATTTGAAAATTGAGACTTTTCGCGCTTCCGGACCAGGAGGACAATTTGTCCAGAAAACAGATTCAGCTGTGAGAATTACTCATTTACCAACAAAAGTTACAGTTCATTGTCAGACAGCCAGATCGCAGTCCCAAAATAAGAAAATTGCCATGGAAATTTTAATGGCCAAGCTTTATCAGCGGAAAAAAGAGGAAGAAGAAAAAAATCTGAAAGAAATAAAAGGAGAGATTGATCCGGCCTGGGGAAAACAGATTAGGAATTACGTTCTTCATCCTTATAAGCTGATAAAAGACTTAAGAACCGGAGTGGAAGTTTCTAATGTTGAGGCGATTTTAGATGGAGATTTGGACAAATTTATTGAGGCAGAGATAAAGCTTAAAATATAATATAGATCTAGATTTGAATCTATGATTAAATTTGACAAGGTTACTAAAATCTATCCTCCTGACGTTACGGCTTTAGAAGATGTTTCTTTTGAGATTAAAAAGGGTGAATTTGTGGTTTTGGCTGGCCGTTCCGGCGCCGGCAAAACTACTCTTTTAAAGTTAATTCTGGGAGAGGAGCCGGCAAGCGATGGCCAAGTTTTTTTTGACGAAGAAGATATGAAGAAAGTGAAAAAAAGGCATCTTCCTTCTCTGAGAAAAAGAATTGGCGCGGTTTTTCAGGATTATAAGCTTTTGTCTGCCAAAACAGTTTACGAAAATGTTGCCTTTGCCCTGGAAGTCATTGGAGCAGATGACGAAGAAATTAAAAAATACGTTCCTCAAGTTTTGGATATTGTTGGCTTAACGCCAAAAACGACCAAATTTCCCAGAGAACTTTCTGCCGGACAGAGGCAAAGGACAGCGATTGCTCGGGCTCTTATCCGTCGGCCGGAAGTTATTTTAGCTGACGAACCGACAGGCAACCTTGATCATAATAACGCCTCGGAGATTATAAAACTTCTTCTTAAGATAAACGAATTGGGAACGACCGTTATTTTGGCGACACATAATAAAGAAATCATCAAGAAATTAAAAACGAGAACCCTGCTTTTAAAAGAAGGGAAATTAGATAAAGACGCTTCTGATGGAGGAGTGATATTATAAAAATACTAAACGGTTAAACTGTTAAAAATGTTTACTTCTATTAAAAGAATTTTCAAATCTGGCTGGCAGAATTTCAAAAGGCAAGCAAATCTTTCCTTTGCTTTCTGTCTCATTTTGACCATTACCATTTCCCTTATCAGTTTTCTTTTTCTTGGCCGTCTCATCCTTAATTCTCTTTTAGCTGAAGCCAGACAAAAAGCTGACATTTCTGTCTATTTTAAAGAAGATTGTCCCGAGGAAAATATGTTTGCCTTAAAAGATGAGTTGACAGGAATAGGAGCAGTAGGGGAATGCGAGTTGGTTTCCAAAGAAGAGGCCTTGGCAAAATTCGTGGAAACACACAAGGACGATGCTCGCCTGATGGAATCTTTGAGCGAGGTGGGCGCTAATCCTTTTTTAGCTTCTTTAAATATTAAAGCCGCGGGCGTGGCAGAATATGAGAATATTGTTAATTTTCTTCAGAACGAAAAATTCTTAAATGTCATTGAGAAGATTGACTACCACAAGAGAAAACCGGTGATTGAAAAGATTTTTGACATCACCCAGTTTGCTAGTCGGGCAGGATTGGTCGTAGCGATTATTTTCATTTTTACTTCTATTCTGATAAGCTACAATACTACTCGTTTGACAATTTTTAGCCAGAAAGACGAAATTTCCGTGATGCGTCTGGTGGGCGCTTCCAATAATTTTGTTCGCGGCCCGTTTTTGATTCAGGGGATTCTTTGCGGCTTTTTATCATTTTTTATTTCTTTAATGATTGTTGGACTTTCTTCTTATTTCTTGACGCCGCAGATGGTGGCTATTTTCCCAGAGCTTCAGGTATTTAGTTTTTTCCGCTATAATCTCTGGCAGCTCGCCTTAATCCAGATTGGTACAGGTCTGCTTTTGGGCACACTTCCCAGTTTGGTTGCCATTAGAAAGTATTTGCAGGTATAGTATTTTCCGGGGTCGTCTAATGGTAGGACAATGGACTCTGAATCCATTAGTCTTGGTCCGAATCCAAGCCCCGGAACACCGTAAAATGAAAAAGTTTAAAACTTTTTCATCGCGGTGCCACGAGATGAAAATTATTTAATAATTTTCATTTTTCGTGGCCCGAAAAATAGATAATAATCATAGTCAAGAAGCGCCTTGAAAGAAAGTAAGAATTTCCAAGATGTCTTGACATTAAATTATTATTTTTTAAGTATTTGTTGTAAAATAAATTAATATCTTTAATTAAAGATGCTATTTAATAAAAGATGCTATTTAATTTATATTTTTATGAAGAAAATATCTAAGGGAATAGTTAAAAGCCTTTCTCTGGCTTTGTTTTTTTCTTTTTTTCTTTTTTTTGTCACTGGCGAATCGGCAAAAGCCCAAACTGCAGTACCAGTAACAGTCGTACCGGCAACCCAGAATGTTAACGTGGGAGCCCAGGCCTCTTTGGCCATTAACGTTACTAGTGTCTCCAACCTCTACGGCTTTCAATTCAATATTCGTTACGATCCTAGTATTCTAAGTTTCGTCTCTT
>Ga0315274_10003138_pt1 | contig 24625 bp, 19 predicted proteins | sample YL17G02_20_MG_FD_203700 | JGI IMG/M metagenome (GOLD analysis project Ga0315274, IMG submission 203700) | Sediment microbial communities from Yellowstone Lake, YNP, Wyoming, USA - YL17G02_20 | ecosystem: Environmental > Aquatic > Freshwater > Lake > Sediment | place: USA: Wyoming | collected...
GTAATCCGAACATTCTTGTTGGCCGATGTGTCCGGGGATTATGAAAGGCTCTTTTAACTCCCAATTTTTAAGATCAGGTGAGGTAAGGTGAGCGAGGCATCCGCCACGTCCTGCGAGATCAGGAATTTCAAGCTCTGCGGTCACTAGCAAATTGAAAAGACCCGTCTGTTTGTCGTAAAAAACAGCAGGATCCCGAAAAGGTCCTTGCCGATAGGGTGGCTCTGGCAAAGCAAATGGATTGGGCTTTGCTTTTGTGAAATTGATGCCATTGATACTCGTCGCAAAGCTAAGACACTCTCCGATACCCGGTATACGTGTGGCGTAGTATGCGTAATACATGCCTTGATGGAACATGACTGAACCTGTGCAAATAGAACCTTCATGTTCCTCTGTTATCTGGAGCGCAATAGGGTGATGTGTCCAATGGATAAGGTCTGGAGTTGAGGCGTGCGCCCATTGGTGAGCACCAAATCCCCATTTACTGCGATGATGTCGTCTGTCAAACAGATAGTAAAGGTGAAACAAGCCGTCGTGGTAGAACGGCATACAATCACCGACGTTAGTATTATACCCCCTGGGTTCCCAGTATTGCGTAATTGGGGTTTCTTCACCTAATATCTCTTTTTCCCGGATAGTTACCTCCTGTTGACCGCCGCTGAATAAGATGATCTCGTCATTAGATAAAGCTCGCTTCCACAAAACAACGTGGTCAATAAAACCATAAAATCCTGCATTTATCTTATCATCGCACGATTCAGCGCCAATCATACATGGCGCAGTGTTTCCCTGTCTTAAAGAGCCTATGGGCCATTCTTCATCAACCAAAACACCATCAACAAATAGCTCCAGCTTGCAATTATCATATCTGACAATTACGTCATGCCACGAGGTAGAGCCGAGTATAGAGATTGGAATATTCAACTGAAGTGGACGTTCATCGCTGTCAGTTCCCAGTTCAAACACCAGTGCCATACCAGAACCAGCATCTGTAGCAATCAGCCTGTAAACCAGCTTACTGCTTCCACCATTTTTTGAGAAAATAGGTGCATTCCACTTCCCTGATGGGTCTTTTAGCCTGATGCACAATGTCATTGCCTTGCCTGTGAGATTTAACTCTCCGCCAGCGCCCTGTTCGGCGTTCAAATAACCTCCCTGAAATTCGGCTACGTATCCATCACCACCTCGCTTGATTGATGCGTCATATTCAGCTTCCGTCAGCTTTATCCCAACTTTTACGTCACCGTTGAGAGTTAAAACGCTGTTTTTGCCTGCTGTGTCTTTTAGGTTTGACATTTTCCATAGGGCTACTGCATCACCGAAAAGAGACTTACTGATCTTAGTCTGCCTGCCTTGTTTGGCATTCTGAGCATGGGTTAAAGTTTCATCAGTGGAAAGCGGATCGCTCCTATCATCCATTTCATCTCTCCCTCCCGGCAAGTTTGTTATGATAATATACCATAGTGGCACACCGAGTGTGCCAAAGGGCACAGACACTGTGCCCCTACGAAATAACAATAGTCATTTAGCGAGAAAATCCTAAGATAAGGATAACTTAAAAAATTACTTATACGGTTAAGCACTAATTTTCTCGTTTCAATTCACCCCAGGAGACAGCCAGCTTCCCACCGGGCGACACTGCCTTTACTCCCGTCAGATCATCTTCTTTGAGTTCTTTGTTGCTGACCCAAACCCGGTCAAGGTAGAATATGTCTGACATATATGGTTCGATGTGGAATCGAAAATCTCCGCCATTGCCCTGTTCTTTAAATTCTGCCTTATCAATAGCAATTATGGCGATCATCCATTTTTCTGTTTTAGTGAATTTGATAACTCTGTTATCTTTTGGAAGGGTCAAAGCAAACGCCTGGTTAGGGTAAGCATCTCCTATATCATCGTAGTCCATAAGAATATCAGTAGGACCGTCATCAGCCAGATCATAGTATTCAACGCCAATCCACAATTTGCTTTCCGCTGATTTGTCATTAACGACAGTACCATCCACAATGAAATAGGCGTGATTCCCTGTGTTCTGCCCGGGTGGAACTTTGGGAACTGAACGACAATCCTTGCCCCCAATGCTATCTGGTTCTGTGAAACCATCCCCACCGGCAAGTAATAAAACTCCATTTGAAACGTCCTTCTTGCCAAGGTCGATCATTAGTATCCCCCAGTCCGCAGACATCAACGAAGTACAAAGAATGAGGGATAACGTAACGGTAAAAAACGCAATGCGTAGCTTCATTTTTGTTACCTCCTTTGCAAACTCTCTTTCACATTTCAACTCGATATAATAAAGAAACAATAAACATGTCTATTATTATAATACCAGAGGAAATTAATAGTGTCAATAAAAGGTATCAAATTAATTGACATAATTATTCAGGGAATGTTATCATCTTGCTGGAGGTGAAGAAAAATGTCCAAGATTCGAGAGATTATCATGTCAGAAGTGAGGACGGAGAAAGATTATAGTAAGTTGATAGCCAAGATTGATGACGATGGCGATCTTGTATTAGAAGGTTACGATATAGGAGAAACACCCAAAAAGTATTGGGGGGACAGCGATTATGAGTACTGGCTAACAGTAAACAAGGATTACAAAGATACGATATTACTCTGGCTGATCAAAGAGCGATTTGAAGATGATTCTCATTTTAAGGATTGGCTCGATGAAAAAGGCATACCACGTAATTTCGATAGCTGGGTATAACTGAAGGGTTGGGTGTTGGAATGAAAATTGCATATTTGCTAATCATAATGTTTTTCTTATCACGAATTTCACGAATGGAACTATAAAGGATTCGCTCTGATAAAATTACCAGGAGCCAGCCATGTTACTAGCCAGTCTTCAGAATGTTACTAAGCGTTATAGTATTCAAACTGTATTACAGGACGCTTCCTTTCAGATCAGCACAGGGCAAAAGCTAGGGTTAATTGGTCCAAACGGATCAGGTAAAACAACTATTATACGCATCCTTCTCGGTCAAGAACCACCTTCCGAAGGTGTTGCCGTTATTGCAAAGGGTGTTAGAGTTGGATACGTGCCTCAATATGTTGAGTATAATGAAAGTGATAAGTTAATAGAATACATTCTTGCAGAGCAACTGCGATTATCCGCTAAATTACGTGAGCTAGAAGGGCGTCTTGCGCAGGCATCAACCGCACAGATGGATAAAATCATACAATCTTATGAGCAAGCTCGTGATCAATACAATAGTATAGATGGTGACAATTACCCGCAGCGTGCACAGGCAATGCTAAATGCGCTTGGGCTTGGCGGAAAAGAAAATCAAAAGATAGAATCGCTTTCGGGTGGAGAGAAGAACGTGCTTTCGCTGACTCAGGCATTACTGGCGAAACCGGATTTGCTATTACTCGATGAACCAGCAAATCATCTCGACTATCTAGGTGTTGCATGGCTTGAGGACTTTTTAATTCGATTCAATGGCGCTGTCTTGATCATCTCGCACAACCGATATTTACTTGATCGTGTAGTTAATGGTATCTTGCAGCTTGAGGGTGGCAAAATTTCGTATTATGATGGCGGATATTCGGCATACCGAACAATACGGCTTCGTGAATTACTTGCACAGCAATCGGATTACATCGCCAATCAAAAACGTCTTGCACAGCTTGAGGCACGGGTGAAGCAGTTCGAGCAGATTGCGAAAGCTAGTTCAGACCCCGCATGGGGTAAACGCCTTCGAGCAATGCGCTCACAGTTTGAGCGAGAAAAAAGTCAGGCTGTTGAAAAGCCAGTTCTGGGAGAACCAACAATACGCGCAAATTTTAAGACAGAAGAAACAAGGGCGAACATTGCCCTGCAAATTCAAGATTACAGCAAAGGATTTGGAGAGCAGAAGCTTTTTGAAAATGCGAATCTCTATATCAGTTGCGGAGAACGAGTTGCTCTGGTAGGTCCAAATGGCTGCGGTAAGACGACACTGCTTAGGGATATAGCAGCATACGGGGCATGGGATAACCAGACAATCCGTGTTGGTCCTAGCCTGAACATAGGCTATTGCTCTCAGGAGCAAGAGGTATTTCAAGGTAAGGGAACGATCCTTGATGAGATCATGGCAACTGCCCCGATGGATCGAGAAGATGCCATCAGTATATTAACACGATTCATGTTTAGATGGGATGATGCACAGAAGCGAGTTAAGGATTTATCGGGCGGAGAGCGTAACCGTTTACAGCTTGCACGGATTATGATATTAAAGCCTAATTTTATAATCCTTGACGAACCAACCAATCATCTTGATATACAAACGTGTGAAACTGTCGAGGAAGCACTTGAAAATTTCAAAGGCACAATTCTCGTAGTCTCTCATGACCGTTACTTCCTCGATAAAATTGTTAATCGAGTTGTCGAAATAAGAGATTTGCAGTTATTTTCGTATCCCGGGAACTTCACTGATTTCTGGTATAAGCGGCAGCAATCCATGCCACGAGAGGTTGGTCGTGTATCAACACGGCAAAAGCATCGTGAACGACCAGAATCAAAGCGCTCACAAGAAAAAGCTCTGGCAGAATTAGAAAAGCAAATAACAAAAACCGAACAAGAAAAGACTGCACTCGAACAACGGGTCGCACAAGCTTTTGCCAATAAGGATCATCGGGAAGGACGACGTGCCATGAAACAACTCGAACAAATCAAAGCTCAAATTGATGATCTATATGAGAAATGGATAGCAGGCAATCTATGAATATTTACCTGAAATGAAAGACGGCATAATCCAAGTATAGGATTCAGATTATCTTATGGGATTGGTCTAAAAGACAATTTAAATTCTCAGTTTAACTTGTTTGTCTCGGAATTAATGCAATAGACATGAGATTTTACCCATTTCATGTCTCCGTATTTTTCCGGGAGTTTATGCTTTCTTATCCAGTAACAAGCCCTGCAGGTCGCCCAAACGCTTTCGCAATTCTACGATTGCTTCTGGTGGGATTTGCATGAGAACCTCATCAGTTTCGTTATCAATGACCCTGATCACTATCTCTCCTGTACCATCATCTTTCGTAAAAGATATGCGCGCCATTGATGTGTCAACACCGGCTGAGTTAGTGATGGCATCCATAAGCTTTGAACCTGGCATTGTTGACTCAGCCTGCTGTAACTGCTGATTTTCTTCTTTTTTATCGCCTGACGGTAGAGCTTTTAGCTCTCGAATATGTGTTGTTTTGGGTTTAGGAGGAGCCTTATCCACGCTCAAGATTTCGAGACTCATTAAGCCCACCTCCTTTGTTTTTTTGGTTCTTTGGGAGCAAATTCTGGAAAAACCAGATTATACTTGCATTTAGGTCTCATAAATTTACCTCACTAAACACATGTTAACCTATGCTTCTATGAATGCTTACATTAAGAGAATCTGCAAAGTTTTTTAGAAGCCTGTTTTCATATTTGTTACCAAAGAACCGTTTTTTTATGCGATTACGGAATATACTCCACTAAGTAAAGAGTATTGCTGGGAAGCAAATTCAACGTTTTGTATATACAGTGAACTATATTGTTTCACTAGAGCTTCTTGCTTTTTATTCAGTGCAGTTTCCATAATCTTAACGCGTTTTTCTATGTTTCCTATCTTAGTATTGACTGAATTTTTGTAAAGATCGAGAGTATTCGATGCTGAGTTTGAAGTGACAAAAGGTTTCAGCAAAGATTCAAACTTATCCATAACTCCATCAAAAAGTCCTATGACACCATTTAGATTTGATCCTATTGCTGAATCAAGTTTACTGGTATCAAGGGAAATAGTTAAGCCACTGCCAATAGTGATACCTATGTCAGCAAGATATTCTGGGTCCCCTTCTGCGCTGCCGGTAACATGGGTTCTTAACGTCGAGATGAGGCTCATTCTCAAAGACGAAAAGATTGTATCACCTGCCAGTGCGCCACGAGTATAAGTCTTATTCTCAGGATTGGCGGTAGTCCTGAGCTTTGTTCCAAGATAACTGAGCGTGCTGTTAAGATTGCTCACAAATGCACTAACTTTTGCTCTAATGGACGTATAATCCGACTGAACTTTGAGCGTCACTGTATTTTCCGTTTTATCCAGCAGGTTCAATGTGACGCCGTTTATCACATCATCTAGCCCGGTATTAGACGCTCGGGTAACATTGATCCCATTGACAGTGAAAGACGCATCCAGTGCATCTTGCAGGGTTGTCTTAAAATCTGCACCATCCAATACTCCAAGGCTTTCAAACACAGTGCCGCTGGTATCACTTGCGGCGATCTTGTTATCTGCACCCGTAGTTCCAGCATCGATCACAAGATAGTTATTGACAATACTTGCAGATACAGACTTACCTTCGTCGTATTCAGTGTTGTTTATTGCGTTCACTATACCCTGAAGAGAATCCGTAGTTTCCACAGTTATATCTTTACCATTTATCGTGAACGTTCCACTCAGGTTAAGAGCCTCCGTTGCACTGGTTTGCTGGTCAGAGCGAATCCTGTGAGCTTTAGCGAGATCCGTTATAGAGATAGTGTACGTCCCATTTACTGCACTGGATGCTGCGGTTGCCGTTAGATTTGAACTACTGCTGGAAGTTGCCGACTTATTATCAAAAATCGTGTTCTCACCGCTTCGCAAGTTACCGACGATGGAATTAATATCTGTCAATTTACTTTTCAGGTCAGAATATATCGCCCTATTGATATTCAACTGATCCTTTTGAGCTTTAAGAGTGTCAATAGGCTGGCGCTGTGCCGCTATAGTAGCAGTTATCAGGGAATTAAGGAAATTCACCGTAAGACTACTCGTCGAACTGCTAGAGCTTGTTGTTGATGACCCAATCAGTGCCATAATATTTCTCCATCTGATATCTAAATGGTTTTTTCGCTAAATACCTTATGCTTTAAATGGCACGCATCAGCGTGGCGCTATGCTATTTTTGTTACACGCTGATGCGTGTCCGATAAACATAACAAACTTAGTGAGAAAACCTCAAAAGCTGGAGGACCCAAAAACTATAGCCCTCCAATAGCAGAATTAAGATGTTTTAATCCTGGAATCCACTGTTGCAGATGCCCACGTATCACGGATATCCTGTAATATCATTATTGCCGCATCGAACTGCTTTGCTCTTGCCAGATCATTGCAGTAATTGTATACTGCCAGCAGACGAGTAGCGATGGGTTGTACCTCCATATTCAGGCTGTTGATTAATTGTTTGAGCGCATCCCAAGTAAGTTCAATGTTCTTTTGGCGACATCCGTATATAGCTCTGTCATATAGCATAAGGATCAGTTTGAGGGGGTCTGCCGACATGACGTTATTCTGCTGATAAGCCTGAATCACTGTATTTACCGACATTTGTTATCTCCCAAAAAGACAACCAGACCATAGACATTAGTCTGTTTATGGTCTGGTCTGTTTTACGCCAAATCCTAACGGAACAGCGAGAGGATGCCCTGTGGTGCAGCATTCGCCTGAGCCAGCATCGCTATAGCGGTTTGCTGGAGTATCTGGTATTTAGCAGATTCTACCTGTTCGTAAGCCATATCTGCATTCATTATGCGGTTATACGATGCTTCGGTATTTACCTGATCAACACCGACAGTTATCTCCTTAGAGTTGAGTCTTGCCACCAGTGAACCGATATTGTTAAGGCTGTTAGAAACATTTTTAATGGCAATGTCAACTTTCGCCATATAGTTTCGAGAGGCTAACGCACTTGTTACATCAACGTTTATGTCACCTGCCTGAGTATACGAGAACGTAGATGTATCATCAGCCGTGATACTGGCGAAAACAGCGAGACCCACTTGCAATCCTCGTCCTGTGTCATAAGTTAATCCAGCACTCATGTAGAATTTTGATGCCATGACATTATCAGTACCATCAGTGCCATTAGCATCAACATCTACAAGTTGCTCTGAAGCGCCATTCACCTGATAAAGCTCCATCTTGGCCTGTCCCTTGGCTATATACTCGAGGTCAATCTCCTTACCTATCGTAAGATCATTATTTAGTATAAGAGATATACCAAGATTATTACCATCTGAATCAGTGAGTTCTGCTCCACCGTTGCCACTGGAGACATTATTGACAGTGGTTCCATCATTTTGTGCCACCACGTTACCGAGAGAGTCAGTAATTGTGAATCTAAAATCTATGGATGTAGCGGCAGCATCAACCGTCAGTTTATATATTCCTGAATTCAACGCACCATCCGAACCAGTGAAGCCACCTATTGAAGCCGAAGAAGCACTCAATAGTGTTGCCTTACCAGAAGCTGCGCTGGTAGCCGTATCTACTACCTTGAATTTATACGCCCCGTTTGCAAGCTCAGTAAGCCCGGTAAAAGTAGTAGATGCAGTAGCACCACTGGCTCCGACAGTCGTGTCAAAAGAAGCGTCTGCCGTGCTAATCGCAGATAAAGTTGCGACGTCTGTTGCACCTGTAGCAACACCAAGGTCCACTGCACTATGACCAACACCCTTAGTAGAACTCGTGTTTAGTACCCAGTGAGTTATATCTGTTTCCGATGCGCCAGTCTGAAGTGTCATATCAACATTGCCATCCAGTAATGATCTACCGTTCCATTGATTTTCACCTACTATGTCATTAATCTGTGTGGCAAGAGACTGGATTTGCAGCTTAATAGCATCTCTTTCGTCAGCTCCGAGAGTGTCAGATGCCGCTGAAGTTGCCTTTGATTTCATTTCAATCAGTAAGTCATTAATCTGTTGGAGACCTCCTTCAGCAACAGAAAGCATATTCTTGGCATCTCCGATGTTATTCACAGCCGCCTTCAGTCCTTCGTTGCGAGCGTTGAGTTTCATCGCTATTGTCAAACCCGCCGGGTCATCTGACGCCTGGTTGATTCGCTTGCCTGTTGCTAATCTTAATTGTGCTGTACCTAATTTGGTGTTGATAGCTCTTAATGAGTTGAGGTTGTTTAATGCTGCGATGTTTGTTGAAATCCTAGTGAAATCTGCTTGTGCCATTTTCGATCTGCCTCCAAAATTTGATTCCAGAGCTATAAGCTCTGCTTTCCTATTAAGTCTCAAAAAACTTAAAACCATTTAATACCAGCTTTGACCTGCCAAAGTCTAAAACTTTATTCGCTATATATATCGAAGCATAAAAATAAAACTTTAGAAAAAAATACAAACTGCCGATAATAAAACGAGGAGGTGAGGCATTTGTCAGATGGATTAGAAAATAACGATGTGCTTTCTGTATTGGTACAAGCTTTCGATTCTTTCAATAGATCAGCCGATAGGCTAAGTGCAGTATATAAGCGATTAGCTAGTGATTCTCAGGAAAAAATCTCAGCAACCTATTCACCTGAGATGTTCGATCTGCTCTGTGGTGCATTGGAATGTATCGCTGATGGCATAGTGGTGATGAATCGTAATGGTGAAATAGTCTACTTTAATGAAGCCGCCAAATATCTAACCGAACTTAAATCTGTGAGTGTATTAGAAAAAAACTATAGCGAAGACTTTCGTTCTGGCGATCCTCCAGAAAACATAAAAACCGATGAACCAAAAAACTATCAGAAACGGTTTTCCAACGGCATAAAAGTGGAAGCATATACAAAGCCGATAATAGATAAATATGGAAGTGCCATAGGTACTGTTGAAATATTAACAACTAGAGGAGAACTCAATATACCAGACCCTGTGGTGAGATCAATCAAAGCCATAGGAGATATTATTAAGAATATTGTCCACCGCATGAGAAGCCCACTCGGCGCTATACAGCTTTTCACAGAGCTTCTTAAAAGCGATCTGGATGATGATAAACAAGACATTGTTGATGAGATATTAGCCAGCGTACATTCTCTTGACGCTGTGCTGTCTAATCTTTTATCTTCGGTGCAACCCGTTGCACCCTGTATGCAAAGGCTAAATTTCATCAGCGTGCTTGAGGAGTCTCTGACTTTTGCTTCATTAGCGATCAAACAGCAAGATATAAAGCTTGAAAGGAAATATCAGGAGCATCTATATTGCTATGGTGATCTGGAACAGCTTAAGCAAGTATGCTTCAATATTGTTCTGAATGCCATTCAAGCCATGCCAGAGGGCGGCATACTGAAAGTCAGCGCTTCATACTCCGAAAACATGGAACACATTAACGTAGAGATCGAAGATGGCGGATGTGGTATCCTTGAAGAGCTTATGGATAGGATGTTCACCCCGTTTTTTACCACTAAAGAGGGTGGAACCGGATTAGGATTATACGTCGTTTACAGGATAATACAGGCGCATAAGGGAACAATCAATATTAATAGTATACATGGGTCTGGAACCAAAGTATCGCTAAAACTGCTGACTCAAGACTATTAGTTTATGGATTCTGACTTATTGGCTTAAAGAACTATCGATCTTTTTTGATTATCTCAAATCACTGAAAGATACGTAATTTACGTTAAAGTCTGTTGTAGTTTCTACCGATAATATGAAAAGGATACAAGATTACACATAAAGGAGAGATAAACTTGCCAGACGAAAAACAAGAAAAAGCTATTAAAAATTCATTACTTGAAGAGAATCCCGATAGCATCGAAGCCAATTTTGCCGCCGCTGAAAACTATCTGATGAACGGCATGTTTGCTGAAGCCGAACCGCATTTAATGAAAGCTTTGGCAATTGATGAGGAAAAAGCGTATATACATAATCATTTAGGAGTAGTTTACTTCCATCAGGACAATAACGGTAAAGCTGAACAGCACTTTAAGAGAGCATTGCAAATAGAACCCGATATGATCGAGAGCTATTTCAATCTGGGGATGCTCTATCAAAAGCAAGGCAGATTTAAGGATGCGTTACCATATTATAAAGCTGTGGTGAATTACGAACCAGATAATGCAGAAGCGTTTTATCTGATGGGGCAGTGCGCTATGTGTTCAGATATGATTCAGGAAGCAAAAGCATTTTTCGCTGAATCCTTCAGGTTGTCCCCAACACCAAGAACAGCTATGGATTTGGTTATACTCCTTATCAGTCAGGAAGAATATCCAGAAGCAGAACGGGTGCTTGAATTCCTGATTAACATTGAAGATGAAAGTCAGTCAAATCATGAAACAACTAATGATAACCTGTTCTCAAATGACAAAATTGAATCATTACGTTTTACAATGGGATTAGAGATCATTGCGTTGGTTAATAATTCACCATCTTTATCATATAAAAGAACGACTCTCTCAATAGATGACTAATTAAACTTGATACACACATCACGGAGTAGATAAATGAGTAATTATCAAGAATACGTAGACGACACCAATAGCCTAACGGATAAAGTTGATTCAGAGGATGAAATACTGAAACTCAAAACAGCTATTAAAGAAAACCCAAATCAGGTTAGTGTATATTATAACCTCGCAGTATTATGTCACTCTCTGGGTAAAATAGATGAAGCAATAGAAAACTTTCAGAAAACCGCTAAGTGGAACCCTCTTGATGCTTCGATATTCAACAATCTAGGAGTTTTGTATTATAAAAAAAGTGATCTCAAGCAGGCTGAAGCGAATTTCAGAAAAGCAATTTTACTGGAACCTAGCCATGTAGAGGCAATTTATGGTCTGGGCAAGATTTATCTGGAATTTGCAAAAAATAAAAACGATTGGAAAATTGAAGCATTTAAGACTGATCTCAAAAACAGGATTGAGATGCTTTGTGAAAATGATAAAACGGATGAAGCATGGAAGCTATCTGAAAAGCTGATTAAACTAATACCAGACAATGCGGAATACCTGAATAATCACGCAGTGATCAGCTACGAGTTAAACAAGATTGAAGAAGCCCATGAAGCGATTACTAAAGCTAAAGAACTATCACCAGATGACACGGGTATTCAAGAAAACTACCAGTTGATATTTCAGATAGAGGATAAGAAAGAAGTAACTGTTGTCGAATCAGGACAAGACAAAATCGCATTTTTCTGCGGTCCTGATGATAACTTTTTAAACGGTATAATGGCTCACCTATCTCAGAAATATGAAGTCAAGAGGTTTCAGGGTGGAACAGTTCAAGATATGCACGACCTGATGAAATGGAGCAGTGTGTCATGGTTTGAATGGTGCGATAACTTCATTACCCATGCCTCAAAGCTTCCAAAAGTCTGCAAGACTATCTGCAGATTGCACAGTTACGAAGCCTTTACAGATGTGATCCGTCAGATAAACTGGAAAACTGTTGATGATCTGGTATTCGTTGCACCCCATATAAGAGACATTGTCACAAAGCAACTGCCAAATCTCAGTCAAGACGTCAATATCCACGTAATCTTCAACGGTGTTGACCTCGAAAAATATAGTTTCAAGGACAGGCAGAAGGGGTTCAACATAGCTTACGTGGGCTACATAAACCATAAAAAGAATCCTGCACTCCTTTTACAGTGCATTAAGTATCTGGTGGACATTGATGATAGGTACGTATTGCACGTTGCAGGGAAACATCAGGAACTAAGATTCCAGTTATACTTTGAACATATTATTAAAGAGATGGAACTGGAAAAAAACGTAGTGTTCCATGGATGGATAGATGACATAAATGGCTGGTTGGAAGATAAGCACTTCACTGTATCAACGAGCGTTCTTGAATCCTTCTGCCATGGGATAGCTGATGCAATGGCATGTGGTTTAAAGCCGTTAATACATAATTTCATAGGAGCAAAGGAATTATATCCACAAAAGTATATTTTCAACAGCGTTAAAGATTTCAGCGATATGGTAATCAATGATGATTACAATCCCGCTGAATACAGAAAGTATATAAAAGACAACTATTCTCAGGACAAACAGCTTAATGAGATCGAAAATCTTTTAGAGTCAGTCTCAAAATGAAACATTGCCAAAGAAACATAGAATGAAAGTAACTTCTACTTTGAGAAAAACTTACAAACTGAGTGTTAAAACGAAAGAGAGATGTCAATGAATGGACAGATACTTGTTGTAGACGATGAGCCGTTGATGTGCAGGTCTTTAAGTGAAGTTATACGTCGAGCAGGATACGAAGTATTTACTGCGAACAATGGTTACGAGGCATTGGAATTCATCCAGCAGGAATCGATTTCTGTCATTATAACCGACATGAATATGCCCAAGATGGATGGGATTGAGGTTTTGCGGCAAGCTAAAGTTATTGTGCCAAATGTGGCGGTTATCATGGTAACTGGATACGCCACTGTTGACTCCGCAGTTGAGGCTATGAAATACGGTGCGCTGGATTACATAACGAAGCCCTTCTCTCCATCAAGGATCAATGCGCTCATTGAAAAAGCGATCTCGCAAGTTTCCACATACACACCTCAACTAGAAATTCGTCAGTCTGTATCCCATAGTATCGTTACAGCGGATCCACAGATGCTCGATATTCTCGACAGACTACAACTCATTGCACAAAGTGACTCAAATGTGCTTATTCAGGGAGAAAGTGGAACAGGAAAAGAATTGATTGCCAGAGCTTTACACGCATATAGCGATCGCTCTAACGGTCCTTACGTTGCAGTCAATTGCGCCGCTATTCCCGAAAGCCTTCTGGAAAGTGAATTATTCGGGCATGAGAAAGGAGCTTTCACTAATGCAATTGCAAGACGGATAGGAAAGATCGAGCTTGCCCATGGTGGAACGCTGCTGCTCGACGAAGTGAGCGAGATGGCTAAACCGTTTCAGGCGAAACTCCTTAGAGCCATTCAAGAACGAGAGATTGTCAGAATCGGTGGGAATCAGCAGATGAAAGTTGACGTTCGGATCATCGCTACTACAAATAAAAATCTCGTAGAGGAAGTTGACTCAGAAACATTTCGTGAAGATCTTTTCTACAGGCTTTGTGTGATACCTGTTTTCCTGCCACCGCTCAGAGAGCGAAAAGACGACATACCTGTTCTGGCACAGTATTTTGCCCAAAAATCTTCCGCAAAAATGGGCAAAAAGATAGGAACTATATCAACAGACGTTATTGAATCACTAAAAAATTACTCATGGCCCGGCAATATCAGAGAACTCGAAAATACTATCGAAAGAGCAATAGCATTGTCTACGAATGGTGGTATTTCATTATCAAATATCTATTTCAGTTCACGGAAAAAGCTTTCCAAATACGTTTCTCTAGAGGTTGGTGCATCTCTTGAAGACGCAGAGCGAGAGCTAATCATAAGAACGTTAGAAGAAGTAGATGGTAATAAACAAAAGGCAGCGGGTATATTAGGAATCACAGCCAAAACGATCCGAGCAAAACTGCGACATTATGGATATGATCAGTATAACAACGATCAGGAAACCGTGGATGCTTGAAAACGTTATCAATCCTTTATGAAACTTGTATGTGACACTAATGACGCAAATTGTTTATTATTGCTGTTCTCACTAAGATTGGTTAAAACTTTATCAATTTCTCTTAATTCACTCGACCATCCCCCTTTTCTACTATGAATCAAAACTTCCACAACACGCTTTTTACTTTGAATACGAGTTATTTGTGCGACGATTTCGTTTAACGTTAATCTCTTCCGATCACTTAATGAATCACGAGAATCAACATCCCATACCCTATCAGGCTCTAACCCCTCTTCTTGAGCGATTCTAACAAGAGTAGCAGATGAGCACCTCGGTATTTCTGGAAAGCAAAAAGTTTTGCACTGATAAGATTTTCCTACGGGCTTTAAGACTTGATTTATAACCTTTGCAGTTTCATCAATTTGCCATCTCCATTTCTCAGGATTTCTTATATAATAAGCCCTTGCCCTTCTAAAATGCAGTCTCGGATGTGTAAATGTGTGATTTGCGATTGTATAGCCTGCGCCCAGAATCTCCCTCACAGCGTAGGGATATTTTAAGACATTTTGCCCTATCAGACTGAAAATTGCATGTTTTACCCCCAGTTCCCTCAACGTTTTAACGATCTCAGAAGTGTATTTGTCTGGTCCATCATCAATTCTAACTATGACGTTGTCCCAGATTTTTTTCGATTGTTGCGGTGAAGTTTCCTGTATAATTTCTTTCTGAGGTTGGGGAAGCGTATTTCCCTTCTTCAAAACATCAGTTCTCGGCGTCATTTCGTAGGCAAAGATTACTATTAGCAGGATTAATCCATACAAAATTAGTATTTTTCGCATCTTTACTGCCATTTCCTATGTTGACTTAAGCCTTCATTTATCATATTATAAAACCATAATTTACGTGGATGACTTTCACTTGAGTCTCTATAATCTTATAGGTATCTTATATCATATTTTTATCCCAATGGAAAGGATTTTTTTATGGCAAGATTAGTAATTAACGGTGGAAAACCTGTGGTTCCGGGTGGATTAAAACCAAATGGCCGATATTTGATGACAGTGCTCGCCAGGCTTTGCTGAAAGTGTTTGAAAGCGGAAGCTGGAACAATACTGTCCGCTACGGAGGTTATCCCTCTGATATGGATAGGTTAGCCGAAATAGCTAAACGACATAATTTATTCATCATTGAGGATTGCGCCCATGCAGATGCTATTATCAATGCTGCCGCTAAGGTAAAAGAAAATGTTGACGAATTAAAACATGATAACTATTACAGTGAAGCTAATTGGCAGGCAGGTCAATGCTTTATAAGCAGGTTGTATTTGTCCAGCTTTCTGTAAACTGTGGCACGGTTTATACCCAGAGCCTTTGCTGCTATCTGAATATTGTTGTCTGTTAATTTCATGGCGTGTATAAGTGCCTGTTTTTCAATTTCTTCAAGCGGGATGATTTTATCTTCCAGATTACCAAACTGCAATGCAGGCTTTACTTTCTGCTCTGGATGGATTTCCTTTGGCAAACTCTTTGATTGTATTTTACTATACTTCTCAACGTTTACAGCATATTCAATTACTTCTTTCATTTCCTTAATGTTGCCGGGCCAATCATAGTCTATTAGCAACTTCATCGCATCATCAGAGATGCCGATTATGGGTTTGTCAGTTTTCTTCGCAATAACTTTGAGGAAGTAATCAGCCAAAAATTTAATGTCCCTGCGAGAAGTTCTAAGTGGAGGAATATGTATCGGAAAAACGGCTATTCGGTAGAAAAGGTCTTCACGAAACCTGCCTAACTTCACAGCAGACTCAAGGCTTTCGCTTGTCGTAGCGATAATACGTACATCAATAGATACGACATTAGTTCCACCAACACGATAGATTTCCTGATTCTGGATAACCTGCAATAACCTTGCTTGAATTGCACTAGGAGTCATTCCTACTTCGTCAAGCAGAATAGAACCACCATGTGTCTGTTCAAGTTTTCCGATTTTCCTTATTGTGTGATGATAAGGTACTTCTTGCTCATGCCCAAAGAGTTCAATTTCCAAAGCATTTTCATCGGGATTACTGCAATCAACGATCAGGAAATCTCCATGTTTTCGCTTGCTACTCTTATGAATCACTTGAGCAATTGATGGTTTCCACATTCCGGTCTCACCGTCAATCAGAACAGGTATGTCAGTAGACGTTATACAGCGAATGAATGAGAAAATCTTGTGAAATAATTCACAGTTCGTAGAGATTGAATCATAAAAGTTATCGTATAGAAAGTCGTTAGAAAACTCAATCATGAGAGTACCATTTTTATATCAGTTTAATTGTGACTTACTGCTACCACTTTATACCTCACGTTGATGTTATGCAGAACTCGTGCCAATATCTTTATTATTAATTTATAATTAAATTAGGATATAATTTTTTGCTAAAACTAAATTATGTTTGGTTTTTGAGTGTTTTAATCGGTTGGTTATTTAGCGAGCAGAATGTAATGATGTTTTCTATGGGGTAAAATGCAACACTTGTGTAGCTGCCAATATCATTTAAACTCACAAAATCTAATAAAGATTGCTTGTCTAGCGATCATGTCGCATATTACGACACAACATACAAAATTGTAAGACAGTTTACATTATTTTTACCTATCGTCAAGCAATTTGTACTTCTCTAATTTACGATAGACTGTCGCTCGGTTTATACCCAATGCCTTCGCTGCTTGCTGTATGTTTTTCCCGGTTATCCTCAGGGCGTTAATGAGTGCCATTTTCTCAATCTCTTCAAGAGGTATGATTTCAATTTCATCGGGTTTTTCGTATTTAGCAACTTTAGGTCTAACTTTACCGCTTGAAGCAATGATTCCCGATGGTAAGTTGCTTGCCTGCAAAACGCTTGAAGTCTCTAATAATACACCGCGCTCAATTGCGCTTTCCAATTCACGAACATTACCGGGCCATTGATAGTTCATCAGTAATTCCATCGCCTCAACAGATATGACTGAAACTGATTTCCCCGTTTTTTCTGAAGCCTGGTTTAGGAAGTGTTCTGCCAGCAGTGGAATATCCTCGTAGCGTTCTCTAAGAGGCGGAATAACGATGGGAAAAGCGGCGATACGATAAAAAAGATCTTCACGGAATTTACCTGCTTTAATCGCCACTTCCAGATCAATGTTGGTTGACGCTATTATTCGGACATCAACGGGGATGACGCCAGTTCCGCCAACTCGTTGGATTTCACGTTCCTGAAGTACTCGAAGCAGTTTAACCTGTAGAGAAGGATGCATTTCTCCGATCTCATCAAGTAGGATAGTTCCGCCATTGGCTTGTTCAAATCGTCCTATCTTACGTGCTGTAGCACCTGTGAAAGCGCCTTTTTCATGACCAAAAAGCTCACTTTCAATCAGCGTTTCAGGGATAGCGGCACAGTTGACAGGAATAAATGGACCGTTTTTTCTTGGACTATTATAGTGTATTTCTTTGGCGATCAACTCTTTTCCAGTACCTGTCTCTCCCTGAATCAGGACGGTAATATCGCTTTGTACCGCCTGTTTTATGAGTTCGACAACGTCTTTCATCTTTTTACTAATGCTTCCAATAAGTCTATTGAATGAATATTCTACCTCAAGTTCAGCACGAAGTCTAATAACCTCCGCCTTCATCTGATTGATTTCGATTTCCATAGATACATCACGACAAAGCATAATTCGTCCTACGACATTCTCTTCCATATTGAAAACTGGGGCTGTATACATGTAAAGCATCCTGCGCTTTGGCAGTTTCACTTCAACAATATCCTTAAAAACCTCTTCCGGGTTTGAGAAGAACAACTCCTGATTTTTTTCAAACCTTCCCGGCTCCTGAAAGTGGTTTCTCAAATTATACACAGACATTCCACAAAGTATATCTTCGGTTAGATCAAACATTTCAAGGAATCGCTTATTAGCAAAGAGTATAAAACCTTCTAAATCAAACGCTGCAATAGCTTCACCTGTGGAGTTGAGTACAGCTTCCAACCTTTGCCTGTTTATTTCCAACTCCTGTCTATTTATCTCCAACTCTACGCAGACGTTCCACTTTTCAACAAGAGAGATAGTCATTTGCTGTATTTCTTCACGCGCAAACGGCTTTCTAATGTAGAGAAGCTTATCCAACAAATCCATGTCCTGAATGATTTCGGAAAGAGGTTTATCGGTATATGCTGTCATTATGACGATCTCAACGTTTCTGTCAATTCCCCTTATTCTGCGTATTGTTTCAACGCCGTCCCAGTCCGGTGGCATCCTCATGTCTATATATGCAACAGCTATCGGGTTATTGTTTTCTATCGCATTTTTCACCTTTTGATAGGCTTCTTTCCCGCTTTTTGCGTGGTGTATCTCAAAATCAGGAAGAAAACTAACATCTGTTGTGTTGGAACCAAAAGCCTTAGCCAGATCATCAATTGTCGTCCCGGTCAAATCCGTTCTTAGCATCTCCTCGAGATCCTGATGTATATTTTCCTCGTCATCCACCACGAGGATTCGGTTATTCCATCCGCTTTTCAGCTTCATAATATCTCCTTCTCTGGAAACCTTAAGACACAGAATACATTGGTATTACCACTTGCATAGTTGTTCCCTTGCCTATACCATCACTTAATGGAAATATCTGTCCGTCGCATCCTTTGATGAAATTAGCGACAGAATGGAGTCCAAGACCGCTTCCTGAGTCCTTAGTTGTGTAACCGGGCCTAAATATTATTTCCTGTTTATCTTTATCAATTCCAATGCCATTGTCTGTCACCTCAAGTATCAAATGACTGTTTTCAACGTAGCATCTCACTTTAATCGTATAAATGACATTCTCACTATTCGATGATGAATCTCTTCTTACGAAACTAAGTTCATCAATGGCTTCAATCGAATTCTTGACAAGATTAATCAACATTTGATGGAACTGGCTTTCTTGAATAACAATCTCCTTCAGATTACTATCACAATCAATAATAAATTCAATGCCCCTCTTTTTTATTGATTCCTGAAGTACGTTAGTAGCATCTTCAAGTGCCTTTCTTAGATTTATGTATTTGCGATATATGCCTTTTCCACTGATTACCTTTTCAGTCCGAATAATGTCAGCAATGTGCTGCGCTCTTTCATATACACGGTTCACTATTCTGGCTAATTCATCATCTCGCTTTGCAAAATCATCGGACAAAGCCAAAATGAAAGGTGCAACCTTCTGTCCCTGTGGATTATTCTTAACGTAATCAGTAAAATCGCCCTGATGCTCTCTTATCGCATTCGCAAGAGAAGCGAGGTGCCGAGTCAGTTTGTTCATGGTTAGATTTTCTTGAAGCGTTCCAATACCTGTGGTGACACTATTGATAGCATTACCGATATTATGAAGCAATGTATCAACCATTTCAGTTCTTCCCAGAGTATAAGCTTGAGCTTCTCTTTCCCCGCTTTTCTTTAATTCTGTGATATTTTCAAATGCCATACCCAACTGATTCCCAGACATCCGAAAAAGCCTTACTATGAAGCTTCCCTCGAATCTTGAATCTTTGTATTCTAAATCCTCTATTTCGACAGTTTTACCTGTTTTTATGACACTCACACTTTTTTCTATTAAGCCGGCGTTCCTTGCTTGAGGCAAGATAACATTGATCTCGGTATCTCGCCATTTCTCTATATCTATGCCGGTCATACGCTCCGCCGCAGGATTCCCGTCTATAAGCACAAATTGATCTTCTGGCACATATTGATAAATGAATAAGCCTGAAGGTATAGCCTTCACAATGTCAACCGACCTCTGGAAAGAATCTCTCAAAGTCTCTTCTATCTGTTTACTTTCGGTAATATCCTCAATAAATCTAACTATCTGACGGATATTCCCTTGAGAATTTCGGATCGAAGAAACCCGATCTTTAACCCATCGTATTGTTCCATCTGGTCTTATAATCCTGTATATGATCTCGTATTCTTGTCCGTAGTGATCAATATCACTATTGGTAACACGCTTTTGATCTTCTGGATGTATGCTGTTCAGCCATGATTGAGGGGCTTTGTATAGATTTTCGCAGCTCCTCCCAAATATTCTTTCATAAGCCGGACTAGCGTATAACACTAGCTTAGTATCGGCAGCAAACATACATAAAACCGCGGGAATGGCTTCCGCCATGTCTATCATTTGCTGACGTATTTCTGCAAGCTCTGCCAGGGAATGTTCTTTTGTTTTATATTCTTCAGTCATAAAAGTGATGAATAATGAGTGACAGGTAACGTGGAAGCCACAAAAATCCTTCACTCGTCACTTTACAATAAATGGATTCCCGTTTGCACGAGAATGACATAATGTAAGTGATTTAGAAAAAATACTCTAAGGTGTCATATTTTTGCTAATTATTACAAGGTCAATTATGTTTACTTTGCCATCCCTATTAACGTCAGGATTGAATCCCGCAGGGCTTGAAACACTTTGCCCAAAATATGAACTAGCGAGAGACAAGTCAGAAAAATCAACTTTGCTGTCCTCGTTCACATCCCAGGGCAAAATGACTTTAACTCCGTTGTTTAAGTATATTGTATATAAAGCATCCACTTGTCCATAATCGTGATCTAACCAATAGTTCCATAGTTTGACAATACTGGATGGCTTATAGTTTAACATCAAATCCCATAATTCCCTGAGTTTTCCGTTCATATCATCGTCGTCTGCGTTAGGAACCTCGTCATTACTTTGGGGGGTATCTACAACGTCCCACAGAATACTTGCAACTATTCCCTCTACCAATTCGCCTTTTGTATTGTTTCCGTCTTTTCCTTTCCACCAATCATTATACTCTATGTTAGGCGTGTCAGCATTGATATATTGAGTTGTATTATATGCGTTGTCATCAACCAATGCCTCAAAAAATTCTGCCCATCCCTCTTTTATGGCAAATCCCGGCGTTGAAACTGTATTTATAAAGTGACTATAGTTAGCATCAGGCTCTCCGTAAAAGTCATCCTTCGGTATGTTACGATAATTATCGCCATACAGCGCTGTCATAACCGAATGTCCATACTCATGCAACATTGATATCCGCTCCCACTGCCTTTCAACAGCGATACAGATACACTCATTTGATATTTCACCATTCAAACGAAATAAATAATTGTAGCGAGAATTATCTTGTCCTTGATAAGGCCATTTTACATTGATCCTTTGCCTGCTCCAGTTCAGCTTGCTCTGAAGAAAATCGTGAGCATCCATAATAGTGTTGAATATGTGACCGAGACAACGATGCTGATTTGATTCATCAAGAAGGTAATTACTTACATTTTGAATCAGGGGCAGATCAAACTTGTAAATCTCATTATTATTATCAACAAGCCTGAGAACGTCATTCTCAAAACTGATCCTCAGTTGAGGGTTTTGCAAAGTTTCATTTACAGCATCAAAAGAATAAAGACCATCATTATCAGTATAGGTTGTGCTTATGAGTTTTTCGTTTTCAAAGAGTTGAACCATGATCTTTCTTATTGGAACTGTCCGTGATAAATTATCATTGTAGTAAGTGATATAGCCACTTAACTGCAACGTTCCCTGCAAAGAAGGTGCAAGTGAATTTATTTTAATCCCATTTTTGCTTATTGTGAGAAAATCTACTTTGTCAACGCCCCGAGAATTAGTCTTTCCAGCTATCAGGTACGTGAAAAAGTGTTCCACGCCAAACTGAAAATATACTGATGCTTGTAGTGCGTAGGTTCCTTCCTCTAAAACCTCTATTTCAATTGAATATTGACGTGATAATCCCTTAATGAAAAATGATTCTTCAAATACAGAAAGCCCTGATATAGAAACACCATTGGGAACCCTGAACTTTATAGCAGTTGCCCCGCAGTCACCAGAAATAGCTGTCAGATCGAGTGTTATCATGGTCTTCTGACCAACCAGAGGGGTGCTAGACATACGGAGCTTTCCATCAAAAAATTTCTGTTTGAATTGGCTTGAACCATACGACTGCGAAGGTATATATAGGAACATTGACAGCAATACAAAGATTATAAACGTTTTAAGACTCATAAATGAGTAATTCTCCAGAACCCAATACGTGCATTACAGTTACAAATATTAAATCGGAAGTATTAACATAAATCTTGAGACATATTCTACGCGCTATCGCAGTTTTTGTCTATTTAGATATGATAAAGACGTTAAATTCTGGTTCAGTCACAGGTGGGTTACAAGGTGCGTCATCGATTGGCTTGGCAACTGATAGTCCTGTCATAGGCAGTGAGATCGGTTTGCCATCGTAGACACCGATGACTACCGGATTACCAAAGTAATCCTGAGCATTGACGATCTTGAATTTATCCCCCTGTTTCAGGATACTTTTCGGGTCTATCACAACGGTGTCTTTTCTCTCCCAGTTATAGACCACAATGTGCGCTCTGCCCGGTTCGTATTTGTTAGGACGGATGAAGACCTTTGTATCTTTGGGTTTGCCTTCGTAGTATCGGCTGTCCTTATCAATACCTGTTCTGGCTTGCCATGTGTCAAAGCCTGTCAATTGCTCACTGCCGACAAGAGTGAGATTATTGTCGCCATAGTACGTATTTTCATTCCATTCATAACCTGAAGTTGAGAATCCTTGTGGTACTTCCAGCCGAAACATTATACCAGAACCTATAAGAAGGTTATTTGTCAAGGTGATCTTATGCCATTTTTTAATGTCTGTCAGTCCAACAAAGTAGTTGCTTTTGGCAATCATATCCTCGTTTTCTGCATCGTAGCCTAATCTGACTGACGTTTTGGTTAGGTTATTGTGATAGGTGTAGTTGTTTATAACTGTGATTCGTTCCGCTGGACTTCCTCCACCTATGAGTATGTTTGGAGCGTATTGGTTTTCGCCTGCAAGCAAGCCATTATTAAATGAAACATTACCTTCGACGTGGAAGCCTTTGAGGAACGCCCTTGATGAACCATAGGCATGGATACCGTGACTGAATTGGTTAAACATGATATTGTCAATGAGGTACTTCATGCCGTTAAGGTTCTGTGTATATATGGCGTGACCGTGACCACGATCGGGACCTTTCCAGCCATTATTGTAGATCAGGCATCCATAGATTTTCCCGCCTTCGCCACCTGACCAAAAACCGAATCCCCCCGATACATCGTGGATGATCATATTCACAAAGCTGATATTGGAACCCTGACAGTTTATCCCACCACGGTCTATGTCGTTTGGAAATGAGCCTGTTATCTGAGTCACTCGTTCAGGTGCAGAACACATCACCTCAAAGCCCCAAAAAATTGTCCATTCACCATTTACGGTGAAGTAACCTGAGCGATCAGTGTAACAGTCTATGGTTGCTCGTTGAAGCGGATACTGGCGGACTATGATTGGGGCATCTGCTTTACCTTTCAGTGTACTGGTGAATCCACCCTTGTAGACTCCGTCGAGTAGCCAGATGGTGTCACCGGGCTTTGCAGGGCTTCTTTCTGAAAGTGCTGTTGCAAAGTCTAATGGTCTTTCTTTATTACCATCACCGTCTGGATGCCCTTCTGGTGAGACCAAGAATTCACTTGCTTCAGCTTTGCATACAGAGCATAATGAAATAAAACACGAACCTAAAAAAGTGCATAATGTAAACATCATCATATAAATTATGATCCTCTCTACGATAATATTACACAGAGAACACCCCCCGGACCCTCTCAATATGCAGGTTTTTGCCAAATTATCCTTTGAGTTTATCATGTCCTCGCTTTGTTTAATTAGTATAAAAATTAGAACCCTTACGTTTTCTGAATATCCTCCGCCACCAAGGCAATTTTCGATATTTCGGCATCTTTTGGCTTTGTTCAAACTGCTGGTTTAACTTGGTTAGCAAAGTTGGCATTGTAAATGGTTTGAGAATGTAATCATCAGCCCCCGTTTGATGAGCTTTTAAAATAGCTTCACGATCTCCTTGTCCAGTAAACATGATTACAGGTATCTTCTTGGTGTTTCTGTCTGCCTTCAGTTTAACACAAGCATCATGGCCATTCATTACAGGCATCATTATATCAAGGAGTATTAAATCAGGATGTTCGCTTTTTGCCTTTGCAAGCCCTTCACTTCCATTAGAGGCAGAGATTACTTCATACCCCCGTGATTGAAGTATGAGAGTCACTGTATCAACAATAATGGCTTCATCGTCTACAACAAGAATCTTGCGTTTTTTCATATACAAACTCTTTCAACCTGTTTAAAGTTTTCTATACTTTCTGAACTTTAGATGCCACTAGATTCTTAAACCTAGATTTCGTCCAATAATAACTCATATTTAAAGATTTCACATTGTGTAAAATCGTAGAAAATACGTGCCATTGAGACCATTTTAAGGTATCATAAAAGGTGATACTAACCTTAATAACT